>Ga0228536_1000550_pt1 | contig 63391 bp, 56 predicted proteins | sample SJ1Smetagenome_FD_168611 | JGI IMG/M metagenome (GOLD analysis project Ga0228536, IMG submission 168611) | Enriched culture of PCE-dechlorinating microbial communities from Ithaca, New York, USA - SJ1.S | ecosystem: Engineered > Modeled > Simulated communities (microbial... > Unclassified...
CGGCGACAACGCCACGTTCAACGTTGAAATGATCGCCCCCATCGCCATGGAAACGGGCCTGCGCTTCGCCATTCGCGAAGGCGGCCGCACCGTGGGCGCGGGCGTCGTCTCGGAAATCGTGGAGTAAATCATGCGCATCAATATCCAGTTGCAGTGCACCGAGTGCAAGCGTCGTAATTACGCCACGGAAAAGAACAAGAAAAACACCACCGGCCGGATGGAGATCAAGAAGTATTGTCCCTTCGACCGCAAGCACACCGTTCACCGCGAGACCAAGTAGCGGCGCGGGGAACGGAAGTAGCGTGATGCAGGCCAGTAGCTCTAACGGTAGAGCATCGGACTCCAAATCCGAGGGCTGGGGGTTCGAATCCCTCCTGGCCTGCCATATTTCACACCTTTGCCGGGTGGACAGGGCGTAAGCATGGTCACAAAGAAGACGGAAACGGACGAGTCGGCGCACAAGCCCGCGCCAGCCAAGGCTGAACAGGCCAAGGCCGGCAAGGCCGAGGCCAAGGCCAGGTCTGCCGGGGGCAAGGGCGAGCAGGGCGCGTCCGGTTCTCCGCTGAAGGGAAAGATCGAGCAGGCTCGCGAGTTCTTCGAACAGGCCAAGGCGGAGCTCAAAAAGGTCACCTGGCCGACGCGCAAGGAAACCGTCAGCACCGGCATCGCCGTGCTGATCCTGGTCGTGGTCATGTCCATCTTTCTGGGGCTTGTGGACCTGGGACTGGCCAGGCTTGTGGAATTCATACTCGCGTAGAGCAGGCGCCCGCCGCCGGTCGGCGGGGCGCGTCCCCCAAGTGGACGGCAACGCTCTCGACGCGGCAACGAACCGATCCGGGACACCATGACCAACGATTCCGAACAGAACACCCCGACGGTTTCCACCGAGGACGCATCGGCCAGCCGGTGGTATATCGTGCACACCTATTCCGGATTTGAGAACCGTGTGGAGCAGACCATCCGGGAGATGATGCGCACGGGTCAGGAGGACGGTCTCATCGAGGAAGTCGTGGTCCCCACGGAAAAGATCGTGGAACTGGTCAAGGGCGAGAAGAAGACCTCCACCAGGAAGTTCTATCCCGGCTACGTCATGATCAAGATGGCCATGAACGACAAGACCTGGCATCTGGTCCAGAACATCCCCCGGGTGACGGGATTTATCGGCGGCAAGAACCAGCCCACGCCCATGCGCGATTCCGAGGCCCAGAAGATTTTGAACATGATGGTCAGCCGGCAGGAACAGCCCCGTCCCAAGTATCATTTCGAACGCGGCGACGACGTGCGGGTGATCGACGGCCCCTTCGGGGGGTTCAACGCCGTGGTGGAAGACGTCAACTACGACAAGGGAAAACTTCGGGTGTCCGTGTCCATCTTCGGCCGCCAGACCCCCGTGGAACTCGATTTCGTGCAGGTCAGCAAGAACTGATCACGAAGAAAGGAATGACGACAGATGGCCAAGAAAATCACCGCCAAAATCAAGCTCCAGATTCCCGCCGGGGCGGCCAACCCCTCGCCGCCGGTCGGACCCGCCCTCGGCCAGCACGGCGTGAACATCATGGAATTCTGCAAGGCGTTCAACGCCCGGACCATGGAGCAGAAGGGCATGATCACCCCGGTGGTCATCACCGTGTACGCCGACCGGTCCTTCACCTTCATCACCAAGACGCCGCCTGCGGCAGTGCTTCTGCTCAAGGCGGCCAAGATCGACAAGGGATCGGGCGAGCCCAACAAGAACAAGGTCGGCAAGGTCACCAAGGAGCAGATCGAGGAGATCGCCCGGACCAAATTGCCGGATATGACCGCCAACGACCTGGATGCCGCCTGTCGCACCATCGCCGGTACCGCCCGCAGCATGGGGCTTGAGATCGCCAACTGAGAGGAAGACGCGAAATGCCCAAGCACGGAAAAAATTACCGCGATGCGGTGAAAAATATCGACCTGACCGCCGCATACGCAGTGGATGAGGCCATGAAGATGGCCCTTGCGGCCTCTTTCGCCAAGTTCGACGAAACCGTCGACGTGGCCATGTGCCTGGGGGTCAACCCCAAGTATTCCGACCAGATGGTTCGCGGCGCCGTGACCCTGCCCCATGGCCTGGGCAAGGTGGTGCGTATCGCCGCCTTCTGCAAGGGTGAAAAAGAGGCCGAGGCCAAGGCGGCCGGGGCCGACTTCGCCGGCGGCGACGAGCTCATCGAAAAGATTAAGGGCGGCTGGCTGGAGTTCGACAAGGCCGTGGCCACGCCCGACATGATGGCCTCGGTGGGCAAGATCGGAAAGCTCCTCGGCCCCCGCGGACTCATGCCCAACGCCAAGACCGGCACCGTGACCTTCGACATCGCTTCCGCCATCGGAGAGCTCAAGGCCGGCCGGGTGGAGTTCCGCGTGGACAAGGCCGGCGTGCTGCACGCCCCCCTGGGCAAGCGTTCCTTCGGGGCCGAGAAGCTCCTGGAGAACTTCAAGGCCGTCATGGATACCGTGATGCGTCTCAAACCCTCTTCCGCCAAGGGAACCTACCTGAAGACCATGGCCGTGGCCACCACCATGGGCCCGGGCGTCAAGGTAGACACCTTGTCCATCCGCAAGTTTCTGGAAGGATAACCGTCTGGCGCACGTCGCCGGCAACCGGGTACCACGCGGGGGGAGAACCCCCCGCGTCACCATATTGTTTGAGTCTGGGCATGGAAGGTGAGTCAAAGAAAGCGGGTGGGGATGTCCCCCTTAATTTCCCGCCGAGACGTCGCTTTGGCTTCACTTGACGGCCCGCCTAACCGCTACTGGAGGTAGGTTCCTGTGCTCAAAGCGCGAAAGAGCGAGATCATCGAAGAGCTGCGCGCCAAGGCGGACCGGGCCGGGATTGCGGTGGTCACCGATTTCAAGGGGCTCAAGGCCGAGGAGTTGACGGATTTGCGCGTCAAGCTCCGGGCCGCGGGCGTTGATTACCAGGTTGTGAAGAACACCCTGGCCCGGAAAGCGGTGCAAGGCGGAACCCACGATGCCTTGGCCGTCCACTTCAAGGAAAACTGCGCGGTGGCGTTCGGATATGACGATCCGGTCGTGGCTGCGAAAGTCCTGGTGGATTACGCCAAGACGAGCAAGAAGTTCGCCATCCGTTTGGCGAGTTTGTCCGGAAAGATCATCGACGAGCAAGGCGTCAAGGATCTCTCCACCTTGCCGGGCAAACCGGAACTTCTGGCCAAGCTCCTGGGCACCATGAACGCCGTACCCACCAATTTCGTCGGCCTGTTCGCGAACATGATCCGCGGACTCCTGTATGCCTTAAACGGCGTCAAGGAAAAAAAGGAAGCCGCCTAGGCGGCTGGCGAAGCGAACCTTCAAGGAGGAATTTTCCATGTCTGTCACCAAAGAGCAGGTCGTTGATTTCATTTCCAATATGACCGTGTTGGAGCTGTCCGAGTTCATCAAGGAGCTCGAGGAGAAGTTCGGCGTCTCCGCCGCCGCCCCGGCCATGGCCATGGCCGTGGCCGCTCCGGCCGCCGCCGAGGCCGCCGCCGAAGAGGAGAAGACCGAGTTCGACGTGGTGCTCACCGGCTCCGGCGCCAACAAGATCGGGGTCATCAAGGTGGTCCGGGCCCTGACCGGGCTTGGGCTCAAGGAAGCCAAGGCCAAGGTGGACGAACTGCCTTCCACCATCAAGGAAGCCGTGTCCAAGGCGGAGGCCGAGGATGCCAAGAAACAGCTCGAGGAAGCCGGAGCCGCTTGCGAAGTCAAGTAGCCGGCTGTTCCTTTCTTGCTTTGACCGGGAGCGCGCCCTCTTGAAAAGAGGGGGTGCGCTCTCACGTCCTTTTTTTCAGCCTTTTGCCTCAAGCCTTGTCGCATCCCGGACACGGCGATTCTGACGCCCGGCTCGACGGCGTCGCATGCGGGACACGTGCCCGTGATGAACGGTTAACCGCGTAACCCCCCATCGGGTCCAACCTTACTTCCGCACCAGAGGGAACAATGGCCCAACTGAGAAAGCTTTTTGGAAAAATCGCCAAATCCCTGACCATCCCGCATTTGCTGAACCTGCAGATCGATTCCTACGATCTGTTTCTGCAGCAGAACGTGCCTCCCGCCAGCCGGGAGGACGCGGGTCTGGAAGGCGTGTTCCGGTCCGTGTTTCCCATTGAGGATTTCAACAAGACCGCCAGCCTGGAATACGTCAGCTACGAGATCGGCGAGCCCAAGTACGACATGCCGGAGTGCATCGCCAAGGGCCTGACCTACGAGGCCCCCCTGCGGATCAAGGTGCGCCTGGTGGTCTACGATGTGGACGAGGAGACCGAAAACCGCACCATCCGCGACATCAAGGAACAGATCATCTATTTCGGCACCGTGCCGCTGATGACCGAGAAGGGCACCTTCATCATCAACGGCACCGAGCGGGTCATCGTCAACCAACTCCAGCGTTCGCCGGGCATCATCTTCGAGCACGACTCCGGCAAGACCCACACCAGCCGTAAGGTTCTCTATTCCTGCCGCATCATCCCCATGCGCGGTTCGTGGCTCGACTTCGACTACGACCACAAGGACATCCTGTACGTGCGCATCGACCGCCGCCGCAAGATGCCCGCCACGATCCTGTTCAAGGCCATGGGCATGTCCTCCACGGACATCCTGCACTATTTCTACGCCGTGGAGTATTTCCGCCTGGAGGGCGACCGGGTTTTCCGCGAGATCAACCCCGACATGTACCGCAAGGAAAAGGCCTACGCCACGGTCATGGGGGCCGACGGCAAGCCCATCGTCACCGCGGACAAGCCCATCACCAAGAAGGCCTGGCGGCTGATGGTCGAGGGCGGCATCGAGGCCATCGAGATCGATCCGGTCACCCTGGCCGGACTGTTTTTGGCCGACGACATGGCCGATCCGGCCACCGGCGAGGTCATTGCCGCAGCCGGAGACGAAGTCACCCCCGATCTCCAGGAAAAGCTCAAGGATGCCGGAGTCACGAGGCTGCCCATCCTCTTCACCCGGGGCGTGGACACCTCGTCCTCCATCCGCGACACCCTGGCCATGGACAAGACCACGGACATTGTCAGCGCCCAGGTGGAGATCTACCGCAGACTGCGGCCCTCGTCGCCGCCCACCCAGGAGATCGCAGCCAGCTTCTTCGAGAACCTGTTCCGCAACCCCGATTACTACGACCTCTCGCCGGTCGGCCGCTACAAGCTCAACGTGCGCCTGCGCCTGGACCTGTCGCTTGATTTCCGGGTGCTCTCCAACGAGGACATCCTGCGTTCGGTCAAGCACCTGACCTTCCTCAAGGATTCCCACGGCCCGGCCGACGACATCGATCATCTGGGCAACCGCCGGGTGCGCCCCGTGGGCGAACTGGTGGAGAACCAGTACCGCATCGGCCTGGTGCGCATGGAACGGGCCATCAAGGAACGCATGAGCCTGCAGGAAGTGGCCACGCTCATGCCCCACGACCTGATCAATCCCAAGCCCGTGGCCGCCGTGCTGAAAGAGTTTTTCGGCACCTCCCAGCTGTCCCAGTTCATGGACCAGACCAACCCCCTGTCCGAGGTCACCCACAAGCGCCGCCTGTCGGCCCTGGGCCCCGGCGGGCTGACCCGCGAACGGGCCGGATTCGAGGTCCGCGACGTGCACACCTCGCACTACGGACGCATCTGCCCCATCGAGACCCCGGAAGGTCCGAACATCGGGCTTATCGTGTCCCTGACCACTTATTCCCGGGTCAACGACTACGGCTTTATCGAGACCCCCTACCGGGTGGTGCGCGAGGGGCGGCTTACGACCGACACGGTCTATCTCGACGCCACCCGAGAGATCGACGAGATCATCGCCGGGGCCAACACCGAGGTGGACGATGACGGGCTTCTGGCCCCCGTGGTGGGCGCCCGGGTCAAGGGCGACCTGCTCATGCGGCCGCGCGAGGAGGTGACCCTCATGGACATCTCCCCCAGCCAGATCGTGTCCATCTCGGCGGCGCTCATTCCCTTCCTCGAGCACGACGACGCCAACCGGGCGCTCATGGGCTCGAACATGCAGCGCCAGGCCGTGCCGCTTCTGCGTTGCGAGCAGCCCCTGGTGGGCACCGGCATGGAGGCCGCCGTGGCCCGGGATTCGGGCAGTTGCATCCTGGCCGAGCGCGACGGGCTGGTCCACTTTGCCGACGCCGAGCGCATCATCGTCAACTACGAGGGCGACATCTCCCCCGAGTCCGGCGGCGTGAAGAGCTACGAACTGCTCAAGCACCACAAGTCCAACCAGAACACCTGTTTCGGACAGGTGCCCCGGGTCCTGGTGGGCCAGAAGGTCAAAAAGGGCGACATCCTGGCCGACGGCCCCGGCATCCGCGACGGGGAGCTGGCCCTGGGCAAGAACCTGCTCGTGGCGTTCATGCCCTGGTGCGGCTACAACTACGAAGACTCCATCCTCATCTCTGAACGCGCCGTCCGGGAGGACACCTTCACCTCGGTGCACATCGAGGAGTTCGAGGTGGTGGCCCGGGACACCAAGCTCGGTCCCGAGGAGATCACCCGGGACATCCCCAACGTGGGCGAGGAGATGTTAAAAGACCTGGACGACTGCGGCATCATCCGCCTGGGAGCCAAGGTCGGTCCCGACGACATCCTGGTGGGCAAGATCACCCCCAAGGGCGAGACCCAGCTCACCCCCGAGGAAAAGCTCCTGCGGGCCATCTTCGGCGACAAGGCCCGGGACGTCAAAAACACCTCCCTCAAGGTGCCGCCGGGCATCGAGGGCACGGTCATCGACGTGCGGGTGTTCAACCGCCGCTCGGGGGAAAAGGACGACCGCACCACCTCCATTGAGGAGTTCGAACTGGCCCGCCTGGACGTCAAGGAAGGCCAGTTCATCGCCGCCCTGACCGACACCGTGCGGGAACAGGTGTGGGCCGACGTGGCCGGAAAGTCCGTGTCCCAGACCATCAAGGGCAAGAAGAAGGGCGATGTGCTGCTTGAGGCCGGACATCCCCTGCGCCGCGAGGTTCTCGACGAACTGCCTCTGAAAAAACTGCATGGGCTTTTCACCGCCAAGGAAGTCAACGAGGCGGTGTCCGCCCGGCTCGACGAATACGACCGCCAGGTCCAGTTCATCCACAACATCCACGAGCAGAAACGGGCCAAGGTCACCGAGGGCGACGACCTGCCGCCGGGCGTGATCAAGATGGTCAAGGTCTACGTGGCCGTGAAGCGCAAGCTCAACGTGGGCGACAAGATGGCCGGCCGCCACGGCAACAAGGGCGTCGTCTCGTGCATCCTGCCCGAGGAGGACATGCCCTTTTTCGCCGACGGCTCCCCGGTGGACATCGTCTTGAACCCCCTGGGCGTTCCCTCGCGCATGAACATCGGCCAGATCATGGAGACCCACCTGGGCTGGGCCGGAAAGGTGCTCGGCGAGAGGCTCTCCCGGATGGTGGCCGAACAGAACCCGATCCTGAAGCTGCGTCAGGAGGTCAAGGAAGTCCTGGGCTCGCCGGAGATGGACGAACTGATCGATGGCCTGGACGACGACACCTTCCTGTCCAGCGTCAAGTCGCTCAAAAACGGCATCGTGGCCAAGACCCCGGTCTTTGACGGGGCAAGCGAAGACGAGATCTGGAGTTGGCTGCGGCAGGCCGGCCTTTCCGATGACGGCAAGGTCACCCTGTACGACGGCCGCACGGGCGAGGCCTTCCACCGTCCGGTCACCGTGGGCGTCATGTACATGCTCAAGCTCCACCACTTGGTCGACGAGAAAATCCACGCCAGGTCCACGGGCCCCTACTCCCTGGTCACCCAGCAGCCCCTGGGCGGCAAGGCCCAGTTCGGCGGCCAGCGGTTGGGCGAGATGGAAGTGTGGGCGCTTGAGGCCTACGGGGCCTCGCACCTGTTGCAGGAATTCCTCACGGTCAAGTCCGACGACGTGGCCGGGCGGGTCAAGATGTACGAGAAGATCGTCAAGGGCGACAACTTCCTGGAGGCCGGATTGCCCGAATCCTTCAACGTCCTGGTCAAGGAACTCATGTCCCTGGGCCTGGATGTGGATCTGCTCCAGGACGATAAGAAAAAGGCCAGACGCTAGGACGGGTTGGGCTCCCCCCGCCGCCGGGCGGGGGGGCCGGTCCGTTGGCGCGCCGGGGGCTCCCCGGGGCGCGGGTGGCTGGATCGAGATAACGCGTGGAGGAGGCGGAACCGCCAGCCGGTTCCCGGGGGACGCCCGCCGGTCCCCCCCTTCAACCACTACCACGAGGGAACCCTATGTCTTTGGACGAACTCTTCAGCATGCGCGGTCTGGGCCAGAACGTCATCTCCAGCCGGACGCTCAAGGCCATCAAGATCTCCATCGCTTCTCCGGAAAAAATCCGGGAATGGTCCTTCGGCGAGGTCAAAAAGCCCGAGACCATCAACTACCGGACCTTCAAGCCCGAACGCGACGGGCTTTTCTGCGCCAAGATCTTCGGCCCGGTCAAGGACTACGAGTGCAACTGCGGCAAGTACAAGCGCATGAAGCACCGGGGCATCGTGTGCGAGAAATGCGGCGTGGAGGTCATCGCCTCCAAGGTGCGCCGCGAGCGCATGGGCCACATCGAGCTGGCCGCACCGGTGGCCCATATCTGGTTCCTGAAGACGCTGCCCTCCAAGATCGGCACCCTTCTGGACATGACCATGGTCGACCTGGAGAAGGTGCTCTATTTCGACTCGTATGTGGTGCTCGACCCCAAGGACACCAACCTGCACAAGTATCAGGTCATCTCCGAAGAGCAGTACCTCCAGGTCATCGACCACTACGGCGGCGAGGACGCGGTCAAGGTGGGCATGGGCGCCGAGGCCGTGCGCGTGCTCCTGGAAGAGATCGACATGGTCAAGCTTCGCACGGAATTGCGCGAAGAGGCCATGACCACCAAGTCCCAGACCAAGAAGAAAAAGATCATCAAGCGCCTCAAGATCGTGGAGGCCTTCCTCGATTCCAACAACCGGTCGGAATGGATGATCATGGAGGTCATTCCGGTCATTCCGCCCGAGTTGCGCCCCCTGGTGCCCCTGGACGGCGGCCGCTTCGCCACCTCGGACTTAAACGACCTCTACCGCCGGGTCATCAACCGCAACAACCGGTTGAAAAGGCTTCTGGAACTGGGCGCGCCCGACATCATCATCCGCAACGAAAAGCGCATGCTGCAGGAGGCCGTGGACGCCCTGTTCGACAACGGCCGCCGGGGCCGGGCCATCACCGGCACCAACGGCCGGCCGCTGAAATCCCTGTCGGACATGATCAAGGGCAAGCAGGGCCGCTTCCGCCAGAACCTTTTGGGCAAGCGTGTGGACTATTCCGGCCGTTCGGTCATCGTGGTCGGCCCGAAGCTTCGCCTGCACCAGTGCGGGCTGCCCAAGAAGATGGCCTTGGAGCTTTTCAAGCCCTTCATCTATTCCCGCTTGGAGGACAAGGGGCTGGCCACCACCATCAAGACCGCCAAGAAGATGGTCGAGCGCGAGGAACTGGTGGTGTGGGACATCCTGGAAGAGGTGGTGCGCGAATATCCCATTCTCCTGAACCGCGCTCCCACCCTGCACCGCCTGGGCATCCAGGCCTTCGAGCCGATCCTGGTCGAGGGCAAGGCCATCCAGCTCCACCCCCTGGTCTGCTCGGCCTACAACGCCGACTTCGACGGCGACCAGATGGCCGTGCATGTGCCGCTCTCCGTGGAGGCCCAGATCGAATGCCGGGTGCTCATGATGTCCACCAACAACATCCTGTCCCCGGCCAACGGCAACCCCATCATCCTGCCCTCCCAGGACATTGTCCTTGGGCTGTACTACCTGACGGTGGAGCGTTCCTTCAGCAAGGGCGAGGGCAAGATATTTGCCGACCAGGGCGAGGTGATCTGCGCCCTGGACGCCAACGTGGTCAGCCTGCACGCCCGGGTCAAGGTGCGCATCGACGGCAAGCTCGTGGACACCACCCCGGGCCGGATCATCGTGGGCGAGCTGATGCCGCCCGAGGTGCCCTTCGAGATGGTCAACACCGTGCTCAACAAGCGCAGCATCGGCCGTCTGGTGGGCGAAACCTACCGCCGGGCCGGGACCAAGGCCACGGTCATCCTGTGCGACCATTTGAAGGGCCTGGGCTACGAATACGCCACCCGGGCCGGGGTCTCCATCGGGGTCAAGGATCTGACCGTCCCCTCCCGCAAGCAGGCCATCCTGGACGCCTCGCAAAACGAGGTCATCCAGATCGAGCATCAGTATTCCGAGGGCATCATCACCCGCACGGAAAAATACAACAAGGTCGTGGACGTCTGGACCAAGGCCACCAACGAGGTGGCGGCGGAGATGATGCGCGAGATCTCCACCGACACCCTGGTCGACCCCAAGACCGGGGCTGAGGAGCGCAACACCAGCTTCAACCCCATCTTCATGATGACCCACTCCGGTTCCCGAGGCAACCAGGACCAGATGCGCCAGCTCGCGGGCATGCGCGGCCTGATGGCCAAGCCCTCGGGCGAGATCATCGAGACGCCCATCACCTCGAACTTCCGTGAGGGCCTGTCCGTGGCCCAGTACTTCAACTCCACCCACGGCGCACGCAAGGGCCTGGCGGACACGGCGCTCAAGACCGCCAACTCCGGCTACCTGACCCGCCGCCTGGTGGACGTGGTCCAGGACGTCATCATCACCGACATCGACTGCGGCACCGTGGACGGCCTGGAGGTTTCGCATTACATCAAGGCCGGCGAGGTCAAGCAGCGCGTCAACGAGCGGGCCCTGGGCCGGGTGACCATGTTCGACGTGTTCGATCCGGCCACCGGCGACGTGCTCATCCCGGCCAACACCATCATCGACGAGCATTACGCCCAGGTCATCGAGGATTCGGGCATCAGTTCCCTGATGATCCGCTCCACGCTCACCTGCCAGAGCAAGTACGGCGTGTGCGCCCATTGCTATGGCCGCGATCTGGCCCGGGGGCATCTGGTCAACGTGGGCGAGACCGTGGGCATCATCGCCGCCCAGTCCATCGGCGAGCCCGGCACCCAGCTGACCATGCGCACCTTCCACATCGGCGGCACGGCGGCCCGCGAAATCGAACGGTCGTCCATCACCGCCCAGCACACCGGCCGCATCGCCCTGTCCCGGGTCAAGCACATCAAAAACAGCCAGGGACAGCTCATCATCATGGGCAAAAGCGGCCAGGTGTCCATCGTGGACGAGCAGGGCCGCGAACGCGAGAAGTACAACCTGCCCTCCGGCGCCAAGCTTTTCGTGGCCGCCGGCGAGGAAGTCCGCAAGGACATGATCCTGGCCGAATGGGATCCCTTCAACGAACCCTTCGTCACCGACGTCTCGGGCGTGATCAAGTTCACCGACATCCTGGAGGGCAAGACCTACCAGGAGAAGGTGGACGAAACCACCAAGCGGACCACCCAGACCATCATCGAGTACCGGACCACCACGTTCCGGCCGAGCATCTCCGTGTGCGACGAGTCCGGACGGCCCAAGACCCGGCCCGGCACCAACTCCCCGGCTGTCTTCCAGCTGCCGGTGGGGGCCATCATCATGATCCGCGACGGCCAGGAGGTCTTCGAAGGCGACATCATCGCCCGCAAGCCCCGCGAAACGTCGAAGACCAAGGACATCGTCGGCGGTCTGCCCCGCGTGGCCGAGCTCTTCGAGGTCAGAAAGCCCAAGGAGATGGCCGTGGTGTCGGAAATCGACGGCATCGTGTCCTTCGGCGCGGAGACCAAGGGCAAGCGCAAGATCGTGGTCACCCCGGACGCGGGCGACCCCAAGGAATACCTCATCCCGCGCGGCAAGCACATCACCGTGCAGGAAGGCGACTTCGTGGAGGCCGGGGAACTCCTGACCGAGGGCTATCCCGAGCTGCACGACATCCTGAAGATCAAGGGCGAGAAGTTTCTGGCCAAGTACCTGGTGGAGGAAATCCAGGACGTGTACCGGTTCCAGGGCGTGGCCATCAACGACAAGCACATCGAGATCATCGTACGCCAGATGCTCAAAAAGGTGTCGGTGCTCGATTCCGGAGACACCAACTTCCTCATCGGGGAGCAGGTGGACAAGCAGAAGTTCATGGAGGAAAACGGCCGTTGCGTGAAGGAGGGCTTAAAGCCCGCCGTGGCCGAGCCGCTGGTCCTGGGCATCACCCAGGCCTCCCTGTCCACGGACTCCTTCATCTCGGCGGCCTCCTTCCAGGAGACCACCAAGGTGCTCACCGAGGCCTCGCTTATGGGCAAGGAGGACAGCCTGCGGGGGCTCAAGGAAAACGTCATCGTGGGACGCCTCATCCCGGCCGGGACCGGGTATCGCCGGTACATGGACTGCGAGGTCAACGTGCCGCGCCAGCCCGAGCGGCCCGACAAGTTCCTGGAGGATCTGGAAGAGGATCCCATCCTGGTGGACATGCAATAATCCCGGCCCAGGCCGGTACCGAGAGGGGGGCCAAGGCCCCCCTTTCTTACGGCTGATGACAAGGCCCACATTTCGGAAAAGACGTGGGCTGTGCGCCGCCAGCGGCGGCCAAGCCGCCGGGCGGAGAGGCACGAAAAGTTCTTGATCGCGGCGTGGCATGGCCGCGACCGGCTCATGTTGTTTCCGTTCTTGACATGATATCAAAAAAAGGTATCAAGCGAGATGTGGACGGTGCTGCTTTCCAGCCGGGCGCGCAAGAACCGCCGCACGCTTCCGGGGACCATCGAGGCCGCCTTCAAGGTCTTGCTGGCCGAACTGGAATACGACGGCCCGAACCGCGCCAATTGGGCGAATTACTCCAAGCTCGGCAGCCGGACGCATCACTGCCACATCAAGAAAGGCCGTCCCACATACGTGGCGGTGTGGCGCGTGGAGAACGGACGGATTCGGATCATCGAGGTGACGTATGTTGGAACCCACGAAAAAGCGCCGTATTAAGGCCGTCGAGCTGTGCGTCATGGTCAGGTCCGACCGTATTGAGGATGCCCGGCGGGCCGTCACGCCGTTTTTGGCCGACGACGAGGCCGTGCCGTGGCGCGAGGTCTATCCGGATTTCAGCCCGGCGGACGGCCTGCGCGGGGCCAGGATCAAGGAAGGATTGACGCAGCGGGCGCTTTCAGCCCTGGTGGGCGTCCCGCAGCGCCATATTTCCGAGATGGAAAACGGGAAGCGGGCAATCGGCAAGGTCATGGCCAAACGGCTGGCGGATGCCTTGAAGGTCGACTACCGGGTGATGTTGTAACCCCCGGGGGGGCGTCGGGATCCGTCCGGCAAAACGCCCCTGTTCGGACGTAGCGGTATGGCTGAAATCCCGGAGAGAAATCCCCGCGCCGCGATCATCGCCGCCTCGGTCTCCCTGGCCGTGGGCGCGCTGCTTTTGGGCATCAAGTTCTACGCCTTCCACCTCACGGGCTCCTCGGCCATCCTGTCCGACGCCATGGAATCCATCGTCAACGTGGTGGCCGCCCTGTTCGCCCTGGTCAGCGTGATCTACGCCGCCAACCCGCCGGATTCCGAGCATCCCTACGGACATGGCAAGATCGAGTTCTTCGCCGCCGGGTTCGAGGGCTCGCTGATCATCGTGGCCGGTTGCGCCATCATCTGGGAGTCCTGGGACAAGCTGTTCGCCCCCGTGCCCCTGTCCAACCTGGATGCCGGGCTGGGGCTTCTGATCGGGGCCGGACTGGTCAATCTGCTGTTGGGGCTGGGTCTGGTCCGAACCGGAAAGCGCCTGGGGTCGATCACCCTCGTCGCCGACGGCATGCATGTCCTGACCGACGTGTACACCTCGGCCGGCGTCCTGATCGGGCTTTTTCTGGTGCGCCTGACGGACGTGGCCTGGCTCGATCCCGCCGTGGCCTGCCTGATGGCCGCAAACATCCTGGCCACGGGTTACAAGCTGGTGCGCCGGGCCTTTGCCGGGCTCATGCAGGAGGCCGACCCCAGGCTTTTGGACGAGATCTGCGTGGTGCTGTCGGCCAGGCGCAAGCCCGCCTGGATCGGCATCCACCGCCTGCGGGCCTGGCGATCCGGCAGCCGGGTGCATATCGACTTCCACCTGATCCTGCCCCGGGAACTGACCCTGGAGGCGGCCCACGCCGAGGTCAACGCCGTGGAGGACATCCTGCGGGCCAAATACGGCAACCAGGCCGACCTGCTCATCCACGCCGATCCCTGCCATGACCAGGAATGCCCCGAATGCAGCCAGGAACCCTGCGGCACCCGGGCCGTTGCGGCCAGGGCGGGATGTTTGTGGTTCGGGGACACGGCCTCCCGAGAGCGCGAGGCCCCGGATTCATGAACGGGCAGGCCGGGCTTCGACTCTATGTGCATGTGCCTTTTTGCCGGGCCAAGTGCGCCTATTGCGGGTTTTTCTCCACGCCCATGGACATGGGGCTGCTGGAGAATTTCGTCCCGGCCCTGTGCCGGGAGATCCGCCACCATGCGGCCAGGCATCCCGGGGCGGCCATCGAGACGCTCTATTTCGGCGGCGGCACGCCGAGCCTTTTGCCGCCCTGGGCCCTGTCCCGGATCATGAAGGCGCTGCACAGGGGCTTCCGCTTCGGGACGGCCATGGAATGCACCTTCGAGGCCAATCCGGATTCGGCCCTGGACGGGGCCTACCTGCGGCAGCTTCTCGGCTACGGCGTGGGCCGCCTGAGCCTGGGGGTGCAAAGCCTCAGCGACGAGACGCTTTTTCTCCTGGGCCGCCCCCACGACGCGACCACGGCCCGGGCCGCCTATTTCGCCGCACGGCAGGCCGGATTCACCAACATCGGCCTGGATTTCCTGTGGGGATTGCCCGGCCAGCGCCTTTCCCAGTGGCTGGCGACGCTCAAGGCGGCGGTGCGGCTGTCGCCGGAACACCTGTCCTGCTATGGGCTGACCCTGGAACCGGGCACGCCGCTCGCCGCCCGGATCGAGTCCGGGGAGTTGTCCCAGCCGCCCGAGGCCGAACAGGCCGAGATGTTCGTGCGCGGGGCGCAGTATCTGGAATCCGAGGGCTACCTGCACTACGAAATCTCCAACTTCGCGCGCATGGGCTTCATCAGCCGCCACAACTCGGGCTATTGGGAGGGCCGGGACTATCTGGGTCTGGGGCCGTCGGCGGTGTCCACCATGGACGGGCGCCGGTGGGAGAATCCCCGGGACATCGGGCAGTACTTGGCCCTGTCGCGCAAGGGGGCCTTCGGCCTGGACGCCAGGGAACTGACGCCGGATGAACGGGTGCGCGAGATGGTCATGCTGGCCCTGCGCACCACCTCGGGGCTGGACCTGGCGGCCTACCGGGCGCGTTCGGGGCGGGATTTCCTGAAGGACAACGCCGGGCTGATCCAGGCCCTGCGCCAGAACGAGCTGGTGCGCCTGAGCGCCGGCCGCCTGCGGCTGACCAAGAACGGGCTTTTGGTCAGCAACGTCATCCTGGCCCGGCTGAACTATGGCATGGCGGCGCAGGGCGGTGCGGGTGGAGGCGAGGGCGGGGCAGGGGACAATTGAACGGATTGTGTGTGTGGATGCGCCAACTCCATCACCCCGTCGGCAGCGCCCTGGGCGAGGGCCGGGGCTGGACAGCCGCCGTGGGCGGTTCGGGCGGCAGGTGAGGCGTGAAAAGCTCCACCGGGCTCGGGGCCGACGGCGGGGCGAAGGTGTCCGGACGCGGTTCCGGCCGGGCCTGGGCCACGGACCTGGATTTCGCCGTACCCTGTAGCATGGCCAGAAGCGGCTCCACCTGGGCCCTGAAGGCCGCCATCCTTCCGGCCGGGATCGGATCGGCCGTGATCTTGGGATTTTCCAGGACGTTGATGGCCTGCCCGCTTTTATACATCCGAAAATCCAGGTGCGGCCCCGTGGCGTAGCCCGTGGACCCCACATAGCCGATGACCTCGCCCTGGTGCACGGTCTTGCCCTTGGCGATGCCCTTGGCGAAGCCGCTGAAGTGGTTGTAGCGGGTGGTGTAGGTCTGGTTGTGCCTGACGGTCACGAAATTCCCGGCCGCATGGTTGTATCCCTTTTCCACCACCACGCCGTCGCCGACGCTCCAGACCGGGGTGCCGGCCGGGGCGGCATAGTCGATGCCCAGATGCGGCTTGGGCACCTTGAGGATGGGATGCAGGCGGCTGTGGGTGAAGCCCGACGAGATGCGGCGGAAGGAGAGGGGGGCGCGCAGAAACGCCTTGCGCAGGGCCTGGCCTTTCTCGTCGAAATAGCCGCCTTTGCCGGATGTTCCGGCAAAATGGAAGGCCCGGCTGGTCTTGCCCTGGTTGGTGAATTCCGCAGCCAGGATGCGGCCGTAGCCCACCAGGGTCTCGCCAGCGTACCGCTTTTCCACCACCACCGTGAAGGTGTCGCCCTGGCGCAGATCTTTGCAGAAGTCGATGTCCCAGGCGAAGATGTCGGCCAGGTTCACGGCCAGTTCGGCATCCTCCCCGGATTTTTTCACGGCCTCGAAAAGGTTCTGGCCGATGGTGCCCGAGGCCGTCTCGACCCGGAACTGCTGCGGCTCGGCCTCGATGTCGATGAGGTATTCGCCGCGTTCGGACCGGATGACCAGCCGTTCCACGGGGCTTATGACGTATTCGAAGGAGACGAATTCCCCATCGCGGGTGGTGAGGCGGTAGGGCTGCCCGGCCTGGATGCGCGAGAGCCGGAATTCGCGGCTTTCCCGGGACAGGGTCTCGATGTCCGCCGCCGACAGGTATTTCCCGAGGATGGCGGCCATGGTGTCGCCAGCGGCGACCGTGGCCTCCTGGACCTCCTCCGTGGGGCCGCAGGCGGCTTCCGGTTCGAACAGACCGCTTGGCGAAATCCCGGTGAAACGATCCTCGGGGAGGAAGACGGCGTCTTCGGGATCTCCCTGGAACATGGCGCTGACGACAAGGGAAAAGGCCCCGATCACACAGGCGGCGAAAAGGGCCACCCCGATGCGGGGCATGGAAGGGAAACGCCGGGGGACGCGGAGTCCGGGGAGGCGTTTCCAGGGAGTTTTACCTGGTATCCTCATGTCTTCCTTGTTTTTTGTGGAAATGCTTGGGATGGGCTACACGACAAGCGGCCTCTTGTCCAGGCCGAGGTGAGGATTCGTCGGACCTCACTCGGAAAAAAAGCGGGGTGTTTGATCGTCGCGGCGATTCCGGAGAGGCGGGACACATTGCAGCGTTCGGGAAATACGACAGATGTAGGAGGACTGCTCAACGGAAAACAGGATCTCGTCATCAGCAGCGCAAGGCTGGTGTGGTATGGAGATGGTATGCAACGTATTCCGGATATGTATGATGACGTTGCATCATGATTGCTGGAATGCAGCGGTGCAACTGGTGATTCGAAACCAGCCCTGGCTGGACGGTAGCGACGCGCCGGTGGGATGGGTTGCGGCATGGGAGTGCCCTTGGCCTGGGGTTATTTGTTTTTCACCCGGCCCTGGTAGTGTCCCGAGGCGTCGTAGACGCGATATCCGCCCTGGCCGTCGGGCGTCAGGGTTTTGGTGTGTCTGCCCATGGCGTCGTAGGTGCGGAAACCGCCCCGGCCGTCAGGGCTGACGCGTCCCGTGAAATTCCCGGACGGGTCGGACAGGCGTATGTCCCCGGTCTCGTCGGCGCGGCCGCGGCCGGTGAGGCGGCCTTTTTCGCCGGTGATTTTCACATCCTTCCCGGTTTGCGTGGCCGTCCCCCGGGGCGCGCCGCGCAGATCGGTGATCCGGGTCGTGCGCCTGGTGTCGGGGATGGGCTCGATGCCCTTTTCCCGCATGCGCTCCACAAAGCCGGACGAGGGCGCCTGGGTGCGGCGTTGGGGCGTGTCCGAGACGCCGCCCTTTTCCTGGAGGGATCGATACAGGGACTCTCCTGCCGCGGCAGATGCCGGGAGAACGGCCAGGATCAGGCAAAGGGCGAGGAGGGGATGGCGGGGACGCATGGGAGAGGCCAAGCAAGACGCGTTCCGAAAAAGCCGGAGCGCCGGTTTGGGCAAACGGACGATGCCGAGGGCGGAGAGAGGGACTTGAAGCCCGGCGCCTGTGCCGGTACAACCCCCCTGCGGCGAAGGAGGCCGGAGGCTATGATGCGGTATATGTGTCTTCTATGCGGCTATACCTATGATCCGGAGCGGGGCGACCCCAAGGGCGGGCTTGCGCCGGGGACGGATCTGGCCAAGGCTCCAAAGGACTGGGTCTGTCCCCGGTGCGGCGCGGGGCAGGACGCGTTCGCCATGCGCGATGACGACGACGAGGAGTGATCCGGCCCGGCCGATTATCCTTCCCGGATGATCAGATGGGCCAGATCGTGGCGGGTGCTGAGTTGCTGCTTGTACCGCCGGGCCTCCTGCATGGAGGAGAAGGAACCGATCATCACCCGGAACCAGACGCCTTTGTCTCCAAGATCGGCCATGACCACCCGGGCCGGAACGCCGAGCCGCTCCAGGGACCGTGCCCGGGTTTCGGCCTCCCTGGCGTTTTGGAAGGAGCTTTCCTGGAGGGTCAGTTCGCCGTTTCCCTGTTCGCTGCCCGTCACGCTCGCCATGACGACGGGAGCGCCTGGGGGCGTGGCCGGGCGTTGGGCGATGACCTGGGACGCGGCGGGCTGAAAGGGCTTGGGAACGTATGCGGCGGCGGGGGAGGCCTGCCGGGATGCGGTTCCGGCGACGGCCGGACGGGACGCCGGGGGAGCGGCCTTGGCCCGTAGGTGCGGCCCGGACACCGGTATGACGGTGGCCTGGGACGCGTCGATGGAAGCTGCAAGCGTTGTTGGCGCGGTGGATGCCGGGGCGGACGGCGTAAAGACCGTCCCGAGAGGCGGATCGGCCAGGGTGATGCGGGCCGAGGGGGTGCGACGGTTGCGCGACGGGGCGCCGTTGTCGGCCAGGTAGGTTTTCGGCCCGGGGGCCGAGAAGCTCGCTTCCAGAATTTTCTGGGTTTCCCGGTTGCGCACCTGCCAGCTTCTGCCGCCCAGGACTACGGCGATGATCCGCGTGTTGCCGCGCTTGGACGTGGCCACGATGTTGTATCCCGATGCGGCCACCCAGCCGGTCTTGATGCCGTCCACGCCGTCGCAGTTTTGCAGGAGTTTGTTGCTGTTGTAGCGTGTGCTGTTGCCATGCCGCATGGCGGTCTTGGAATGGTGTCCCAGGGATTGGGGAAAGCGCCTGAGATAGGAGACGGACAGTTTCATCATGTCCCGGGCCGTGGTGAACTGCCCGGAGGCGGGCAGGCCGTTGGGATTTTCAAAGGTGGTGGAGGACATGCCCAGTTCCCGGGCCTTGCGGTTCATGCGGGCCACGAAGGGGTCCACGCCGCCGAGATGTTCGGCGATGGCGATGCAGGCGTCGTTCCCCGAGGCCACGGCCATGCCGTCCAGGAGCTCACGGATGGTGACGGTCTCCCCGGCCCGCAGCCGCATGCTCGAACCGCCGGTGGCGGCGGCCCGGGCGCTGATCTTGACCCGGTCCGTGGGGTGGAGGCGTCCGGCTTCCATGTCTTCGAAAACCAGGTACATGGTCATGATCTTGGTGATGGAGGCGGGTGGAATGCGCAGGTCGGGGTTTTGTTCATGAAGCACGGCTCCGGTGCCGAAATCCATGACCATGGCCGCCCGGACGTCGAGACCGCCGGGGGTCGCCTTGACCTTGGACTTGGCCATGGCCTGGGAGGCGGAGCCGTGGACCAGGATGGCGATGAGAAAAATGACTTGGAAAATCCGGCGCATGCCTTCCCCCCCCTGCGCGATGGCCAGCCCATGCTTGCGGTGTGAAAACTCCCCCTCGAAAAGCAGCATGAACCATGCCATGCCCAGGGAGACGGATTTTAGCCCGTGCCTTTGACATGGTTTCCCTCCCGCCGTGGAGGGGGATGGACCGGATGCCCCCGGCGAGCCGCTCTCCGGCAACGGTTGAAACAACGGGCCGGCCGTTTCATTTTTTTAGAAAATGGACGGGGATGAAAAACATTGTGACACTGGCACTGGCCGGCCGACGTCCGGATGGGCCCTTCGGCGCCCATGATCCGGAGGGCGGGGCCGGACGGCGGCGTCCGGGGGGCGGCAATCTCACCATTGACAGTACCGGCCGGGGGAAATAGGTAAAACCTTTTGGAGCGGCTGGGCTTGTATCGCCCCGGCCTTTCACTCCACAAGTCCTCCCGGAGTATGTATCCCCGCTATGATCAAACGCAAGACAGTCTATGTGACGGCCCTCGTGCTTTTGCCGGTGGTGTTTCTCGAATTGGCGTCGTACGTCATGCTCGCCGCCCTGTTCGACGGCCCGGGCCGGGTCAGGGAAAGCCGGAAGGTTCTGGTTTCCGTGGACACCACCCAGGCGGGGCTGATTTCCGCCGGACGCACCAAGCAGTTTCAGTATATCCTGCATCCCTATCTGGGGTTTGTATACGATGCCACCTACAATGCCGCCGTGGGACCGTACGGCTTTGTGGGAGACGACATCGTGGCCGCCGTGGGGGATGAAAACTACAACGTTGTGGTGACCGGCGGTTCCGTGGCGGGGAATTTTTACGTCATGGAGGCCATGGAGATGAAAAAGCGGTTGCAGGCCATTCCCGCCCTGGCCAAAAGAAAGATCAACATGGCCTGCATCGCCACGGCCGGATACAAGCAGCCGCAACAGTTGCTGTCGGTCGCCTATCTGCTTTCCCTCGGGGCGCGCATCGACCTGCTCATCAACATCGACGGGTTCAACGAGATGGTCATCCCTTTGACCGAGAACCAGCCAGAGGGGATCTCCGTCTTTTATCCCACCATGTGGAAGGATTTGACCGACGACCTCGGCGACTCCCGGCAACGGGTTCTGATCGGCGAACTGAGCCTTGTGGACACGGCCCGGACCACCCTGGCCCGGTGGTTTTCCTGGCCCGGGATCGACTGGTCCATGACCGCGAACCTGACGTGGTTTCTTTTGGACAATGTCCTGTCGGGTCAGGCCAGGAAAAAGGTCAACGAGCTGGAACGGACCAGCGGGACGCTCAAGGTCTTCCAGAAAGGCCCTCCGGACCAGGCCGACCGGGATGCGGTCCAGGATCGGCTGGCCAATGCCTGGGCCACGTCCAGCCGGCTTTTGGGAGACTTGGCCACGTCAGGAGAATTCGCCTACGTGCATGTGCTGCAACCCAACCAGTACGTGTCCGGCTCCAAACCGTTATCGGAGAGCGAAAAACACATCGCCCTCAGCCCGACCCCGGGGATGGCTGAAACCACGTCCCAGGGATACGAACGCCTGGCGCAACGCAGCGCGGACATCGAACAGGCCGGGGTTTTTTTCCTCGACGCCACCATGATTTTTCAAAACGTGGTCGAGGATGTCTATTTCGACACCTGCTGCCATTTCAACAAGCTCGGCAACGACATTCTTCTCGATGCCGTCATGGGCTTCCTGGAGAAGACCGTCTATTCCCCGAAAAAGGCCGGCTGATCCGCCTCCCCCCGGCGTCAATTTTTCGGGTGCAGGTGTGTTCAGGGGCACTATGGGGTGTCGTCCTGAATCGTCCCGGCACCCGAGGCGGAGGATGCCTTGGAACGGGATGTGACGCGATCCCGGGCAGACGTCGCCCATCAAGATGGACGTCCTACTTTTCGAGGTAGACCCAGGTCATGGTCAGGGGCCGGAAGGTATGGAATGTGGCCTGTCCGCCCGGGCGGTCAAGCCGGGCCAGCATGAGCAGTTCCAGGCGTCCTTGGTCGTTGATGGCGTAGCCCTGGATCGGTCCGCCGGTTTTTTCCGGATCGTAGGGGATGATGATGGCTGCGGGCTGGGCTAGGACCGGGGCTTCCCCGAACTCGATCACCGCCACCATGCCCGAGGGGAGGCCCGAAGGCAGCAACAGGCTCCCCGAATTGGAGCCTATCCGGACGGCGACGTCGCGTTCCAACGCGTTCGGGGGGATGTCCAGAATCATGCCGTCCAGGGGCGTTCCCGTCCCGAGGATCTCCAATCGCCCCCCCTGTGGGCCGATGCTTTTTTCCGCCAGAAACCGGGTGGTTCCAAAGGTGAAGCGGGCCGCCTGATCCGATGATCCCGTCTGTCCCATGATGCCCCCGCTCAAAACGAGGAGGCACAGCAGCGCGAGAGTCTTTCGCATGGTTGCATCCTCGCCGTTGATTCGCCCCGTGTCGGCCGGGACGATACCCTACCTGCCGCCGCCTGGAAAGGCCCGCATGCCCGCCCGCCGAGAGACGCGGCGCGTGGTGTCCCGGTGCATGGAGATCGCGTCTTATGCCGCAGGTCTTCAGCCCTTCCCGGCCCTCTGGGGAGCCGGGAAGGGCGAAGAGACGGACGTTACTGGCGCGGCGGCGACTCCTGCTTGGGCGCCAGCATTTCCTCGGAGATCGGAACCAGCAGCTTCACCGGTCCCGAGGGGTCGCGGATGAACTGGGGCTGCGCTCCGGACGTGGGCTGTACCGGAATGATATCCACAACGTTGGCCCAGTCCGGACCTGTCGCGGTGGGGCTGATGTTGCTTGTACTCTCGGAACTGAGCACGCCGGAGTAGTTCAGGGTGACCGGGTTGGCCGTGCCTTCGTAGAGGAGCACGTTGATGGTGTAGCCGCTGGGGATGGTCGGCGGCTCGGGAGTACCGGACTGGTGGTCGGAATAGTAGTGGACGCGTACGCGGTAGGCCTGGCCCCAGCGCACGACGTTCGTGTCGAGCAGGGTCCAGTGTTCGGGGCCGTATCCGCTGGTGTCGTCGTAGTCGAGCTGCCCGCCGTCGGCGGTGGTCTTGTGCTGGTACCAGGAGGCGTCGCCCGTGGGATCGATGACGTACAGGTCCAGGTCCGTGTTGTTGGTGTTCCAGGTCAGGGTCACCAGGATGACGGCCTTGTTCAGGATCAGCTTGAGCTTGAAGGGGGTAAGCTGGTTGTTGGGGGTCTCGACGGTAAACCCCTTGGCGTTTTTGCCATAGGTCGTGAAGGCGATGGTGTTCTCGCCGTAGTTGAGGCTCACGGGAACGCTGAAATTGCCCTGGGCGTCCACGGCGGCCTCGAAGGGCGTGGTGCCGTTTAAGGTCAGCTTGATCTTGGTGACCAGGACCTGGCCGCTCTCAATCTTGCCCACGATGGTCACCGTCCGCTGGTTCACCTCCTGGTCGAAGGTGTGGGAGGTGATGGTGACCTGGGCGTCGCCGCTGCCGTCGAAACCGGATTCGGCATCCTTGTAGATGCTGTCGAAGGACTCGGTAAAAAATGAGCCAAGACCGATGAGATAAATTCCCTTGTACCCGTTGTAGGGCAGGAATTTTTTGGTGGTTCCGTCGTAGCGGGCCGTGAGAACCTGTCCGGGGTAATTGGGGTCGTTGATGGAGATGGCCCCGGAGGACGCATAGTAGTCGTAGGCCAGGACGGCGTGCCGGGCATGCTCGGCCGTCTCCTTGTCCTTTAGGTACAGCATGACCGGGAGCTTGACGTTTTTGATGGCGTTGATGATGGAGACGTAGATGTCTTCCTGCGTCAAATTGTACTGGGCTGTAACCGCAGGAATATAGCTGTTCCACTGCTGCCCAAGAGAGGTGTGGGCCCTGGTGGCGATGATGCTTTGACCCTTGCGTGTTCCACCGGACTGTAAGGGGATGTCTTCCATGTACTTTGGGTACAGGCCATCTGCTTTGTTGCTGAAATACCATTGTGCAAAGGCCGAGATACCGAAGCATTCCCCGCCTGGGTTATAGGAAGAACCGGTGTTGACGATCTGGAAGCCGTTTGTGGCCGGGCGATATGTTGTGGCTCCCCCCTCGCCGGTCAGGGCCGCCCAGATTTCCGTGAAAAGGGAGGTGTGGAAAATGTCATAGGTGATGGTTCCTGCCGTACGGTTGATTCTTTTTACCTGGCAGGGCTCGAGGTATCCGCTGGAGTCGACATGATAGGGCACCGGAACCACGTTGGCGGTTTTGTCGTACGGGACGGTGACGGACACGGGCTCGTTGAAGGTCGTGGCACCGGAACTGTGGATGTCCAGGAGGCGCCCGGAGGCGGTTCCTGACTTTGGAACAAGCGTTCCGGAGTTGTAGGAGAGTGTGAAGGCCGTATCCTGATCCACGGCTCCGGGAGGGAAAACCACCTTGACCCCGGCCAGCGGACCCGATGTCACGGATATCGTGCCGCCGGCGCTGCCGATAAGCCTTTTGGCTTGTATTGTATTGGTTCCTATGGTGACTTTGACGCCGTTCAGTTTTCCTGGATGGCTTGCCAGGATGGCCGGAAGAAAGGTCAGAATGGAATCTGCATCGGTTTGTGCCCACAATCGTGCCGGGCTTGCCAGGAATAGAAAGGCTAATGCGAGGTGTACGATGATTCGCCGCATGTTTTTCCCCTCCGCAGAGAATGGGGCTCTGGCGGGCACGCCCAAAAACCCCATGGTTACGGATGCCTGGAACGCCAGGCGCGTGGGGCTCCCTGTGCTGCGTTGAAGCCTTGGGCTACTCCCAACCGAAAGAGCGAACGGCATGTCGGGTGATTCGTGAAACGCGATGCGGTACTACTGTACGGCGGCAGATTTTTTGATTCGAAATCCGGTCGGCGCGGCATGAGGGCTGTCCGCAGGAACGAGCGGATTTGGTCTGCCAGGAGGCAACCTGTATCCGCAAGTTAGCCCGGAATCGGAAGGTGTGCAAGAGTTTTTGGGGAATTGCACAAGAAGTGCCCGATTGCCGGGCAGGCAGGGACACCCAGGGGCTGAATCACAATCAGAAGTGCAGGGGCATTCCTTGCGCCGGGGACGAGCGGCTTTGCTCTTCCCCCCCGACGAGCCCCGGCAGAAACACCGCCTTCGGCTCGTCGCGGGGCACCATGCGCCGGTAGCGGTACTTCGGCGTGCCCACTAAAAGCGCCGCCGGGACCGTGCGGCCCTCGGGGATGCCCAGGCAGCGCGCCATCTCCGGCTTATGCTCCAGGGCGAACATGAGGTAGCCCGCAAAGCAGGTGCCCACGCCATGGGCATGGGCCACGATCTCGAACCAGGTCGTGGCGATGATGGCGTCGGTCATCGGCGTGACGCCCTCGTCCGGGACATGGGCGAACACCGCATGCGGCGCGCCGCGCGTCACCACATCCTTGCCCTTGTCCACGGCCCGCACCGCCCCGGCCAGGCTCATGGCCCGGGAAAACGGCGTTCTGGCCTTGACCTCGGACCGCATCCATTCGTTGACCCGCATCAGAAACTCGTGCACCGCCCGACGTCCGTCCAGGATGGTCCATTGCACCTCCTGGCGGTTGTGGCCCGTGGGCGCGAACCGCGCCGTGCCCAGGATGGCGGCGAAGGTCTCCCGCGGCACGGCCTCCTCGCGGAAGGTGCGGATGGAGCGCCGGGTCTTCAGGTGTTCGGCCAGGGCCGCCGGGAGCAGGGCCTTTTTGCGGTCGATGAGCGGGAAATCCTCCAGGGGCAAAAGGCTGTGGCGCAGGGCCCCCGTGGGACAGATGGCCACGCAGTGGCCGCAGCGGATGCAGTGCCCGGCCTTGCCGGGCAGGGGGTAGGGCAGGGCGTCGGGGGCGTCCTGGCGCACCAGGCTGGCCGGGCAGGCCGCCGCGCACAGGCCGTCGCGGCGGCACAGGGTCTCGTCCACGGTGAAAAGGGGCTGGTCCATCACGCCTCCTCTTTGGCCTTCTTCTTGGCGCCGCTGATGACGTGGCGCTTCTGGGCGGAAAGCTCCGCCTTGCGCAGCCGGATGGACATGGGCGTGACCTCGGCCAGTTCGTCCTCACGGATGAAATGGATGGCCCGCTCCAGGGTCATGGGCAGGACCGGGGTCAGGATGACGTTTTCGTCCTTGCCCGCGGCGCGCATGTTGGTGAGCTTTTTTTCCTTGCAGGGGTTGACGTTGATGTCGTTTTCCCGGTTGTGCTCACCCACGATCATGCCCTCGTAGACCGGCTCGCCCGGGGCCACGAAGAGCCGGCCGCGCGGCTCCAGGTTGAAAAGCGCATAGGGCACGGCCGATCCGGCCCGATCGCAGACGATGGAGCCGGTGAAGCGCGACGGGAAATCGCCCCGGTATTCCTCGTAACCCAGGAAATAGGAGTTCATGATCCCGGTGCCCTTGGTGTCGGTCAGAAACTCGTCCCGGTAGCCGATGAGCCCCCGGGCCGGGATGGTGAATTCCAGGCGCACCCGGCCCGAGCCGTGGTTCACCAGGTTTTTCATGCGGCCCTTGCGAATGGACAGCTTCTCGGTGACGATGCCGGTGAACGACTCGTCGCAGTCGATGAACAGGTGCTCGATGGGCTCCTTGCGCACCCCGTTTTCCATGCGGTAGATGACCTCCGGCCGCCCCACGGACAGCTCGAAGCCCTCCCGGCGCATGGTTTCGATGAGAATCGCCATCTGAAATTCGCCCCGGCCCTTGACCACGAAGCTGTCGCGCTCGTCGCTTTCTTCCACCCGGATGGCCACGTTGAGCAGGGTTTCCTTGAAAAGACGCTCCCGGATGCGCGCCGACTGGACGTATTTGCCCTCGCGTCCGGCCAGGGGGGAGGTGTTGATGGTGAAGCGCATGGCCACGGTGGGGTCGTCCACGCTGATGCGCTTCAAGGCCTGCGGGGCATCGGGGGAGCAGATGGTGTCCCCGATGGTCACCTCGTCCAGGCCGGAGATGACCACGATATCGCCGGGATGGGCGGTTTCCGAGTCCACGACCTTGAGGCCCTCGTAGACCTGGAGGCGGGTGACCCGCAGGGGTACGCGGCGGTTCTCGGCGTCGATGCGCGCCAGGGAGTCGTGGCTTTTGGCCGTTCCGGCCAATACCCGGCCGATGGCCAGGCGGCCCAGGAAGTCGGAATAGCCCAGGTCCGAGACCAGCATGGCGAAGGGTTTTTCCGGATCGCAGGCCGGGCCGGGGATCTCGGCGATGATGGTCTCGAAAAGGGGCGTCAGGTCGGTGCCTTCCTCGTCGAGGGCGCGCATGGCCCGGCCCTCGCGGCCCACGGCGTAGAGCACGGGGAATTCGAGCTGGTCCTCGTCGGCGTCCAGGTCGATGAACAGGTCGTAGATTTCGTTTAAGACCTCTTCCGGACGGGCGTCCTTGCGGTCGATCTTGTTCACGGCCACGATGACCCGCAGCCCGGCCTCCAGGGTCTTTTTGAGCACGAAGCGGGTCTGGGGCAGGGGACCTTCCGAGGCGTCCACCAGGAGCACCGCGCCGTCGGCCATGGACAGGGCCCGCTCCACCTCGCCGCCGAAGTCGGCGTGGCCGGGGGTGTCGATGATGTTGATCTTGGTGCCGCGCCAGGTCACGGCGCAGTTCTTGGCGGCGATGGTGATGCCGCGTTCCCGCTCCAGGTCCATGCTGTCCATGATCCGTTCGGGGGTGTCCTGGCCTTCGCGGAACAGGCCGCTTTGGCGGAACATGTGGTCCACCAGGGTGGTCTTGCCGTGGTCGACGTGGGCGATGATGGCGATGTTTCGGATGGAGTCGTTACGTGGCTGGTTTTTCATGGATGTCCTCGCGCAGGGTGCATAGGCCGCGCGGCTTTACGGTTTGATGACGGGAAAAGGGGGGAAATGTCCTGCCGGGCGGCCCTTGTCGTCGAAAAACGGAGAAAAGACAATCCCCGCCGGAAGGTTTATCCGGACATGGGCTGCGGCAGGGGCAGGGTGAAGGTAAAGGTGCTGCCCTTGCCGGGTGAGCTTTCGAACCAGATGCGCCCGCCGTGGGATTCCACGATGTGTTTGCATATGGGCAGCCCGAGGCCCGTGCCCTTGGGCCGGTCCGTGATGCCGCCATGCACCTGGTTGAACTTTTCGAAGATCTTCCCGAAATCCTTTTTGGCGATGCCGATGCCCGTGTCGGCCACGCTCAGGCGCAGGAACCCGTCCTGGCAGGCGGCGCTCAGGCGTACCGTTCCCTTGTCCGTGAACTTGACGGCGTTGGAGATGAGGTTGACCAGAACCTGGATGATGCGGTCCCGGTCGCCCGTGATGGCGGGCAGGCCGTCATCCAGGCAGCGCACCATGCGCACGTCCTTGCCTTCCAGGAGCACCGAGGTGGAGGCCATGACCCGGGTGACGAGTTCGGCGGGGTCGATGGTCTCCATGGTGAATGCCATGCGGCCCGACTCCAGTTTGGCCAGGTCCAGGACGTCGTTGATGAGGGTGGTCAGCCGTTCGCCTTCGGAGATGATGATGCCCAGGTTGCCCGATACCTGGGTCGCGGCCTTCTGCAGCCGTGGATCGGGCAGGGCCAGGCCGGAAAAAATCTGCTCCAGTTTTTTCTGGATGATTTTGGAAAAGCCCAGGATGGAGGTCAGGGGCGTGCGGATCTCGTGGGACACCATGGACAGGAAGTCGGACTTGGTGCGGTTGGCGGCCTCGGCGGCCTCTTCGGCCCGGCGGCGTTCCTGGACCTCGCGCATGAGCCGCTCGTTGGCCTGGTTGAGCTCCCGGGTGCGTTCCTCCACCCGCTTCTCCAGGAGGACATGGGCGTCGCGCAGGGCCTCTTCGGCCAGTTTCCGGGCGGTGATGTCCTCGCAGGAGCCTTCCAGGAAAAGGGGCAGGCCCGAGGGATCGCGTACCACCCGGACGTTCAGGGAAACCCAGATGATGCGGCCGGACTTGTGCCGGAAGCGGGACGGGAAATTGGTCGCCCCGCCGCGGGTCTTGAGCAGTTGCATCAACCGGTCGCGGTCTCCCGAATCGGCATAGATCTGCGACCGGATATCCGTGACCTCGGCCATGAGCTTCTCGGGCGTGCCGTAGCCCAGCAGGGCGGCCATGGCCGGGTTGGCGCTGGTGAAGCGGCCGGCCGGGGTGGTGGTGAAAAAACCCTCCACGGCGTTTTCCACGATGCTGCGGTAGCGGTCCTCGGCCCGGCGCAGGGCGCGTTCGGCCTTTTTGCGTTCGGAGATGTCCCGGGTCACCACCACGGCCTCGCGCCGCGTGGGCCCCTTCGCCACCCGGATGGTCATTTCCACCGGAATCGTGGCCCCGTCGGGGCTGGCCAGTTCCGTGACCAGGGGGGCGTCGGTTCCCTGGGTGGACAGGACGCCGGCGACCCGGGATGCCGCCTTGGGACGCAGGAAATCGTAAAACGCCGCGCCGATGATGCGGCCCTTGTCCCGTCCGAGCAGGGCCGGGGCGGAGCCGGCGGTGTCGAGGATGCGGCCGCTATCCGCGTCCACCAGGAAAATGGCGTCGTTGCTCTGGTCGAGCAGTTCCCGGAAGCGCTCGAGCTCGGCCAGCCGCTCGGTCAACTCGGGATAATAGCTCTTGCTCAAGGAACCTTCCCCAAGCCCGATGAGCTTTTCCCGTGAGGCGTTCCAATCAGGCGTGGAATCGGCAGGCGGCTTCATACAGGGACCGGATGTCCTCGACCGTTGGGTGGCGAGGGTTGGTGATCATGCACGGGTCGTTGATGGCCTTGGCCGACAATTCGGCCAGTTCGCCCGGGCGAACGCCCAGGTCGCTTAAGGTCTGGTGCACCCCGGCGGCGGTTTTGAGGTCGCGCAGGGCCGTGACCACGGCCTGCCGTTTGTCCTCCCCGGGCATGTCCGGTTCGATGCGCGCCCCCAGGGTGCGGGCGATGTCCGTATACCTCTCGGGGGCACTGGAATAGTTGTAGGCCGCCACATGGTCAAGCAAAATGGCGTTGCATTGGCCGTGGGGCAGGTCCAGAAACCCCCCCAGGCTGTGGGCCATGGCGTGCACCGCGCCCAAAATGGCGTTGGAAAAGGCCAGCCCCGCGTAGAGACTGGCGAACATCATGCCGGAGCGGGCCGCCTGGTCGCCTGGGCGGTGTATGGCCGGCACCAGGTGGTCGCGCACCAGCTCCACGGCCTTGAGGGCGAACAGGTCGCTGATCGGGGAATGGGCGTTTGAGACGTAAGCCTCGATGGCGTGGGTCAGGGCGTCCAGGCCGGTATGTGCCGTCAGTTCGGGATCCATGGTGCCCGTGGGCAGGGGATCGATCAGGGCCGCGTCGGGGATCACGGTCTTGCTGACGATGGCGATTTTGACCTTGCGCTTGGTGTCGTTGATGATGGCGAACTGGGACACGTCGGCCCCGGTGCCGGCGGTGGTGGGCACGCAGACAAGCGGCGGGCCGGGTTTGGGCACATTGTCCACGCCCTCGAATTCCAGGACATGGCGGTCGTTGGTGCACACGATGCCGATGGCCTTGGCGCAGTCCATGGGGCTGCCGCCTCCCACGGCCACGATGGCGTCGCAGTTCTCGCGGCGGTAGACCTCGGCCCCGGCCATGACTTCATAGTCGCGGGGGTTGGGGGTGACGTCGGCGAAAATGGTGGTGGAAATGCCCGCCTCGCGCAGGCTGTCGATGACCTGTCCGGCCCATCCCAGGCGGATGAGGTTCGGGCCGGTGACCACCAGGGCCTTCCTGATCCTGAGGTTTTTGGCGTAGCGCCCGGCCAGGCGGGCCGCCCCCGGGCCGAACACGAACTCCGGGGCCACGAACTTGCGCAGTTCCGTCGTCGCCTCGTGGGTCACGTCGTACTCCTTCCATGCGGACAGGCGGTTGCGGTTTCATGGGAGGATGCCGGGCGGATGGTACACGGCTTTTGCCGCGCGGCAAAGCGTTCTTGCACGACGGCGCGGGGACGGATTACGGCCGGGGGATGTCCTCGGGACCGCAGACGGCGACCCCCATGGCCCCAAGCCCCATGCGGACCTCGGGGGACGACAGCACCGCGATCTCCTGCTCCCGGGCCTGGTTGTAGGCCGAGATGCGGCTGAGTTCGGCGTCGTTTCTCCCGGGATGGCACATGAGTTCCACCACGGCCGAGTCGGACAGCGGGGCGAAGGCTGCGGCCACCAGCTCCAGAAACCGCCCGGTGGTCAGATCCTCGCCGAAAAAGTCGGTGATGAAGGCGTCGGCGCAGGGCACGCCCGCCGCCCGCAAGGCGGCGGCCATGGCCGGGTTGGTGGCCCGGGCCGGGATGCCCAGTTCCCGGGCCGTCTCCAGGTAGACGGGGAACACGTCGGGCCGCTTGTGGACGTGGTGGTGGGTGTCCATGTGCGAGGGGGAAACGCCGCAGGATCGCAGCAGCTCGAGCTGGGCCCGCCATTCGCGGCGTATCTCGTCCGCCGACACCTGCCCGATGTCCATGCGCTTGCGCGGGAAGACGCCCTGGGCGGTCACCAGGGAGGGCACCTCATCGGGCGGCAGGCAGGGGGGGTGGCCGCCGGTGAGCTGGAAATGGATGCCCATGCGGCCGGAAAGCGCCGCGGCATGGGCCTTGATGCGGCCTGGCGCGCCTTCCGGGCGGGTCATGGCCGTGGTGGCCCGGACCACGCCGCGCTCCATGGCCTGGAGAATGCCCTGACAGACGCCGTCGGTCAGGGCAAAATCATCGGCGTTGATCATGAGGCGGCGCATGATGCTCCTGGCACGTCTGCCAATGCAGTCTGGAACTGCTGCTTATTATAAAAATACGAGGTATTTTTATGTGTGATGGCGAAATCATCGGCGTTGATCATGAGGCGGCGCATGATGTTCCTTGTTTTTGCTTCGACGGGGCAGACGCCATGGCGTCATCCCCTCCGGGTTCCCGTCGCGAAACGTACCCCGTGACGGGATTCCAAAGGGCGAAGCCCCTTGACCGCCGGAGGCATCTCACCCGGCCTGTCACTCGGCATCTCACCCGGAATGTCACCCGGCATGTGGGGCCCGGCGCACGATCTCGGCCACCAGCTTCTCGATGCCCCGGGACACCTCGGCGATGCCCGGCCCCAGCATGTAGGCCGGGGTGGTGACGATGTTGAGGGCATCGTCCACCACGATGCCGTCCACGGGGCAATCGACATGCACCGCGCCGGTTTTCTCCAGGGCCTGGGCCGTGCCCAGGTCGTTGCCGATGGTCAGGCGCGGCTTTTTGGCCCCGAGCACCAGTCCCAGCACCACCGGGGCGATGCAGATGGCCCCCACGGGCTTGCCCGCCTCATGCACCTCGCGGACGACCCGGGCCACCTCGGGATGGGCCGCGCCGTCCGGGCCTTTGGTCGCGAAATCGCACAGGTTCTTGGCCACGCCGTTGCCGCCGGGCAGGATCAGTCCATCGAAATCCGCGCCCCGGGCCGTGGCCACGTCGGCGATGTCGCTGCGGGCGATGCGGGCCGACTCCATAAGGACGTTGCGTGTCTCGCCCATGGGCTTTTTGGTCAGGAAATTCACGGCCGCGAAGGGGACGTCCGGGGCGAAGATCCTGGTCGTGGCCCCAGCCTGGGCCAGGAAGAGGAGCGTCAGGACGGATTCGTGGATCTCCGCGCCGTCGATGTTGCCGCAACCGGCCAAAATGACGCCGATGGTGGGCATGGTCGCCTCCTGTGTCGTGGGGTGCATGGCGTACGCTTCAACTGATGATGTGTAGCCAGCGGGAAGTCGTTCGTCAAATGGCAAGCGGGTCATGACAAGCGGGTCATGGAGGCCTCGGCCGGTCGCGTTGCATTTCCCGGGAATATGACGCACAAGCGGCGCATGGCCGGTCAGCGCGTCCTTTTCCCGCTTCTTGTGGGCGACACCACACTTCGCGACGGCGAACAGATGCCCGGGGCCATGCTCGACCCCGAAGCCAAGCTCACCGTGGCCCGGGCCCTGGCTGCGGCCGGGGTGGATGTCATCGAGGCCGGGTTCCCGGCCGTGTCGCGCACCGAGGCGGCGGCCGTGGGGCTGATCGCCCGGGCGGCGGCGGACTTTTCCGGGCCCGGGGGCGTGGGGGATTCGGGCGGGCCGGTCGTGGCGGCCCTGTGCCGGGCGCTGCACCGGGACATCGACGCCGCGCGCGAGGCCCTGTCCGATGCGCCCCCCGGACGCCGGGCGGCCAACGTGTTTTTGTCCGCCAGCCCCCTGCACCGCCGCCACAAGCTGAAAAAATCCAAGGCCGACATCCTGGTCATGGCCGCCCGGGCCGTGGAATACGCCCGGAAATCCTTCGCCTCCGTCAATTTCAGCGCCGAGGACGCCAGCCGCACCGAGCCCGGCTATCTGGTCCGCCTCTACGAGGCGGCCATATCCGCCGGGGCCACCTCGGTCGGTTTCCCGGACACCCTGGGCGTGCTCACCCCGGACGAGGTGAAGGACCGGCTGGCATTCTTGCGCGGCCACGTCCGGGGCCTGGACGGCGTGTTGCTGGGGGTGCATTTCCATGACGATTTCGGGCTGGCCACGGCCAACACCCTGGCGGCCGTCCAGGCCGGGGCGGACATCGTGCATTGCACCGTGGGCGGCATCGGGGAGCGGGCCGGGAACGCGGCCCTGGAGGAGACGGCGGCGGCCCTGGCCTTGCGTCCGGACCTGTACGGCCGGGCCATCCGCCTGGACGCCGCGAAACTTGTCCCCCTGTGCCGCCTGGTGTCGGGCCTCACGGGCATCCCCATCGCGCCCAACAAGGCCGTGTGCGGGGAAAACGCCTTTGCCACGGGGGCGGGCGTACACCAGGACGGGCTGCTCAAGCATCCGGACACCTACCTGCCGTATCGGCCCGAGGCCGTGGGGGCGGACCCGGCCCGCATCGTGCTGACGAAACACAGCGGCCGGGCGGCTTTGCGGCTGCGTCTGGAACAGATGGGCGTGGTCCTGGACGAGACCCGGCTTGAGGCCGCAAGCGAGGCGCTCAAAAACGCCTCCAAGGCGGAGTGGGCGGATGCGGCGGGGCTTGTGGAGAGGGTGGTGAGGGCCGTCGTGGCCGGGCCATAGAACATGCCACGTTGCCTGGGGCTGGATATCGGAGTGTACGTTTTGGTGTGATGCGCATTTCTTATGCCGGATAAGCGCGATGCTTGATTTCCAAACACTGCTGACGCTCAATTTCATCGTCAATGTCATCAATTTTTTTGCGATGGCGTTGCTGTGGAAGAGATACGGGGACCGATACGCAGGGGTGTCGTTTTGGACCCAGGCCATGGCTGTGCATGTGATTGGGATTGGTCTCATTTTGCTGCGTGGGTCGCTGCCGCTCCTTATTTCATCCGTGCTGGCCAATGCGTTTCTCATGTCGAGCACGCTTTTGATGCTCGTGGGGTTTCAGAGATTCACGGGGAACGTCTCTGGGCAGACGCATAATTATATTGCGTTTGGGATATATGTTTTATTGCTGTATTATTTTTCCGCGTATCAGCCACGGATTGAATACAGGAACATCTGTGGCGCGGCATTCATTGTCTTTATCGATGTGCAGACATGCCGGTTGTTGTTTTGGAAAGTTTCGGCGAGGATGCGCCAGATCGCATTTTATGCCGGTGTTGTGATGGCCTGTTATGTGGCCGCCAGCATGTTACGGATTTTCATACTCCTGTCGTTTCCCCAGGAGTCGGAGATGTTCCGCTCGGGTTTGGCGGATTCCGTGACCATAACAAGCTACATTGCCTTGCATATCTGTATGATATTTGCGCTTTTTCTGACCGTTGTCCGGCGTCTTATGGACGATGTGTCGGCCAATGAAGAAAAATTCGTCAAGGCCTTTCATCTTGCCCCCTATGGAATGGTCATCACACGGCACGACGACATGCGCGTCATCGAGGCCAATAGAGGGTTCTGCGAGATTTTCGGGTATTCCCGAGACGAGGCCCTGGGGCGGCCGGTCATGGAACTGGCCGGCGTTTCAGACGTCCAGGGCATGCCGCCCGGCGTGCAGGGGGTTTGGGGCATGGGCCGGGGGGAAAAGTCGGAACTCCGCACGACGCGCCGCTCCGGAGAGCCGTTGATCGGGGAAGTCGTGTCGGAGGATGTCTTCATCAACGGAGAGCAATTCGTGCTCTCCACCATCAACGACATCACCGAGGAAAGCCGTCTGAAGCGGCAGCTTGAGGAACTCGCCACTCGGGACAGCCTGACAGGGTTGCCCAACCGGCGCTCTTTTTACGAACGTTTCACCCTCGCCCAGCTTCATGCCACGCGGCATCGGACGGGTTTGGCAGTGATGTCCATCGATCTGGACAGGTTCAAGTCGGTCAATGACAGCCTGGGACATGCCGCGGGCGACGCCGTATTGATCGAGGCCGCGGGGCGGTTGTCGGGGAGCCTCAGGAAGGTCGACCTCGTGGCCCGGTTTGGCGGCGATGAATTCGTGATCCTCCTGCCGGAGGTCACCGGGGAGCAGGATGCCGTTGCCGTCGCCAATAAGATCATCACCAGATTCAGGGAGCCCTTCGACGTCCAGGGGCAACGCGTGACCTTGACCGCCAGCCTGGGGATCGCGCTTTACCCCGATCATGGGCAGGGCCTGGAAGAGCTGTTGGGCGCTTCGGACGCGGCGTTGTACACGGCTAAGCAATCGGGGAGGAACGGTTACGTTGTGGCCCAGCCGCCTTCCGGGCCGTGAGCGGGGGCTGCCTTTTCGTATCCCGGGCGGTTTTCCCTCGCTCTTGTACCGGCCGATCCACGTGGGGGCCTGAACCGGCCGGTAGATCCCACGTCGTGGCGACCATGCGCACTGCGGGAGGAAAAGGCCTTCCTTCTCCAAAGTGCTGTGGTGCGGGGGGGGCGGTGAGACGGTTCTGCCCTGAAACCGGCAAGGGGCGAGACCCCGTCCCTGCCGTTCAGCGTTTTTTCGGGAGCGGCCGCAGCACCAGGGTAAGCCGCAGCATGTCCGTGAGTTGGATGCCGTCCTCAAAGATGGGTTCCGGGTAGTTTACAAGAAAAAAATCCGTGTCGATCCCCGTGACCCGAAATCCCTGCCGCTGATAAAACGCCAGTTGATAGCCGAAGGTTCCCGTCCCGACCTCAAGGCGGCTGGCCCCTTCCTTTCTGAACACGGAAATGACGTGGCCGAGAAGCGTGGTTCCGAGCCCTCTTTTTTGCAGGGAAGGCGTTACGGCGATGTTCATGATTTCGTACGCCGCATCGGAAAGGGGCGCGACGACGCATACGGCGGCAGGCGACGGCCCGGAATATGCCGCGAAACAGCGGGACTGCGGGAGATATGCCGCGACCTTGGCTTCGGACGGGTCCGCCAAAAGCAAAAGTTCCAGTGGAGCGTCCGCCGGGGATATCTCGGTGATGCGAGGCGAAAGGTCACGGCTTGTCATGCGGCGTCCATGTCGTTGCGTATGCATTCAACTCTTGTCCCGATCGATCCACTTGGGGGCCTGAACCGGCCGATAGGCCCGCATGGCGGCAAATAACGTCTCGGGGGTGGGCGCGGACAGCACGATGTCCGCATGGGCGTCGCGCACGAACCGGTTCTCCACCATGGTCCGCACCAAGGCCAAGAGCGGATCGTAGAACCCCGCCACATTGAGCAGCCCGCAGGGCTTGGCGTGCAGCCCAAGCTGGGCCCAGGTCACGATCTCGCAGAACTCCTCCAGCGTCCCCATGCCGCCGGGCAGGGCGACGAACCCGTCCGACAGCTCGGCCATGAGCGCCTTGCGCTCGTGCATGGACGGCACCACGTGCAACTGGGTCAGCCCGGTATGGGCCAGCTCCTTTTTTTTCAGGAAATCGGGCAAGACCCCCACCACCTTGCCGCCCGCCGCCAGGCAGGCATTGGCCGTGGCCCCCATGAGCCCCACCGAGGCCCCGCCGTAAACCACAGTCAGCCCCTCCCTGGCCAGAAACGCCCCCAGGGCCTTGGCGGTTTCCAGGAACAACGGATCGCCGCCGGGGTTGGATCCGCAAAACACGCAGACGCTTTTCATACACGGGCTCCAAAAAGGGCGGGGAGCCGTGCTGGACGGCTCCCCGGTCGGTCGTCAGGGTGAATGGGGGGGCTCATGTCGCGTCCCCCCAAAAAATACGTGCTTCAATCCGTTACTTTCGAAATGCGCCTATCTGTATGGTGCGGACACGGCACGAGTGTCACGTCTCTTGAAAAATGCGATAGAATTTTTTAATAAAACAAATGGTTTTCGTTCGTTGCCTACGAAACTCCATATGCGCTTTTCGTGGACGCGGCACTAGTCGGCGCCTTCGAGCAGAGGCCGGTGCTGGCTCAGGTCGAAAAAGCCGCGCACGGCAAAGGGCAGGGGAAAGTTGGGCACCTTGTCGAAGTTGACGAAGCCCGAATCCTTGCCCTCGGAAAGTTCCGACAGGGCCACCAACCCCAGCGGGATGGGAAAGTTGAGGGAACAGGAGCGGATGGCCGCCAGCCGGTCCTGGTAGCGATCCTTGAGATAGCCCACAAGCTGGTCGCGCTCCTTTTCGGTGAAGGCCTCCAGCACCACCCGGCGGCAGCTCTCCAGGCTGACCTCCAGGTCCGGCACCAGCAGATCGCCCATGAGCGCGTTCCAGTCGTACTGGTCCTCCTCGGCCTTGTCCCATTCGGGCCGGAACAGGTGGACCTCCACGTCCTTGCGGCCCTTGAAACTCTTGATGACGATGGACAGGGTGTAGGCCCGGGCAATGGGCAACGCGTTGTCCGCCGGGACGATGTCGATTTCCATGGCTGCTCTCCCGTGTGCCGCAGGCGGCGAATATGGTCTGGGATTTCCCCGTTGTGTCCGATACGGCTTGGCCGTACATTCGGTGGCGCGGCCATGTGGCCGCCCGAACCTCGTAAAACCGGATTTTACCAGACATGTCCAGTCTTTTCCAGCTCAAAAGCCCCTTCGAACCCAAGGGGGACCAGCCCCAGGCCATCGAGGAACTGGCGGCCAACCTTGCGGCCGGGGTGGAAAGCCAGGTGCTCCTGGGGGCCACGGGCACCGGCAAGACCTACACCATGGCCCAGGTGGTGGCCCGCCTGGGGTGCCCGGCCCTGGTCATGGCCCCCAACAAGACCCTGGCCGCCCAGCTCTACAATGAGTTCAAGGGCCTTTTCCCGCACAATGCCGTGGAATATTTCGTCAGCTATTACGACTACTACCAGCCCGAGGCCTACCTGCCGCGCACGGACACCTACATAGAGAAGGACTCGTCCATCAACGACGACATCGACAAGCTGCGCCACGCCGCCACCCACTCGCTTCTGACCCGGCGCGACGTGCTCATCGTGGCCTCGGTGTCTTGCATCTACGGCCTGGGTTCGAGGGACTACTACGAAAAGATGGTGCTGCCCCTGGGCGTGGGCGAAGAGACGGGCATGGACCGGGTGCTGTCGCGGCTGGTGGAGATCCAGTACGAACGCAACGAGATCGATTTTCACCGGGGCACCTTCCGGGTACGCGGCGACGTGGTGGAACTGATTCCGGCCTACAGCCGGGACACGGCCCTGCGCCTGGAATTTTTCGGCGACGAGATCGAGGCCATCCTGGAAACGGACCCGCTCACGGGCGAGGTGCTGCGGGCGCTGAAACGGACCATCATCTTTCCGGCCAGCCACTACGTCTCGGACCGCGAGAACCTGGGCCGGGCCGTGTCGGACATCCGGGAGGAGTTGCGCCTGCGGCTCAATGAATACGAGACGGGCAACCGGCTGGTGGAGGCCCAGCGCCTGGAGCAGCGCACCATGCAGGACTTGGAGATGATCGAGGAGCTGGGCTACTGCACGGGCATCGAAAACTATTCCCGGCACCTGGACGGCCGGGCCGCCGGGCAGCCGCCGTATACGCTTTTGGACTATTTCCCCGAGGACTTCATCACCTTCATCGACGAGTCCCACATCACCGTGCCCCAGATCGGCGGCATGTACAGCGGCGACCGCTCCCGCAAGCAGACCCTTGTGGATTACGGGTTCCGGCTGCCCTCGGCCCTGGACAACCGGCCGCTCAATTTCGAGGAGTTCCTATCCCGGGTGGGGCGCATGGTCTTCGTGTCGGCCACGCCCGGGCCGTGGGAACTCGAACGCTCCCAGGGCCTGGTGGTGGAGCAGATCATCCGGCCCACGGGGCTGGTGGACCCCATGGTCACGGTGCGGCCCACCAAGGGCCAGATGGACGACCTGCTGGGCGAGTGCCGCTGCCGGATGCAGGCCGACGAGCGGGTGTTGGTGACCACCCTGACCAAGCGCATGGCCGAGGATCTCACGGATTATCTCAACGCCATGGGCGTCACCGCGCGTTACCTGCACTCGGACATCGACACCCTGGAGCGGGTGGCCATCATCCAGGCCCTGCGCCAGGGCGAATTTTCGGTGCTGGTGGGCATCAACCTGCTGCGCGAGGGCCTGGACATCCCCGAGGTGTCCCTGGTGGCCATCCTGGACGCGGACAAGGAAGGGTTCCTGCGCTCCACGCGCTCCCTGGTGCAGACCTTCGGCCGGGCGGCCCGAAACGCGTCCGGGAAGGTGATCCTCTATGCCGACTCGGTGACCGGCTCCATGGCCACGGCCATGGAGGAGACCGCCCGCCGCCGGGAGAAGCAGGAGGCCTACAACCAGGAAAGGGGCATAACCCCGGCCACCGTGCGCAAGGATATGGAAAACGTCCTGGATTCCCTGTACAGCCAGATTCGCGACGAGACGGCCCAGGCGGCGCGGATTCTGGCCGCCGAGGACACGGGCGAATACGGGGTGACCCCGGCGTCCATGAAACAGACCATCCGCCGCCTGGAACGGGAGATGCGCGCCGCGGCCAAGGAACTGGCCTTCGAACGCGCCGCCGGGCTGCGCGACCGCATCACGGCCCTGCGTGAAAAGCTTTTGAGCCTGGGAGAGGCATGAACTCCATCAAGCTGCACGGACGCGTGCTGAGCATGCAGCACCGCCTCGGCATCTTCTGGCCCATCATCATCGGCTGCGTGATCATGGCCGGCGTGGTGGCGGCGGGCATCGCCTCGTACATGATCATCGAGGGCTGGCCCTTTTTCGACAGCCTCTACCAGGTCATCATCACCCTTTCCACGGTGGGCTATCAGGAGGTCAATCCGCTCTCCGAGCAGGGCCGGGTGGCCACCATGCTTTTGATCGTGTGCGGGGTGGGCAGCTTTGCCTATCTGGTGGGCTCGTTCACCCAGGTGCTCATCGAGGGGCGTCTGCAACACATGTGGGGGAGGCGGCGGGTGCAAAAAGCCATCGACAAACTTGACGGACACATCATCATCTGCGGCTGCGGCCGGATCGGGGCCATCGTGGCCGAAATGGTCCTGGACGAGGGCCACGGCGCGGTGATCATCGAAAAAAATCCCGAGGTGGTGCGAGAGCTTGAGGAAAAGGGCATCCTGCATCTGGCCGGAGACGCCACGGACGACGACGTGCTCCTGGCCGCCGGGATCGAACGGGCCAAGACCCTGGTGGCCGCCCTGCACCAGGAGGCGGCCAATGTCTACGTGACGCTGACCGCCCGGCAGATCAACCCGCGCCTACGCATCGTGGCCCGGGCCGACACCCCGCCGCACATCCCCAAGCTCAAACGGGCCGGGGCGGACCAGGTGCTCATCCCGCACCTGTTCGGCGGCATCCGCATGGCCCAGTCCGTGTTGCGGCCCACAGTGACCAGTTTCCTGGAACTGGCCCAGGGCGGCGGGGACATCGACCTCCAGATGGAGGAGCTTCGGGTGGAGGCCACCTCCGAGGTGGTGAACCAGAACCTCATCGAGTCCAAGATCCGGCCGCGTTTCGATCTCATCGTCATCGGCATCAAAAAGGCCAGCGGCGAGATGGTGTTCAATCCCCAGCCCCATACGGTGCTTGAGGCCGGGGACACCATGATCCTGGTGGGCAAGGGCCAGGATCTGGACCGGCTGCGGGCCATCTTGTAGACCCGGAGACAGCGATGGACGCGCTCCCCGGCATCGAATGCGTGGTGGCCCGGTACGCCGAGGACGTGTCCTGGACGGCGGCCCTGGGCTGTCCGGCCGTCATCTACGACAAGTCCGGCGCGCCAGGGGCGCATGCCCTGCCCAACATCGGCCGGGAGAGCCACACCTACCTGCACCATATCGTGACCCGGTATCCGGATTTTGCCGGGTATACGGCCTTTGTGCAGGGCGATCCCTTCCGCCATCTGCCTCCGGGCATGGACGCGGCCGGGCTTTGGGAACGCATGAAACAGAATGCCAGGCTGGGCGCGCCCTTTGCCGGGCTGGCCTGGTTCAAGCTCAAATGCGACCGGCTGGGGCGGCCCCACGACATGGCCGACCCGGCCAAGGCCGGTTCATGGGCCGGGTTCGGCAAGGACATCCCAGTGGGCGAGGTCTATGCGGCCCTTTTCGCCGGGCCTGTGCCCGAGACCTTTCTGACCCCGGCCCCGGCGGGACTGTTCATGGTCGGACGGGAGCGTATTCTGGCCAGGCCGCTGGGCTTTTATAAAAAGGCCCTGGCCCTGATCGAGGCCGATCCGCAGGACGCCAACAATACCGGCCATGCCTTTGAGCGGCTCTGGAACGTGATTTTTAACGGTCAAGCGGACCTCAACCGGCCGGAAGCGGCCGACTGACGGAGCAGGCGTGGCCCAGGCCAGCATCGATCCGGCGGCGCGGGTTCGCGAGCTTCGCGAGCTTATCCGCCACCACGACCACCGCTACTACGTGCTCGACGATCCCCAGATCAGCGATGCGGAATACGATGCGCTGTTCCGCGAGCTGCTGGATCTGGAGGCGGCCCATCCGGAACTGTCCGACCCGGCCTCGCCCACCAAACGGGTGGGCGGCGCGCCCGCCGAGGGTTACGTCTCCCGGCCGCACCGCCAGCGCATGTACAGCCTGGACAACGCCATGAGCCGCCAGGAGTGGGAGGCCTTCCTGGAACGGGCCAAAAACGCCCTGGCCCGGCAGGGGGGAACCCTCGGCAGCCGGTTCTGGGTCGATCCCAAGTTCGACGGCCTGGCCCTGGAGGTCGTCTACGAACGCGGCCTGTTCGTTTCGGCCCTGACCCGGGGCGACGGGGTCACGGGCGAGGACGTGACCGGGAACCTGCGCACGGTGCGCAGCGTGCCCCTGACCCTGGTCCCCCAGGCCCGGGCTGCCGGGTTGCCGGTGCCGGAGCTTCTGGAGGTGCGCGGCGAGGTGGTCATCACCCGCCAGGATTTTTATGAGCTCAACGAGTCCCGCCGGGCGGCCGGGGAGAAGGTCTTCGCCAATCCCAGAAACGCCGCGGCCGGGTCCGTGCGCCAGCTCGATCCCAGGGTCACGGCATCACGGCCCCTGCGCTTTTTCGCCTACGCCACGGGCGAGGCCGCCTTCCCGGACGGCGCGCTTCCCTGGGAAACCCATGCGGCCATGATGGCCACGCTCAAGGGCTATGGGTTCTCCGTGGCCCGGGAAGGCAGGGTCTGCAAGGCCTCGCAGGTCTATCCCTTCTTCGAGGAGCTCGGGAAGATGCGGCTCGATCTGCCCTTTGAGATCGACGGGGCAGTGGTCAAGTGCGACGACCTGGCCGTGCAGGCGGCCCTGGGGTTCACCGACCGGGCGCCGCGTTTCGCCGTGGCCCTCAAGTTTCCGGCCCACGAGGCCGAGACTGTGCTGGAGAGGATCGAGGTCCAGGTGGGGCGTACCCGGGTCATCACCCCGGTGGCTATCCTGGCCCCCGTGTCCCTGGCCGGGGTCACCGTGTCCCGGGCCACCCTGCACAACGAGGACGAGATCGCGGCCAAGGATCTGCGCGAGGGCGACACGGTGGTGGTGCGCCGGGCCGGGGACGTGATTCCGGAGGTGGTGCGGGCCGTGGAGGAAAAGCGGCCTCCCGGGGGGCGGCCGGCCTTCGTCTTTCCGGCCGAGTGCCCGTCCTGCCATACCCCGAGCGTGCGGCTGCCGGGCGAATCGGCCCGGAAATGCGTCAATCCCGACTGCCCGGGGGTGCGCTTGCAGGGGCTTGCCTATTTCGTGTCCAAGTCGGGGCTGGACATCGCGGGCGTGGGCGGCAAGTGGATCGAGATCCTGGTGGCGCGAGGGCTTTTGCGCACCCCGGCGGACCTGTTCGTCCTGACCACAGAGCAGCTTCTGGAACTGCCGCGCATGAAGGAGAAATCCGCCACGAATTTCGTCACGGCCATCGCCGCAGCCAGGGCGTCGGCCACCCTGGACAAGTGCATCGCGGCCCTGGGCATCCCCCTGGTGGGCACGCGAACGGCCAAGACCCTGGCCGCGCGGTTCACGGACATGGACGCCCTGGCCGGGGCCACGGAAGAGGAACTGACCGCCCTGTCCGATGTCGGCCCCGAGGTGGCCAGGTCCATCCGGGAGTTTTTCGCCGATCCCGAGAAACGCGGCCTGCTGTCTCGTTTCCGGGAGGTGGGGCTGTGGCCCGTGGCCGCGCCCAGGGCCCCGGCGGCCGCGGCCGGGCCTCTGGCCGGCAAGCGGTTTCTTTTTACCGGCGAGTTGGCGGACCTGCCCAGGCAAAAGGCCCAGGCCATGGCTGAGGCGGCCGGGGGTGTCGTGATCTCCGCCGTTTCGAAAAAGCTCGATTATCTGGTGGCCGGGGACAAGCCCGGCTCGAAACTGGCCAAGGCCCGGGAACTGGGGGTGGCGGTCATCGACAAGGCGGCCTTTCTGGAGCTTGTGCAGTCAGGTTCCGCCCGGACGGATATGGTCCAGGGCAGCCTTCTGGACGGCTGAGGCCCGGTTTGACGGGCGCAGGCGGGGTTTTTTCGGAAAAGGGATTCCAAGGGGCCGTGGCCCGTCGCCCGGCCGCAGGCGTGTCGCCCGGCCGCAGGCATGGGGGCCGGACGGCTTTTTTCCGCATCATTTCACGGTGAGGGATGGACGTGGGCGTGTGCGACGTGGTGGTCATGGGGGCGCGGGGGCGCATGGGGTCCGCCCTGGTCCGGCTGATCGGGGCCGATCCGGGTTTCCGGCTGGCGGCGGTGGTGGTGCGGCCGGGAACCGAGGCCGGGTTTTCGGGGCTTGGTTGCCAGGTGGCGGCGGATCTGGCCGCCGTGTTGCCCCGGGTTCCAGGGGCGGTGGTCGTGGATTTCACCAGCCCGGTGGCCTCCGTGGACATCGCCGGAATCTGCGTGGCGGCCGGACATCCCGTGGTGGTCGGCACCACGGGGCTTTCCAAGACGCAAACAGCCGCCCTGGCCCAGGCCGCCGAATCCGGACGGGTGTTTTTCGCGCCGAACATGAGCGTGGGCGTAAACGTCCTTTTGTCCGTGCTGCCCGCCCTGGTCAAAAAGCTTGGTCCCGCCTATGATCTGGAGATCATGGAAATTCACCACAACCGCAAGGCGGACGCCCCCAGCGGCACGGCCATCGCGCTTGGCCAATGCCTGGCCGGGGCCGCCGGGCGCGACTTCGACGCCGTGAAGACATGCTGCCGGGAGGGGGGCATCGGGCCGCGCCAGGGCGGGGAGATCGGCGTCCAGACCCTGCGCGGCGGGGATGTGGTGGGCGACCACACGGTGTATTTTTTTGGCCCCGGCGAGCGCATCGAGGTCACCCACCGGGCCCAGAGCCGCGATACCCTGGCCCGGGGGGCGCTTCGGGCCGCAACGTGGCTTTCGGAACAGAAGCCGGGGAGGCTGTATGGCATGGCGGACATGCTGGGGTGATCCGACCCGTTGCCGGAAAGAGTGTTTTTCATAAAAATACACTCGTATTTTTTATGGGAGCAGGACGGCATGGCGGATATGCCGGGGTGAGTTTTCCCCGACGTTGCGTGTCATGGGCGCGGCGGCATGATTTCTATGGGATTCCAAAGGGCGAAGCCCTTTGGCCACCGGAGGCTTCCTCCACAACCAGATGCAAACGCGGGAGACGGACATGAGCGTGTGTGACGTGGTCATCATGGGGGCGCGGGGGCGCATGGGGTCCACCCTGGTCAACCTGGCCAGGAACAATCCGGAATACCGGCTGGCGGGGGTGGTGGAACGGCCGGGCCTTGAGGCCGGGCTTTCGGATCTCGGCTGCCCGGTGGGCACGGACCTGGCCGCGCTATTGCCCCAGGTGCCTGGGGCGGTGGTCATCGACTTCACGGCCCCGGCCGCCACCGTGGACACGGCCAAGACCTGCGTGGCGGCCGGAAATCCCGTGGTGGTCGGCACCACCGGTCTGGACAAGGCCCAGACCGCCGCCCTGGCCCAGGCCGCCGGGTCCGGGCGGGTGTTTTTCGCGCCGAACATGAGCGTGGGCATTAACGCCCTTTTGTCCGTGCTGCCCGCCCTGGTGAAGAAGCTCGGGGATGCCTACAACCTGGAGATCATGGAGATTCACCACAACCGCAAGGCGGACTCTCCCAGCGGCACGGCCATCAAGCTCGGCCAGTGCCTGGCCGGGGCCGCCGGGCGCGACTTCGACGCCGTGAAGAAGTGCTGCCGGGAGGGCATCATCGGGCCGCGCCCGGGCGAGGAGATCGGCATCCAGACCCTGCGCGGCGGGGATGTGGTGGGGGATCACACGGTGTATTTTTTCGGCCCCGGCGAGCGTATCGAGGTCACCCACCGGGCCCATTCCCGCGAGACCTTCGCCCAGGGGGCGCTGCGGGCGGCGGCGTGGCTGCGCATGCAGGCGCCGGGGCGGCTGTATGGGATGCCTGATATGCTGGGCTGACGCCAGCCTGCTGCCGGGAAGAGCGTTTATTTATAAAATACATTTGTATTTTTATGGGGTTGCGTACGTCATGCCGGATATGCCGGATATGCCGGACATGTCGGCCATGCCGGGCTGACGCCGGGGTTTCGCCCTGCGGGCAATGAGTGACCGCCGGCCATGCGGTAAGGGGATCAGGCGGCCGGAACCGGCTCGGCATGCTGGGCCATCTTGGCCTTCATGTGCTCCAACACCTGCTCCAGGCCCTTTTCCACATCCTCCAGGGCGGCGGCGGCCAGGTCGCGATTGCCTGCCCGGGCCGCCGTGTCCAGGGCCTTGGCCATGGCGCTCAGATGTTTGGCCCCCATGGTGGCGGATGCGCCCTTGAGGGAATGGGCCAGGAAGGCCAGTTTTTCCAGGTCCGGGGCCGTGACGGCCTGGCGCATGGCCTCGATGATGCCCGGTTTTTCCTCCACGAAGGCCGCGAACAGTTTCAGCACGAAGGCCGCGTTGCCCCTGGCCTTTTCCAGAAGCCAGCCGAAATCCAGAATCTCCGGATCGTCGCTGGGCGGCGCGGCGGGCAGGCGTCCCTTGCGGGCCAGCACCCGCATGAGGGAGGCTGAGATTTCCGGCAGCCCCACGGGTTTGGGCAGATAATCGTCCATCCCGGCCCGAAGGAACGTCTCCCGGTCCCCCTTGTGGGCGTGGGCCGTGAGCGCGATGATGGGAACCTGGGGATCGATCCGGCCGTCCGTGGCGCTACGGATGATCCGGGTGGCCTCCATGCCGTCCATTTCCGGCATCTGGATGTCCATGAGCACGGCGTCCACCCGGCTTTTTTCCAACACCTTGACCGCCCGCAGCCCGGTGTGGGCGGTGATCACCGAGTGGCCGCTCTGCTCTAAAAGCTCCCGGATGAACATCTGGTTCACCGGGTTGTCCTCGGCCAGGAGGATGGTCAGCGGGGGCAGGGCGCTCTCCCAGGCCGCGTCATGCTCCCCGCTGGCTGCGGCCGCAGTCCGGTCTCCGGCCGGGCGCAGGCTGACGCGGAAGGAAAAGACGCTGCCCCGGCCCTCCTCGCTGGCCACATCGATCTCCCCGCCCATCATGGTCACGAGTTCCTTGAAGATGGACAGCCCGAGCCCGGCCCCACGGTATTTGCGGGTGGGGGAGGGGTCGGCCTGGGTGAAACTCTCGAAGATGGCATCGAGCTTTCCCGCCGGGATGCCGATGCCCGTGTCGCGCACGGTAAAGGCCAGACGGGGTGCGTCGGGGGCCGACGGCACACGGGAATCCAGGAAGACCTCCACCTCGACCGACCCCTTCTCGGTGAATTTGACGGCATTTCCCACCAGGTTGACGAGAACCTGGCGCAGGCGAATGGGGTCTCCTACAACGATCACGGGGACCGTGTCCGCCACATGGGCCGAAAGCGACAGCCCCTTCTGCTCGGCCAGAGGGGCGAAGACCGTGATGGCGCTTTCCACGGTCTCGCGCAGGGCAAAGGGCGTGGCGGCCAGTTCCAGCTTCCCGGCCGTGATCCGGGCGCTGTCCAGGATGTCGTTGATGATTTCCAGGAGCGAGGTCGCGGAATGGCGGACCATCTCCAGATATTCCCGCTGCTTGCGGCTTAAGGATGTGGCCAGGGTGAGCTCGGTCATGCCCAGGATGCCGATCATGGGCGTGCGCAGCTCGTGGCTCATGTTGGTCAAAAAGACGCTCTTGGCCGCCTCGGCGGCCATGGTGGCGGCCCGGGCCCGGCCCATCTCCGTCTCGGACGCCTCCGCCTGGATGGGCGGGATCACGGCCAAAAACGCGCCGCGTTCCTTGGCCGGCAAGGGGAAAATCCGCAGGGGGCCGGTTTTGGGGATATCCAGGATGCTGCCGTCCCGCAGGGGACCGGGGAAGGGCTGGCCCGCGCCGCCGCCCAACAGGGCCCGGGCCCGGGGACCGGCCTCGAGGATGGTTCCTTCCGGGGCCACGGCGCACAGGGCCGCGCCGCACAGGCGCTCCAGTTCGGGGAGGCTTAGGGGAAATCGTGAGTCGCGGGCCATGGATTCCTCGCTGGTGTGGTCAGCCTTTGATGCAGGCCAGGGGACGCATCCGGGCGGTCCTTGCGGCAAGCTTTGCCCGGCAGGCCGCGTCCACCACGGCCTCGATGTTTTTATAGGCTCCGGGAGCCTCTTCGGATAGGCCCCGGAAGTCGTGGGCCCGGACGGCGATGCCCATGCGGTCCATGTTCTCCAGGACCGTGCGGGGTTTGAAATGCCGAACGGCCTGCTTACGGCTCATGGCCCGGCCGGCCCCGTGGCAGGCCGAGGCGAAGGCGCGCGTTTCCGCCGCGGCGGTCCCCGAGAGGACAAACGAGGCCGTCCCCATGCTGCCCCCCACCAGGACGGGCTGCCCGGCGGCGGCAATCCCGTCCGGAAGGTCCGGGTGCCCGGGGCCGAGGGAGCGGGTGGCCCCCTTGCGATGCACGAAAAGCAGCCGGGCGGTCCCGTCCACCATGTGGGTCTCGGCCTTGCAGGTGTTGTGGGACACGTCGTAGAGCAGGTCCAGCCGGGAGCCGGGAAACATCCTGGCAAACACCTCGCGCACCATGTGGGTGATGATCTGGCGGTTGGCCAGGGCGGCGTTGATGCCCGCCCGCATAGCCCCCAGGTAACGCCTTCCCAGGTCGGAGGCGATGGGCGCGTGGGCCAGTTCCCTGTCCGGGAAGGACACCCCGGTCCTGGCGGCGTGGTCGCGCATGAGCTTCAGATAGTCCGTGCCGATCTGGTGCCCCAGCCCCCGGGAGCCGCAGTGGATGCTCACCGCCACCTGTCCCGGGCGCAGGCCGTACTGTCGCGCGGCCGCGTCGTTGAAAATTTCTTCCACCGCCTGCACTTCCAGATAGTGGTTTCCGGCCCCCAGGGTGCCCATCTGGTCCTTCTGGCGGGCCTTGGCGGCCTCGGAGACCATCTCCGGCATGGCCCCGGCCATGCGGCCCCGCTCCTCGATGCGATCCAGGTCGGCCTTGTCGCCGAACCCCCGGGATACGGCCCAGACAGCGCCCCCGGCCAACATGGCGTCCAGTTCCCTGGCCGTCAGGCGCACGGCCCCGGTGCTGCCCACCCCGGCCGGGATGCGGGAGAAAAGTGCGTCGGCCAGGGCCGGGACGCGGCCGGACAGGTCGCCGGTGTCGAGGTTGGTCACCAGGGTGCGCACCCCGCAGGCGATGTCGAATCCCACCCCGCCCGCCGAGATCACGCCCGCGTCGGGATCGAAGGCCGCCACCCCGCCGATGGGGAAGCCGTAGCCGGAATGGGCGTCGGGCATGGCGAGGCTGGCCGTGACGATGCCCGGAAGACTGGCCACGTTTCTGACCTGGGTCAGGACCGTGTCTTCCATGTCCTCGATCAGGCGTCTGTCCGCATAAATACGCCCCGGGACGCGCATGGACCCGGCTTGGGGGATGTCCCAGGCGCACTCGTCCGTGCGGCGCAATTCGGAGATCCGCATACGAAACCATCCAATGGATACGCCGGCCAGGCATGGATCGCACACCGCCAGCATAGGACAACATAGCCCATGCGAAAGGATTTTTGCAAGACAATCCTCAGGTGGCGGGGAGATGGCCGAAATCAGGGTCAGTTGGCGGGGAAGGCCTCGAGGATGGCGTCCACGGTGACGGCGTTGCCGTGGGGGGTGAAGTGGGTGTCCGTGGGCCAGTACAGGTCGGCGGCGTCGTCGCGGCCCACCAGGAGCGGCTCCAGGTCCAGGACCGCAAACCCGGCCTCTTCGGCCGCGGACACGGCAAAGGCCGTGAGCTGGTTGAAGTTTTTCACCACCACCGGCGCCTCTTTGGCGAAGGGGGCGTTTTTGTCCAGGCGGCCTGGGTCGATGCGCGGATAGAGCACCTGCAGGGCGGTGGGGATGACCACGAAACGCACGTCGAGCACGCGTTCCCGGGCGATGCGGGCCATTTCCGCGAACACGGCCTTCAGTTCCGCCTCTTCCGTGGGGCCGAACCAGGCCATGTTCAACACGGTGCGGTAGAAGGGGTGGAAGGCGTAGGCCGTGTCCGGCGCGGGGGCCTTGAGATGGACCGGATAATAGCCCAGGGTCGGGTTGTGGGGCTGGCCCGCTGCCTTCGCATCGCCCTCCTGGCGGGCCAGTGCCCTGGATTCCCGGAGATATTTCAAAAGGTTGCGGATGGATTCCAGCCAAAGATGCCTTGCCGGTCCCACCATCTCATCCTGCTGCCGCTGCCGGTAGACCAGAATGTCCGCCGAGAGATCGTTGCCCATATAGAGGAGGACATAGACGGTCTTGCCGGTGAACCGGTTTTCCGGTTCCAGGCTGTCGCCGGTCAGGGTGTCCAGGAGCCGGGCATAGTGGGCCAGGCCGTAGCCGCCCTTGCAGGCGGCATAGTCGGGAATCCCGGTCTTTTTTTCGAAGAGGCGGTAGATGGTGTCGTCGGTTCCCGAGCCCGCCCCGTAGCAAAACGAGTCGCCCAGAAAAAGCACCTTGGCCTGGGACGGGGATTTGTCGTTCCACCAGCCCAGGGAATCCACGGCGGAGAGCCGGACCATGGGGGGGTTGTCCAGGGGCACGCCGTAGGCCCGGGAGGTGTCGTCCACGCTGACCGTGATCTCCGGCCGCCCGGGTTCGTTGACGAACCCCTTGAGCCAGGGCCGGAAGTCGGGATGCCGGAAGGCGGCGAACACCCCGTGGGAGTACAGGAGCTCCTTTTGGGTGGAGGAAAAAAAGGAAAGCTTGGCCCCGAGGTGGTACAAAAGGACGTCCGTGGTCATGAGAACGGCGTAGCCGAGCACGCCGATCACGGCCAGGGTACGGATGACGGAGCGGATCAGGTCAATGGGACGTCGAGGCGCGGGAGTGGTCATGAAGGATGCCGTATGGGGCGCGCGGCGCGTCCGGAAAAGGGAAGCGCGCCGCGCGGCGGACCCGTGTTACATGCTGTAGAGCGTTTGGCCGGGAATGATGGTGATGCCGTTTTTGGTGAGCACCTCGATGGCCTGATCCGTGCGGTCGAAGCGGAAGATGATGGTGGCCGCCTTGGAGCTTTGCTGCACGAAGGCGTACATGTATTCCACGTTGATGCCCTGGGCGCTCAGCATTTTCAGGATGGAGTGCAGGCCGCCGGGCGTGTCCGGCACCTCCACGGCCACCACGGCGTTGCGGCCCACGGTGAAGCCGCCGTCCTTGAGGGTTTTTTTGGCCTTTTCGTGGTCGCTGACGATCAGGCGCAGGATGCCGAAATCCGAGGTGTCGGCCAGGGACAGGGCCCGGATGTTGATTTTCGCCTCGGCCAGGAGCCTGGCGACTTCCTCCAGGCGGCCGGCGCGGTTTTCCAGGAAAATGGAAATCTGTTCGGCTTTCATGATGTCACCCCTTTGGTCGCATCGGGCGAACGGACCCGGTTTGCTGCCGTGTCTTACGATGTGTTGCGCATGTCCACGATGCGCTTGGCCTTGCCCTCGGAGCGCTGGATGGAACGCGGCTCGACCAGCTTCACCGCAGCCGTCACTCCCAGGAACTCCTTGATATGCTTTTGTATCTTGCCGCCCAGGCGTTGTAAATTCTTGATTTCGTCCGAGAAGATTTTTTCGTCGACCTCCACCTGCACCTCCAGGGTGTCCAGGTTGCCCTCGCGCTTGACCAGAAGCTGGTAGTGCGGGGTAAGTCCCTGGGTCTCCAGGAGGATGCTCTCGATCTGGGAGGGGAAGACGTTGACCCCCCGGATGATCAGCATGTCGTCGCTGCGGCCCATGACCCGGTGCATGCGGGCGAAGGTGCGGCCGCAACGGCAGGGGGTGAGGTTCAGGCTGGTGATGTCCCGGGTGCGGTAGCGGATCAGGGGCTGGGCTTCCTTGCACAGGGTGGTGATGACCAATTCGCCCGTCTCGCCCGGGGGCAGGGGCTCCTTGGTCACCGGGTCGATGATTTCCAGCAGGAAATGGTCTTCCTGGAGGTGCGCCCCGGCCTGGGCCTCGATGCATTCGATGCCCACGCCCGGCCCCATGATCTCGGACAGGCCGTAGATGTCGATGGCTTTTATGCCGAGCTTGGTCTCGATGTCCCGGCGCATCTCCTCGGTCCAGGGTTCGGCCCCGAACACGCCGACGCGCAGGGGCAGTTCCTTGATGTCGATGCCCGATTCCAGGGCCGTTTCATATAAAAAGAGGCTGTAGGACGGGGTACAGCAGATGACCGTGGCCCCGAAGTCGCGCAAAAGGATCACCTGGCGCTTGGTGCTGCCGCCGGAAACCGGGATGGTGGTGGCCCCCAGGCGTTCCGCGCCGTAGTGGGCCCCGAGCCCGCCGGTGAACAGGCCGTAGCCGTAGGCTACGTGGATGATGTCCTGTTTGGTGGCCCCGGCCGCCACCAGGGAGCGGGCCATGAGCGTGGCCCAGTTCTCCACGTCGCGCTTGGTGTAGCCCACCACCGTGGCCTTGCCCGTGGTGCCCGAGGAGGCGTGGATGCGCACCACGTTGTCCTTGGGAACGGCGAACAGGCCGTAGGGATAGTGGTTGCGCAGATCCTGCTTCTCGGTGAAGGGCAGGTACCGGAGGTCGGCCAGGCTCTGGACGTCCGAAGGACGTACCCCGGCATCGTCGAAGGATTTCCGGTAGAAGGGCACGTTGGCGTACACCCGGTCCACGAGGCTTTTCAGGCGCCGAAGCTGCAAGGCTTCAAGCTCTTCCCTGGGAAGCGTTTCCATGTCGTCGTCGAAAATCATGGGATTCTCCTTGCGAAAAGGCCATGGCCGTAACCAGCCATTCCTGCCCGAATTGGCGAGTCCGCGTCAAGAAGTGGAAGGGAAAAAAAGGGCTTGTCCGCAATTTCGCAAGGCGGCGGCTGCCCGGCGGGGTTTGCGGGAACGTCCCGAATCCGGTAGAGCTTGGCCATGCGCGGGTTGCCGCGCCAAAAAACACTTCGCGGCCTCGGGGTGCCGCCACTCATGCCTACGGATACGAAAGACGCCAAGCCCGCCCGCGGGAAAAAGAAAAAAAAGATTGATTTGGATACCGTCCAGAAGGCCGTCCTCGTGGCCGCTTGGCTCAACGCGAAAAAGGGCCGGGACATCGTGGCCCTGGACGTGACGGGCTTAAGCCCCATCTGCGAGGCCATGGTGGCCGTGTCCGCCGCCAGCGCCCGCCAGGCCAAGGCCCTGGCCGACCATGTGCTGGCCATGTGCGCCGAGGAGGGCATCCCCTACCTGGGCATGGAGGGGTATCGCCACGGACAGTGGATCCTGGTGGACCTCAACGACGTCCTGGTCCACGTCTTCTTGGAAGAGACCAGGGAATTTTATAATATCGAAGGATTGTGGTCCGAGGCCGGGCGCATCCCCCTGGCGTTTTCCGGCGAATCCGGCCCGGAGGCGCAATGACCCGCGCCGCGCCGCTTCTCTTGCTCATCCTGGACGGCTGGGGCCTGGCCCCGGCCGGTCCCGGCAACGCCATCTCCCTGGCCGACACCCCAAACGTGGACCGGCTCATGGGCGGGTTTCCCCATACCCGGCTGCGCTGCTCGGGCCGGGCCGTGGGCCTGCCGGACGGGTTCATGGGCAACTCCGAGGTGGGGCACATGAACATCGGCGCGGGCCGCGTCATCTACCAGGACATGACCCGCATCGACATGGCCGTGGAAGATGGATCCCTCGGACGGAATCCGGCCCTGGCCGAACTGGCGGCCACGGTCAGGGCCCGGGGCGGCCGGCTGCATTTCATGGGCCTTGTGTCCGACGGCGGGGTGCACAGCCACATCCGTCACTTGAAGGCCCTGGTCCTGGCGGCCAAGGCCCTGTCCGTCCCCATCCTGGTGCATGCCTTTCTCGACGGCCGGGACACCCCGCCCACAAGCGGCCGGGGGTTCGTGGCCGATCTCGACGCCTTCCTGCGGCAAAACGCCTGGGGGCGGATCGCCTCGCTCACCGGCCGGTTCTACGCCATGGACCGGGACAAGCGCTGGGACCGGGTGGCCCGGGCCCATGCCGCCCTGACCACGGGGCATGGCGCGCCGCTTCTTTCCACCAGTGCCGCCAGCGTCGCCAGCGCCGCTTACGCCGTGGACGCGGCCTATGCCGCCGGGGAGACGGACGAGTTCGTGACCCCGCGCCTTCTCGCCGCTCCGGGCGAGACGGACGGCGAACGTCCGGACGGCTGCATCCGCGACGGGGACGGCGTGTTCTTCTTCAATTTCCGGGCCGACCGGGCCAGGGAGATCACCCAGGCCTTCATCCGGCCGGACTTCGACGGCTTTGCCCGGGAGGCGGTCCCCGATCTGGCCGGGTTCGTGTCCATGACCGAATACGAATCCTCCTTCGGCATCCCCGTGGCCTTTGCCCCGGAGAGCTATACCGGCGTTCTGGGACAGGCCGTGTCCCAGGCGGGGCTTGCCCAATTGCGGCTGGCCGAGACGGAAAAATACGCCCACGTCACATATTTCTTCAATTGCGGCCGGGAGGAGCCCTTCCCCGGGGAGAACCGCATCCTGGTGCCGTCCCCGCGCGAGGTGGCCACCTACGACCAAAAGCCCGAGATGAGCGCCCGGGAGGTGACCGGGACCTTTTTGCGGGAGTGGGAGAAGGGCTACGGCCTGTACGTGGTCAACCTGGCCAATCCGGACATGGTGGGGCACACCGGGGATCTGGCTGCCGCGATCACGGCCTGCGGGGTGGTGGATGAATGCGTGGGGCGCATGGCCCAGGCGGTTTTCGCCTCGGGCGGCCGCCTGTGCCTGACCGCCGACCACGGCAACGCCGAGGAGATGATCGACGCCCATGGCGGTCCGATGACCGCGCATACCCTAAACGAGGTGCCCTTCGTGCTGGCCGACCCGTCCCGCCGGACGGCCTCCCTGTCGCCGGGAGTCCTCGGGGACATCGCGCCCACGCTTTTGGCCCTGCTCGGCCTGGACAAACCTTCTGAAATGACAGGGCGGTGCCTGTTTGGCGCACCCTGAGGCACACAGTTTATGAATCCCAAAAAGCCCCTGACCCCCATCAAGCCGACGGGCATGGAACTGGTCTTCCTCTATCCCTGCCCCCAGTGCGGACAGGCCGTGCCCGTGGCCTCGCCGGTCAAACCGGCCCTGGCCCAGTGCGCCGCCTGCCGGGCCCGGTTCCCCATCGTGCCCGTGGACGAGCGCACGGTGAATTTCGTCAAGCTCATGACTGCGGGCGGCAAGGCCGCCGTGGACCCGGACTTCGTATAGGGCCGCGCGCCTTCTTGTGACACCCCCGCGATGGCGGCCCACCGGGCGGCCGTGCCCCGGCCGTGGACACCGGGGCGGGAATCGGCGATACCGGGGCTCGGCTCGTCAATCCCAAGGAGGCGTCCCCATGCCCGTGCATCCCCTGGCCGGAAAACCGGCCCCCAGGTCCATTCTGGTCAACGTGCCCCGGCTCGTGGCGGCCTATTTCGCCACCCAGCCCGACCCGGACGATCCGGCCCAGCAGGTGGCCTTCGGCACCTCCGGCCACCGGGGCGGCTCCCTGGACGGTTCCTTCAACGAGACCCACATCCTGGCCGTCACCCAGGCCATCTGCGACTATCGCAAGGCCGCAGGCATCACCGGGCCGCTTTTTTTGGGCATGGACACCCACGCCCTGTCCGAGGCGGCCTTCGTCACGGCCCTGGAGGTGCTGGCGGCGGGCGGGGTGACGGTCATGATCCAGGCCGGGCGCGGCTACACCCCCACCCCGGTCATCTCCCACGCCATCCTGTGCCACAACCGGGCCGGAAAGGGCGGCACGGCCGACGGCATCGTCATCACCCCGTCCCACAATCCCCCCGGCGACGGCGGCATCAAATACAACCCGCCCTCGGGCGGCCCGGCCGACACGGGCATCACCACGGACATCCAGAACCGGGCCAACGCCTGCATCAAGGCCGGGCTGTCCGGCGTCGCCCGCATCCCCTTCCAGAAGGCCCTGGGCGCGGACACCACCATCGAGCACGATTACGTGGCCCCCTACGTGGGCGACCTGGAAAACATCGTGGATCTTAGGGCCGTGGCAAAGGCCGGGGTGAAAATCGGCGTCGACCCCCTGGGCGGCTCGGGGATCGCCTTCTGGGAACCCATCGCGGCCCGCTACGGCCTGGACATCACCGTGGTCAATCCCGTGGTGGACCCCACGTTTTCGTTCATGACCGTGGACAAGGACGGCAAGATCCGCATGGACTGTTCCTCGCCCTATGCCATGCAGGGGTTGATCGGCCTGCGGGACCGCTTCGACGTGGCCTTCGGCAACGACCCCGACTACGACCGCCACGGCATCGTCACCCCGGGCGGGGGGCTCATGAACCCCAACCACTACCTGTCCGTGGCCGTGGACTATCTCTTCCGCACCCGTACCGGCTGGCGGGCCGATGCCGCCGTGGGCAAGACCCTGGTGTCCAGCGCCATGCTCGACCGGGTGGCGGCCTCCCTCGGGCGGCGGCTGTGCGAGGTGCCGGTGGGGTTCAAGTGGTTCGTGGACGGGCTTTTGGACGGTTCCTTCGGCTTCGGCGGCGAGGAGTCGGCAGGGGCCTCGTTTTTGCGCTTCGACGGCACGGCCTGGTCCACGGACAAGGACGGTATCCTGCTGGACCTTTTGGCCGCCGAGATCACGGCCACCACCGGGAAGGATCCGGCCGAGCATTACCGGGAACTCACCCAGCGCTTCGGCGCGCCGCTTTATGAGCGCCTGGACGCCCCGGCCAGCAAGGCCCGGAAAAAGGCCCTGTCGGGACTCTCGCCGGAGATGGTGACGGCGGACACCCTGGCCGGGGAGGCGATCACGGCCAAGCTCACGGCCGCGCCCGGCAATGGCGCCCCCATCGGCGGCCTCAAGGTGACCACGGAAAACGGCTGGTTCGCGGCCCGGCCCTCGGGCACCGAAGACGTCTATAAAATCTACGCCGAGAGCTTCCTTGGGGCGGAGCATCTGAAAAGGCTCCAGGACGAGGCCCGGCAGATCGTGGATGCCGCCTTCGCCGCCGCCGGGGTGTGATCCCGGGGCCTTGGGCATCAGGAATACCGGGGCCGGGAGGGAAGGCATGGCCGTGTCGCCTGAAGGGGCGGTGAAGCACGATGACCCCAGGCCGGCGCGCGGCGAGGCGGCGGCCAGGAAGCTCTTGCTGGGGCACTGCTCCAGGGGACGGGAGCGGTTCTGCCCCCGCTGCCGGGGCGAAAAGGTCTACGCCCTGGCCGACGGCAGGCTGCGCTGCGCCTCGTGCCGCTATACGTTTCACGATTTCACCGGCCGGTTCGTCAACATCGGAGGCCTGAGCTGCCGGGACTGGCTGCGCCTCACCCGGCTTTTCGTCAAGGAACTGACCGCCAGCACCATGGCTGCGGAGCTTGGGCTGGCCTACAACACCGTCTACCGGGCCGTGACGGTCCTGCGTTTCGCCATCGTGGCCGGGGCCCCGGACGCCGCCCAGATCCTTTTCGGGGAAACGGGGCGGGCCATGGGATACGACGACGGCCGCATCGCCATGTCCCGAGGCGCGGATGCGGATGCGGCCATCCCGGTCTTCGGGATCATCGAGCGGCCGGACTGGACCTTCGTGGATTTGGTGCCGGACATGCGCGTGGAGCATGTGGTCCATTTCAACGTGAGCTTTTCCCTCAAGGTGGCCCGCCTGGGCAAGGTGGTCTACACCGACCGCTACCAGCATTACGACGCGCTGATGTTCTGCGGCGGCGACGATTCCTGGCGCTACGCCGACATCCTGGACCGCACGCCGTTTCTGGATACCAGGGAGGGCGGCTTCTGGAGCTTCGCCCGCAGCCGGTTGCGCCGCTTCAACGGCGTCAGCGCCCGCAGGTTTCCCCTGTATCTCAAGGAACTCGAATTCCGCTATAATCACCGCAAAGACGATATCCTGCCGATCTTGCTCACCTATCTGTGTAGTTTGGTGCCAAAACACGAACAAAGCGATTTTTTTTGACGCCCCCCCGGCCCCAGTCCTACTAGAATGTAACATCTGTGATTTGAGGTAGTTATGTCTTTTGTGGCATAACGAAGTCACGGGTGAGACGGATTGGAGATGCCGATGGGGAGCGAAGGGATCGATGCGGTACAGGCCTGGGCCGTCCAGCCGTTTTCCGGGCTCGGATTCGATTTGGGCATGGTTCGGGAGCGGGCCGAACGGATGTCCTTTTCCGGGCCGGAGGCGGAGGAGCCGGATGTCTCCCGGGCGAAATTTCCCGTGACCTGGCTTGCGGCGGGCTACGAACTGCAGGTTCGCCTGGGCCGGGAAATACGCGGGTGTTGAACACGTAACCGGTTGGAGGAATCAATGAAATTGAAACGCAGGGATTTTCTCAAGCTGACCGGCGGGGCCATGGCCGTCACCGCCTTCGGCGGCCTGGGATTCGACCTCACCCCGGTTCATGCCAAGGCCGAGGCGGCGAAACTGGCCGGAACCAAGCAGACCACCTCGGTGTGCTGTTACTGTTCCGTGGGGTGCGGTCTCATCGTCAGCACCGACGGCGGCAGCAGCCGCGCGGTCAACGTCGAGGGCGACCCGGACCATCCCATCAACGAAGGCTCCCTGTGTCCCAAGGGGGCGTCCATCTACCAGCTGTGCGAAAACGACCGGCGCCTCCAGAAGGTGTTGTACCGCGCCCCGTATTCCGACAAGTGGGAAGAAAAAAGCTGGGATTTCGCCCTGGATCGCATCGCCAAGCTGACCAAGGAAACCCGCGACGCCACCTTCGAGGTAAAAGACGCCAAGGGCCAGGTGGTCAACCGGACGGGCGGCATCGCCTCGGTGGGCTCGGCAGCCATGGACAACGAGGAGTGTTGGATCTATCAGGCCATGCTCCGGGCCATGGGCCTTACCTACATCGAGCATCAGGCCCGTATCTGACACAGCGCCACTGTGGCGGCTCTGGCAGAGTCGTTCGGACGCGGCGCGATGACCAATCACTGGATCGACATCGTCAACAGTGATTGCATTTTCATAATCGGCAGCAACCCCGCCGAAAACCATCCGGTCTCCTTCAAATGGGTCATGCGGGCCAAGGACAGGGGCGGCAAGGTCATCCACGTCGACCCGCGCTTCACCCGCACCTCGCAGCACGCCGACGTGTTCGCCCGGTTGCGCTCGGGCTCGGACATCGCCTTTTTCGGCGGCATGATCAACTACATCCTGAAGAACAACCTGATCTTCAAGGATTACGTGGTCAACTACACCAACGCGGCCTTCATCGTCAGCGACAAGTACGAATTCAAGGATGGGCTTTTCTCCGGATTCAACGCGGAAAAGCGTAGCTACGACAAGTCCTCCTGGGCCTTCGTCAAAGATGACAAGGGCATTCCCAAAAAGGATCCCACCCTGGCCAATCCCCGCTGCGTCTACCAGATCATGAAAAAGCACTACGAGCGCTATGATCTGAAGACCGTGTCCAAGATCTCCGGCACACCGGAGAAGGATCTGGTGGAGGTCTACAAGACCTACTCCGCCACGGGCAAGCCCGAGAAGACCGGCACCATGCTCTACGCCATGGGCCAGACCCAGCACACCGTGGGCGTGCAGAACATCCGGGCCATGAGCATCATCCAGCTGCTTCTGGGCAACATCGGCGTGGCCGGCGGCGGCATCAACGCCCTGCGCGGCGAGGCCAACGTCCAGGGCTCCACGGACCAGGGACTTCTGTTCCACATCCTGCCGGGCTATCTGCCGACCCCGACCGCGGCCATGCCCACCCTGGCGGATTACAACGAGAAGAACACCCCCAAGTCCGCCGATCCCATGAGCGCCAACTGGTGGGGCAACCGGCCCAAATACGTGGCCAGCCTGCTCAAGGCCATGTATCCCAAGCAGGATCTGGACACGGCCTATTCCTGGCTGCCCAAGCTCGAACCCGGCAAGGATCAGTCCTGGCTGTCGTTGTTCGACGTCATGCTCAATGGCGCCTTCAAGGGCTTCTTCGCCTGGGGCCAGAACCCGGCCGCCAGCACCGCCAACTCCAACAAGACCCGCGAGGCCATGTCCAAGCTGGACTGGATGGTCACGGTGAACATCTTCGACACCGAGACCGGCTCCTTCTGGCGCGGCCCGGGCATGGATCCCAAAAAGATCAAGACCGAGGTCTTCTTCCTGCCTTGCAGCGTGTCCATCGAGAAGGAAGGCTCCATCTCCAACTCCGGCCGCTGGATGCAGTGGCGCTACCCCGGTCCCAAGCCCCTGGGCGAAACCAAGCCCGACGGCGACATCATCTACGAGCTGTTCGAAAAGATCCGCGACCTCTACAAGAAGGAGGGCGGGGCCTTCCCCGATCCCATCCTGAACCTCAACTGGGACGTGGCCACCAACCACATCTTCGACCCGCACAAGGTGGCCAAGCTCATCAACGGCTACTTCCTTACGGAAAAGACCCTGAAGGTGGGCGACGCGGACAAGACCTTCAAGCCCGGAGACCCGGTGCCGGCCTTCGCCATGCTTCAGGCCGACGGCTCCACCTGTTCCGGAAACTGGATCTACTGCGCCTCCTACACCGACAAGAACATGGCCGCCCGCCGCGACAAGACCCAGACCGAGATGCAGGCCAAGATCGGCCTGTTCCCGGGATGGACTTGGGCCTGGCCGGTCAACCGTCGCATCCTCTACAACCGCGCCTCGGTGGATATGAACGGCAAGCCGTACCAGCCCGAAAAGGCGGTCATCGCCTGGCAGGACGGCAAGTGGGTGGGCGACGTTCCCGACGGTCCCTGGCCGCCCATGGCCGACAAGGAAAAGGGCCGCTATCCGTTCATCATGACCACCGAGGGCTTCGGCCAGATCTTCGGTCCGGGCCGCAACGACGGCCCCCTGCCGGAGTTCTACGAGCCCCTGGAATGCCCGGTGAACGAGCATCCCTTCTCCAAGCAGCTGCACAACCCCACGGCCCTGATCTTTGCGGGCGAGGCCGAGAAGCGCGCCGTGTGCGACCCGCGCTACCCGTTCATCTGTTCCACCTACCGGGTCACGGAACACTGGCAGACGGGCGTCATGACCCGCTGGACGCCGTGGCTGCTTGAGGCCGAGCCCCAGATGTTCGTGGAGATGAGCCCCGAGCTGGCCGAGATGCGCGGCATCAAGGGCGGCGAAAAGGTCATCGTGGAGAACATGCGCGGACAGTTGTGGGCCAAGGCCATCATCTCCGAGCGCATCAAGCCCTTCACGGTGATGGGGGAGACCATCCATCAGGTGGGCATTCCCTGGCACTACGGCTGGGTGTACCCCAAGGATGGCGGCGAATCGGCCAACCTGCTCACCCCCTCCGTGGGCGATCCCAATACCGGCATCCCGGAAACCAAGGCCTTCATGGTCAACGTGCGCAAGGCCTAAGGAGGGCCGGAAACCATGAACGGAAAAAGCTTCTTCGTCGACCTGTCCAAGTGCACGGCCTGCCGGGGCTGCCAGGTGGCCTGTAAACAGTGGAAAAACAAACCCGCCGAAAAGACGGAAAACACCGGTTCGCACCAGAATCCGCCGGACCTGTCCTGGATGACGCTGAAACTGGTGCGGTTCACGGAAAAGACCATCGACGGCAAGTTCAACTGGCTGTTCTTCCCGGACCAGTGCCGTCACTGTGTGGATGCGCCGTGCAAGATGGTGGCCGACTCCGAAGTGGAAGGGGCCATCCTGCAGGACGAGGCCACGGGCGCGGTGGTCTTCACGGACAAGACCAAGGACATCAGCATCGACAACGTGCGTCCGGCCTGTCCCTACGACATCCCCCGGGTCAATCCCGAAACCAAGGTCATGTACAAGTGCGACATGTGCATCGACCGGGTGCAGGCGGGGCTTCTGCCGGCCTGTGTGCAGACCTGTCCCACGGGCACCATGAACTTCGGGGATAGGGACGAGATGATGGCCATGGCCGAAAAACGGCTGGCCGAGGTGAAAAAGAAGTATCCCCAGGCCGTGTTGGCCGACCCCAAGGACGTGCGGGTGATCTTTTTGTGCCTGTTCCCCGGGGACAACTACTATAAATACGTCACGGCCGAGGCGGGTGCGCCCCGGACCATGACCCGCAAGGCGATGCTGGCCAGCCTGACCCGGCCCTTCGCCCGTATCCTGTCGTAATCTGGCTCGCCACCCTCGGGCTGGTTACATGCGGCCGCCGGGTCAAGACCCCCGGCGGCCGTTTTTTTGCTGTATCCGGCGGCGGTTTCATGGCGGGAACGCCAGATGCCTCTGTTTCTTGTCAGATGCATGGCAGGCGGTGTACGTTATGTGCGTACGTATATGTGGTTGCGAGTGCGCGGCGGCTGGTTCGGGCCGCAGGCGGGCAAGAGGGACGTATGCCGAATGATGATGACAGTAAGGCCGTCGACGGCGCCGCTTTCCGGAAACAGTGGCAAAAGGAGGCGGCGAGGGCCGATTATCGAGAGTCGGTTGGCGCGCCGGATCACGTCATGCCGGACGGTCCCGGGGTGGACATCGTGGAGGCGAAGATACGGCAGGCCATGTCCGAGGGGCAATTCGACAATCTGGACGGGCAGGGGCAAAAGCTTGATTTGAAGAAGTATTTCGACGCGCCGGAGCACCTGCGCGTGGGGTATCATTTTTTGAAGAATGCCGGTTTTGTGCCCGAGGAGGTGCGGCTGAGCAAGGAGATGGAAGCGCTCAAGCAACAGCTTGCATCGGCGAAAACCGAGCAGGACAGGCACGAGATAAGGCAAAAGATCGCCAAGGCGGCCATGGATTACGGGTTTTACATGGATTACAACCGGAAATTCGCCAAGAAGCTGTTCTGATCGCCGTCCGGTTGCCGTACAAAATGCCATGCCAGGCGTTGCCGACTAATCCCGTGATACCTTTTCCCTCGGGCTGGTGACATGCGGCCGCAGGGGAAATTTCCGGCGGTCGGTTTTGTGTGCTGAGTGTGCTGAGATTGCTGCCACCAAACAAACCTGCACTCTTCAGTTAAAGGTTAGTTCCTTAATCACCATATTGATCATATTTGAATTTTTATCAAGCGATTTTGCAACAAAATCAGCTGGAGCCGATAGATTAATGTTTAGGTTGTCAGAATTATGTTCAGAATTAAGCAACTTCCATCGGTGTGACTTGGCGATTGATAAAACTTTCTCTCTAGCGCTCTGTGTCCATTTGTGTATTTTTTTTCTTTGGTGAAAATCCTCACGTTGCCATTTTATATACATGTTGATTGATTTCTCGACTTCATCAGGACACACCTCAATACAAACCCCAGAAGTCAGATTAAGAATAGCTGACGATTTTTCGTAATTCCAGTCATATCTCTCTCTATAGGATGACCTTGCGACCATCTCTTCCGCTACAAGTTCCGGATACTTACAGTCTGAATGGTCAAGAAGGACATCGTTAATGCGTGAAAGCTCCATCTCAATTTGTGAAACATCCCAACGTCTTGATTGTTCATCCGCAGTAGAATTAATGATGATCCTCGCAAATCTATTTGGAATTGAGTGCCACGAAGAACAATTATGTTCCGAAGAAAATTTACACACATCTTGAGTCCATGATGTATGCATATGGTTTTCTTGGATTGGATCAATTCCAGATATCATGAAATAAAAAGTCATCCCTAATCCAAACGCATCCACTGCAGTGTGACGAGAAGTAACACCTTTAATTTCCTGCATTTGCTCTGGGGCAAGATATCCAAGCCCTGAAGATCCATGAATAACTGAGCGTTCACACGAATCACGATGCCATGATAAGTCAAAGTCAAGCACGACAACCTGGATTTCACCACGTGATGAATAATAATCTTTCAACATGATATTTGATGGTCGAATGTCTCTGTGCAACACACGCTCCGGCAGGCTATGTGCTGAACGTATTATTTTAGTCAAATCGAAAGCCACTTTGACAATATCGATCCAGTCATTTATTAAATGATTTTCAATGGCGACCTTAAGATCTGGTCCATTAATAAATTCCATTGCAACAAATGTTGGTATTTCTGATGCGTTTTCATACAACACCATTCCAGGAACATGGTGATCATGTAAAATTTTCATAGATCGAACACCTCTACGAAAACTGCTCAATAAATCAGAATTGCGTCGAATATCTTCGAGTAAAACTTTTATTGCAACCTCTTCTCCGTTATTGTGTAATGCTTTATATGTGCTGAGATGGTTATCACCTGACAGGTAGGCCATAAAAAAGGAAGTGGCCATGCCGTCCCTGGTTTGGGTATCGAGGAGTTGCGAAGCTTCACGAACCCGAAAACACGGAGGACGCCATGACCA
>Ga0228536_1000551_pt1 | contig 63162 bp, 64 predicted proteins | sample SJ1Smetagenome_FD_168611 | JGI IMG/M metagenome (GOLD analysis project Ga0228536, IMG submission 168611) | Enriched culture of PCE-dechlorinating microbial communities from Ithaca, New York, USA - SJ1.S | ecosystem: Engineered > Modeled > Simulated communities (microbial... > Unclassified...
TAGTCTGATTCAGGCTGCAAAGGATAGCGCCAGAGGTTTCAGATCAACAAAAAATTTCATTACTACTATTTATCTCAGGACAGGGAAACTCAAATTCAATTTACCCACATGAAACAGCGAGGAGCCTAATAATGGAATTGACCGGCAGAGATACGAAAGGCTGAGAAGGCAGGCAATGATAAGGTTTGGTCTGGCCGCAATTGTCATTCCCATCATTATCTATCTTCTGGCCGGCACCTTTCGTTACTGGCAGGGGTGGCTTTATTGGGCGGTTCTCGTCTTGCCGATGCTGGTTGCAGTATGCTATTTTCTGAAGCATGAGCCGGAGATGCTGGAGCGGAGGATGAATCTGCAGGAAAGAGAAAAAGAGCAAATTGCGATCGTTAATGCAATCTCTCTGATCATCATCGCTGGATTTGTAGCCATTGCCATTGACCTGCGCCTTCATGGACTGAATGCCATCCCTGTCCACCTGGTACTCTTTGCAGACGCTGCTGTATTTTTCGGCTATATTCTGGTCTTGTGGGTGTTCAAGGAGAACAGCTATGCATCTCGCACCATCCAGATCTCCGAGGGCCAAAGGGTCATCAGCACAGGCCCCTATGCCATTATCCGTCATCCCATGTACCTGGGAGTGCTGGCCATGTATCTGGCAACGCCGATAGCCTTAGGCTCCTGGTGGGCTCTTCCCATCTTCGCCCTAAGTGTTCCCTTCATCTGCTGGAGGATCATCGCTGAGGAGAGGCTGCTTTTACGTGACCTGCCCGGATATCTGGAATACTGCCAGGAGAGACGATACCGCCTCCTGCCGCATGTCTGGTAGCATCTGTTGGTAATCAATATCAGGCTGAAAGGGCCAGATCCATCAGTACTGCAAGGCTTGGGTAGGATGAATAGACGGGAAGAAAGATCGCCTGCAGCAACATTGTGCTCGATTCTTCTGAAGAGCATCAATAGGATCTGATTAGGGGAGAAGCGGTGAGTCCAGAGCCCAACAGATCCCATTGGTGCTCCCTGCCCAGCGTCGACTGGGAGGGCAGCCACCATCGAGGCTAGCCCGCCATTTCGAGGACAGCTATTCCAACTCTATAATAAATTTAGTATACCCATGGCAAACCATGCCAATAATAAGCGGGGCGGTAGTAGGTTACAGGATAGACGGTAATTCCGCTTCGATAATAATACGATGGCCAATACCAACTATCAAGGTACGGTCTGGCAACGGATCTGTACCAGGGATCTGAGACCGAATAGTCGATATATCCGTAATGGAAGACTGACGGGCTCCATTTTAAGGCAGCAGGAGCATTGTAGCCAGTAACGACATATCCGCCAGATAACCAGTCACCTACTTCTACTCCACCAGCTACGCCTGATGCGGTAAATGCTAGAATTATGCAGGCGAAAACAACTGCGAACATCATCCTCATTTCTTATCCCTCATTCACTCTTCTTTTATTGTCCCCAATATCTCTTCTACTTTTCTCGTCCTCAATTCTATTCTTCTCGATCCTCTGTTTTCTAAGCTCGAAGCTTTCAGTCTTTTAGCTGTATTCTCTTCTGCCCAAAATAAATCAGTAACCATTATATGAGGTTCATATGATGGCATGAGGAGATGTCGAACGGCGACGAGGACCAGAGAGTTGGAGAAGACACCGCAAGCGGGAGGACGAAGAGGAGGGCAGAAAAGCCCATTTCCATAACCTCCTCAAGTGCACCCTCGCCAAGCCCGATCACCGAGCAGCTCCTTTGGTCCTACCAGAAGAGCTCATGGACATGATCTCTATCCCAATCCAGTTGTCCATGCCCAGTTGAGCGGGCCGCCGTGGCAGATGAAAGTATGGCCCGTCAAATTCACCGGCGTGCTGGAGCTGGACCTCAAGCTGCTCATTTCTTTGCCGGGAGGCGGTCTATAAGCAGGCAGAAAAGGCGGATTCATCCCGCCGCTGGAGAATGCATTGGGAAGGGAGAGGGGTTTGTTGTCGGATGCGCTACCGGGAGTCGAAACCTCTATTGGATATCTATACTGGGAAATGACCCTCCCGGAAGCATCCTCTAAAGTGGCAGTATCGCCCATCTCGCTCCAAAAGAGTGCGCTATGGTATAGATCGGAGGATGAATTTCTGCCATCTTTAAAGTGAACTCGGGCTGTTGAGCCGGTCTTCAGGGTGAAGTTTGCAGGAAACGCATAGCTTTGATTTTCCCGGTTTTTGAGCGACCAGCCGTCCAGATTCATCAAACCAGATCCCATGTTGGCGATCTCAACCCACTGATCGGCATCCTGGTAGTTTACGCTTATGATCTTGACGATATCCGCCCCAACGCCCGCTGGAGCGGCTGCCGCCCCTCCCAGCGAGAGAGCAAAAAGTATCAATAAAATAGCCAATATGATCAAGCATCCACCCGCGCTTTTCATTAACATACCTCATACCTCCATGAACCTTCTCGCCTGCAAACAATAGGCCTTAATTAAAAGAGGCTCATCAGCTCCTCGGCTATTATCCTGTATCCCGCCTCATTGGGATGGTCCAAGCCCGGCAAGATCAGAGAATCTAGAGGCATACCAACTCGCACCCGCTTCATCCAGGCGCCGTAGACGTCCACAAAGCCCACATTCATCTCCTTTGCCACCCTCTCCACCGTCTGATAGTAGTCCAATACCCTCTGGTCATAGGGAGGGCTTTCCAGGGGCTGGGAGGATAAGAGCAAGATCTCCGAGTCCGGGCCTGCCCGGATGCGGCGCACCATCTCCACCAGGTTCATCTCGAACTCCTCCAGGCTCAGCCCTAAAACACAGTCGTTGATGCCGAAGTTTATGGTGACCAGATCCGGCTCATAAGATAGCACTGCCCAGTCCAGCCGGCTCAGGCCGTCCTGGCTGGTATCTCCGGAGATGCCAGAGTTGATCATCTCTATCTTTGAATCGGGGAACCTCTGACGGAGCGACTCCAGCAAAAAGGAGGGAAACCCTCGCCGCACTGCATAGCCAGCGGTGATGGAGTCACCAAAGCATACGATAGTGGCATCCGCCCCGGACTCAATGTCCCAGCGCGTCCTTTCCACATACTTCCTTAGCTCTTCATTCATCGGTATTCCCTCAGGTCATTCGTCTTTCATGGCAATGCAATAGTCCCAGCTATTGCAGCCTTGCTCTCCCCGCAGCTTTTACCGCCTTTTTCATCTCCCCAACCAATGCCTCCAGCTCATCGATCCTGCCCCTGGCGATCAGGTCCACGCAGGCCGATCCCACTATAGCGGCATCGGCACCCGCCCGGATGACCTCAGCCGCCTGGTCAGGGGTGGAGATGCCGAATCCCACCGCCTTTGGCTTTTTGCCCGGCACCCGAAGGATGAGGTCTCTTGTATCCTGCAAGACCTCGCTTCTCGCCCCGGTGACGCCGGTCCTGGCCACCAGATAGAGAAAGCCGCCCGTCTCTTCAGCGATCAGATCGATCCGTGCAGGGGGCGTGTTGGGTGCCACCAGGTAGATCAGGTCCACGCCGTGCTTGCCGCAGGCCTCTTTCAGGGGCGCGGCCTCTTCCGGGGGCAGGTCGGGAACGATCATGCCGGTGATGCCACAGCGGGCACAGTCCCGGGCAAACCTCTCCAGGCCCCGGGCATAGACCATATTGTAGTAACCCATGAATACCTTGGGGACGGGCACATCAGCCTCTTCTGCCACCTGGAAGTATACATCGGTGTTCATCCCAGCGGCGATAGCCCTTTGCGCTGCCGCCTGGATGGTCGGCCCGTCCGCTATAGGGTCAGAGTGGGGGAGCCCCAGCTCGATGATATCCGCTCCCGCCCCCACCAGCCGGCGCACCAGCTCGGGGGTGGCACCGGGCGACGGGTCTCCTGAGCAGAGATAGACGATCAGCAGGGGCCCGTTCTCGAAGGCCTCAGATAGTCTCATAGTCCATCACCGTAGCCAGGTCCTTATCCCCCCGGCCGGAGACATTGATGATCGCAAGATCGCCCAGTGACTCCGGCTCTCCTAATGCATAGCCGATGGCATGAGCCGACTCCAGTGCGGGGATGATCCCCTCCAGCCGGGATAAGGCGCGGAATCCCTCTAGAGCGGTCCTGTCGTCCGCCAGCCTGGGAAGGACGCGCCCCTTCTCCGCCAGGAATGCCAGCTCCGGACCCACTCCGGGATAGTCAAGGCCTGCTGCCACTGAGTAGGATTCCAGTATCTGGCCGTATGGGTCCTGGAGGATCTTGGTGAGGGCACCATGCAGTATTCCATCTGTGCCGTAGCCCAAAGATGCGCCATTGTCTGCCATCTTGTCGCTCATCCCCGGGCCTCGACCTCCTGCCTCCACTGCGATCAGCCTCACATCGTCCTTCAGGAATGGAGCGAAGATGCCCATGGCATTGCTCCCCCCGCCCACACAGGCCACAATGCTATCCGGCAGACGACCTTCCGCCTCCAGGATCTGCTCCCGGGCCTCCTGGCCGATCACGCTCTGAAAGTCCCTGACCATTGAGGGGAAGGGATGGGCGCCGGCGGCGGTTCCCAGCAGATAGTGGGTGTGCTCGAAGCTGGAGGCCCAGTCCCTCAAGGCCTCGTTTATGGCGTCCTTCAAGGTCCTGGAGCCGGAGCGGACCGGTATAACCTCTGCTCCCATCAGCTCCATCCGGTAGACGTTCATCTTCTGCCTCTCGATGTCCACCTCTCCCATGTAGACCTGGGTCTCAAAGCCCAGTTTTGCCCCCACGATGGCCGTGGCCACGCCATGCTGGCCGGCACCGGTCTCGGCGATCAGGCGGGTCTTGCCCATCTTCTTAGCCACCAGAGCCTGGCCAAGGGTGTTGTTGAGTTTATGAGCTCCACCGTGCACCAGGTCCTCCCTCTTTAGATACACCCGGCAGCCCAGCTTCCGGCTGAGGTTGGGGGCGAGATAGAGCGATGTGGGCCGGCCGGCGAAGTCCTTTTGGAGAGCTTTCAGCTCATCTTGAAATTGGGGGCTCTTCTTGAGCCGGTCATAGGCAATAGAGAGGTCGGCCAAGGGAGCCACCAGGGTCTCGGGGACGAAGAGGCCGCCATACCTCCCGAACTTGACTGCGAAATTATCGATCATCATACTACTCAACGAATCACCAGCTAAATGGTTTAATGCACGAATTAATACTATGATGTATAAAAAAGTACATCCTAGATCTTATTTAAGCTTTGCCTCAGAGCAGATCGGAGGGCAGCTCGCCGGTCAGGCACTCAATCCTCCTCTGGGCACTATCCAGTCGAAGGTTGCACACCCGGACCAGCCTCATGCCTCGTTCATACAGCTCCAGGCTCTTCTCCAGGCTCATCTTCCCCTCCTCCAGCTCCGAGACTATTCTCTCCAGTTCCTCCAGTGCATCCTCCAGCCCCACTTCCTCTATGCTCATCCATCCATCTCCTTCTCGTCGATGCATTCCAAAATCCGGCATCTCAACGCACCCCGACCCAAGATCAACTCAACCTCCTCTCCGGGGAGGACATCATCCCAGGCCACGACCAGCCCCTTCTCCGAGCGGACCAGGGCATAGCCTCGCTGCAATGTGGCGCGCGGTCCCACCGCTGCCAGCTTGCCCTTGGCCGCGTCCAGCCTGGTCTTTCGCGCCTTAAGCATCTCAGCCTGGGCCAGATCCAGCCCATCGCTCAGGTGGTCCAAACGCTGCCTGAGATCTCCGGTTATGGAGTACATCCTCGAAGGGGAGAGGCTGCGCTGGATATACTCCAGACGCTCCTCCTTTCTCTCCAGGCTTGTCCAAAGGGCGCGCATAATCCGAACCTGGCTCTGCTCCAGCCTGATCTTCAGATCCGCCACATCCGGCACTGCAATCTTCGCGGCAGCGGTTGGGGTTGCCGCCCGCATATCGGCCGCGAAGTCGGTGATGGTCACATCCGTCTCATGGCCCACGGCGGAGATCACCGGACTGTCGCATGCGAAGACTGCTCTTGCCACCACCTCCGAGTTGAAGCACCACAGGTCCTCGGCTGAGCCGCCTCCGCGACAGACGATGATCAGGTCCGTCCTGCCCTGCAGGGCGAGAAGTGCAGAGACGATGCTCTCCTCAGCCTTCTCCCCCTGGACCCTGGCCGGAGAGATTATGATCCTTGCTGGATAGGGGCCGATGGTGCGCACTACGTCCCTCAGCGCTGCACCCTGCAGAGAGGTGACAATTCCTATCCTCTCCGGATAGAGGGGAAGAGGACGCTTCTGCTCCTGATCGAAGAGCCCCTCTTCCCCCAGCTTCTTTTTCAAGGCCTCGAACTGCAAAAACCGAAAGCCAAGACCGGCATCCCTCTTAATGGCCCTGGCCACCAGCTGCACTCTCCCCTGAGGACGGTAGACCGCCACATCCCCAAACAAGAGGACATTCATGCCATTTCTCAATTCCGTCTCCACCTGGCCAATGTTCCCTTTGAAGAGGACGCAGGAGATCTGGGAATCCCGGTCCTTCAGGGTGAAGTACATATGGCCGGAGCGGTGATGGACGAAGTTGGATACCTCTCCTTGCGCCCAGAGATCATGCAGGCGGGGATCGTTCTCCAGACGCTCTCGAATTCTCTCATTGAGGTTGGTGACAGTGAATATCTGGGTCAATGATCTCCTTTTATAGAGCGGATTATTTAAGAGCATTTCTCAATTTATTAAATTAATCTGGTCATAACGCAAAGAAAGTTTATATGCTAGAATATCCCTGCTGCACACGGGTGTTGTGATGCATATAATGGAAGGCTTTCTTCCCCATCCCTGGTGGGAGATCTGGCTCATTATCTCTTTGCCGGTGGTGGCCTGGGGCGTTTATAAGATGAACAAGATGGTCAAGGAAAACCGGGAGATATTGCCCCTGCTCGCTGTATCTGGGGCCTTCGTCTTCGTTCTCTCATCCCTTAAGATGCCCTCAGTCACTGGGAGCTGCTCACACCCCACGGGGACGGGCATGGGAGCGATCCTCTTTGGACCATGGATAACCGCAGTCCTTTCGGCAATCGTGCTGATCTATCAGGCCCTATTCCTCGCTCATGGCGGCTTGACTACTCTTGGGGCCAACATCTTCTCCATGGGCATCGCTGGTCCCCTGATCGGATATCTGGTCTTCGTTCTTGCCAAGAGGTCTGGGCTGAATATGTACCTCTCCGTCTTCCTGGCGGCCATGCTCGCCGACTGGACCACATATGTGGTGACCTCAATGCAGCTCGCCCTGGCTTTTCCCGCCGCCTCGGGTGGGGTTGTGGCCTCCTTCCAGGCTTTCATGGCCATATTCGCCATCACCCAGGTTCCATTAGCCGTGGTGGAGGGAGCGGTGACTGCGCTGATGTTCAAATATCTTGTCCGGCTCAGGGGCGACATCCTGGTGAAGCTCAATGTGGCCAGTGCCTCCGCCATCAAATTGCTCCGGGAGGCTGCTACATGAAGCTGGAGATAATCGTCTTAGTAGTTATTGCCCTTTTTGCTGCCATCTTCGTCTACCAGAGTACCAGCGGAGAGCACGAGTGGGCAGGGGCGGACGATCAATCGGAGAAGGTCATCGATGAATTGACCGGAGGGGCTTACGAGCCCTGGTCAAGTCCCCTATGGGAGCCGCCGAGCGGCGAGATCGAGAGCCTTCTCTTCGCCCTCCAGGCGGCCATAGGGAGCTTGGTCATCGGCTATTTCCTGGGATACTACAGAGGTTTGATGAGAAAGAAAGGCGAGCAGAGAGACGGGGACGGGGAAGCAAGATCTGATGCATGATCTCCTGGATGACTGGGCCCAGTGCAATGCCCTGAGAGAGACCAGCGCCCATCTTAAGCTATTCCTTGGCCTGGGAGCGATCATAATCTGCGTCTCCTCGGTCACGCCATCCGCGCCCTTATTCGTCGCCGCGAGCATGAGCCTCATCATCCTGATCTTGGCTAAAATCCCCATTCGCATCTACTCCCGGCTCCTCCTTCTCCCCCTCTCCTTCGCCCTCCTCAGCTCAACGGTGGTGGCCCTGATGCATGGCTCTGGAGAGATGCTCTATTCCATGCAGCTCTTCGGCCTGGAGATAGGGATCCGAGTGGATGGGGCAGCTTTGGCCCTGCTCCTCATCGCCCGGACCTTCGGCGGCATGTGCTCATTGTTCTTCATCGCCCTCACCACCCCCATGATCGAGATTTTCGCCGTCCTCAAGTCGCTTCGGATTCCCGAATCGGTGATAGAGCTCTCTATGATGATCTACCGATACATATTTGTCTTTCTCGATCAGGCAGCGATGATACACAGCGCCCAGGTGATGCGACTGGGGAACCTGGGCACCAGGAGTGCCCTCAGCTCCTTCTCCATGCTCGCAAGCGTTCTATTTCTGAGATCCTGGGAGCAGGGAGAGAGGCTGATCGTGGCCATGGACGCCCGCTGCTACGACGGCCGGCTCGATCTCATGGAAGAGAGAAAAGGAGCGGGAGCATTAGAGATAGCAGCCACTGCGGCCTTTTTGGCCTTGGCCCTGGCGATCAGCCTTATGACTGGAGAAGAAGGGATTCTAAGGATGGGAGGGTGAGAATGGCCACGATCCTGGAGACCAGGGGGATAGAATACGCCTATGCCGACGGCACCCGGGCCCTTAGCAATGTCAGCCTCACAATAGAGGAGGGCAGAAAGATTGCTCTGGTGGGCCCCAATGGAGCGGGAAAGTCCACCCTGATGCTGATGTTCAATGGGATCTTAAGGCCGGATGCAGGTGAGGTTCTATTCCGGAATGAGAGGCTGGATTATGACTCCCGATCATTGCGAAAGGTAAGGCAAAGGGTGGGAATGGTCTTCCAGAACTCCGATGATCAGCTCTTTGCCCCAACCGTCTACCAGGATGTGGCCTTCGGGCCGGTGAACTTGAGGTTCCCTCCTGAGAAGGTGAAAAGGTATGTGGGCTATGCCCTGCAGTATGTCGGCCTATCTGGATACGAGCGCCGCCCTCCCCATCACCTGAGCGGCGGGGAGAAGAAGAGGGCGGCTATTGCGGGAATTCTGGCTATGGAGCCGGAGGTGATGATCCTGGACGAGCCCACCTCAAACCTCGATCCCGCCACATCAGAGGAGATCATGGAGATGCTCGATGAGCTTAACCTGGGGGGAAAGACATTGATCATCTCCACCCACGATGTGGACCTGGCCTATCGCTGGGCGGATGAGGTGGTGCTGATGAAGGACGGTGGAGTGCTCCGCCGGGGCTCGGCTGAGGAGGTGTTCGGCGATTTGGAGCTGATCCGTGATGCCAGGCTGAAGCCCCCAATGGTGGTGGATCTATATCAGGAGCTTGTGAACAGAGGGCTGGCAGAGGGCAAGAAGCCTCCAAAGAGCATTCTTGAGCTATGCGACTCTCTGGAGGGGGGCGAGAGGAGGTGTGCTGTCCAGGGGGCGAAGAGGGGCACGATCTACGTCTGCAATGCCGATGAGCTTCTTTTAGAGAATGCAAATGAGCTGGTAGTGAAAGTGGATGCAGATTATACCGGGGCTATGGGGACCAGGGCCAAGCTGATGGCAGAAGAGGCCAAAATCCGGGTGGACTTCACCTACGGGGTGATAGACAAATGCATCCTCAAGGCGCTTGCAGGCAAGAGCTGCCTGGTCTTGACCTCTCAGGGAATGATGGGCCAGGTTCAAAAGAGGATAGAGGCCTATTCTCAGCAGTCCGGAGAAGAGATAAATTCAGTCGATCTATCCTCAGGCAGCAACGGGCGCTCTTTGCCAATAGATCGCGATTTTGTCGGGACCAAAAGCCTTAAGTAAAATTAATTTGCATAAAGTAAAGTGTAATGGAATAGCGTACGAAGGAATAGTCTGCTATTCCGTGCGTCCATTCAGCACCAAGGCGGAGCATCCCTGCAAGGCAGACTCCGCCCTGGATCTCCCCAACGTGCCATGTTTCTAATTATATTATACTTATACTTTGCAGTAGCGGCGGTAATAGCTAGAGCGGGTAGGGGAGTGGGGGTTAGTAAAAAAGATGAGTATACCCGCTCAAGGCAAACGAGCCTTTTTATGGTATAAATACCTTCCTAGAAATAATTTAAGACTGTCTCTCTTTATGAGCTTTTTGTCTGGCGATCTTGGCGGCATATGCTCCCGCCACAAAGCCCGCATCCACATTTACCACCGTCAGGACGGAGCAGGACTGGAGCATCGAATAGAGGGCAGCCTTTCCCCCACCGCCAATCCCGTATCCAGTGGAGACGGGAAGGCCGATGACCGGAGCGTTCACCAGTCCCGCTACCACCGCGGGAAGGGTGCCCTCTCGACCAGCCGCCACGACAAATGCATCCGCATCCGCCATCCTCTCTAGACACGGAAAGAGGCGGTGGATGCCTGCCACCCCCACATCATACTCTCTGAGCACCTGGCAGCCCATCTCCTCCGCTACCACCCTCGCCTCCTCAGCCACGGGGATGTCCGCAGTTCCTGCCGCCAGGATGGCCACGATGCCCACCCTTTCCGGCCGATCAGCAGAGCGGATGACCACCGTCCTGGCGCGAGGATTGTGCTCAAAGACGCTCTTAGGGGGAAGCTTGGCCGATCTCAATACCACCAGCTGCTCGGAGGACACACGGGTGATGATCACGCTCCCCGTCTCCTCCAGATGGGCAAGGGATATGGCCAGAAGATCGGACTTGTCCTTTCCCTCGGCGAGAATCGCCTCCGGTATGCCAATGCGATTTGATCGGCAGATATCCAGCTTTGCCACCTCGCCCACGGTGCGATAATCCCTGACCCTAATCTGCTTTAGGGCCTCCTCCAGGGAAATCTCTCCCCGGCGGTAGCTCTCCAGGATCTCTCTGTTGCTCTCCATTTTCTCATCCGGTAATGGAGCCATGAGCATAAAGGGTTTATCCCTCTCCGAGAAGATCTTCATCAGGAGTTGGGAAGATGCTAGTCAATCTCGATCTGCACATTCATTCTCGCTATTCGATGGCTGTATCCGGCGACATGGAGCTGGGGCAGATCGCAAAGGGGGCGGCGCATAAAGGGGTGAAGATAGTGGGCACTGGCGACTGCCTGCACCCTCTGTGGCTCGAATCCATCAAAAAGCTGCCGGAGGACGATGGGCTGAGGAGGCAGGGGGATACTCTCTTTCTCCTGAGCGTGGAGGTGGAGGATTCAAGGAGGGTCCATCATCTTATTCTCCTGCCTGACACCGGCAAAGCGGAGGAGCTGGCGGAGGGATTTTCACCCCATTCGGGCAACCTGCATCAGGACGGCAGGCCGCGGTTGCATATGAGCGGGGCCCAGATCGCCGACCTGGTGTTTGAAGCAGGGGGCCTCATTGGGCCCGCTCATGCCTTCACCCCATGGACGGGGATGTATGCTTACCATCGGTCCCTATCTGAATGCTACCAGGAGAAGGCGGACCGGATTCGATTCATTGAGCTTGGACTGAGCGCGGACAGCGATTATGCGGACAGGATTGCGGAGCTCTCGGACAAGACCTTTCTCTCCAACTCCGATGCCCATTCACCTCGCACCAATAAGCTGGCCAGAGAGTTCAATCAGATGGAGGTGGAGGGGTGCAGCTACCGGGAGATAGCTTTGGCCATCTGCAGGGAGAAGGGAAGAGGACCGACGCTCAATGCCGGTTTTTTCCCGGGAGAGGGAAAGTATAACCGCACGGCCTGCACCCGCTGCTTTCATCACTTCAGCGCAAAAGAGATGAATGATCTCATGGGACGCTGCTCCCATTGCCAGGGGCAGATAAAGCTGGGGGTTGCTGACCGAATCGATCTATTGGCCGACTACGAAGGGCCCCAGCATCCCTCTCATCGGCCCCCTTACCTGCACCTCATTCCTCTGGCAGAGATCATCGCCCTCGCCCTGGGCTACAAGAGCCCAATGACGGTGGGAGGGCAAAGGCTGTACGCGGCCATGACAGAGGATAAGACGGAGATTGAGGTATTGCTGGATGAGCATCTCGGGGAGCTGGAGGCGGCAGATGTCGAGCCGAAGGTGATCAGGGCCATTGAGGCCTTCCGCAGTGGCGGAGTGGAGGTTCTGCCCGGCGGTGGAGGAAAATACGGAGAGATCCGGCTTTTAGCTTCGAAGAAAGCCGGAGGGGAAAAAGAAAAGCAGAGGTCCCTTTTTGATTTTTAAACAAAATACCGGGAGGCATCAAGACTATGCGAGCACACATAAATCTACTTCAGAAGGTCATTATGGTCTCATTGCTCTTATCGGCCTTGATCCTCTCCACACATGCTGAGAAGATAACCACCACAGTGGGCACCAACAACACTGACTGGTCTATAACCCGGCAGAGCGATAGCATCAAATTCGATTACTCGCAGTATGTCCAGGGAAGCATATCTCCGGTTGAGTACCGCGGGCGCTCACTTGAGCCCTATCATTCCAGCTACGAGGAGGTGGATGTAAATGATGTGCGCTTGCGTGAAAGGACATCTGCCCGAAGAGGCGATTACGCCTCAGAAGGGGTGATTCTCCTTCGAGCCGACTCAGCTAATTCCAGCGAATTCGTCCTTTCAATTGAAACCGTCATGCCTGGCTAGGCACCCATGAGGCATGAAAATGTGGGTTTAGGGTATGTGTTTAGCACCCACATGTATCATGGGAATTTAGTGGCACCTATTTAGACCAGATAGATTAAATAATATGGTGATAATATCCAATATTTGGGAGTATGCACCAAGATGAAATTATCAAGCAACTTCAGGAACAAAACAAGCAAGTGAAACGACGGCGGCGCACCCCGCTGCAAGCAGGCGGGGCATCCAAGGCGCCGCCGCATGAAAGCGGAATCCGGTTAACCAGATCCCAAAGCGAGGCGTGTTTACATCGTTTAGCATCATTCGAATTCCAGCAAATTCATTTGCTTGTATGCATCTTTTTCTTCCTTTGTCCCTTGCTTTTCAACATAATTTCTTATTATGTCAGCTGTAACGCCATCACCCACTGTTCCGACATATCCGCCATCACTCCAAAATTCTCCGCCCCATAGCAGTTTCTTGATTTCTGGAAATCTTTTGAAAAACTCTCTTGCAGTTATACTCTTTAATATCTGCATCACTTTTGATGGCGAATATTTAGGGGCAGCTCCAATGAAAATGTGAACATGATCGCCATCAGTACCAATAGCGTCAAAATCGAAACAATATCGTTTGCCTATTTCGGAACATATAAATTTTATATAATTTATGCGATCTGAATCAATAAGTAGCTTCTTACGATATTTTATGCATAATACAATATGATATCGGATTTTGGTCGTGACCCCCTAATAGGTTTGAGTTTTGTAATATGGAAAAGTCAAGAGTTCCTGCAAGCTCCAGACATGATCGATTAAGCCAGCTTGCTTCGCAGGACTATTGAACTTCGTTATGCCCATCTCATTTCTATATTTTAGAGCGCGATGCTTTCGGCAGTAGTTGAAGTGCGCGAAATATAGGGTCATTTGGTTATCCAATTCTTTAGTCTCCTTAGAGAAACCTATGGTTTTCCTAGATATGCGGTTATTATCTTGTCTGCATGTCAGGTTTTGCCGTTCAATGTAGCAGGTAGATATCATTTTGTGGTCTATATCTTTACCAAATATGATTTTCTTGACCACTTTTTTTAGCCTGCCGTCGATCCTCATTTTAATGACTTGAGCATATTTTAATAGGTCATCTACGATTAATTTAGGACTTCGAGGTCGCCCTCGCTTGCCCGTTGGTGCGAATGGCTGTAGTTTTCCATATTGCTTTCGAAGAGCTGCTGCATATAGTCTTAATCCATCCGTCACAAAGAGCGGCATTGATCTGAGTCTTTTGGCGGTATTTGAAACGAGCTGATCTGCATTTTCCTGAGATCGCTCACCGATAACATGGGAAAGCACTAACCTACAATTTGCGGCCATGCTTATCCAGATCCAGGTTCCCTTGTCTTCGTATTCACCTTCTCTGGGTAGTGTTTTTTCCCCACAAAAGTCCATGCCTCGTCCATCTCTACCTTTGGAGTCTCTACATCCTTCAAGACAACTTCATTGACTTTTTCGCTATGCTTTGCTGCTTTCGAGATCCAGGTGCTTACCGTAGATGGTTTTGACTCAACGATCTCAGCTATTCCTAAAACGCTCATTCCACGCATGGCCATTTTTAGAGCCAGCTTGATTTTTTCTTCGTTTGTTCTTGAGTCATAGAATGCAGTGTTAGTTCTATCGCAGAATCTGGTGCCGCATGTGTGGCAAACATATTTCCTGACCTTACCGGAGCTTATCGTGTAGGTTCCGTACACAGTGACGTTACCTTTCCCAGCAATTCCAAATAGATTGCACTGCTCATTCGGACATGCTACATCTAAGAATCGAGGCTTTGGACCTCTTTTGCCCATTTTACTACACCCCATGCAGCATATATGAATAGGTTATATAAATAACAACCTATTGCAGATTCACGACCGATTTTATAAGCACAATGATTTGCCTTTTTTACCTCAATCATTACTTGCATAATATACAGCTTTCCTTAAGACGGTTTCCTGACCATCCCCGCAGCAAGCTGCGGGGTATTCTTTAAAAATAATGAGCTCTCCAAGGATTCAGGTATCGATATGCTGCTCACCAGGATGAATGCCACTGTGCAGGGCATTTCTCGTGCTCCTAATGATACCGTTCTCTCTGCCCAGTTCATGCCCACAAAAGAGACACATTATAGCATCACGACGTCCTCCACCGGCATCGCCGACTTCAAATATGGCTTTTCCAGCCCCAATGCCGGGTTGAAGAAATCGATCTATCCTATGGCCAGCGAGGGAGAGGAGAGGTACTACGGAGATTACAATATCAACAGGAGCATCCATATGAAGTCAGACTTCCCGCGGTATGAAGAGGAGGATGATTGGATATCGTGCTGCTCTGCAGTCTAATCCATATCTAGATCAGTTATCACCAGGATACAAATGGCAGGATGTCGTAGCTGTCGAGGGGAAGATTGGGATTGTAGTAGGGATCGCCTCCTTTTATATATTCTTGCCATCTTTCTATGAAGCGCTTCGTATCATTGGGGTGTGGATCGAATGATAACGATCGTCCCCTGGTAGCAGATTCGTAATGGAGCAATTCTGCATAGGGAGTAAATAGGTTTTCGTATCCCAACTCCCTCACCCGGAGGCAAAGATCGACGTCTCCAAAGCCAATCTCAAAGCTTTCGTCAAATCCACCTACCTCATCGAAGATCGATTTTCGAAGCATCATGCAGGCTGCTGTGACTGCACTATAATTTCTAATGGACACGAAATGGCCCATATAGCCAATGTCATTTGAATGTGACCACTTATATATATGCTCTGCCCTTCCACCCCAGCCCACAACCACACCCACATGCTGTATTTTTCTATCTGGATAAAGCAGCTTGGCACCTACACAACCGATCTCGTCTCTCTGCGATTGCTCAAGCATCGCTTCCAGCCAATCGGAGTTTAATACTTCCACATCGTTATTCAAAAAGAGCAAATAATCGCCCAAGGCAAATTTAGCGGCATAATTATTCAACTTAGAGTAATTAAATTTCTCATTGAACTTTATAATCCTATATGATTTCCGTAGACCATCCAGATATGTGGCGGTTTCCTCCTCTTGGCTCATGTTATCTACTATTATAATTTCATAATTATCATAAGATGATCTGTTTTGGATGCTTTCAATGCACCTCCTCAAAAGGTCAATGCGATCTTTAGTCGGGATGATGATGCTGATCTTGGGTTGATCGAGGATATCTCTCTTCAGCCTGAAGAAATTAAAGTATTTTGTGCCGTAGACCACTCCCTTGATTCCCTCTCTGTCGGCGAAGTCCTGGAGAGCTCTTCTGCTGGACTCCATCACCTTTTCCTTGAGCAGATGACCGGTGCTCGATTCGTACTGACGCCATCCGTACAGGATTTTGGGTATGTGCAGGACATTTCTGGTCTGGGAGAGGACCCTTAAAAATAAATCGTAATCCTGTGATACTTTAAACTCGGCTCTGAATCCACCAATCTTTTTCAAAATGTTCGCCCTTATGACAACAAAATGAACGATATAGCAATGAGACAGCATATAATCAAGAGAGAAATCGGGCCTGAAATAAGCATATACTGGCTTTCCCCGCTCAGAAATAAGGATCTCATCGCTATATACAAAATCGGCACCAGTGTTTCGATTAAGCAGCAGAATAACTTCATATAAAGCATTTGGAAGAAGCTGATCATCATGATCCAGAAATCCGATGAATTCCCCACTGGCCAGAGCTAGTGCCTCGTTTGACGCTCCCGAGACGCCTAGGTTCTCACTTAGATATTTGACTTTAATGCGGGGGTCTTTTTTTTGATAATTATCCAATAATTCTCTTATATATGGCTTATCTGATGCATCATCCACAATACACAATTCCCAGTTACCATAAACCTGATTCAAAACGGAGTCTATGGCATTTTTCAGCCATTTAACTTTGGCATTCCATACTGGTGTTATTATGCTTATCTTAGGATTGTACTTAAAGGTCTCACATTGCATGCGCATATTATCCAATTCTTTAGGCGACACCAAATCATAATGTTTTTTCTCTCGCAGCGCTTTATTACACGCATATCGTTTGAATTCGCATGCTAAGCTTCCAAAGCCTTCGTCTGCAATGATACGCCCACTCCTCAAACCCAAGTCATATATCTCTCTCCGACTGGTATCTTGCGGGAGGAGCCTCTCAATAAAACTATGGTGGAATTTCATCATCATTCGCCAGATAATGCTTCTTTTTATTTCTGCGATCTCACTATCCAGCTTTTGTGCTCGGGAAGTCGCTTCTCTAAGCTGATTGGTGAGATCAAAAATATGAGCTTCATACTTCGTTAACTGAGATTGGAGATTTTGAATTTGATTATTTATCTGAGGAGATTCATCTGAACTATTAATTCTCCCAATACCATTGGATGGCAATATCTCTTTCAGGCGCTCTATGTGCACCTTTAGCTCATCCAGATCTTCGGAAATCTTTCGGGAATAATCAGGCTTATCCTTTAATAGAAAATTAAATGAGGCAATCATCTCATCAAGGTTGGTGAAAGTGAATCGGTCTAAGCCTCTGTCTTTCATAAAGAAAAACATTTTTTCATTATAATTATACAATATAAAAGGCACATTATGTATATATGCAAAGATCCCCCCATGCAACGAGCAGCCGATGAAATAATCAAGCTTGCCCATGAGAGTAAAGATCTCCAGCGGTTTCATTATGGGAAGAAGAACTGAATTTTTGACCTTAGAGCTGATTCGCATCATGGAGATATAATCCTGATTGCAATGAGTTATCGGTATAAAATAGATATTGAAAGGAAGGGTTGAGATCCATTCTACAAATTTCTCTTCTTGAGCCTCATCAAAGGTTTGGGGAAGAAGGTGAATGCCTAGGCTAGGCCCTTCCAATTTAACCGGAATATTTTCAAGATCTTCCAGGAGCATAGTGGTGCATGGAACAACATGGACATCCTTTTTGATATAGGACAATTTCTCCTTGTCCCAGGAACTTCCAACAGTCAAATACCTATAATCCTCTAGGTAATGGAGGTCCTGTGGAGAGTCCAGTATGCCTACTGCATTTAGAACATGTGGACCGGGAACCTTGAACTTATCGTAGAAAAAATCAGGGCTGGGCCGTATGAGATGGCCACCGCCTATGATAATGGTATCATAATCATATGGATTGAAGTTCCCAGGAAATAGCTCATCGAAATCGACCCCGATTTCACGCAAGATTTTTTTTAAGCTCAGGCCAATAGCCACATCACCAGTTTTTCCGCTGATGTTATCATAGAGGATGCCAACTTTTTTCATTATAGCCTACCGACTGATGTGCTCTGCTCTCCGAGGCAATGATTAATCTATCGCTTGATGCATTCATAATAAATAAATAGTTAACGGCATATAGCATTGTTGGGGCAGAAGAATTCAGCGATAAAAATGGTTATTGCACGGGGCGGAGTTTAGGTTATCAAGACACTAAAGGTCGAGAAGGTATATCTTAATGAGAATTCCGAAAAACCTCATTTAATCGATAAACTATAAATACTATTATTAATATCTAATAGTGCATGAGAAACATCACTGATTTTGCCCTTCGTCTGGAATACGAACGGGTCAAAGATCTTGGAGCCTAAGCTCCGCCCCTTTTAATAACCATATTCGCCTCCACAGGCACGCTAATTTCCATCTTCTCCAGAATCATCCTCTGTTTTTTTGAGACCTCGGTAAGCCTCCACTTTCCGCCGACTTTAACTGCTCGCAGCTTTGACAATTCCATCAGGATTTCCTCGATGGAACTCTTATCGAGCAACTTCGCCTCCCTCGCCCTCCGGAGCAAAATCGCTCTCAGTATCAGCGATATGAAGAAGATGAACAGCAAGCCCTGCAATGTTTCGACCTTCTGCACTCTCAGAGGCATAACTTCAAGTTCATTCTTCAGATCATCGAACTTCTTCTCAACTTCGTCTCTCTCCCGATAGAGCGAAAGAACTTCATCCCAGCTTCGTTTTGATGATGAGAGTAGAATTATTGTCTTTCCAAATCGATTTACAGCCTGCGATATGGCGTTCACTCGTCTGCTAAGATGAATCGTCTTGCCTTCCAGAGTGTACTCAAAATACCTTTCAAAATTTCCAGCAGTCCGCTTAAATTGGTCGATAGGGTTTCGGAACTCTTTTCCGCCAATGGCGCATTCGATATCGATTAATCGATTGTAGAACGAATTTGTCTCTAATCCTTCCCGCTTCTTGTTAAACAGGACATATCCATATGCATTGACATCCCCAATTCGAATCTCACTTTCCAGGACATAGAAGATATCGCCGCCAAATCTTTTAGCATTAGCCGGGCTCTCAATTTCTCTATTCGTCTCACTGATCAGGCCCTTGCCGACATTGACGCTAAACGGAAGAGGAATGATGAAATCGATATTCGCGTCGTTCATTTCTTTTATATTATTCTCACTGTAGAATCCGCGATCCAAGATGAATAGACTCTTCGATATTCCAAGCGCTTTGACCTCAGCTACAAGGTTTTTCAGAGTCACAACATCGCTGATGCTGCCTGGAAACAGTTTGAAATAGAGCGGCAGATGCCTATGCAACGAGAGAACCAGACCGAGGTTAACCTGAGGCAGGTCAAGACCATCGCGATTATATCCCCACTCCAGCCAATCTATATTTCTGGACGCAGATGAGAGCGATGTGATATCGAATATCAGCGTCTCATCCTCGCCGACGATCAAAGAATTATAGAACGAATTCATGGACTTTTCTTTTGTGGCCAATCGTTCCAGAAAATTAGACAGCCATTGGGAATTGAAGGATTCTTTAAGTGAATACATCTCTGGCAGGAACGAATCATCAAGAACGGTGTTTAAATTCTTAAGAGAGGTTTGATGAAGCAGCTTGCTCATTGCCATAGCTAAAATTATATCGCCATCTTCGCCAAATGATTCCGAAAGCTTCTTTCTGAGCTGGATCTCACTGCTTACGGAATCCAGAAGATATGCAGGACCTAATGATTTCGTTGTCTTGACGTCTCTTTCTGCTGTTTTCGGGATTATCTGGCCTGTTGCCTCATCCCAAACGCCAAGGTATCGCCGTTTCTGCCGGGATTGTTTCTTCTCTGGATCCCAATAATTTTCGGCTTCGTAAGCATATATCCGCCCGCGGATCTTCTGCTTGACCAGATATGTCATAGCTAAGAGTAATAACCATGATCGTATAAATAACCTTCGGTCAATCCGCGGGCAGAAGGGTTCAGCGAGAAAAATGGTTATTGCACGAGGCGGAGTTTAGGCTTGGAGATAAGCTGGTCGATATTGGGAGTAGACTAAATTGGGAAAGCTTCAGACCGCCGCTTGAAGCTATGTACAGTAACAATACCGAATGCGGCGGCCGACCGAATCTCGATGTAATCGTGATGCTCAAGTCGCTCTTCCTTCAACAGCTTTACAGCCTATCCGATGAGCAGCTCGAACGCGAAATTGCCGATCGCATTTCGTTTAGAGTGTTTCTTGGGACAACGGAGACTGTTCCAGATTCCACAACGATATGGAAGTTTAGAGAACGCCTTGCTGAGAAAGGCGTAGACCAGAAAATATGGGCTGAGATGCAGCGGCAGCTTGATGCCATGAAACTCAAGGTGCAAAAAGGAATCATGCAGGATGCCACTTTCATAACATCGGATCCTGGCCATGCTAAAGCAGATACTCCTCGTGGCGATGAAGCCAAGACCAGACGAAGTAAAGATGGAGCGTGGGCAAAGAAAGGAACCAAATCCTTCTTCGGCTACAAGCTGCATGATGCCATGGACGAAAAATTTGGTTTGGTTAGAAGGATCGAGGTCACGGCTGCCAATGTCCATGATAGTCAAGTAGATTTAGCAGAAGAAGGCGAAGTTCGATATGCTGATAAAGGATATTATGGAGCGAAGACAAAAGGATATGATGCAGCCATGAAAAAGGCAACGCGGGGGCATCCTTTAAATTACAAAGATGAAATGCGCAACAAGCGGATCTCCAGCAAAAGATCGCCTGTAGAAAGGTTCTACGTTTTCATCAAGTGTGTCTGCAAGGCGGGACATGTCGCTGTTACCACGATTCCAAGGGTTAGAGTCAAGATGGTAATCACAGGTATCGTTTTCAATGCTTATCATTTGGCCTCGGCCAAATGCAAATTGCAGGCATAGCGGTAGCTATCGAAAAAGTATGAAAAATCTGATGAAAATGAGAGATTCCGGAGGCAAGAACAGAGAAAACTAGATCGAAAGCGTAAAAATATTGGCGGTGTTCATTATGGGGACCATCGACCTTAAGTTAATCAGAATTCTCTAATGAGTACGGAACATTTCGAAGATGCCTATGAAAGCATCTGGCATTTCATTGAGATGGTTTACAGCAAGAAAAGACTGCATTTGGCACTGGACTATAGATCTCCGGATCAGTTCGAATTGGAGGTGCTCTGAATAACGTTGCTTACTACCTGTCTCCTATCAGGGGTTCACTCCAGAGCTTGCCTCTGTTGTACCAAGATCAAGCTAAGCCCGGATCTAACATCATAGCCTCGTCATAGCATCGAATGGCTTCCGCATGGTTGCCCTGGTTATAGTAAGCAATGCCTTTGTTGTTCCAGGGCGAAGCGTCGTCCGGATCTAACCTTATAGCCTCGTCATAGCATCGAATGGCTTCAGTATAGTTGCCCTGGCTATTGTAAACATTGCCTTTGTTGTTCCAAGCCATGGCGAGGTTCGGATCTAACCTTATAGCCTCGTCAAAGCATCGAATGGCTTCCGCATAGTTGCCCTGGTCAGCATGAGCAAAGCCTTTGTTGTTCCAAGCCATGGCGAAGTCCGGATCTAACCATATAGCCTCGTCGAAGCATCGAATGGCTTCCGCATAGTTGCCCTGGTTATTGCAAGCATTGCCTTTGTTGTACCATGCATAGGCGTCGTCCGGATCTAACCATATAGCCTCGTCGAAGCATCGAATGGCTTCCGCATGGTTGCCCTGGTCATCGTAAGCAAGGCCTTTATTGTTCCAAGGCGAAGCGTCGTCCGGATCTAACCTTATAGCCTCATCGAAGCATCGTACGGCTTCAGCGTAGTTACCCTGGATGGCATAATCAATGCCCTCGTCGTTCCATTCTTCTGCCATTTGCTGGCCTTGCACACTTTGAGCCAGGATAAGGAGGAGCAAGCTCCAAAAACATCTCATGGCGCGTTATGTGATCTTTAAAAAAATATAAACTTTTCGAAATTGGTATGCATCTCGCGCAGTTTGAGCTTTCTGTTCAGGATGGAAAACCCAGCTTGCTAACATTAACATATGTTCCGTTCCGTCTCAAATCTTGTAATAAGTTTGAAGATTGGGATAGGTTTCTTCCCAAGTTTGTTGCTTTGTTGTACTCCTGCAAGCTTATATTGAATTGTTCTTGTGACGCATTCAGGTAATTCCTATCGCCAGTTTCAAAGAATTTTGCCATAAGCAGTAAATGTCTCTTGAAATACGCCATGGATCCGAATATATTCTTATGATATTCCTGATAAGCATTTGCCATCGGAGGAGTTATGCTCTGAATATCTTTTTGAATTTCCGAATTAAGCGTATACAATGAAATAGTTGCGGCAAAGGCATCAATCGATGACATATTTCTATTAAGGAATTCTTTTCGAATTACAGAAGAATAAACCATATCTTGCATATGCATATTCAATGCAGAAGTAGATATGTTGATGTATTTGGATGTATCTATCGTCTGAAGTGAGGAAGCTTGATTGGTTGTTTCTAAAAGCAGCGGCTTTTGGACAGCATTGCATATTCCAGATGTGGCTAGTATTAGAGTTAGCATTAGAACTAATTCTCTCATAATGGTCCTCCTTTAATCTCAATTAAATGTCACATTCTATCTGCGCCTTTCACATGTGCCTAAATGAATCTGGAAAAATTCCAAACTCTTGGGACTTGATCTAATTATATAGATGCAAGTTAATGAAATTCTATTTTGTCCTTATTTTGGCACGTTATTTGAGGTGGATCATTCTTGAAAATAAAGATTGCGGTATTCAAATCACACCTGTAAACATCATCCTCTTAAAAGGAAAGAGACCGGAAGTGCCTGGCTTACATCATTATAATGATCGATGAGGTAAAAAATCTTGATGACCAAGGTCTTAGGGAAGGGAGAAGACATAACGGGAAAATACAATAATATGAAGCTCGTCCAAGCAGAAGTTCTTCCGGGTTGGGATCGACGACCAGGAGAACTATCTTCTCAAATCGGTGAGAGATTCGCCCATGAAAGCCACCAGAAGGGCAACCGGCTCTTCACCATATTCACACCGATGATGCTTATGAGATAAAGCAAATAGTTGCCAGAAAGCCTTAAATGCAAGTTTGGATATCGACGTAGCCTGTATGCTGAGCTTGTCAGTATCCATTATAGTGTCATCAGCCCGAGGGAAACAGGATGTTGGATTGGACCGGTGAAAGGTACCTCCCCTTCTTGGGTCCAGAACAGATTGGGGCCGAGATTCATTACGAGCATCTTCATAGGTATGCTTTTGCCTCGCAACTCGTCAAAGGCAAGAAGGTACTCGACCTTGCTTCGGGAGAGGGCTACGGGAGCTATTTGCTGTCAAAGGAAGCACGAGACGTCATTGGAATCGACATCGATCGAGGGGCTCTAAAACATTCGCATGAGACGTATGATGCAGATAATCTCCAATTCGTACAGGGTACAATATTGGATGCACCGCTGAAAGAGGGCTTCGATATAGTCATATGTTTTGAGGCCTTAGAACATATAGATGATCCTGAGAAGCTGATTTCAGAGGTCAAGAGGTTGCTTAGAAAAGATGGCCTTTTTATAGTCTCAACCCCTAACAAGAAAACTTATTCAGATGAGCCCGGTTACAAGAATCCTTTTCATGTGAAGGAGCTATATTTTGAAGATCTAGAGGAGCTCTTGCGAAGATATTTTTCACATATCATTTTCTTCGGTCAGAAGGTCTACAGCGGATCGACGATTTGGTCTTTGTCATCGCAGCAAACAGCTGAATATAGCGAGTTTCTGATAGACAGAGATGAAGAGACATTCGCCTTCAAGAATAATTCTGCTAAGATACCTCTTTATTATATTGCAGTTGCTTCTAATTCGCCTATGCAGGGTCTAAAAAACGAGAGTTATTTGGTGGATATATCGAATACACTGCCATTGCTCTTGGCAAAGAGAATTCAGAGATTTGAAGTTGAATCATCGCGGATGGGGCAGGAGATCGCATCCCTAAATGAGCAAATCCAGCAGTTGGTTGAGCTCGCAAATGGTTTGCGGGCTAAACTGAACCTTACCTTGATCCGTGCACATGAGGCAGAAAATCGGGCTAGGGGTGCAGAACGGCGGGCTTATGCAGCCGAAACAGAGATCGAGGAAATGCGCAAGAGCATAGCTTGGCGCGCGATCATGAAATATCATGAAGGCTTTGTGGAGCGGATTTTGCCCATAGGTACCGGGCGGAGAAACTATTATCATGCAGCAATAGATGCTGCCCGAAATGTGGTCGGGGGAGAGACAGATTACCTCCAGTGGAAGATCAAGGGAAGGCTGAAAGCGGTTGGAAAGAGCAGTTCTGAAATGCAGCCCGTGACCATCGATAAAAAGATTTCTGTTGTGATTCCTACCAAGAACGCGGGACGAGATTTCGAGTTTACCCTGCAAAGGTTGAAAGATCAGAAAGGCATAAGAGAAACCGAAATAATAATTGCAGATAGTGGGTCCTCGGATTCTACAATTGATATAGCTCGCGGTTATTCTGCCAAGGTCCTTAGCATAAGCCCAGGTGAATTCCATCATGGAATGACTCGCAATTTGGCAGCAGAAAAAGCTGATGGAGATTATATTTTGTTCCTGGTGCAAGACGCGATCCCTATAGGGGACGAGATTGTTAAAAATATGGCAAAAAAGCTTGCAGAGGACCCCGAGATCGCTGCTGTAACCTGCAGACAGATTCCCCGGAGCGATGCAGATCTTTTTGCCTGCTTTTCACTGTGGAACCATTATCGGCATATGGATTTTATAGAAGACAGAATATCAGTTTATCCAGAGAAACAAGGAGACATAAAACCATTGCAGCGCAGAAAATTAGCTGGGCTCGAAGATGTTTGCTGTATGGTAAGGCGGGATGTATTCCAGAAATATCTATTCCGAAAAGATTTTGCAGAAGATCTGGATTTAGGCTTAAGGCTACTTGAAGGCAAGTACAAGCTTGCGTTTCTCTACTCAGAGGGCGTTGTTCACTCTCACAACCGCTCTTCTGACTACTTTCTTAAGCGATACTATGTTGACAGCAAGGCGTTGAGAGATTTATTGGAACTGGATGATGTTAAGGGCTATGACAAGGATATTCGCAGTCTGATGAAGGGCGCAGTCTCCATTTACGCAGCACTGGATGTGTTTTGCATCATGGACAGAAATATGTCGTTTGACTGCATTGGACTTGTGTTCACCGAATTGAAACGCATGATTAAAGATGCCTATCTTGGAACGGGGGAAAAACCAAGTATGCATTATGAGGGAGACTCCCTGGGAAAAATGCTAGAAGATCTGCAAGAGTTAATAGAAGACGGCGAAGTCGATCCCGACCCGGAATTTATTGATTATTATTTTGCTTTATTAGATAGTTTTAAGGGCTATGCGAATGTTTATGGATCGCTTGAACACAAAAGAGATGAGTTCCATAGTGCTTTGTATAAACTGTTGGCTGCGGCCGCAGGCTCTGAGTTGAGCCGTTTTGTGTATTTCGCCTCGAGTCAGTCGTGCGGAAATGCCAAGCTCAACTCGCTAGATCGCATCCTCACAGAAGGGATTTGATGAACATCCTATTCGCAGTCCATCAATTTTTCCCCAAGTTCTATACTGGCACAGAACAAGTGGTGTTAAACCTGGCCAGGCAGATGCAGAAGATAGGGCATCGTGCAACGGTTCTCACTTACGAATTTGAGGATAAAGAGGATATAATACCAAAAGGAGATCTGTTGGTTCGAAATTATTTGTACCAGGGCTTAGAGGTCAAATCAATAAGGTACAGTTCTCATCCTGAAGATCTCGATTTCTTGATTAATCGAGCTGACATGGAAAAAGAGCTCGCAGATCTACTGGATGAAATGGATTGCCATTTAGTCCATGTTTGTCATCCCATGAGGGTGGGATCGGTTATTCGCGCAGCGCGGAGCAAAGGCATTCCGGTGATTATGACTCTTACCGACTTCTGGCTCATCTGCCCTAAATTTGTGGCGGTTACGGCCAAGAACATGCTCTGCCACGGTCCAGAGGCAGGATCGAAGTGCGCGAAGGAATGCTATGATGACCGATGGGCCCAGAGATTGAAAGGTCGGTTCAGGGAAATCGCCCAGACGGTCGAGGAAGTGGATTGCATTATATCGCCAACCGAATTCTTGGGAGACACGATTGAGAGAGAGCTTCACATCAAAACCCGAATTATTCCTTTTGGGCAGGAATACGGCGATTTCATGCCTAATCCACGCTCATATTCTAAGGATAGCATGATAACCGTCGGCTTTCTGAGCACCCTGGTACCGCATAAAGGTGCGCATATCCTGATAGATGCCTTCAATCGGTTAGATACCAATAACATGCAGCTCAGGATCTATGGCGATCATCTCGGCAATAAAGACTATTTCGAGTCCTTGAAGAACATGGTCGTGGTCCCTGATAAGGTGCTATTCTGTGGCCGGTATAAGGAGGCAGACTTGCCTGCCATCTTGCAGGAGGTCGATGTTGTGGCCGTTCCCTCACTATGGTGGGAAAATTCGCCGTTGGTATTACTGAGGGCGCTGGCGCATCGGGTTCCATCTATAGTCTCTAACATGGGAGGGATGACCGAGCTGGTGGAGGATGGTGTAAATGGTTTCACCTTTGAGTCTGGAGATCCTGAGTCCCTGGCAGACATTCTTAAAAGGATATCCTCCGATCCCACTATATTGAATGAGATAAAAAGAGATATACTGCTGCCACCCAGGATAGAGGAAGAGGCCTTCGAGTACGAAAAGCTGTACCTTGAAGTCGCAAGGAAAGGTCTTTAAATGTGATCAGAGAATTTTGCTAGATTAAATATGGCCAGATGTCTAGTGGTGGGCGGCAACGGATTCATTGGTTCTCATCTTTCTGAGAGGTTGTTGCGCGAAGGCTATGAAGTGGCGGTTCTGGATCGGTTCAAGTCGGGAGTCAACAATCTTTGGGAGATCAGCGGCCAAATAGAAATTTTCAGAGGCAGTTATCTGGACCAGGAGTTATTGAGAACGGCAATGGAGGGAATGGACTATGTCTTCCATTATGCATCGTCGACCACGCCGGCAACTTCCATCGCTGATCCAGTTTATGAGATAGAGTCCAACCTTTTAGGTTCGGTTCGGTTGCTGCAGATCGCCAGGGATGAAGGCGTAAAGAAGGTAATCTTTCCCTCGTCCGGTGGGACTATCTATGGGGAACCAAAAAGGTTACCGGTGAGAGAGGAGGACTGTGCTCTCCCGTCCAATCCCTATGCCATCTCCAAATGGGCGGTGGAGAGGTACCTGCATCATTTTCATGAGTTATATGGCCTTGATTATCTGATACTGAGGTATTCCAATCCTTATGGGGAGAGACAAAGTCCCTACGGAAAGCAAGGGGTAATTCCTATATTTTTGAATCGAATAAAGCATAACCAGCGGCCGGTTATTTACGGGGACGGCTCAATGGTCAGAGATTATATTTATATAAATGACATAATTGAAGCTACAAGTATTCTTTTTGAAAGAGTCATTAAAGATAAAGTGTTTAATGTAGGAAGCGGTATAGGGGTATCACTTAATGAAATTATAAAAACAATGTATTCTATCTTGGGGGAAGAGATTCGTCCAATCTACGAGATTAACTCTAGCCGGACTTATGTTACTAGTATCGTGCTTGATATCGCGAAGATAGAAACAAAAACTGGTTGGAAACCAAGCACTTCGATTGAAGAAGGAATACGTAAGACTTGGATATGGATCAAAAGGCTATAACTAAAACTAAAAATTTGGGCAAGCATCAGTAGATGCTTACCTTAACAGATTGCTTGTCCTAGGGGCAGGCAGGGTAGGTCCACTGCGGCCAGAGGACTGGAACGTATGACGTGTCCGGCCCAGTGAAAGCCCATTGAGACTCTGGTGTGTCGGTTTCGCCCGACCAAGCATCCCTGTGGAAATTCCCAATGAAGAAGGAACTGGATGCGGTATTAGGTACCCATGCATCATACTGTCCCAGGGCAGATATGCTTCCACCGAGACCACTCATGTCTACATCTTCTCTAGCCCAGCTATTGTCACTTGGTGTAGTCATGACTCCATTTACTGCATACGCTTGAGAAACTACGTTTTGGGTGGCCAATCCTGCGGATGAGGAAACCCCAGAAGATCCAGAAATAGTGGCCGCATTCGTCTCTGTCGATGATCCCAATGCAGCTATATTTGTATCCTGCTGCGCATAATTCCACCAATCATCAGTTGATCCTCCCCAATCAGAATATGCTAGCTGTTGGGTAGTCATGGTTCCCACAAGCATGGAAGCATGGACGTCTGCAGAGGTAGAGCCCGTAGTTGTACCAGCGGTATCGGCATTACCACCTACAGCAGTAATTCCTGTATTCTGCTGGGCACTAGCTACAGGGCCCACACTTGGCGTCATGGAGTCATCGCTAAATGCATACTGCTGTGTACTCATAGTGCCAACCAAGAGTCCAGAAGTGGCTGATGCATCGGCATAGCCTGTGGATTCTGCGCTAGTTGTCGCATCGCCAGCAGCAGCAGTTATGACAGTATCCTGGCCCGCCCAAGCATTGCTACTGGAAGATTCTGCCTGCATACACGTGGTCATCGTTCCTAATCCTACATTTGCTTCTGCATGCGCGGTGGGTGAGCCATCAGCAACGGCTGAGTCAACCCATGCAGATGCGACTGGCGCATCGAGAGTCCCGGGCCCAGTATTCCCTGCCCATGCAGTAGTGGCATCAGAATATGCTCCAGTTGTCATGTCACTCATTTCATCATTTCCATCAGGGGTCCCAAGAGAAAATGATGTTCCAGCACTCGCGGTATCACCTGCTCCAGAGGTCGCTGACGCAGCCGTTCCGCCTGAGACCGCATCGATATCAGTAGCCGATGCACAACCAATAAGGAGTGCCATCAGTACGACTATTATGTTTGTTTTCATATCAATTCCCTCCTTTCAGATAAATTCTTCCATTGGCAGGAATTTGTCATAAGGCAATTCCCGAAGTAAATTCTCGTTTATTGCTTATAAATGTTTTGATTTCTCATTGGAGTTGTAGAGTCCTAAAAGCTTGGCATTTATATACTCAGCTCAAGAATCTGGTCGTGGATGAAGACTACTGAAAATCATCATGAAAATCGAATGCATGTGATCCATTTTGACAGCAAAGGTCAATTACATCACTTGTTAGCACTTTTCCAGTAGATCACGTACGCGACCAGATTTTACAGCAATTATGGCACGCTACCTAGATCTAGGGGTCTGAGGGGGAAATCTTTAATTGGTATTAAGATTATTTACAGAAAAAATTGGAGGGAACGAAAATGAAAATGTCGTTAATACTGGTATTCGTTGCTTCAACTATCGCGCTGTTATCTATCTGGCCTGCAAGTGCATCAGGCTTCGCGGAAACCATAAACTTGGATTCTATCGGTGTTGCAGCTGGCATTGCAATTGATAACGATCGTAATTTCGCAGGAACATTAGCACTAGCTCCAAATGGCATGATGGATGCCGATGTATCTGCGGCTGTCGGAGCTAACGGCGGATCTGTTTCCCAGGAAACCATCGCGTCTGGTGCAGAAGTATTTGCGGGCAGCATGGCGGGAGATTTAGATGATGCAGCGGGATGCATTTTATCTACAACCTCACAAGCATATACCGATGTACAGGTTAACAATGGGGGTTTCTATACCCTGCAGGGAGCAGACACGATTACCGACTTGAACGCATATCAGGTAGGAACTCTGGCAATTGGCGATGACGTTTCGACTAACACTTATGCCGAAAATGAGAATGGATATAATTGGGCAGACAGCAGGATAACGGATGGAAGCATCCTATTGGGAACCTATGCATTTAGCAGCGATGCAAATACTTATACTCAGTCTTACAATGATATGGACGGCTGGGATGGATTCATGGATGATGGCTCTGTGATTTATGACGGCCCATACGCAGATAGCCAAGCATGGTATGATGGATATGGAACCATGACGGGGACCGCATGGGCATGGCAAGATGATGCAACTGCTGCGGCATGGATTCTTTAAGGAACTGAGGAGTTGTGAATATGAAATACATAATTAGCGTGCTATTAGCATTGATGGCTCTAATAGCGCCGATTTCTGCATTGAGTACCGTATCGCAGACGTCCGCATCATCCTATCAGGCAGAGCAGGCGGATATTAGCACTACCAATACCGCAACTCTGGTGGGCGATGACGTCAGCCTCACTCAGAGCATCTATCAGATGGCCGTATGTGATGGCGATGTTAATACAGATGCCACTAACATCGGCGATGTAACTGCAATAGGTGATGCTACAGTAAATCAGGGTGTCATACAGAACATTATGGGAGATGAGGTCACAGAGAATGGTGCGAACTGGGCCGATGTTGTTGCTGGCGAGGAAGCTACGACCAGCCAGGCCGTCACTCAGAACACTGTGGCCGATGGCGCAGCAATCCAGACTGCAGGCAATATCCTCTTCTGCGACGCTGGTGTGTTGGCCAATATGAATGGCCAGCTGGTGCAGATGGCTGCCATTGGAGAATACGTGGAGCAGAATGGTGGCAACCTGCTCATTAGCATTGCCCCAGAAGGCCAAGTAGGGCAAACAGCGATACTTGGAGCTATCTCGGATACAGATTCCATCCAAAATGCCGATAACTGGGCTCTAGTATGCATGGATAATGCCTGGGTTGGTCAGGGTTCGTTTGTAGCTGGGGAAGATGATGGCGATTTATCTCAGGATGCAGCTAATCTGGCGCTGGTGTTCGGAGACGATCCCGTTGTTGGTCAGTACATAGCAGGTCAGGGCCTGGCAGGCGATATATTGATTCAAGATCTATCTAACGATGCAGCGTTCCTCGGCGACGGCGGAATGCTGGCCCAGCACACCGAGACAGTAGCCTTTGGCGATGAAGTCTACCAATTTATTAGCAACAATTGGGCTTAGCCACCCACATGGATTATATGATATGAGGGCTTTTTTCCCTCATAATTTCTTTTCTTTCCGCGAACTTTAGCTGATTGTAGAGTACCGAATGCTTGTCGTTTAAATACTCCGCATTTTTTTTTTTGAACCTAGGTTTCTGCATTAAGATTTATCTCCATTCTAGACCGGAATACGTTTAGCTTAAAGCTATCAGGCAATCATGACCAGAATGCGTAATCTGATGTCTGCAGATAGTGCTCTTCATCCAGACTCTCATGGTATCTCACTACATTATTACCATTTGTCTGAGGATGCTTAACTCGGGCCAAGATATGCTTAAATAATATTCATATCTGTAGCAATGATTCTGGACCTTGGTAGTAGTCAGCTTTAGAACTTCGTTCCTTCCTGCCCTTTACCATCCTACCTTAAAAATGGGTCGTGGGTGAAGACTACTGAAAATCATCATGAAAATCGAATGCATGTGATTCATTTTGACAGCAACGTTCAATTACGTCACGTGTAAGCACTTTTCAGTAGATCACGTACGCGGCCTAAAAATGCATGAGTATGTAAATGCCAATCTTTTAGGACTCTACATGAACCTTAGCTGATCAATAGGCTTATATGTTTAAAATGGTTCAACCATCGGGGGCTCAGAGCCCTATGGAGGCAACATAATATGAGACTAATCGGGTTATTGTCAGCGGTAGCTATTCTAATAGTAGGGTCTGCTGTCGCTGCGCCAAATGTTGTAATGCAAGATGTCGTAGCAATGGCACAGGGTGGAGATATAACTCAGACCGCTCTGAATGATGGCAGCTCAGCTGGCGATGATGCCATACTCTATCAAAGCATATCTCAAAGTGCTGTGGGCGAAGGAGACGTCTCTCAGACTGCGAACAACCAGGGCAATGCTGATGGAGCCAACACAAACGCCAACCAGGGGATAATTCAGAGCGCTCAAGGTTATAATGTCGACCAGAGCGGCTTCAATTTATTAACGTCTTACGGGAACCAAGCCACTATTGGTCAGAGCATCACTCAGGGTGCAAATGCCGAGGTAGATGCAGTACAGAGTGGAATAAACGTGGCTGATATCGACGGTGGCAATGTCTGGCTGGGTCAGCTTGTTCAATCCGGCGCAGCCGGCGAGTTTATCAATCAGTATGCAAGGAATTTGGCTTCCGTCAATGACTTTGAGGCCCTGGGAGATAATTCCCTTGGACAGAGCATCATTCTTGGCGGAACTGCTACATCAGATGTTTATCAAGATGGGTGGAATATTGCAGAACTGGTTGGAGGCGACGGCAACCTGGCTCAACTCTCAGAGGCCGGGGCAACTGGAGATACTATCTACCAGATGCTTCAAAATATGGCCGCAGTGAGCAAAGCGGATACTTTTGTGGTTGGACAGAATAACGTTGCGGGAGGAGAGACAGATCAGTCTTCGGGCACTGCTGTTGAACAGCACCAATATAACATAGTCAGCTGGGATCCCAATTCAGATGGTATGTTGAACCAGCATATAGAAGGCGGAGCATTCGCGGATACTGTGATTCAAGAACAAGGAAATGATCAACAGTGATCCGACCTTCTCTCTTTTTTCCTCGTAGAATTCTTTTGGTGTCTTATGTATTATTTCTCATTTTATAATGGGCTGCTTTAGTACCTCGAGTTCCTTAATCCCAATTCATCCATTTCCCAAAAACCAACTCACATCGGTGCAGCCATAGCTATATTCTGCATCCATCATAACCGAACGCGTATTTTATATAGTTGAATGTCTGAGTAACCGGATAGTAATAGAAAATAGAAAGGAGGGCTCATATGAGACTTATTGGAATAATGGTAATGGCATGCATTCTATTATCCTCAGCGGCATATGCTGATCCGGTAGTATCAATGCAAGACACGATATCTATGGCCGAAGGCGGAAATATAGCTCAAACAGCATCGAATGATGCTCAGGTAGCAGGAGATGAGGCCATACTCTACCAAAGCAACTCCCAGGGAGCTGTGGGCACAGGAGATGTAACACAACAGGCTCAGAATGCCGGTTTGGCGGATGGGGACGATGCAAATGTTAACCAAGGATCTACACAGTCTGCCGAAGGCGATTCTGTACTCCAAGCTGCGGCTAATCAAGGGCAGGCATTAGGTGATTCTGCGACACTGGGCCAGAGCATAACCCAAGGTGCAACGGCAGAATCACAAGCTCAGCAGGTTGGAGACAACTATGCGGTGGTTATAGGTGGAAATGCATGGATTGGTCAGCTAGTTCAGTCTGGTTCAATGGGCGAGAACACCTACCTGGAAGCATCTAACTTTGCAGTAATTCTTGATAATGCCGGCATAGGCAATAATGCAATGGGACAGAGCATAATCTTGGGTGCAACCGCTACAGCCGATGTAGTACAGGTTGGGGATAATATAGCATTGCTTCTTGGAGGCAACGGAAATCTTGCCCAGCTCGCGCAGGCCGGAGCTACCGGTGATTATATTGGTCAATCTCTCCGGAACCGCGCCTCCGTTACTGGTGCCGACACATTCGTTGTTGGTCAGACCAACATAGCTGGAGCTGAGACCGACATGTCAGCAGGGACGATTGCAGAACTGCTCCAGCTTAATCTCGTAGAATGGGATACTAATGCGGATGGCATGCTGAACCAGCATATTGAGGCGGCTAGCTTGGCCGACCTGGTTAGCCAACAGCAGCAGAATATTGTGACTATTGTTTAAATAGGATTGCTTAAGGAAATTATGAAGCAAGACAGGGGGAGGCTTTAGCCCACTCCCTTCAATTCTTCTTTTCTTCTTTTTTTTGTTTCGGTGAATCCATCAATATGATCAGCGAATCTCATCAGAGCAGAAGGTTTATCGCCTCTTGCATCGACACCTTAATTCATGAAGTACGCAATACCTCTAATTATGGCAATACTAGGCCTGAGCTTGCTTACACCAGCGATTTGGGCAAAGCAGCCATTCTTGCTCAGCTCATCAACAGAAGATGGAAGCGAATCTGATTCTAAAACCATGCAGACCGAAGCAAATGCTCGGTTTACCCCTTCTATAGACGAGTTCCTCGACGATAATCTCACCCTTAATGAGGCAAATCTTGTGAACTCTCAGAACAGCCAGATTACCCCTTCAATAGGTATATTTATGAGCGACCAAAAGCTGTCATCTATATATCTGGACTCAAATATAATGGCAACACCATTTATAGGTTCATTCCTGAATGACAATTGGGTACCAAGCTCATTTATTCCTCCAAATTATGCCGCACCATATCCCAATAGACTGAACACGACATTTAATTCCACTAACTCGACCTACAATTTGCTGAACAGCACCCGGATACCGTCATCAAACTCTCTGGAAAATATATACTGGTCTGGAGAGATCGGCTACCTGTATTCGTTTCTAGATCCTAGCTGGACGCCCTCCAATTCCTCCGAAATAAACCCACAGTCTGATGTCCCCTTTAAGAAGCATGTAATGAATTAGTTGGACGAAATGAGACCATCATATGCGTACAAATCCCCTGGGCTGCTATGGACGCTCTTCCCCGTCGGGGGAAGAACCCTACTTCGAGGAAGATTTTCTATTGATCGGCGGCGGATTTAGCTGCTCAATATCCAGTCTAAAGGCACCTAGCAGTATGTTTCGACGATCATTATTTTAAAGGCCTGATCAGAAATTGTCCGGGCGCAGGCCTTTAGATGAAGATGTAAAATTGATTGCTTGCTCACTACACATGCTATTCTCGCATCATTAATCGATGGCGTCCAATTGAGCCGTCTTGCTTACGGAACATCCGCTTAACATCAGAGTGAGCCAGGTGGATCCTGGTGCCGAAATGTTGGATGCACAGACATAGATCCGCCCGTTGCATCGCAGCCCTCAACGCGTTTTGTCAGGTTGTCATGAGCACAGTCGATCACATTGGCTTCAGACCGGTGGTTATGGTGTTAACAAAGTCCAGTTGAAGGCATATGTAGCCATTTTGCCCCCACTTTCACTTTCGCTCCGCTTCCTGCAGGTCCTCAATATCTAATGAGCAGCCTGTTCTCTATTCTGTTGTGGACTTCGAGCTTTATCCCATCATTACCCTCCGTTCCGGGATCATCCAATGCCCTCTTGGCCCACAAATGAATCGAGGATAAGCGAGCCCTCTGATCCGGGGCTCGCTTATCCAAGACTCAGATTACTGACTATTCTTACCAAACAGACGTCGTAGCAGCGAGTCCGTTCTGGTAGGCATCCATACCGCCAAAAAGACCTCCTGCGATGTAAGGTAAATTCAAATGAGCCTCAGCATCCACTGGATAATCAGAGAATGCATTTGCATAGGCGTATCCTGCTGAGCCGCTCATGAAAACCTCCTGCCATGCCCTGGAGTCGCCGAAATCGGCATCTGCATAAGACCCTGCTTCAATTTCCGTTACACCAGTCTCCTCATGAGTGCCTACTTCAGTTGATCCCTGCCAGTAGGCGTCGTTGTTCGAGGAAAATGCAGCAGTATATACTCCAAGGCCTTCGGCGTATGTGTCTTGGAATGCATCCGCATAATTAGAGGTGTCAGCATAGACTTCTTGATAGGTATCCACAATGCCGTCTTCAGCTCCTGCAGCAACGTTTACATTAACCATGCCGTAATTAAAATCGCCATCTCCCCTAGCTAATGCCCCAAGTCCTTCTATATGGGAGTTTTGATCTGCGGACGAACTCGGCCCATCAGTAAAGGCATTCTGAGATGTTTCATAATATCCATGATTAACCGCATTAAATACTTCTGTATAGGCAGAACCCAATGCATACGTGCTTGATATCGCCGCACCATCCTCAACGGATGCCATAGCATCCTGGCTAGCTTCGGCGGACGCAGTCGCCTCAGCATACTGGGAGAAAGCAGCAAAACCATATGTGGAATCGTCCGCAGTGAAATCATCTACCTCAGTTAGTGCACTTGCCTCGATCCCGGCTTCATCGGACGCATACACCATTGCCTGAGCTTCTCCACCATCCGTAAACATAAGACCTTCCTGCTCAACGCCCGTGGTAGTCGCATCTGCATAGGATCCCGAAGTGTAGCCCATTATTCCACCATTAGCGAATTCAGCAATTGCCTCAGAATAATCTCCTTCTGCATTCGTGCCCGTGGTGCAAATGCCGCCTGATTCGCCCCAAACATCCAACGCTTCAGCCGTGCCTAGGCTTAATACGATCATCAAGCCTAAGATTAGATTCTTCATATCATTTCATCCCCTTTTGCACAATTATTATCTTTTTGAGGTATTTAAATCTGACGACATGATAAATCAGTAACACTGCATGTGTTTAGCTCCAAAACGTATCATGGGAATTTATTGGCATCTATTTAAACCACTGTACTTTCCAACTTTTCGCTTTATTTATAATATACACTGATTATTTTGTATGTGTTTAGCTTGCCAGCTTTGTGGTTAGCATTTGGAGACTGTTCAGTCCCTTCAGTCCCCATGTTGCCAGTGTCGTCATGATGCACTCATGAATAGAGGTCCCTCTGTAATTTCGCAGTGTTCCCAAAATCTTTCTCAAAACGACATTGGGTCGCAACGCTCTCTCCGCCCTATTATTGGTCGGCTCTACACCAGGATTGATGACAAACGTGAACCAGTAGTTAAAGCCGTTGTTGATCTTGCCGATGAATTTCTGGACTTTCTCTATAGAGTACTCTTTCTTGATCCAGTGCCGAAGCGCTTCTCGCGCCAATTTCCATAACGTCTTTCTGACTTTTGGCGGAGGATCGTTTTCCAGAGCGGTGGTCAGTATTTCGTACAGCTCTTTGAGTGCGTTATGTAGCGGAATAGCTTCCTCGAACTTCTCAGCAATATCTTTGGACTCTCGAAATAGATGTGCCCAACACCGCTGCAAGTGTTTTGTGAACCTGGCATATGGTATCCACCCGTCGCATACGATTATTCCCTTAAATCTCCGAGTTAATACTTCCATCAGAACCTTCATGCCTCGGCTTTTTCGAATCACGAAAAAGGTCTCGGATGGTGTAGTAAATGTCCAGATCCAATGCTTTTCTCCCTGGACACTGATTGAAGTTTCATCCGCGTACACAATCGGAGCGCCTCGAATCTTGCTTAAGATCGCATCGTATTCGGATCGGACGGCATCGGCAGCGCGACGGGTTAAATCCAATATCGTGGCAGGACTTATCTTCAACCCGTACGACCTCATCATTGCGTCATGGATCTTTCTGTGAGGCAGTCGATCCTCATATTTGAAAATCGTTGCAAGAGCAATTACGTTGTTCCCAAATTTGCCTTCATGCGGGCAACTTGAATCCTTTGCAGCAACTTCTTTCCGGCAGCAAGGACATCTGTAGTGCGAGATTCTATAATCAGTGACGATGATGGGCTGAGGTTCAGGGATTTCCTCAATGATCTTGGAGTCTATTCGAAAAGGAGAACCAAGCTTTGCTCCGCAATCAGGACAGAAATCCATTGTTACTTCCACTTGCCTATCTGGAGTCACATAAGGTCTTGTTACGCCTTTATGCCCAATTTTTTGGCCGGGCTTACCCTTGTTGCTCTCATTGCGATCCTTTTTACGATTACGGCCACGTCTTAGACTCGGTGGAGTGTGAGCATTCTCATATTGGGCTAGTCGGGCTTCAAGCTCCCGGATTTTGGCCTTAAGTGGCTCAATTTCACTTACGCTTGCCTTAAGCAACTCATTCTCACGCTTTAGAAGCTCATTCTGTTCATGAAGTTGCTTGTTAGTGTCACATTCGTCCATAATCGCCCTAAAAGAATATCGCAATTATATTACTTAATTTTTCTGGTCTAATTTATTTCTGAGGGAAATTTTCGGAAAACTAAGAGGGGGCTAAACACATACCAGGTGTTATTCAGGGATTCATCGGTGGTTTTTATAAAATTGATCCGGCGAATATCTCACACCTGGTCTCTTATGCGCTCAATTCCACAGGGGGTTTTCTCCAGGCGGTTGCAGTACCGGTAATCGGGGAAGCAACTGTGGCGGATTCCAGCAACAATAGCCGCCTGGTTCGAGACGAGGAGAAAAGCTGGCGAACGGCTCAATGTCAGACCACCTGGCATATATGCCAATTCTTATGTGTATCACAAGGGCCATCCTCGCTGAATTACACATAAGCGCATAAGATCTGTGCCAATCATATTGCATGACTTCCCAGTTGATCCAGCCTCGTTAGCTCCTGCAAATAAAGTAGGAATCCCGATATCACCCATTACTATCTATTATTGAACTTTAATGTAAGACAGATTATATTGATGGCACCTATAAATATTTTATCAAAACTGTTTTATAAATTTTGTAGAAAGAATATCTCAAGCTCTGCAATCATATGGGCTTATATCATGAGACCAATAATATGGCTAATAGAGAGGTGAAATAACCATGAAGAAGCACAGGTTAAGTATTATCACTGGGATACTGGTCCTGCTGGCATGCCTGTCATCGGTTCAGGCAGCCGACCAGACCTCCAGCATATCCCAGATAGCATCTAATGTGGCGAACGTAGCTGATGGGGGTGTTGTGAATCAGCAGATATCACAGCTAGCGCTAGCTCAGTACTCGGATTTCTACTCTATGCCCTCAGGATCAGCTCCTAAGGAGCATATCGAAGCCCCCAAGAAGCATGAGATAAAAAGTGCTACACCAACTACGATCTTCTTCGGCTATCAGACGCAGGCAGTGCCGTACACCCAGTACCAGACTTATGCTACGTATACAGGCGGAAATTCTCTGTGGATCCAGGGATCAACTAGCTGGTCACAATATGCCATAGTACCACAGGGCGCAATCCTATCAATATTGGCTACGACTTCCACGGGAGGTAATGGTTATCTCTACGAGATAAATCCCAATGGACAGCTGTATAAGAATTCCTTCTACTTCTATCCAGGGTACAACCAGATCAATTTCTATGCGGATACTGTTGGCCAACACATATTGCTGTTTGTCATCGGTAGCCAGGTGAGCAATGCCATAGTCATAGATGTAATCCCGTATTATCCGCCTACATATTATCAACAACCATATCAGCAAATCAATTATCCTTCGTATTACACACCAGGCAACCCAGTAACGGTTTATTACTCTGTCGAGCAACCACCAGAGGGAAGTCAGACGCCTTCAACTCCAGCACCATCCACCCCTGCCACTCAGCCTCCTGCAACTCAACAGCCATCAACCACATCCAACCAATCTCCGCGCATAACCAGTTTCACGGTGGATGCGACCAGCCCCATGCAGGCCGGGCCAAGGATCAAATGGACCACAGAGACCATCGATCCCGATGGGGATACCCTCTACTTCAGGTATCTGGTGAAAGGACCTCAGACCAATGGCCTGTGGAAGGACTACTCAGCATGGATTCCCGACAAATATTGGTCTTGGGTGACCAGCATGTTCAAGTCCGGCCAGTACCAGATACAGGTTCAGGTCAGGGACAAGTATCATGCCGGAGAGAACAGCTACGATGATGCCAGGATAGCGGACTTTACGCTGACCTGATCTAAATATATATTCTCTATTTTTTGATTTTAATTGCCATGAAAGCAATCCGGTGAAGGAGAATGCAGCGACCTATCCTCCTTCCTGCTCGGATCTTTTTTGGACCGCGTATCCAGCTCTGACGAGAATATGAATTGCGTCTGCGATAATCATCTCATGCGCTGAGGAAGACCTACCAGGCTTAATTCGCTTGGATTGTTCATAGCCCCATCCTCGAACATCTCCCGATTGATGATCTGATGATGGAGGATACAGATGACCTTTCTGGTCAGAGCACTGATGGCAGAATCAATTTGGCGGATGGGCAGATATTAGTCACCGAAATGACAAAATACAGAGGGAAATACTCAAGTTGCCAAACCTGTGCGCCTGAATTTTTCGGGTGGTTAGGTTCAAATAATCGGGATAATTCATGCAAAATCTCTATAAACATTGGAGTCGACTGTATACTGCGAAGTACTTGATGCTGAAGAAGGAGGGATAAAAATTGAAAAATATGAAATTATTAGGTATGGCAACTGTAATTTTGATAGTTTCAGTTTGCCTGGCATCCGCCGGAGACGTTATGCAGTCGGCAAGCAACAAAGCTGGTGGGGCTGGATCTGGAGTCTTTGTTTCCCAGGATATTAACCAGAATGCTAAGAGCACGTCCGGCGGAAATATCTGGCAGGATGCAGATAATGTAGCCAATGTCGGTGGTCAAGGAGGTCATGTAAATCAAGGCATAAATCAAAATGCCCAATCAGGGCCTGTTCCCGCAGGTACTGTTCCACCTGCCAGCGGTTTGCAAATGAAAATCATGTACCAAGGTACTTGGACGCTTGGTCCTGCCATGGTCTGTCTCAGCAACTCGTTGGATACTGTGATTAGAAACGACCGTGACCAATATCTCAGGATATATGAAGTATATCCCAATGGACAGGTTAGTGTAAACGACTTAGGCTACCATTATGCTGGAGAAATCATTTATGGAGCGTTCACTGGAGATTCACAAGGCGAACACATTCTCCGATCCAGGGGTTCAGTATCAGGATGGAGCAACGACATAATTACGGTCCAAGTAGTACCATGTGGGTATAGCGGTGTACCTACTGCTGGTGGAAACATCAGGCAAGACGCCAGCAATACAGCCAACGTTGGGGGCTCAGGCAATTGGGTAGACCAAGACATAGATCAGAACGCCTGGGGCGGCAGTGGCGGAAATATCTGGCAGGATGCAGATAATGTAGCCAACGTTGGTGGCTGGGGCAATCAGGTAGATCAGGATATAAATCAGAACGCTTGGGCATAGCTCACAGTTTAGCTCCCAAGGCGCACCACAAACAATCAATTTTTTTGTACTCATTTTTGTCTGAGATTTTTGATAACTGGGATGCAGACAAGCAGCTGCCTCCGATCAATTTATTATCTCAAAACGCAGCCTTATTACAAGGGATTGAAATGAATAAGATCTTAATAGTTTTAACAGGATTTTTGTTCGTTGTATCCGGCTCCGCTATGCATCAAGAGAGGGCAAGCTCAGCTTCGGTTCAGAACGATATCATTTATCTGTCAAATGTGATGGGTGCAATTACCATTCCGGCCGATACGCTTACAATCAGCGTGATTGTCCAAAGCACAAACGACAATGGAACTACAGCATCCATGAAAAACGCGGCGGCTATGGATAAAATTACTGAAGCTCTTATCGACTTGGGCATTGATAAGGACGATATATCCTCTGGGCAATTAACAGGAGTTTCTACCGGACAGTCTTCGAATGTGGTATGCAATACGGTGAACAATAAGACTATTTGCAGGACTGAGAGCTCATCCAAAAAAGTATTGACCAGCACAAAGAGTGTAAAGATAAGACCCAATGACCCAAGTTTTGTGAACAAAGTCTTAGATACCGTTAACTCATTGGGCGCAAACTTCAGCGTTTTGGGTTACAGCCTGATCGATCAAGATTCTGCTAAAGCCAAAGCAAAAGACAAAGCTATGGAAAATGCCGAATCTATAGCTCAAAATATGGCTTCTCAACGAGGAGCGGATCTAGGAAGTATTCAAGGATTAGTCGTTTGCAGGGAATACATCATAGGCTCAGATCAGTTAGGGATGGTAGACGTTACCTCAGTTATAGATGTGAGCTACGCTTTAATTTAGGTCATGGGTGAAGACTACTGAAAATCATCATGGAAATCGAATGCATGTGATCTATTTTGACAGCAAAGGTCAATTACGTCACTTGTTAGCACTCTTTAGTAGATCACGTACGCGACCAGTATGCAAATGTATGCAAAAAGTGGGAGAAAGGACGACTTGTTGAGGTAATACAGCGTGTTGTTTATGGTGATCCAGAAGAGATAATGCAGTTACTCGGTGCCGATTCGGGAGGAAAGATCAATACAGCATTGGGCGGCTAATTCTCAAAATTCGCAATTCATTGGCTTAATATGTGCGCAAGAGCATGAATTGTAGCAAGATCTCGGAGAAGCATACTCATGCCCTGGACTTTTTTCAAGCTTGGTATAACTTTATCAAATCACATGAGTCACTTCGGCTAAGAATTGATCAAGGCAGGAAGAGATGGATGAAAAGAACATCTGCTATGGCAGAAGGACTGACGGATCATATATGGACTATCAAGAAGCCAATGGCATTCAGGATGCCAATTCAACGATATGCGTACACGACCCTTGTCTTTGGCTTCTCCTCGCAGCCCTTCCCTTGCCCCGTCCCATCAGCCCGTCGCGCACACATCCCTGGCCTTTAAATTCGCGCCACGGGCCAGGTTGCACCTTGACCGGGCCGAGCTAAGCCCCCAAAAGCTTCCCTGCCCCCCCTTTCTTCGCGAGAATGATTCACATAATAGAAGAGCAGGCTTGCCATCATGCTAAATCATACCAGAATGTGGATCTCGTACGGCTGGGATTAATAAACCCCTGTTGCGCATATATCCCTTCATGAGCGATACAGAGGCAAAGTCCAGCATCGGCCCGGGCATGGGCCTGATCCATCTGGAGACTGGGGTGCAGATCATCATCCCCGCCCAGATCGAGCCTGAGAGGATTGTGGCAGCAATAGAAGCACTTTTGGGGGCGGTCAAGGACAATATGAGCGAGGGCATAGGCTGCTCGGATATCGCCTGGATGACCTCCTCGGATGTCAATGCCATGCTCCTTGTGAGCACTGATATGGAGGAGGGGCCAGCAGGTGCAGTTTCCGCCCTTCATGCCGCAGCGGAGGCCTTCTCCGAAAGGTCCGGTCGGGTGATATCGCAGATGGAGGCAGATTCAGGGGAATGAAAATCGCCTTATTACAGCTAAATCCCACCGTGGGCGACCTGGCCGGAAATAAGGATCTCATCGCCCGGGCCATTCGTCGCGCACCGGATTTCGATTTAGCCGTCACCTCCGAGCTCGTCCTTCCGGGCTATCCGCCATGCGATCTGCTTCTCAATGAGGAGTTTGTAGAGCGGAGCTGGCAGGCTCTGAATGGGCTGGCCGAAGAGCTGGTGGATCTTCCTCCGATTCTGGTGGGCCTGGCAGAGCCCAACACCTCTGCAGGGGATCGCCCTCTTTTCAACTCTGCTGCCCTGATCCGGGGAGGGAAGGTGACTGAGACCTTTCAGAAGAGCATGCTCTCTGGTTGCGATCTATTCCACGAGGGCCGCTACTTCCAGCCTAGCAAGGAGCCTCGGGTTCTGCAGATCGAGGGCAAATCCCTGGGCATACTGATAGGCGAGCCTCTTGAAGGCAGCGGCGATAACGAAAGGCGGGATCGGCCCGATCCCATTGCAGAGCTTCGGGCGAAAGGCGCTGATGCTATTGTCAACCTGTCCGCCTCTCCCTTCACTGCGGGAAAGCAGCTCCTTCGGGAGGCAAGGCTATCAGATCTCGCCAGGAAGTACCGCCTCCCCATCTTTTATGTCAATCAGGTGGGAGGGAATGATGATCTGATATTCGACGGTAGAAGTTGCTTTTTTGATGCCGCAGGCCGCCTTACTGCCAGGGGACGGGGATTTGCGGAGGATATCCTGGTCATAGACCTTGATCGCCCTGGGGGGAGCATAGCCACGGACGACCTCGCTCCAGAGGCGGAGGTCTGGAGGGCCCTGGTCCTGGGAACGAGGGATTATGTGCATAAATGCGGCTTTTCCAGCGTCCTCCTGGGGATTTCTGGAGGGATCGACTCATCCCTGGTGGCAGCCATTGCCGTTCAGGCCCTGGGGCCGAATAACGTCCTGGGCGTTCTTCTGCCCTCGCCTTTTACCCGCCAGAGCAGCATTGACGATGCCCTGGCCTTAGCTGCCAACCTGGGCATAAAAACCATCACCATCCGTCTCACCGATATCATGGGCTCTTTTGAGTTGGAGCTGGCGGAGCATTTCGCTGGACGGTCGAAGGGCGTCACCGAGGAGAACATCCAGGCCAGAATCCGCGCTACACTCCTCATGGCCCTGTCCAATAAGTACGGCTCTATTCTTCTGGCTACCGGGAACAGGTCAGAGCTCTCTGTGGGCTACTGCACAATCTATGGCGATATGGCCGGGGGTCTGGCCGTCATCTCCGACCTGCCCAAGACCATGGTCTACAGGATTGCGGAATGGCTCAACTCCACCTCAGGCAAATCGATCATTCCTCCGAGCATTATTAAGAAGCCCCCATCTGCAGAACTCCGGCCCGGTCAGACCGATCAGGATAGCCTGCCGCCTTATCCCCTCCTGGATGAAATCCTCAAGCGTTATATCGATGAGCACCAATCCCGAGCGGATCTGCTTGAAGTCGGATTGAACGAAACGATGGTGGACAGGGTCATATCCCTGGTCAAGAACGCTGAATTCAAGAGGGTTCAGGCCGCTCTCGGACTCAAGGTGATCGATAAAAGCTTTGGAGAGGGCTGGAGGATGCCTGTTGCCTGCCGAATCGGCCAGGCATGAGCAGGACGACGAGGATGGGACAAAAGACCTTCGTCAGGTGAAGATAGACAATAAGCGGAACAGAGCGCTGGAGCTTTGCCAGTCAAAAGGGCGTTGATATCCAAGTGATTTTAAATAGATTCAGGCTAAAGACGGTATACGCTATGATGAATTGGATCGACAGGAGACGTACTCAGCGCTGGCAATTCGCTGTCCAGGCCAGCATTTTCCTGGTCGGCATATCCTCATTATTTCTTCTCCTCTCCCTCTCTCTTGGAATGGAGGGGGCGTCCATGCAGGATAGCCTCACTCTCAATGTCTATCTGGACCCAGCGGGAAAGGCCCTGGTTACCGGCTATGCGGATAATATCTCCGGCCTGGATTTTCTCGCCACCTCGGAGTACCAGTATGAGAACGATACTCATCGGCTTTATGCCCTCACCGACGGCCTGACCGCAAAGACAAGCCAGGTCTGGACTTTGAACTTGGATGCAGAGGGCTTATTCGAGGACTACAGGATCACCTTTTATCTGCCCGGTGATATGCGCCTGGGCCAGATCAACGCCTCTTTAGGCCTTGAGTATCATCTCTCCGCCTTCAATGATTCCCTTGTGGCGGATGTGCAGGGCTATGAGGTGCAGGATCCCTCGATATCCATTCAGTATCAGCAAACCTTGGCTGCGGGATCAGCACCCATCTCTCTTCCTGTCATCCCCCCCGGCCTTCCTCCCGGCTATCCCGGCGCCGATATCAGTCTCATCCTGCTCCTGGCAGGGGCATTCATTCTGGCCATAGGATCCGTTCTGGGGGTGATCATCAGGAGGCGCAGGCTCCAATCGCCCCGTTACCCCTCCCCTCTGGGAAATGGCTCGCAGTCGAACGCGGACCCAACTATGTCCTCCGCTCTTTCTTCAACTTGTGCTGTGAGCGGGGACGAATGCTTAACCAGTCCAGGCCAATCCGTTGATGAGAGCCCGCCTCCCATCTCTGGCCCGTCCACCACTCTTTCCAGCGCCTTCGCGAATGGTAGCAGCACCATATCCAGTCCGCCTTCTGGCGATGAGAGCGCTACCTATGAGCATGCTGCTGATATTGAGGAGTCTCGCCGGTCCGGCACGCAGCCTGATGTTGACCCAGACCAGCCATCCGAAACGGCTGCGAATGAGCCGGGGGCAGGGTGGGAGGGCAAGCAGAGAATCCAGCTGAGCCGGGAGATGGAGGCGGTCATTCAGACCCTTACCCACAGAGAGCAGGCGGTCATATCAACCCTGGTCGAGCATGGGGGCAGAATGACTCAGGCTGAGATCAGATATGAGACAAAAACCCCCAAATCGTCTCTAACCGGCATTTTGATCTCTCTAGAGAGGAGAAAGCTGGTAACTAAGAAAGAATGGGGCAGAACAAACATAATAGAACTATCTGAGTGGTTTTTGTCCCAAAGGGAACGTTCCTAATTCTTTATCACTTCTCTCTAAGGTCCACAGGCATATTTTATCTCCTTTCCCGATGGTTCGTTCTGCTCTTATTATTTCTATCGTTCGGCATGAGATGATGTTTGGCGGAAGGAGAAGATGACCTTCTTCCCAATAACGGAGATCCAGGGAGAACTGAATCAAGCAGCTTTCCTGGAGATCGCTGAGAGTGGAAATCCAGTGCAATAAGAATTTAAGAGGTAGTGTGGTAGATGAAGTTGAACGAACTTAATTGGAGGATGGCTCTGATTGCCCTGGCGGCATCCTGTCTGCTCATATCTGGGGCATTGTCCATGCCCATGGATCGAGGAATGGGAATGCATGCACGTGGGATGATGATCTCTGCTCCACTCAATGTCACCTCAGAGGAGCTGGGAAACATGACCCTGGGGGAGATAAAGGAGCTGGAAAAGAGCGCTCTTAACAGCTCTTTAGAAGAGGAGATGCCCTTTTGCGGACGGATGAATGCCAGGGGCGGGGAGTGGATGGATTTCCGGGGTGCTTCGCCTGCCGGATCTTGCGGGTTTGGCGTCTCGGGATGCGGCTTTACCCCTATATCGCTCATGGATGACGTCACTAGTGAGGAGCTGGGAGAGATGAGTCTCAATCAGATCCTGGATCTATATGATCAGAAGACCAATGAGCTTGAGAACATGACCCTCAATGAGATCCGGGATCAGTGGAAGACGAAGGTGGAGGCCCAGAACAATATGACCATAAATGAGCTGGTAGATGAGGCCAAAGATATGCAGGCTAAAGAGGGAATCATCAACTGGGTCTCGATCCAGTACCGTCGCCTTATGGCCTGAGCGTACATAACATTCGCCCCGAAATGGTGCACGGCAGAGTTGCAGTCTGCCGTCCATCCCTTTTTCCTCCCTTTGGAGATGTTTTAAATTGATTGAGTTGCAGTAGGTATTTGGCAGGCGAATCTCGATGAATGAAGTTAGCAGAGGAATTCTCTATCCGGCTCTGGCGGTGCTGCTGGCAGGCCTGATATCTGTTGGCCTTGTGGATGCGGTTCAGGCCGATCAGATGGAAGGATTAGATGGCGGCAATGATCAGATGAGCCCGGAGAGAAGAGGAGGCGAGGAGCTCTATCGGAATCCAGATATCCCTATGGGTCTCCCGGTTGATCTGCTGTTTAGCGGCCACGGGTTTGCCATTAGAGGAAATGAGTCCCATCCCATCCGATTGAAGGTGGAGGTTCTGCTGCCCGTGCAGCCCGAGCAGATCCGCGAGCTAGTGGCCTCCAACAAGAGCCTGAAGGAGATCAGGGATGACATCCGGGAGAATGTGGGAGACGAGGTCCACCGGGGGAGCCTGATCTTCGACCGGAGACTTTATGCGGCCATCAATGTCAGTTCTCTTCCCGGCTCGAACAACTCCACCCTCCTTGAGGCCGACCTGGCTGACATGAACTCCCTCTCTGCAGGCAATGATTCCGCCATTCTGGGCAGGATCAATCTCACCATATCGTCCTGCATCGAGGGCACAACTGGCCGGGGTGATCTGGAGATCGACCGCCCTCCGCATGAGGGCAGATACTTCGTCCTGCTTGACATGGAGCCTCCAAAAGAAGAGAACTGGCGCTCAAGATCGCAGGCAGAGGGGCCGGAACCGGGGAAAGAGGACCGATGATCAGGCCCAGGAGACAAGAACCTCGTCCGTCCTGTACCCGGGCCGAACATGGGATTGGTCCAGAGGGGTAGAGATGCCGCTCTTGAGCATCAAGAGGCCGGTGTAGGCGATCATGCTGCCGTTATCCCCCATGAACGAGCGGGGCGGTAAGAAGAACTCCGCTCCCCTCTCGTGGCACATGATTCTCATCATCTCCCCCAGGCGGGCGTTCGCTCCCACTCCTCCCACCAGCATGGCCTCCCTCTTCTCGGCATGGGCCATGGCCCTCTCCGTCACCTCCACCAGCATGGCGAAGGCAGTCTCCTGCAGGCTATAGCAGACGTCTTCCAGATCATGCTTTCCTGCTGCCTCGGTTGCGGCGGTGGACAGGCCGGAGAAGGAGAGGTCCATGCCCTTCACAGTATAGGGGAGGGGAATGTATTTTTTGGCTTTCCGAGCCAGCTCCTCCACCTTCGGGCCGCCGGGATGGGCAAGGCCCACAGAGCGGGCGAACTTGTCGATGGCATTTCCCACGCTGATATCCAGGGTTTCGCCGAATATCCTGTATCTTCCCTGGCGCAGGGCCAGGACCTGGGAGTTGGCGCCGCTCACGTAGATCACCGCGGGATCGCGGGCGCCCGACTGCCATTTGCCTACCTCGATATGGGCGACGCAGTGGTTAACCCCCACCAGAGGAATATCAAAACGCAATGAGAGGGCCCGGGCGGCAGTGGCTACTGTGCGCAGGCAAGGCCCCAGGCCCGGTCCCTGGGAGAAGGCCACCCCCTCCAGCTTCAGTTCCCTCTGCCGAGCCTGGGCGAGGACATCTCCCACCACTGCCCTCATGTGCTCGGCATGGTGCTGTGAGGCCTCCCTGGGATGGATTCCTCCCCTGGCCGGGGTGTAAGTAGCGCTCTTCTCATAAATCGCCCCCGACTCATCCACCAGTGCGGCGCTGAGGTTCCAGGCAGTTCCTTCCAGGCCAAATATGATCATTCTCGATCTTGCTCCTCGATCCATTCAGATATATCTCAGGCCGATGTCCTTTCGGTAGCGCATTCCGTTGAACCGGACCCGTTTGATGTTCTCATATGCTTTTGCCCTGGCCTCGGCCAGGCTCTTGCCCCGGGCTACCAGGGTGAAGACCCGGCCGCCGGTGGTGTACAGCCTCCTGTTGCCCGCAGAGTCGGTGCCCCAGGCGGTGCCATTGTGATAGACTATGACCTCCGGGTCCACCCGATCCAGGCCGTTGATAGGCATATTGGTGTAGTGCTCGCCCGGATAACCGGGCCGCTCCGGACCGGTGGATGAGAGGGGCTTGATCGCCCGGCCGGATATGGCGCATATACCCAGGCAGAAGTCGTCTGACCATTGCAAAGGAAGCTCATCCAGCCTTCCATCCACCACTGCCATGGAAAGCTGGTAGAAGTCCGTCTGGAGCCTGGGAAGTATCACCTCTGCCTCTGGGTCTCCCAGCCTCACATTAATCTCGAGGACTGCTGGCTCCCTGTCCTCAGAGATCATCAGGCCGAAGTAGATCACTCCCCTGTACTCCTGGCCGGAGCTCTCTTTGAAGCCGCGCACCGTGGGGAGAGCGATCTTTTTCATTATCCTCTCCGTCAGCTCCTCGTCCAGCCAGGGGTGAGGGGAGAAGCCTCCCATGCCACCGGTGTTTGGGTTGTTGTCCTGGTTGGGATTACCTGCCAGCTTGTTGAAGAGGCGGATGGCCACACTCTCATCCGGAGAGAAGGCCTGCTTGTAGTCCAGTGCTGATTGCATCGCCTGGACGGTGTGGCCGTCGCTCAGGGCGAAGAACATCAGCTCTCTGCCCTCCAGCCGATCTTCGATCTCTATCCGATCTCCTGCCCCGCCAAAGAGCCTGGGGCTCACCATGATGCGCTCGATGGCGGAGGCGGCCTCCTCCGGGGTAGCGCAGACGATGGATCCCTTTCCTGCCGCCAGGCCGTCCGCCTTGACCACCAATCCTCTTCCCGGCTCCTCGGAGCAGCGCTGCTGAACGTACTCTTTTGCCTCCCGGGGATCGCTGAAGTTCTGGCAGGGTGGGACCGGAACACGGAGCTTTTTGAGGAGATCCTTGGTCTGGCATTTGCTGTTCTCGAGCACTGCTGCCTCTCTCTTCGGCCCCAGGATCCTCTGGCCGTCCTCCTGAAATATATCGACGATTCCCTCGGATAGATAGCCTTCTGGACCCACGAAGGTGAGATCGATTCTCTCTTTTTTCACAAAAGCGAGCAGCTCGCTGATGCTCCTGGGCACTTTACCCTCGATCGCCGCCAGGCGGCACTTATCCATCATCTCGCTGCCCGCATTGCCTGGGGCCACATAGACCCTCTCCACCGACCCACTCCGGGCAAAGGCATGGGCTATGGCATTTCCTCTGCCTCCCGCATCCACTACCAGAACTCTATTGCCGGACATCAGATTCATTTTAGGATTTTAACCCTAAATAAGCATATTTGCCTCTGGGAATTATGGTGGCGGAGCGATGCTAAATGGCCTCGTTTCCCATCAGTTAGCTATTTAAAACACCAGGTTGAGGCAGAGGCAGTAGTCCTGTATCTTCATTGATGCCCAGGTACGGCTCTGGCCCCATCACCACAAGATTCTGCAGGTTGCAGGATGACTTGCGCCTCGCGCAGGAGATGATAACCGAATGTATTCCCAAGAGCAGATGCTTAAGATCATTCAGGAGAAGAACGTTGAGTTCCTCCGGTTGCAGTTCACAGACATATCGGGAATAGTGAAGAATGTCGCCATTCCCGCCACCCAGATGGGAAAGGCTTTGAAGAGCGGCATCTCCTTTGATGGGTCATCCATCGAGGGCTTCGCCAGAATTCAGGAGTCGGATATGGTTCTCCGGCCCGATCTCTCCACGTTCAGCCTCTTGCCCTGGAGCACCAAGGACGATGTCAATGAGGCTCGATTGATCTGCGATGTCCATCTTCCCAATGGACTGCCTTTCGAGGGTGCTCCTCGCCGGGTGCTGTACCGTCAGCTGGAGCGGGCGAAGGAGATGGGATTCAAGATGAACGTCGGCCCGGAGCTGGAGTTTTTCCTATTTGAAAAGGGAAATGGCGGCTCTGCTACCACTCCACACGACTTTGGGGGCTACTTCGACCTCGGCCCGGTGGACCTGGCAGAGGATGTGCGCCGGGAGATAACCAGGGCTCTGATCAAGATGGGCTTCACCATCGAGGCCTCTCATCACGAGGTTGCCCGGGGCCAGCATGAGATAGACTTCGTCTATGACGATGCGATCAAGAATGCCGATAAGGTGGTCACATTCAAGTACGTCACCAAGACCATTGCCATGCGCCAGGGCTTGAGGGCGACATTCATGCCCAAGCCGGTTTACGGCGCAGCAGGCAGCGGAATGCATGTCAACATCTCCCTATTCCGGGGCCTGGAGAATGCTTTTTATGATCCCGAGACTCCATTGAACATCAGCGATCTGGCCAGGTTCTTCGTGGGCGGCCTGATAGAGCATGCCAGCGCTATTACCGCCATCGCCAATCCCCTGATCAACTCCTATAAGCGGCTGGTATCCGGGTTCGAGGCTCCCGTCTATATAACCTGGTCCGGGCCGAACCGCTCCTCGCTTATTCGCATCCCCTCAGGCCGGGGCCTATCCACCCGCCTGGAGTTCCGATCCCCTGATACCAGCTGCAATCCCTATCTGACATTCGCCGTCATCCTGGCAGCAGGCCTTGACGGAATAAAAAGAGGCATTGATCCCGGCGATCCCGTGGATTTGAATGTGTACCATCTCACAGCAGCAGAACGAAAATCCCTGGGAATCCAGACACTGCCCTCCAACCTGAAGGAGGCTCTTGACCACCTGGAGGGGGATAAAGTGATACGCGAGGCCCTGGGCGAGCATGTCTATGAGAACGTCATGCGATTGGGCATGCTGGAATGGGAGGAGTATAATAAATTCGTCCATCCCTGGGAGATCGACAGATACATCAATACCTATTGAGTGAATTTTGGGCATTGATTTTTTGCCCGCTCATTTTTCTGGCGTTTTATATGGCCCTGCCAGAAGCTTTTAGCAGATTTTTCTTGAAAAAAGCATTATGCAGATCTGGCACAGAGCCCCTCATGTCGCTGCTTCATCCGAAACGTATATATCTAGCATCATCATTATGGGGTCCGGGCCGGTAGCTTAGTCAGGCAGAGCGAAAGGCTCTTAACCTTTAGGTCGGGGGTTCAAATCCCTCTCGGCCCGCTTTAAAACCGGGGCTGTGGCCTAGCCAGGTAGGGCGATGGGCTCCAGCGGTATATTTGATGATGAGCAACGGGTCTGCTGAGATCTCTCGACGGGGAGGTCGTTGATGATCCGTTGGAGCACTGAAATGGGTTGTTACGGCGGTGAAATCGCTGTAAGAACTTCAGTATCGGAGATACCCGTCGATCGTGAGTTCGAATCTCACCAGCCCCACATTTTTCCCTGGTCCTTTCCACAGCGTTTAAATATCTATGATATGAACTGACTGGGAGGTGCCGAGATGTACAGTGATATTCTCACCATTTGCTGGTCCATAAAAGAGGTCAATAGAAACCTCAGCGACAGGCAAGCCACATCGGATTACTCCATAAGGTATCTTAAAAAAGGATGCTCTGACCTGGCACTCATGATGCGAGAGTTGGGACGGGCCCTCCCGGATGATAAGATCGAGGTGATCGACAGGAACGGCCAGAAGAAGTCATTCTCCATCAACGAAGTGTCGGATATGCTTTATGATACGAAGAAGATCCTGGAGTTCAACCTTATTGACAACATCAGCCGCTGGGCCGAGGCGCGCAAGCTCGCATGAACTGGATCTCGGAAGCTTGAGTTCCTCGATCAGATAATCGCACGCCTCAGGACTCATAGGGCTCATCACCACTCAGAACAGCTCGATCATCATCGGCGTTGCGTTCCAATTTTTATCTTTTACACATTTCTATAATCAATTTTTCCCTTGGGCAAGGTTGATCAGTTGCTCTATCCCTGCTAGGTTTATGCTTCGACTGGGTATGCATGTCTCCATTGCCGGCGGCCTGGAAAAGGCGTCGGACAGAGCACGGGAGAAGGGCTGCGATGCCTTTCAGATCTTCACCACCAATCCTCGCAGCTGGAGGTCCAAGCCCATTGCTCAACAATCCATAGATCTCTTCTCCTCCCGGCTCAAAGAGTATGATCTGCATCCAGTCGTATCTCATATGCCCTACCTTCCTAACCTCGCCTCCCCTCGAGATGAGGTCTACTCGAGGTCGGTGCAGGCTCTGGCTGATGAGCTGGTGCGCTGTCGACTTCTGGGCATATCATATCTGGTGACCCACCTGGGAAGCAATCTGGGCGCAGAAAAGAAAGATGGCAGGGAGAGGATAGCTGAGGCCTTGAAGAAGGCCATCGCTGATTCCGGGGGCGATGTGATGGTGCTCCTGGAGAACGGCGCCGGGACAAAAAATAGCATGGGAAGCACCTTTAAGGATATTGCCTCCATCATCGAGTCCCTTCCCGGCCAGTCCCGCAGCCTTGGGGTGTGCCTGGACACTTGCCACCTTTTTGCTGCTGGATACGATCTTCGCACCCCTCGGGCCCTGGAGAGGACTTTAGAGGAGTTCGATTGCTGCATAGGCTCAAATCGGCTCAAGCTGGTACATCTGAACGACTGCCAGGGCACCCTTGGTTCGCACCTGGACCGACATGAGCACATAGGCCTGGGACAGATCGGCCTGGAAGGCTTCCGGTCGATCGTCTGCCACCCCTCTCTGCGAGAGCTGCCGATGATAATGGAAACGCCGGTGGACTCGCGACGGGACGATAAAGCAAACCTTCTAGTGGTCAGAGCTCTTGCGTCACTGATCGAATAGCTTCTCTACAACGAGCATCAGGGCACCATTGGATATGGGCTTGACCAGATAGCTGCTCGCCCCCAGGTCATAGCATTTCTGTATATCCTGATCCTCGTTCGAGCCGGTGAGAATTACCACAGGTATATCTTTGAGCCTCTGCTCCTTCTTGATAAGGGTGAGAAGGTCGATGCCGCTGATGTCGGGCAGGTTTATGTCCAGCAGGATGAGCTCGGGCAGATCGCTTCCGTTCATGCTCTGCAGGGCTTCCAGTGCCTCCTTTCCATTGGTGGCAACGATAAGGTTTCCATTTAGCTCATTGTGCTTCAAGACCCGCCTGGTAAATGCGATGTCCTCGGCATTATCCTCTACCAGTATGATCTTAATTTCGCGATCCATTAACTCACCCATGACGACTCATGATCATGCACCCTATATTCGATATAGACTTCGGGTCCATAATTGAAATTACTTGCAAAAATAGTTATCCCACTGAAGGGCAGAGCCAGAGCTGCCAGGCAAGCTATTGGCAAGTCCACAGTGAAAAATATGATGAACCACTATCGATCACCAGCGCGGGAAAATCTCCTGCCTACTTATAGTCCCTCATCTCTATGAACCTGGAGATCCTTCCGCGGGAGAGAAGAGCCACTCTGCTCAGGGGCACATCCGCCTCGAGATGGTAGCCCAAGAGCCCGGCCAAGGAATCCGCCAGGGCCAGGATCTCTGAGTGCTGGGGCATGGCCGTCCTCTCCAGCCGGGTCCGGGAGCGGCCAAGGTGCATATAGGCCTTCAGCTCGACGAAATCCGGCTCAGCATCTCCGATCAGCCGGGCATAATCCTCAAGCCCCACCATGTTTTGGCCTCGAACCAGGGTCATGCGGATAACGCTGCGGCATCGGTGCTCCTTCAGGAGCTCGAGGGACTCCAGGATCCTCGGCCAGAGGTCCTTTGTGGGATTGCATATCCGGCGATACCTCTCTTCATCTGGGGCATTGAGGCTGAGGTAGAGTTGGGTTGGTCTCAGCTCCGCCAAAACCTCGGGACGGGTGGCATTGCTGACCAGAAATGATGTCATGCCCCGCCTTGAGACCAGATCGATGAACTCTTTCAGATAAGGGTAGAGGGTGGGCTCTCCCATCAGGGATATAGCCATATGCTTGGGCTCGCGAGCCTCCACCAGCCTCACTGGATCGGTGGTTGAAGATCCGCCGTAGCCGGAAATAAACCTCTGCTGGCCTCGCAGTATCCCTTCCAGGAGCTCAGCCGGCTCCATGGGCTCCTTTCCTGGTATTGGGTCATCTATCGGCCTCCAGCAGTGCAGGCAGAGGTGATTGCACTCAAGTGTTGGCGTCATCTGCACACAGCGGTGGCTGGCTATGCCGTAAAAGTGGTTTTTATAGCACTGATCGCCACCCCGCATGGAGCGATTCAACCAGAGGCAGGGCTTGACCGCGCCAGAACCCACAAGGTGATAGCCCTGGCGGGCAAGGGTCTTCTCTGCCATTGTGTCTTGCATGATATCCCTCCAATACAAAGTCATAAATCCCTGACGGCTCAACTATTGCGCAGTGGTCGAAATATCCCGATGGGCTTTGGTCCTTTTGATGCTATTCATTTGCTCTGCAACCGCCGCAGAGCCGGATGAAGATCACCATATAAAGCTAACAAAGGAGGTCGTAGCATCAGAGGATATAATCTCTCAATTGATATCTGGAGAGCCTGTTAGGTATGACAATGTCACTATATCCGGCTCACTAGAGTTGGCAGAGCTGCAGGGATCATTGTCGCAGCCGATAAAGATCACCAACAGCATCTTCTTGGGGCCGGTCAGGTTTGCTGCGGCGAGCTTTGATGAGCCACTTGACCTGCAGGGTTGCATCTTTCGGGATAACGTGAACTTTTTTGGTTGCCGATTTGCAGGGGGGGCCGGATTTGCAGGGGTCACCTTCGAGGGTCAGGCAGATCTTCGCAACACCGATTTCGGCGGGCAGGCCTCATTTCTGAGCGCTCAATTCTCTGAAGACGCCAGCTTTAGGAACAGCCAGTTTGCTGGAGACGGCATATTCCTCAACAGCAGCTTTGCCCGGGATGTGGACTTCGATTTCGCTCAGTTCCAGCGGCTGGCCTCTTTTGCAGATGCCCGTTTTGTCAATGTGAGCTTTCTGGAGACCCAATTCGGCGGCCACACATCATTTCTGAATGCCAAGTTTCATGGCAATGCGGCCTTTGCCGCCACCAGATTTGCAGGCAGTGTGGTCTTCCGCGAGGCCGGATTCCTCTTGGGGAGCACCTTTGGCCTCTCCAGCTTCGGGGGGCTGGCAGATTTCACCAATGTCTATTTCAACAAAACAGCCTACTTCGGGGGGGGTAAGTTCACCGACCTGGCTTATTTCGTCAATGCCCGGTTTGATGGCGACCTGAACATGGAGGATTCCAGGCTCTATAATATGCGTCTGGACAACGTGAGCCTTCAGGAAGACTCGAAGATCAACCTCAACAACGCCGATTTCACCAAGCTGGAGGTTCGCTGGGCGGTGATAAAGGATCGGCTGGTTTACAATGGTGCCGCTTATCTGGCCCTGGTCAAGAACTACAAGAGCCTGGAGTGGTTTGACGATGCCGACGACTGCTACTATCAGTACCGCAGAATCGGGCAGGACCAGGCACCCTGGGGCTGGGGAAAGATCTCTGATCTGATATCCTGGCTCTCCTGCGGCTATGGGGTCCGGGTGAGCTATACCGCCTTTTGGTGCCTCTTTACCATTCTGTTCTTCGGGGTGATCTTCTGGGCGGGAAAGGGGATGAACAAGTTCGAGATCGTTGGGATGGAGCTTCCTGGAGACCACCGCCTGAGACCCACAGCGAGGGTATCTTTCACCGATGCCCTTTACTTTTCCATCGCCATGTTCACCACCTCCCAGGCACCGGTCAACACTTATCCCGTGGGCTTCTACCGCCACCTGGCCATGGCAGAGGGAATCCTTGGATGGTTCTTCCTCGGTCTGTTCGTAGTAGTATTGAGCGGCGTTCTCATCCGCTAAAATGGAATTGTTGAGCAAAATCTGAGCCGCCGATCCGGAAAGGTTGATATATCTGTTGGTTAAACCAGGAGAGTCCAAAAGAAGGGCGCGTGGCCTAGTCAGGATAAGGCGGCAGCCTCCTAAGCTGTAGATCGGGGGTTCGAATCCCTCTGCGCCCGCTTGCTTTTTATTTATCTGGTTGGACTCAGGGAACGATCTTGGATATGGCCAGCTCCAGAATATCCTCCGCACCCGACTTTTTCAGCAGGGGAATGAGCAGGTTGACCTGGGATCGGTCCACCACCGTCTCTATGGCATAGTAATCGGTGCTGTAAAGCTTGGAGAGGGTGGGCCTTTTCATGCTGGGAAGCATGGATATGACGGCATCCAAGGCGGCTTCTGGCACATTCATCTTCAAGAGGGTCTTTCCTCGCGCCCTCATAACTGCCAGGAGGAGCGTCTGGACTGCGGAGATGTCATCGTGTTTCTCCTTATCGGCAAAGCTCTTCTTATTTGCTAGCAGCTCTGAAGTCGACTCCAGCATGACATCGATGATCTTCAGGCCGTTCTTCTTAAGGGTAGAGCCGGTCTCGGTGAGGTCCACCACAACGTCGGTCAGCTCGGGAACCTTGGCCTCGGTGGCGCCAAAGGAGAACTGGATATCCACTGGAATTCCGAGGTTTGAGAAGTAGGCCCTGGTCAGATTGGGATATTCTGTGGCCACCCTGCTGCCCGGCTTTATCATTCGGGCTGAGCTTATCTGGAGGCTCTCCGGCACGGCCACCACCAGCTTCACCGCCCCTGGCCCCTGCTTGCCATAGTTCAGATCGGCTACCCTGGTCACAATGGCTCCGGACTCCATGATCCAATCTGTGCCCGAGATCCCCAGGTCGAAGTAGCCCTTGGCCACATATCCTGGTATCTCCTGCGGGCGGAGGATCTTCACCTTGCCTATGCGCGGATCATCTACGCGGGCGTTGTACTCCCGCTCAGTTCTCTTAACCTCCAGCCCCGCCTGCTCGAAGAGCTGCAGGGTCTGGTTTTGCAGGCTGCCCTTGGGAATAGCGATGTCAATCATTTCTTGGTCTCCTCTCCAGCAACATATTTCATCTTTCGCCCGATCTGATAGCCCCTTTCAATTTATAACCAATTCCATTGGCTTGTCAATCGTCAAAAACAGTCCCTCCTGGCTCACAATATTTATAAATAACTACTGTGATACCATTTTTGTGAATGGGGGAAGGGGAGATTATGTCAGCAGTGATCATCTCGGATACGCACTTTGGCCTTGATTCATCCACACTCAGCGATCCTTCTAAGGTCGATCGGTTGATGATGGAGATATCGGTGTATGGAGGAGGATGCGACCAGGTCATCTTATTGGGTGATATATTCGATTTCTGGAGGGTGCGGCCTGAGAATGCCCTGCGAGAGTCGGTTCCTCTGTTAAAGAGGTTGGGCGAGGAGGATCTCAAGATCCACTATGTGGTGGGAAATCACGATCATCATTTGGTAGTGCAAAAGCAAGAATCAGACTTCATGGAGAGGACTGCGCGTGGCGACCTTTTTCCCGTATACTCACCCTCTTTGCGCTGGCGCCAGACCATAAACGGCCTGAACATCGATATGCTCTACCCCACCTACCGCATCCGCTGCTGCCACCGGACGGTGCTATTCACTCACGGCCACCACCTTGCCGGCATTCATATCTTCACCATGCAGATGATGGAGAGGATTCGCCGACTTTACGGAGAGGAGCTCCTCCCCGCGGACCTGGAGATGATGATGGCCTATGCTTATGAGAGCATCTATCGCTCCTCATACATCGGCGAGATGGTCTCCTTTGAGGAGAGGATCTGGAAGGCATCCAGCCTTTTGCAGAGGATCACCACCGGGGTCTTTCATGATCGCCATATCGCCTCGGTGGAGGCGCAGTATGAGGCCATAGAGAGATTTATTCGCGACAGGAATCTGGGTGAGATCGACTGCTTCATATATGGGGATACCCACCGGGCAGGGATCTTCCAGAGGATGGGGGGTCCATTGGCGGTGAATGCGGGAAGCTTCACCCGGGTTCCAGGAAAAGGCTCTCGCATCAAGACTCCAGACACTTACATCATTCTCGATGAAGATGGCCTGGCTTTAAGGCAGCTGGGAAAGGCCGAGCCCCTATTTCTATGCGAGCTTTTATGAATTTCTGGATCATATCCACTCATATCGTGATTGGAGAAGATTATTATAATCGTGGCCTGCCTTTCATAATCGATGAATCTAATGGATGCCCTGAAAAGCAGAAGGTCGATCCGAAGGTATCAGTCCCGTCCCATCCCCAAAGATCTGGCCGAATCCCTGATCGATGCCGCCCAGACTGCACCTTCTGCGGGCAACCTCTCGGCCAGAAGATATGTCCTGGTGAGCAATGAGGATATGAGGCGGCTTCTGGCCGCTGCCGCCTACGGCCAGCAGCATATCGAAGAGGCTCCTCTTCTCATCGCGGTCTGCGCTGATGTGAAGGCATCCAGCGTTCGCTATGGCAGCCGGGGCGGCCTATATGCCATCCAGGATGCAGATGCAGCAACGATGTGCCTTCTCCTGGCCGCTCATGATGCCGGCCTGGGGGCCTGCTGGAATGGGGCATTTGACGACGACATGGTCCGCGAAGCCCTCCATTTGGAGGATGATGTCCTGCCTGTGGCCATAGTCTCCCTGGGCTGGCCCGAGGAGAGCCCGGCCCGGCCGGAGCGCACGAGGCGTGTTGGGGAGGTCAGTTGGATAGACTAGCTGCCGGGCTGCGCAGCATTGCAGAGGCGATCCTCATGGGAGAGATAGGGGATGAGGCAGCTCTTGAGGCGGCCAAGAAGAGGCTCTCAGCTCAACTGGGCCTGGCCTCCTTGCCCAGCAATGCCGATATCCTGGGCCAGGCAAGGGCTGGGGAACGAGAGTCTTTGAAGATGCTGATCAGAAAGCCGACTCGAACCCTCTCCGGGGTGGCGGTCATCGCTGCTATGACCTCTCCTGCCCGCTGCCCTCATGGGACCTGCGTCCCCTGCCCGGGGGGAATCTTAAACCTCTCGCCCCAAAGCTACACTGGCAAGGAGCCGGCGGCACTTCGAGCCGAGCAGCACGGTTTTGATCCTTATGAGCAGGTAACGGCAAGGCTAGCCCAGCTGGATGAGATCGGCCACCCTCTGGACAAGTCGGAGCTGATCATCATGGGGGGGACGATCACCTCCCGTCCCCTGGGATATCAGAACTGGTTTGTCAAGCGCTGTCTTCAGGCCATGAACGACTTCCCCGACGTACGGGAGAGCTCTGGCTGGCAGCCCTTCGAGTCGGTGGCCAGGGCGAATGAGTCAGCTCTGGTCAGAAACATCGGTACCACCTTTGAGACCAGGCCGGACTGGTGCCGCCCCCGGGATATAGAAGAGATGCTACGGCTGGGGGCGACCAAGGTGGAGCTGGGTGTACAGAGCCTGGATGAGGACCTGCTGGTGAGGATGAAACGTGGGCATACGGTCGAGGATGCTGCCCAGGCCAGTGCCAACCTGCGAGAGGCAGGACTGAAGGTGGGATTCCATATGATGCCCGGCCTTCCCGGCTCCAGCCCGGATCTGGATTTAGCGGTATTCAGGGAGCTCTTCTCCGATAGCCGCTTTCGTCCTGACTACCTGAAGATCTATCCCACGCTGGTCATCGAGGGTACGGAGCTATACCGTCAGTACCTGCGGGGTGAGTATACTCCCCTGGGGGATGATGATGCGGCAGAGCTAGTCTCACGAATCAAGGAGACCCTACCCCGATATGTTCGCCTGCAGCGGGTGCAGAGGGATATACCATCCCCTCTGATCGTGGCTGGGGTGAAGAAGTCCAATCTTCGTCAGCTGGCCAAAAAGAGGCTGGAGGATCGGGGCAGCAGCTGCCGCTGCATCCGCTGTCGGGAGGCGGGATTGAGACGGGTGGTCCAGGCCGAACCCAGGCTGGTGCACGAATCCTATATCGCCTCCGGAGCGAGAGAGCACTTCCTCTCCTTTGAGAGCGAGGATGATGTCCTGGTGGGATTTTTGCGCCTGCGCCTGAGCACCTCCGCCCGGGTGCGAGAGCTGCATGTCTACGGCCCCATGGTTCCCATCGGCAAGAGGAAGGACGGATGGCAGCATCGGGGCTATGGAGCCCGGCTGATGGAGGCGGCGGAGAGGCTGGCCCAGGAGGCGGGGTATCCCCTGATAGAGGTCACCAGCGGCATAGGGGCGAGGGGCTACTATCGCCGGCGGGGGTACGATCTATGCCCGCCTTATATGGTAAAGAGGCTCAGATAGAATGCAGCAGAGGCTGGATTGCCCCTCATGCACTGCCGAGCCGGATTCACCACAACCTTTAAATTCAGTGCCCTGAAGATCATTTGCGATCTGAGGAATTAAATTATGCGTTGGCAAGGCAAGATAGGAAGGAAGCTCACGGGCGGAAAGTTGATTTTGGCCCGGGGCAAGAGGAAGTTCGAGATTGGAAGAGAGCAGAGCGATACCACTATCGGCGAGGTGAGGATCAAGAAGGTCCAGGTCCGGGGCGGAAGGGAGAAGGTTAGGATGCTGCGGGGCAATATGGTTGCAGTCGCCGATCCCGTAACCGGTATGAGCAAGATGGTCAAGATCGAGACGGCAAAAGAGAATCGGGCAAATCTGCACTACATGAGAAGGAACATTCTCACCAAAGGCGCTGTCATCAAGACGGAGATCGGGGATGCCAGGATAACCAACCGGCCCGGCCAGGATGGCATCATCAATGCCGTACTGCTCCCATCTGAGTAGAATTCATTTTTGTTTTGATGTTCATTGTGTTTCGCTGCAGCTGTGGACGGCATCTGTACTCTCCGGATGATGCCAAGACCAGAACCTGCCCCTGCGGAAAGAGGACGGCCTTGAGCAGGGTGAGGATTCTGGCCACAGCCCCCGATGCCCGCGCTGCGGGCGAGATTGTGAGAAGGCTGCAGCTGGGCGATTCCGGCCTGACCGGTTTCAGTCAGGCAAAGCTTTAGAATTTCATTTATCGCCCTCTTGAACTTCTCCGGGGGATGATGGCAAATGAGGCCTGGGTTAAAGAGAGCGGTGTGCCGTCATCTCTGCTCGTCACCCTGCCCTCAACGAAGGCCACCCTTCTTCCCTTCTTAACCACCTTCGCCTGGGCGGAGATGCAGCCTTTTTTAATCCCCTGCAGGAAGCTGGTGCTCTCGGATATGGTGGCTATATCCTCCTCCTCTTCCAAGACTGTGAAGAGGGCCAGGGCCATGGCCTCATCGCATAAGGCAGAGTAAAGGCCTCCCTGTAGCCATCCCACTCCATTCAGCATATCCGGCCGGACGGGCATGAACAGCACTGCCTCTCCCTCTCCATAAGAGCCCAGCTCTATTCCCATCAACCGGAAGAATGGATTGGCATCCCTGCCCAAAGCCTGGATATTTGCTAGATACCTCATCTTCATCGACCATGCAAATCCTGGAAAACTGCACTTAAATAGCTGGTGGAAAGATAAGTTATGGTTTATGACCATTCTCATCGGCTGCAGCGGTTGGTCTTATGAAGATTGGGTGAGAGGGAGAAAAGGGAGGATGACTTCCGCCTGAACCGCTATGACTATCTTTATCCCATCGAGCAGCTCGAATCCTGGATTCCAAGGAGTGAACTACCGCGTCCTGAAGGGCGCGGCTTCCCACGTCATCGCCAAAACTTGCATCACGGATATGTGATGTAGCGGTTTTGGTTCTATGGGCGCTACGGGCTGTTCCATCCCTGTGATTAGTATGTTCCTGGAAGCATTGTAGTCTCGATCACATGAGAATCCGCAATAGGGGCACTCATGTACTCGTACCGACAGATCTTTTTCTGCGATGCTTCCACAAGCAGAACACCTTTGAGTTGTGTTCCTGGGATCTACTTTTATCAACTTCCGACCAGCACTTTGAGCCTTATACGAAAGCATGAATACGAACTTAGACCAGGATGCATCATGGATGCTGCGATGCATACCATTATTATGGCCTTTCTCTTTCAGACCTTTGATATCAAGATCCTCAACACAGATGATATCAAAGTTATTGACATAGGCCCGAGATAGCTTATGCAGGAAATCGTCTCGTTGGCAGTTGATTCTCTTATGCAGCTTCGCGATTTTATACTTGAGGGACTTATAATTATTCGATCCCCTCACCGCTCTGGCTAGCCTTCGTTGCAGTCTTGCCAGTTTATCAGCAGATTGCTTGGCACATCTTGGATTCTCTATCTCATTGCCAACAGAGTCAACCACGAAGGAAGTCAAACCGACATCCAGACCTACTGCTTCCTCGGTTTCTGATAACGGCTGTGGTTCCTGATTAGCCTGGACTATGGCGAACCATCTCTCGCCTTCTCTCTTGACTATGACTGCTTTGATGCAACCTTCGATCTTTCGATAGATCTTGATCCGCATGTCCCCGATCTTGGATAGATGCAGTACGCCATGATCTTGATCGATTTTGAAGCCTGATTGGTTGTAATTTAGGGTATTATACCAACCATATCCCTTGAATCTGATATGACCAATCTTCCGACTGTTCTTCTTGGATGCTGCTAGTCCCTTGATGTTAGACCAAAGAGTGTAATTCACCATCTGGAGGACTTTGGAATAGACCCGATTCAGTTTCGGATTCTCAAGCTTCAGAGATGGGATCTTGTTCTGAGTATCATAGGTCTTGAGCTTGATGCCTTTCTCTTTAGCATCATTCAGGTCTTGGAGAATCCGGTTATATAGCCATCTACAAGCATCCAAATTCTCAGCTAACTTCCATTGAGTGATCTTGTTCGGGAAGATGGGATATTTGTAGCTGATAATCATACAAATACAGATATGCTTAGGGCTTGACGCTAAATAATATATTCAATTTCTCGCTATTTTGATGTAGTTAGACGTGGTTCTATTGAATAGTTCCACATGGGATATAATTCATGTACACTAATTTTCAATCGCGCCATATCCT
>Ga0228536_1000552_pt1 | contig 63124 bp, 53 predicted proteins | sample SJ1Smetagenome_FD_168611 | JGI IMG/M metagenome (GOLD analysis project Ga0228536, IMG submission 168611) | Enriched culture of PCE-dechlorinating microbial communities from Ithaca, New York, USA - SJ1.S | ecosystem: Engineered > Modeled > Simulated communities (microbial... > Unclassified...
TTTGCGGCGTCGGCATCTCAAGTCCGTGGGATTCGAGGGAGACAAGGTCAGCTTCGCCACGTACCGAAGGCTTGCGGACATGGGCGTGTGGTGGGAGGACGTGTCGGACCTGCTTCCCCGGCTCCGCCGTCGCAAGGATGCACAGGAGCGTCGTCTCATCGAGGAAGCGGCGAAGCGGGCATCCTTCGCCTTTCTCGAGATGCTCAAACGGCTCGAGCCGGGAATGACGGAACGTCGTGTTGCGGCACTTCTGGAGTTTCTCCTCCGGGAAGCCGGAGCGGACGGCGGCTGGGGGACCATGGATTTCATCGTGGCCTCGGGTCCGAGAAGTGCTTTGCCCCACGGACGTCCCACGGATCGTTCCATGGAGCGGGGGGAATGGGTCACCGTCGATTTTGGTGCTCGCTACGAAGGGTACGTGTGCGACATCACCCGCACTATTTCTCTGGGAGAGGCGGACCCCTGGGTGCGGAACATGCATGCCCTGATCCTGGAGGCCCAGACGCGGGGGAGTGCGGCGCTCCGCACGGGAGCTGCCGTGCGGGACGTGGACGAGGCCGCGAGAAACGTCATCGTTTCGGTGGGCATGGGCGAGTGTTTTTCCCACGGCCTCGGGCACGGCATCGGCCTTTCGGTTCACGAGGCGCCGCGTCTTTCCTTCCGGTCGGAGGAGATTTTGGAGGCGGGAGATGTGGTGACGGTGGAACCGGGCGTCTACCTCGAGGGTCGGGGTGGAGTGCGCGTCGAGGACAACTACCTCATGGAAGAGAACGGCGCGGTCTGCCTCACCGAGTATCTGCCCAGGGAACTCTTTGTGATCTGACGGAAGGCGTCCTTTCCCGTTCGCTCCGCGCCGGACGGGTCTCTCTTTCGGTTGTGTTTTACCCCCGGGACTTCTATAATTGCCGGAGGCGTACAGCTTTTTCAGCCGAGAGGAGGCCTTGACGCATGAAGAAGTACATTTGCACGGTATGTGGGTACGTGTATGATCCTGCCAACGGAGATCCCGATTCCGGTATCGCACCGGGAACGGCCTTCGAAGATATTCCCGAGGATTGGGTTTGCCCTGTCTGCGGCGTCGCCAAGGACATGTTCGAACCTGCGGAGTAGGCCGGAGAGTCGTTTGAAGGCGGACGCGCCGGAGGCCTACGGGCCTCCGTCTTTCTTTTTTTGGAGGTGGATTTTTCGTGACGTCCTTTTTCCTGCGGGTGTTCGGATGTCAGATGAACGTCTATGACGCGGACCGTCTCCGCACGGCCTTCATCGAACGAGGCTGGACCGAGACGTCGCAGGAGGCGGCACGGGTGCTCGTCTTTCTCACCTGCAGCATCCGCGACAAGGCGGAACAGAAGGTGTGGAGCGAACTGGGCAGGGTCGGCGCGGGGCGAAAGGACACGGAGCGCCCCCTTGTGGCCGTTGCGGGGTGCATGGCCGCTCGTGTGGGTGAGCGCATGGCCCGTCGTTTTCCCTGGATCCGGGTCGTGGTGGGTCCCCGTCATTTGGGAGATCTCCCCGAGGCGCTGATGAAAAGCCTCGGGGACGGAGCGCTTCGCCTGCTCCTCGACGAGGATCCCCGGGAAGTGCGTGATCTCTGCGTGCCCCCGAAAAGACGCGACAACCCCTGGAAAGGGTTTGTCTCCATCGCGCACGGCTGCGACAACTACTGTTCTTACTGCATCGTCCCCTATGTGCGGGGGCGTTTTCAGTCCCGCTCTCCCGGGGAGATCCTCGATGAAATCAGGGCGCTCGTGGACGATGGCGTCCAGGAGATAACGCTTCTCGGACAGAACGTCAACAGCTACGGCACCGACGGCGCCGCGGAAGGGTGGACGTTCGCGTTCCTGTTGCGGCAGGCGGCACGCCTTTCCGGCGTGAAACGCCTCCGCTTCGCCACCAACCATCCAAAGGATCTCACCGACGAGGTCATCGCCGCCATGGCGGAGGAGCCCACAGTCTGCCCGTCCCTCAACCTTCCTCTCCAGGCGGGAAGCGACCGCATTCTCGCTCTCATGAACCGGGGATATTCCGTGGAGCGGTATGCCCTTCTCATCGACAAGCTCCGAAGCACCCTCGTCGCTCCGGGGATCACCAGCGACCTCATCGTGGGTTTCCCCGGGGAGCGCGAGGAGGATTTTCGTGCGTCCTGCGCATGTCTCGAGCGGTTCCGCTTCGACATGGTGCACACCGCGGCCTATTCGATCCGGGAAGGCACACGGGCGGCGTCCATGGAGGGCCATCTCTCGGAGGAGGTGAAACAGGACCGTCTTCGCGTCGTGAATGCCCTGCAGCGCGAAATTTCCCTGGAAATCAACAAAAGCCTCGAGGGAAGAGTGTTCGAGGTTCTTCTGGACGGTCATGCGCCCCGTGGCGGTGACCTTCTCCAGGGACGCACGCCTCACGACAAGGTCGTTCTGGTGAAGGCTCCCGAGACGCTCCTGGGACATTTCGTCCATGTGGAGATCCTCCAGGGTGAGCACTGGTGTCTGAGAGGCCGAATCCTCTCTCCCGCAGACCGTGGTCTTCCACGGGATGTTTCCGCCGGAAACGCCGCTTCTCCGCCGGACATGGTCCCGGGATCGCTGCCGGGGGAGGTCCTCTCGGCGGTGACGCCCTCTGGTCTTTCCTGTGCCTGCTGTTCCTGCCCGGAAAAGGACGCGTAGCGATGTTCTCTCCACGAATCCGGGGGATGCTTGTTCTTGCCGCGGGGGTGGCCTGCCTTCTCGCTGCCTGGGGGCTTGTGGGCCTCTTTGCGGGAAGATGGCACGGAGGAGCACCCACGACCGAGGCGGGCTCCGCGCTGCCTTTTCTGAGTACCCGGGAGAGCTCGGAGGGAAAAACCGGTTCCGGAAGCGACAACGCGAGGATTTCGGCGCCGTCTCCTGTACGGCCTTCCGCATCCGTTCCGGAGGAGTGGTTCGTCTACGTCACCGGCGCCGTGGTCCGTCCCGGTGTCTATGCCCTTCCTTCGGGGTCGAGGGCCTATGCGGCCCTTGAACGGGCGGGTGGCTTTTCCGGCGAGGCGAACACGGAGGCGGTGAACCTCGCGGCACCCCTGGCGGATGGAGTTCATTTCCATGTGCCGCGGAAGGGTGAAGAACTGCGGCACGGTGCATCCAGCTCTCCCGGAGGAGGAGTCCCGTCCGCCGGTGCTTCCGCCCCCTCCGCGCCGTCAAGGCCTGGCTCCGTGGGAACGGGGGGGAGCGCGGTCAAAATCAACCTCAATACTGCCACGGAGGCGGATCTGGAAAAACTTCCCGGTGTGGGGCCCAAGACTGCGGCAGCCATCGTAGCGGACCGTGAGGCTCGCGGTCCCTTCAGCAGGATTGAGGATTTGCAACGCGTGCGGGGCATCGGTTCCAAGAAGTTCGACGCCTTGAAGGATCTTGTGACCGTAGGCCCGTGAGGCTCGTCGCCCGTTGTCCGGCATTGCTTCCTCTTTTTTCCTGGAGCGCCGTGCTTTGGGTTTCTTCTTTGGGTGTGCCGGTGATTCCTGCGGCGGGGATCGGGCTTCTGCTTGCGGCGGGGTTTCTCCTGCTCGGGAGCGGGACAGACACGGATGTCGCGGCGGGAACGGAGTCTTCGCTCGAATCCCTGGAAAAGGCCGGCAGTGGCGGTGCTCTCGCCGGATGGAACGGTGCTGTTGCGGGAACGCTTTTCCTCGTCACCGCCCTGGGGTGCATTTTTCTCGCCTGGAGAACGGCGACACCTCCCCACTTTGCCGGAGGCGTGTCGGGAACGGGTACGGTCACGCTCGAGCGCCCCTGGGGCAGGATGCGGGCTCTTCTCCTCGATCTGCCTCAGGGACGGTTTCTTCTCTTCGTGTCGCCCTTCGGAGGCCACAGAGAGGGTGACCGTCTGTCCGTGCAGGGATATGCGGAACCCTTGGAAAGAGGAAACGGCTCCTTGGACATGCGTTCCTTCTGGTGGGCGAGGGGTGTCCGTGCAGTGCTGCGTCCCTACTCGGTTCGCAACGAGGGCGCTTCCGGAGCGAGCCTCGCCGCCTGGCGCTCCGTTCTGCGTCGTCATATTCTGCTGAAGCTGCCTCGTCGCGTTCGGGGCCACCTCCTCGCCGCGTGGCTCGGAGGCCGGGATCCGGCGCTTGCGGAACTGCATCGACGGTGGGGGACCTCTCATCTGCTGGCCGTCTCGGGATTCCATGTCGGTCTCGTGGCTGCTCTCGTCTGGGTCCTCCTGGGAAAAAGGCGTCTCGGGATGTTCCTTGCAGGGGGTCTTGTCTGGGGATATGCGCTCCTCGCCGGAGCGGGACCGAGTGCACTCCGCGCCGCGGCGATGGTCCAGCTTTTTCTGACGGGAGCGTTTCTCGGCAGGAAAAGCGGTGTGACGAACGCCGTGGCGGTTGTCGCCGCAGGGCTTCTGTTGTGGCGCCCCTGGTGGTTTCAGGATGTGGGGTGGCGTCTTTCCGTCACGGCGGTTCTCGTTCTCGGAGCCTATGCGGACCTTCTCGGGCGGCGGGACGCGGGCGAACCCGGCGGAAAAGAGGAAAGCGCCCTCTCCGTGGCACGGCAGGGAATCTCGGCGGGGTTGCTGGCATGGGTCGCCACGGCGGGCATCAGCGCCTCCGTATTCGGTCCCGTTCCTCTTGCGGGAGCGCTCGTGAATATGGTGGCCATCCCGGTCTTCGCTGTCCTGCTCCCCCTCGCGTCCCTTGCGGCATTGCCGGCCCTTTTGGGACTTCCCGGTGGCGGATATGCCGCAGGAGCGATGGAATGGCTCTTCCTCTGGTGGGAGAAGGGCGCTGACGGCGCGGCGACGCTCCTTTCCGCCTCGCTGAAATGGTCGTGGCTGCTGGGGGGTGGAACGGTCTTCCTGGTGATGGCCCTTGTCCTTGGAAGTTGCGGAATCGGTCGCGGACGGGCATGCTTGATCTCGATCATCCTGAGCGGGAGTGTCATGGCGTTTTCCGGGGCGTGACACCGGGAGGGCCGAAAGGGAAAAATCGCGTTCCTCGTGTCGGTGGTGGATGCGGAGGTGGAGAGACGATGTTGCTCGTGCTGGATGTGGGAAACACGAATACCGTGGTGGGCATCTACGAAGGAGAGGTGTTGCGTCACTCCTGGCGCCTCATGTCCGAGAGGCGCACCGCGGATGAACTGACGATCTTTCTCCTGAACCTGATGCAGATGGCGGGGGTTGCCCCGAGCCGTATCCGGGGTGCCATTGCGGCGGGCGTCGTTCCTCTCCTGGAGGCACCCTGGCAGGAGGGAATCCGCAACGCCCTGAACATCGAATGTCTCAAGGTGGGACCTTCCCTCGACCTGGGCATGGAGATCCGCTACCGTGCTCCCGCTGAAGTGGGGGCGGATCGGATCGTGAATGCCGTCGCGGGCGTGGCGAAATTCGGATTTCCTCTCATCATCGCCGATTTCGGCACGGCCCTTACGCTCGATGTGGTGGACGGAGACGGAGCCTATCTCGGAGGGACGATCGCCCCGGGACTTTCCGTGAGCATGGAGGCGCTCTTCGGAAAGACGGCGAAACTGCCGAAGGTCGCCCTGGAGGCGCCTCCCTCGGTCATCGGGCGCACGACCATGGAATCCATCCAGTCGGGCATTCTCTTCGGCTACGCGGGGCTCGTGGACTCCCTGGCGCGGCGAATCTGGGCGGAGCTGGGAGTGCGGACGCCCCTCGTGGCGACGGGAGGGCAGGCGTCGGCGGTGGCCCCCTTCTCCGAGACCATTGGCGCGGTGGAGCCCTGGCTTACCCTGGAGGGGCTGCGTCTGCTCTTCCTTCGGAATTGTCCCGACAGGAGTGCCCATGTCCTTGCCTGAGGGGCCCGTCCGCCTCGTGGCTGAGATGGAATATCCTCCGGAACGCACGGCGGGCGGAATCGCCGTGGGCGGTGTCTCCGTGGCGAACCCGCTCTGGCTCGCGCCGCTCGCCGACGTGAGTACCTTTCCCGTGCGGGAGATGTTCCGCCGCCTCGGCGCCGGATTGACGCACACGGAGATGATCAGTCTTTCCGGACTTCTCCACGGAAACCGCGCCACGGCGCGTATGCTTCCCGAGATGGGTGAGGCTCCTCTCGCGCTTCAGTTTTTCGGCTGCGGTGCCGAGGACGTTCGCAGAGGAGCCGCCGTCGCTCTGGCCAGGGGCGCTCTCCCGCAAGTGCTACAGCTCAACATGGCCTGCCCGGTACGGAAGGTCGTTCGTCGGGGCGAGGGCGCTCGGCTTCTCGAAACCCCGGACATCGCGGAGGTCATGGTGAAGGCCCTCGGGGAGTTCGGCCTTCCCGTATGGGTGAAGATACGCCTCTGTGCCGAGGGACACCCCCTGTCCACGGAGAGCTTCGTGGAGATGCTCTTCGAGGCTGGGGTGGACCATGTCTCCGTGCACGGAAGAACCCAGAAACAGCTCTATGCCGGCAAGGCCGATCGGGATGCGGTGGAGCGCATCGCCCGTGCCTTTCCGGAAAGAATCAGCGGCAGCGGCGATGTCTACCGGGTGGAGGACGTGCTGGAGTACCTGCGTCGGGGTTGTGTGGGGGTGCTCGTTGCCCGGGGAGGCATGCGGGATCCTTTTCTGGTTCCCCGAAGCCTCGCTGCACTGGGATATCCTGTGGAACCGGCGCTCTGTCTGCCCTCACCGGCCGACCGCGTTGGCCTTCTGATGGAGCTTGGGTTCCGCATGGAGGAGCGGGAGGGAGAAAGGGGAGCGCTCTCCTTGATGAAGCGCTTTCTCTCGGGTATGTTTAAAGGCACGCGTGGAGCGGCCCATTTACGCACTACCATCAGTACGCTGCGAACGGTGGACGATGTGGCGACGGTGCTGCACGCATGGCAGGAAACGGTTGAAGGGAGCGACGATTATGGAGGAGAAGGAACAGAAGAGCGCACAGATGCCTGAGGAGGAGATTCTCTCCCAGCGCAGGGAAAAACTCGAACGTCTGCGGAACGAGGAAGGGTACGACCCCTTCGTCCAGGAGCGCTTCCTCCGGGAGCACTCTCTTGCCCACGTTCTCGAGACCTATGGCGGACTTCAGGAGAACGAGCACGCGGAGGACGCCCGGATCGTCACCGCCGGTCGCGTCATGACCCTGCGCAAGCACGGCAAGGCTTCCTTCGCACATATGGAGGACGAGACGTGCCGCCTTCAGCTCTGCTTCCAGTTCGACGTTCTCGGTGAGAAGGAGTACGGCTTTTTCAAGAAATGGGTGGACATGGGGGATTTTCTCGGCGTAGTGGGGCATCCCTTCCGGACGCAGCGGGGGGAACTGACGATTCTCGTGGAATCCTTCACGCTCCTCTCCAAGGCCATGCGTCCCCTGCCGGAAAAATGGCACGGCCTGAAGGACACGGAAGTGCGCTATCGCCAGCGCTATGTGGATCTCATCGCCAACCCCGAGGTGCGGGAGACGTTCCGGAAGCGCTCCCGCATCATCAACACGGTGCGACGCGTGCTGGAGAATCACGGAACGCTCGAGGTGGAGACGCCCATCCTCTCCAGCATTGCCGGCGGCGCCAACGCACGACCCTTCATCACCTTCCACAACGCACTGAGTCAGGAGATGTATCTCCGGATCGCCACGGAGCTGTACCTCAAACGCCTCATCGTGGGAATGTTCGGCCGGGTGTACGAGATCGGCAAGAACTTCCGCAACGAGGGTGTCGACACCATGCACAATCCGGAGTTCACCGCCATGGAGGTGTACTGGGCCTACGCAAACTACGAGGACATGATGAACCTCACGGAGGAAATCATCGTGGCCGCCGCGAAGGAAGTCGGGGCGACGGAGACAGTCTATCAGGGAACGTCCCTCAGTTTCGAGCGCCCTTTCCGCAGAGCCACCATGATGGACCTCGTGAAGGATCATTGCGGCGTCGATTTCGGCGCTTTCGAGACCGACGAGGAGGCCCGGGCGGCGGCGAAGCGGAAAGGACTCGAGATCACGGGAAAGGAAAGTCGTTTCCTGCTCCTGAGTCGTTTCTTCGAGGAGTTCGTGGAGGAGAAGCTTGTGCAGCCCACCTTCGTGCTCAAGCACCCCGTGGAGATTTCTCCCCTGGCCAAGCGTGATCCGGACAATCCGGACTATACCAACCGCTTCGAGCTCTTCGTCTACGGCAAGGAAGTGGCCAACGCCTTCAGCGAACTCAACGACCCCTTTGACCAGAAGGAGCGCTTCCTGGATCAGCAGGCGAAGAAAGAGGCCGGCGACGAGGAGGCCCATGCCTTCGACGAGGACTTCGTCACCGCTCTGGAGTACGGGCTTCCCCCCACGGGTGGACTGGGCATCGGCATCGACCGTCTTGTCATGTTCCTCACCGACTCCCGCTCCATCCGGGACGTGATCCTCTTCCCGGCCATGCGTCCCCGGGAATGACCGGAGGCGGCGTTCCCATGCCCGACAGGGATGACCTGCGCCCGGGGGTCGGAAACAACGATTCGGGTGCCGCGGAGGACGAAGCGGCGCGCCGTGTCCTTGAGCTTCGCAGTGCCATCACCCGGGCGGAATATCTGTACTATGTGGAGGATGCGCCGGAGCTTCAGGATGATGCCTACGATGCACTCCTCCGGGAGTTACAGCAGTTGGAGGCGAAACATCCGGACCTGGTCACGCCCGACTCGCCCACCCGGAGGGTCGGTGGAGCGCCTCGGGAGGGGTTCGTCAAGGTCGAGCACCTCTCGCCCATGCTCAGTCTGGACAACGTCTTCTCCGGAGAAGAACTTCGGGCCTTCTGGGCCCGAAGCCTCCGCGAGGCGGAAGGACACCTGTGGCGGGAGGGCCTCCGCGGTTTCGCCTGCGAGCTCAAGATCGATGGTCTGGCCGTCTCCCTGCTGTACGAGGACGGTCTTTTCGTCCGTGGTGCCACCCGAGGGGACGGCCTCGTCGGCGAAGAGGTGACGGCGAATCTCAGAACCCTCCGAGGCCTTCCCCTCTCCCTCCGCAAGGCTGTCCCCGGACGGCTGGAGGTCCGCGGAGAGGTCTACATGCGCCGGGAGGATTTCGCCGCTCTCAACGAAGAGCGGGAGGAGCGGGAGGAGCCGCTCTTCGCCAATCCGCGCAATGCCGCCGCAGGAGCGTTGCGCCAGCTTGATCCCGCCGTGACGGCATCGCGAAAGCTCCGTTTCTTCGCCTATTTCGTTCCCGATGCGATCCAGCGGGGGTTCACAGGCCAGATCGAGACGCTTCAATGGCTCCGGGATCTCGGTTTTCCCGTTCAGGATTCGTCCCGGAGGGTCGAATCCCTAGAGCAGGCCTGCGCGTTCATCGCCCATTGGAAGGAAGCACGCTTCTCTCTGCCCTATGTCACGGACGGTGTGGTGGTCAAGGCGGACGACCTCCGTCTCTGGGATGTCCTGGGACGGACTGCCAAGGCTCCCCGCTGGGCTGTGGCCTTCAAGTACCCTGCGGAGGAAAAGCGAACGCTCCTTCGGGAGATTGTCGTCTCCGTGGGCCGCACGGGCACTCTCACCCCTGTGGCGATTCTCGAGCCCGTCCATCTCGCGGGCACGGTGGTCCAGCGGGCGAGCCTCCACAATCAGGACGAGGTGGCGCGCAAGGACGTGCGCGTGGGAGACTATGTGTGGGTCCGAAAGGCGGGGGAGATCATCCCGGAGGTCGTCCGGGTGGATCGGGATGCCCGAAAAGACGATCTGCCTCCCTTTCTGCTTCCCCGAAGCTGTCCTGTCTGCGGTTCTCCGGTGGTGATCCTGCCCGACGAGGTGGCCCTTCGCTGCCCCAACAGATCCTGCCCGGCCCAGATCAAGGAAGGACTGCGCCATTTCGCCTCTCGGAGCGGCATGGACATCCGCGGCCTCGGGGAAAAGCTTGTGGATCAGCTCGTGGAGCGGGGGCTGGTGCAGAATCTGGCGGATCTCTACGATCTCCGCACCGAGGATCTGACCGGGCTGGAGCGCATGGGAGAGACCTCGGCCCGGAAGCTTGTCGCGGCCATTGAAGCATCCCGCCGCTGTCCTCTTGCCCGACTGCTTGCTGCGCTGGGCATCCGGCACGTGGGGAGCAGGATCGCAGAGCTGCTCGCCGAACGATTCCGCGGCATGGACGCTCTTCTGGCCGCGACGGAGGAAGAACTCGCTGCCGTGGACGGTGTCGGTCCCCGCATCGCCGCGTCGGTGCGGGCCTTTGGGGAGGATCCGGAGAACCGGATCATGCTCCGGCGCCTCAGGGAAAAGGGCGTTGCCTGGGAGACGGCGCCGTCTTCCTCTCCGGAGAATGGCGCGGATTTTCCGATGGAACGTCCCTTCCTCGGCATGCGGATCGTCTTCACCGGAGATCTCGAGCGGGCAACCCGCGGAGAGGTGGAGGAACTGGTGAAGCGTCTTGGCGGCCTTCCAACCTCGAGTGTAAGTGCAAAAACATCGTTCGTCGTCGTGGGCCGCAATCCGGGAAGCAAATTCCAGAAGGCGACGGCTCTCGGCTGCAGGATTGTTTCCGAGGAGGGGTTCTGGCAGATGATCGAACCATTCCGGAACGACGGTTCTTCCTTCGCGGTCTCTCCGGCGCCGGAGGCAGGAAATGTTCCGGACCACCCAGAGTGAGGAGGCGTTGTGCATGACTGTTTCCGAGGACGAGGTGCGGCGCGTGGCCGCCCTGATACGGCTGGAAGTCCACGAGGAGGAGATTCCTTCCTTTCAGAGGCATTTCAACGACATACTCACACAGTTTCATTCGCTGGAACGCCTCGACGTGACCGGCGTGGACCCCTTCGCCATGGACGAGGTCAGGAAGACACTCTTGCGGGACGATATACCCGGGACGTGGAATCTCCGGGATGAGGCGCTCGATGCGGCGCCGGTTCGGGAGGGTGATTTCTTCCGGGTTCCGCGCATTCTCGGGGAGGCTGAGTGACATGGAACTCTGGCAGTTGCCCGCGTGGCGCATCACCGAAGCAGTGGTGCGCGGGGAGCTTTCCGTCTCCGAGGTGGTGGAGACACATCTTGCCAGGTTGAGGACCCACAATCCGGAGATTTTCGCCCTGCTCACCGTCACCGAAAAAGAAGCCCTGCGCAGGGCGGCGGAGCTGGACGAGCGGCATGCCCGCGGTGAGGAGCCGGGGCTTTTGGCGGGTGTTCCGGTGGTTCTGAAGGACAACATGTGCACCAGAGGAGTGCGGACCACCTGTGGCAGCAGGATGCTGGAGAATTGGATTCCCCCCTACGACGCTTCGGTGGTCACCTCGCTTGAGGCGGCGGGAGCGGTGATTCTCGGCAAGGCCAACATGGACGAGTTTGCCATGGGAAGCTCCACGGAGCACTCCGCGTTCGGTTTCACCGCCAACCCCTGGGACCTTTCCCGCGTTCCCGGAGGCAGTTCGGGAGGGAGTGCCGCCGCAGTCGCCGCCGGTTTTGCACCGCTCGCCCTTGGCAGCGACACGGGAGGATCCATCCGGCAGCCTGCCGCCTTCTGCGGCGTTCACGGGCTCAAACCCACCTACGGTCTCGTGAGCCGTTACGGCCTTGTGGCTTTCGCCTCGTCTCTCGACCAGATTGGCCCTTTCGCACGGGATGTGGGCGACCTGGCTCTCGCCCTGGACGCCATCGCCGCGCCCGATCCGAAGGATGCCACGTGCGGCACCGAGCCACGTCCGCGGTATCTCGACGCCATGATGACCGATTCGCTCCGGGGCAGGCGCATCGGGCTGGTGAAGGAATTCTCCGGATTCGACGTGGATCCGGAGCTGCGCAACACGCTGGTCCACGCGGCCCGGGTCTGCCAGGATGCGGGGGCCGAACTGGTGGACATCTCCCTGCCCGTCACCATTGGGTTCGGCCTGGCCTGTTACTACATTCTGGCTCCCGCAGAGGCCAGTTCCAACCTTGCCCGCTACGACGGAGTCCGCTACGGACTCCGCGCTGAAGGAGACACGCTGCTGGAGCAATATTTCCGGACCCGAGGCGCCGGATTCGGCAAGGAAGTGAAACGGCGGATCCTCACCGGCACCTATGTGCTGAGTTCCGGATATTACGATGCCTACTACCTAACCGCCCAGAAGGTCCGGCGCCGCATCGTGCAGGAATTTGCGCAGGTTTTCTCCGGAGTGGACGCAATTCTCCTTCCCACGTCGCCCTGTCTTCCCTTCCGCAGGGGCGAGCTAGTGGACGATCCCATTCGCATGTATCTGACGGACGTCTTCACTCTTCCCGTGAACCTCGCGGGGTTGCCCGGGCTCTCCCTCTGCACGGGGTACGCCAAAAACGGCCTTCCCCTGAGCGTGCAGCTCGTGGGAAAGGCATGGAGCGAGCAGCAGCTCCTCGGAACCGCTGCCGTGCTCGAGTCGCGTTTCGGCACACCACGGATTGCTCCTCTCGAGACGAAGACGCACTTCAAGGGAGGTGAGCGGTTGTGACCTGTTCCTACACACCTGTGATCGGTCTTGAGATCCATGTGCAGCTCGCCACGGCGACGAAGCTGTTCTGCGCCTGCCCCACCGGGTACATCGGGGCCGTTCCCAACTCGAACGTCTGTCCCGTCTGCCTCGGCCTTCCCGGGACGCTGCCCGTGCCGAATGCGAGGGCCGTGGAGTTCACCCTCCGCACCGCCCTCGCGCTGGGATGTTCCGTGCAGCGAGGGACCCGTTTCCACAGGAAGAACTACTTCTATCCGGACCTTCCCAAGGCGTATCAGATCAGTCAGTACGACCTTCCCCTCGGCCTGGGCGGCTCCCTGGACGTTCGGACGGACGGGGATGTGCACCGAATCCGCATCACGAGGGTGCACATGGAGGAGGATGCGGGGAAACTCGTGCATGCCTGCGGCGACGGCAGGCTTTCCGGAGCGGACCATTCCCTGGCGGATTACAACCGGGCGGGTATCCCGCTCATGGAGATCGTCTCCGAGCCGGACATTCGTACTCCCCGGGAGGCCCGCGAATATGTGGCGGAACTCCGCCGCCTCGTGCGCTGTCTTGATGTGTCCGACGGAGACATGGAATCGGGGTCGCTCCGGGTTGATGCGAACATTTCCGTGAAATGCTCCGACGGGCGCTGGGGAAGCAAGGTGGAGATCAAGAACATGAACTCTCTCCGTGCCCTGGAGCGCGCTCTCGATTTCGAGATTGTCCGCCAGACCGCCGTCCTGGAAAAGGGAGAGACAGTGTTTCAGGAAACGCGCCACTGGGACGATGTTTCGGGGCACACTCGTTCCTCGCGGAGCAAGGAAGAGGCCCACGACTATCGCTATTTCCCGGATCCGGATCTTCCGCCGCTCTTCTTCGAGGAATCCTGGGTGACGTCCATTGCCGCGACTCTTCCAGAGTTACCCTGGATGCGACGAGAGCGCTATGCTTCCACCTTCGGTCTTTCCGGCGACGATGTGGGCGTTTTTCTGGAGGATCGGTGCCTGGCGGAATACTTTGATGCCCTTGTGGGTGCCGGGGTTACCCCTTCCCGTGCGGCGAACTGGATTCGCACGGAAGTTCTCCGTGTTCTCAATGAAGTGGGGGGTGGCATGGTCGCATTCCCCGTCGCGGCGGCGGAACTGGCATCGCTTCTCGCCGCGGTGGAGCGCCGTGAGTTGTCCGTGACGGCGGCGAGAGAGGTGTTCGATGCGATGCACAAAGAGCACCTCTCCTTCGAAAAGGCTTCCCGGCGGTGCGGCATCGCCTCGGGAAATCTCGGAGAGAATGCTCTGAAGGACCTTCTGCGGTCCGTCCTGGAAGAGAACGCCGATGTGGTCGAAGAGATCCGTTCCGGAGGAGACGTCAAGGGCAAGAAGATCAGATTTCTCCAGGGGCTTGTCATGCGGAAGGCCCGGGGACAGGCGAATCCGGAGAGCGTGCTGCAGCTTCTCGAGGACATGCTCCGCGGGGAGCAGTGACCGCTTCCATTGCCCGGTTTCCGCTTTTCGAGGGAGCAGGCGGAGGCGGCGCAGTCGCAATGGCTCGGGTGTGTCGCATTGACGGAGTTTGTTCGGGGACGTAACATACCTGTAGCGCTGTGGTAACCTTGCCGCAGGCACACATGTAGTTATGTGCATGTGCTGAAGGTGACCCAAAATGTTGCAACGAGGAGGAATGGACGTATGGGGACGCGAAAACCCGAGGATATCAGGGCTGTCGTCGTTGTCGGACATGGAGGATCGGGTAAGACGACGCTTACCGAGGTTGCGTTGTTCGATGCCGGCGTGACGACCCGTATGGGGAAGATCGAGGATGGCAACACCGTCAGCGATTTCAGCTCCGAGGAACAGAAGCGCCAGATCTCCATCAATGCATCGGTGGCAACCCTGCCGTACAAGGGCAAGACCCTGTATCTGCTTGATGCGCCGGGCTATGCGGACTTCATCGGCGACATGCGCAGCTCCATGCGCGTTGCCGACGCGGCGGTCATGGTAGTGAGCGGTGTGCACGGCGTGGAGGTCCAGACCGAAAAAGCATGGGAATTCTCGGAGGATTTCAATATCCCCGTCGTTTTCTTCCTGAGCAAAATGGCACGGGAAAACGCGGATTTCGAGCGGTCTCTCGGCGAGATCCGCCAGTACATGACGGAGCGCGCCATGCCCCTCTTCCTCCCCATCGGGAAGGAGACGGCCTTCAAGGGCGTGGCGGACCTTCTCTCCGGAAAAGCCTATCTCTACAAGGGAGACGGAAGCAAGGACATGAGCGAGGGGCCTCTGCCCGCCGACATGACCGATGCGGTCTCCGCCGCCCGGGAGTCCCTTGTGGAGTGCATCGTCGAGGCGGACGACGAGTTGATGATGCGCTACCTCGACGGAGAGCAGATCAGCATGGAGGAACTCGTTCCCGCGCTGCGCAAGTCCGTTCGCGAGCGGCGCCTTTTCCCGGTGATCCCCGGCGACAGCGGCGCCAACGTAGGTATCTACCAATTCCTCGACGTCCTGGCGGACGTCCTTCCCTCGCCTCTCGAAACGGCTCCTCGTCCTGCTCTGAAGGGCGATGAGGAGGTCCTGGTTTCTCCCGATCCGAAGAGTCCCTTCATGGCACTTTGCTTCAAGGTCATGGTCGACCCCTACGTGGGGAAACTCTCTTTCCTCCGCGTCTTTGCCGGGGCACTCACCTCCGATCAGCCTATCTACAACGTGAACAAAGGAGAGGAAGAACGCATCAGCGCCTTCAAGCTCATGTGCGGCAAGGAGGGCAAGGACACCAAGGACATAGTTGTGGGAGACATTCTGGCGATTCCGAAACTTCACAGCACCGTGGTGGGCAATACGCTCGCCGTCAAGGGATGCGCCCTCACTTTTCCCCCCATCCAGTTCCCGCTTCCGGTCTACAGCGTGGCCGTCCTGCCCAAGAGCCGAGCCGACGAGGACAAGCTCGCCACGTCACTGCACCGGATGCTCGAAGAGGACGCCACGCTCTCTTACAGGAAGGATTCGGAGACGAACGACAATGTTCTTTCCGGCATGGGCGACCTGCATCTGGACATCATGCTCTCCAGGATCAAGGAACGGTACGGCGTGGAGCTGGAGACCCGTACGCCCCGGGTTCCCTACCGGGAGACCATCAAGAAGAAGGCCAAGGCACAGGGAAAATACAAGAAACAGACGGGAGGCCGGGGACAGTACGGCGACGCCCATGTCGAGTTCGAACCGATGGAGCGCGGAGCCGGATTCGAATTCCTGGACAAGGTCGTGGGAGGCGTCGTTCCCAAGTCCTATATCCCTGCGGTTGAAAAAGGACTGCGCGAGGCCCTTCCGAAGGGATATCTGGCGGGATATCCCATGGTGGACGTGCGGGCATCCCTCGTGTTCGGTTCCTACCACGATGTGGATTCCTCGGAGATGGCCTTCAAGATCGCCGCGTCCCTCGCGTTCAAGGAAGCCATGAAGAGCGCTTCTCCCGTCCTTCTTGAGCCCATCATGAACGTGGAAGTGGTTGTGCCCGAGGAGTACCTGGGGGACGTCATGGGGGATATGAACAGCCGGAGAGGGCGCATCATGGGTATCGACTCCAAGGGGCGCCTCCAGGTCGTGAAGGCCCAGGTCCCCATGGGGGAAATGTTCCGTTATGCCATTGTCCTTCGCTCTATGACCTCCGGGCGGGGTAATTTCACCATGGCCTTCTCCCACTACGAGGAGGCGCCTGCGGAAGTGACGAAGAAAGTCGTCGCCGAATACCAGGCCCAGGCGGAGGAAGAGAAGGACTGACGATTGCCGCATGGGGGCATGACCGTGAGGTCAGGGTGTTCTCCCGGGAACGTCCTTGGTGGGATGTTCCTTTCCGTTGATGTTGTATGTCCGAGACTCCGGAGCGCTTCCCGATTCCGTCATCGGCGTGCTCTTCCCTGTCCGGCATGCGGGCCCGTGTGCGTCGGACGGGTCGAGGGCTTGACGGAATCGGGAAAGTCGCTACAATAGCGACAATTTATTTTTCTCTTTGTGGAGCGATGTTTGAAGGAGGTCTTGCGGATTATGCTTCTGTTGGCGAACGTTTTCTGTTGTTGTCGGTGGAGAGACGTCTAGTTTCCCACCGCGGGTTTTGCTCCGCGGCGGCCTATAGTGGTGCTGCGGAAAAACCGAAAGAGAACGTGTCATAGCGCAAGATCCCGTTGGAATGGTCAAAATCGGGGGTTCTGCCGCAGCTGCGGAGAACCCCCGATTTTTTTGTGTCCGGAAAGAGCAAGGAGGAAGATGCCGTGTTGACGACGTTGAGGGAAGATTACCGTTCCGTACGACGAATGGACCCCTCCATTCCGCCGGGACTCCGGGGCTTTTTAGAGATCGTGCTCTGCACGCCCGGCTTTTGGGCGATTGTGGGCCACCGGCTGTTCCATTTTCTTCACAGGAGAATGCGGCTGCCCGTCCTTCCCCGCTTTCTCTCCCTGGTGATGCGTTGGCTCACGGGCATCGAGATCCACCCCGGAGCGGAGATAGGGAAAGGGGTCTTCATCGATCACGGCATGGGTGTGGTCATCGGCGAGACCGCCCGTGTCGGCGACGGTGTGACGATCTACCAGGGAGTCACCCTCGGCGCCCGGGGAAACGAGATCGGGGCGAAACGCCATCCCACCGTGGAGGCGGACGCCTTTCTCGGTAGCGGCGCGAAAATTTTGGGAGACATCACCGTGGGCAGGGGGGCACGGATCGGAGCCGGGGCGGTGGTTGTGGAAGACATTCCCCCCGAGACGACCGTGGTGGGTTTTCCCGCCTTTGCAATCAAGCAGAGCGGGAGAGTTCTGTGGAATCCGAGAACGCTTCTGGAGCGTCTCGACGCGTTGGAGGAGGAGTACCGCCGGCTCCACGAAAGGCTCAAAGAGCTGGAGGTTTCGGCGGAGTCGGATACGAGAGGAGTTGCGTGAGAATGTTTCGTGTTGATGACGCCGTGATTGTGCCGCGGATAGGAGAGACACCGTTCTTGAGGTTGCCTTCGGAGGGTGGTGCGACGATTTTCGTGAAGCTGGAGGGCAACAACCCGGGAGGATCCGTGAAGGATCGCGCCGCCTGGGGGATGCTCCGCTACGCCGAGGCGGAAGGAAAGCTCTCCGCGGAAACGGTGCTGGTGGAGCCCACATCGGGAAATACCGGTATCTCCCTCGCTATGCTGGGACGGGCGCTTGGGCTTCGCGTGATTTTCACCATGCCCGAGTCCATGTCGCTTGAACGACGGGCCGTATTGGCGGCCTTCGGGGCGGATCTCATCCTCACTCCCGCTGCGGAGGGGATGGGAGGTGCGGTGCGAAGAGCGCAGGAGCTGCTCCAGGAAATTCCGGGAGGGCTGCTGCCGGACCAGTTTTCGAACCCAGGAAACCCCTGGGCGCATCAGGTTACCACGGGCCCGGAGATCCTGACGACTCTCAGGGGTGCGCATCTCCGGGCGTTCGTCGCCGGAGTCGGAACGGGGGGAACTCTTTCCGGTGCGGGACGTGCGCTCAAGGCCGTGTATCCCCAGGTGCGTGTTGTGGCGGTGGAACCCTCGGAAAGTCCGGTTCTCGGTGGAGGAAAGCCTGGACCTCACCGGATTCAGGGGATCGGGGCCGGGTTCGTGCCTCGTAATTTCGACAGGGATGTGGTGGACGAGATTCTTCCCGTATCCACCGAAGACGCCTTCGAAACCACTCGCTGGCTTGCGGAAAAGTTCGGACTCTTCTCCGGCGTCTCCACTGGAGCGAACGTAACGGCGGCGCGGTGTATCGCCCGGCTCTTTTCCCCGGAGGACGTGGTGGTCACTCTTTCTCCAGACCGGGGGGACAAATACCTCAGTCTGGGTGTCTTTCGAGGAACATCCACCTGAAACGTGAAGAAGCCGGCGACGGGGGCCGCACAGAGGGCAATTTCTCTCCGTGGTCCCCGTCGCTCCGGGGTATCCCGGTCGTGCGTGGGCGGGGAAGTTCATTTCATGAAAATGCCTTTGAATCCGCCTGCCACGAGAGAGGCCACGTCGGTGAGGACGGCGGGGAGAGAAAGACGCCCCGGATAGGCGAGGTAGCGGGGTTCCCAGTGTGGGTCGAACTTCTCCTTGTACTGCCGGAGTCCCTGGAAATTGTAGAAATGCTCCCCGTGCCGGAAAACGAAGGTTCCCAGGCGATGCCAGAACGGAGCGAGACGGCGATCCTCCAGCCCGGAAAGGGGGGCCATCCCGAGATTGAACCAGCGGAAGCCCCTTTCTTTCCCCCAGAGCATGAGTTCCAGGAAGAGGAACTCCATGATGCCCGGGGGCGCATCGCTTCCGTAACGCATGAGATCCGGCGAGATCTCCGCTCTGCCCCCGCTCTGCCACACGTTGGCGAAGGCGATCGCACGTCCCTCCGTCTCGATGACCGCGACGGAATAACGGCGCAGATACGTTTCGTCGAACGCTCCCAGGGAAAAGCGCTTTTCTCTCGCGGATTTGGCCAGGAGCCACTCGTCGGAGATCTCCCGAAGGCGTGGAAGGAGGCCGGGAACGTCCTCCGGAGGATACACACGGAAAGCGAGACGCTCTCGCTCGCCCCTGTGAAGGGCGGAACGGAAACGTTTGCCTTTGCTTCCCTCGGTGGAGACCGTCGAGAGATCCACCTTGCCCTCTTCTCCGAGCTTGACGAGCTGCAGGCCGAGGTCGATGTAGCGCTCCAGCCGTGCTGGGGAGATCTGATAAAAGACGGGGCGTTCGTTGCGGCGCTCGGCCTTCTCCCGAAAGGTCCAGAGCAGGTCGGCCCATGCATCCTCCGGCCCTACGGGATCACCCAGAGCGATCATGCTTTTCCCCGAGGTGCCGTACATGATGAAAGTGTTGCCACTGTCTGCGAGAAGGAACGATTTGTCGCCCAGAAAAGCCAGATTGGCTTCCGTGCGGGGCGAAGAGGCCACGATGGGTGCGATGGTGTCGAGAGAGATGTTCTTGTCCGCCCCCTCGGCGTTCTCCCGCAGGGGACGGAAAAGCCGGATCAGAACATAGAGGACGAAAAGTCCCGTGCAGGTCGCCTGGGCACGGAGGAAACGGGGCGCGTCGGCGTGGAGGGCCGTCTGCCACCAAAGAGCATTTTCGTAGGGGACGTGCCTGTAGGCGAGGAAGCCCAGCCACATTGTTCCTCCCAGAGCGAGAGCGAGGGTGACGAACCACTCCGGAGAGAAAGGATTTCCCAGCAAGGAGCCCTTGCGGGAGAAGTGGCGGCGCCCCGGAAGAAAGAACAGGAACAACACTGCCTCCAGGAGAAACAGGAAAGGATGGTGCCCTCTCAGGAGGGAGAGAACGCTTCCTGTTCCGAGGAGAACCGTGGCGCAGAGCCACGCCGTGTCCAGACGTCGCCGCAGGCCGTCCGCGAGAAAGAGCAGCGCCATTCCCGCGAGGCTTCCGAAGAGATGGGAAAACTCCAGGAGTGGAAGGGGAAGTGCGGTGGCGAGGGAGGTTTTTCCCATGGAGGAGAGGGGCAGCGTGCCCGTAAGAAGAAGGAATATGCCCGCGAGGAAGGACATGGCGGCGAAGAGCGACGGTGCCGCCAGGGAGAGTGCATCTCCGATACGGCGGGTCCGTTCTCCGGAAATCCGGAGTCTCCCCTGCCCGAGTTCGTGCACCGCGAGGAGCACAAAAGCCAGGAGGAGGGGGGCGATGTAGTAGATTCCCCTGTAGACGAGCAGACTGCCGAGGAGGGACTGTCGGTCGATTCCTTCCGGGAGCAGAAGAAAGAGTACGGATTCGAAGACGCCGATACCGCCGGGAACCTGGCTGGCAAAACCGGCGAGTTGGGCGAGCAGAAACAATCCGGCGAAGAACGGATAGGACACGAGGGATGTGTCCGGAAGCAGCACGTACACCGTGGCGGAGGCGAGAAGCCAGTCGAGAACACCCACGCCAGCCTGGGCAAGAACCAGGCCGGATGTCGGAACGGGAACGCGGTAGGTATTTGCGAGGAGACGCGCCTTGGCGGGAAGAAAGGCGATTCCCACGTAGAAGGCCGCCACGAGGAGGAGAAGGAATCCGAGTGGACGGGAGGAGGCGAAGGGAAGGTGCAGTGCCTCCGGGATCTGCAGCGGGGCAACGAGAAAGAGTGCGCCTCCGAGGAGTGCGTATCCCAACCAGAAGGTGATGCCGCAGGAGATGGCGATTTTTGCGACGGCGCCGGGAGAGATTCCCCAGGAGCCGTACACCCGAAGACGCAGAGTACTTCCGGCCAGAAAGGAAAAGCCCGAGTTGTGGCTCAGTGCGTAGGAGATGAAAGAGGCCAGGGCTGTCTTCCGGTAGGGCAAGGGCTCTTCTCCGTTCCGCACGCCGAGGAAATCGTAGAAAGTCAGAACGAGGTAATCGCCCAGGGTGAACAGGAGTGCCCCGGCGACAGCCCACAGGGGCAGGGTGCGCATGGAGAGAAGAACACCGGAAATGCCGCCGGGGCCGAGCTCCTGCGAAAGGCTTCGGAGCGCGAAGCCGAAAAGGAGCAGCACCGCAAGGGGGAGCATTTTCTGAACATATTCAAGCCGGAAGATGTGATTTTTTTCGGATGGTTCCGAAGAAGAGGGAGAGAGCGTTTCTTCTGTCACGGAGCGCACGCCTCCTGTCGATCGATTTGTTTCTGCTCACAAAATGGTCGCAAAGTTACGTTCGTTGAGCCCGGACGCCCATTTGGCACTGCGGCGCCGTCTGTTCGGAGACGGCGATCCCGGTCCCGTGTGTTCTGGTTCGAAAGAGCAGGTTTCACGCTGTATTCATGGCGGGAAAAGCGAGTGCGGCAGAGAATGAACGGGACCGCCGGGAGAAAGAGTACTGGCCGCCTCGATGGCCGTGGGGAGATGGAGCGACGGCGGAGCGTGGTGCGGTTGAGAAGAGAGCGCACGGCGTGAGGGGGCCGTGGTGTGCCGGGCGGTCATTTTCCGATGCAGAAGCGGCTGAAGATCGCGTCGAGAAGCGTGTCGTCCCAGGAAAGGCCAAGGATCCGCTCCAGACAGCCCCGGGCTTCGGCAAGGGCCGTGGCCGCCGCGTCCTGCCCCAGGTCGGAGGAAAGCGCGCCTTTCGCCGCGGAGAGGGCGTCCATGGCGAGACGGAGCTCCTCCACCTGTCTGGAGGAGACGTTGTGCGCCTCGTCGTCGGAAGCATCGTTTCCCCAGAGCCGCACGATGGCGTCCTTCAGCTCTTCGACACCCTCTCCGCGTTCGGCGGAAAGGATGACGATCGTGCTCTCCCGCAGAAGGGTGCGTATCTCCTCCGGGCCCGTCTTGAGCGGAAGGTCCGCTTTGTTGATCGCTACCAGGTGGGGGCGTGGCGCCAGTCGGGAGGCGAGCTCCTCGTCGTCTCGGGTCAGGGGTTCGCTTCCGTCCACCACCCAGAGCCGGATGTCGGCTTCTTCGAAGGCGCGGTTCGCCCGGTCGATACCCAGGGCCTCCACGGGGCCTTCGGGAGTGCGGATACCTGCCGTGTCCAGAAGGCGCAGCGGCACGCCCTTGTGGGTGAGAACTTCCTCGATGATGTCCCTGGTCGTCCCCGGAACAGCGGTCACGATGGCCCGCGATTCCTGAAGAAAAGCGTTGAGGAGCGAGGATTTTCCTACGTTCGGACGCCCCACCAGGGCTACGCGAACGCCCTCACGGAGAAGATTCCCCTGGCGGCTGCGCTCATAGATGCGGGATAATGCCTCGGAGAGCGCCGACAGTTCCCGGAGCACGCCCTCGTTTGTGCACTCGGGGAGCTCTTCCTCGGGGAAATCCAGTGAGGCTTCGAGGAGCGCGGAAAGACGGAGAATGCTGTCGTGAAGGGGCTTGAGCCGCGAGGAAAAACGCCCCTGGAGTGTACGGACGCCGGCTCGAAGTGCCGCGTCGCTCCGGGCACGAATCACCGAGAGAACGGCTTCTGCCTGGGCGAGGTCGATACGCCCGTTCAAAAAGGCCCGGCGGGTGAATTCACCGGGTTCCGCAGGATGGGCGCCCAAAGTGAAGAGTTCGGCCAGGACGAGCTTTGCCGCGAGGGTGCCTCCGTGGCAGTGAAGTTCCGCCACTTCCTCGCCGGTGTAGCTCCGAGGGGCGGCGAAGAGGACGAAGAGCACCTGGTCGAGAGGCTGACCTGTGCCGTCCTGGAACACGCCGAGGCGAAACGTGCGGGGGAAAATGGTTTCCTTCGTGCCGGAAAACGGGGTGAATCGGGCCAGGGCGAGTGCTCCGGCCTCCGGCCCGGAGAGGCGGACGATGGCGATGCCCGCCTCTCCGGGCGCGGTGGCGATGGCGGCGATGGTGCTTTCTTTCGCACCATCGCCGCGTTCTTCAGGGGAAAACGCGTCCGGCGGAGTTCGGGGTACGGTGTTCCCGTCGCGGGATGTTTCGCTGTCCGTCATGTTCGCATTCTCCCCGAAGCGTCCGTAACGTGCCGTCTCCGGCTAGAGAGACCGGAGTACTTCCAGAAGGGTTCGCACGCCGAAGCCGGTGGCTCCCTTGCCGTAGTAGCCGTAGGGTTCCTTGTAATTGTCCACGCCGGCGATGTCCAGGTGCGCCCAGTCGATTCCCTCCGCAACGAATTCCTGAAGGAACATGGCGGCGGTGATGGCGCCGCCGTAGCGGCCGCCGGAGTTCACCACATCCGCGATGGGCGAAGAGATCTTCTTGCGCAGGCGCTCGTCGTCGAGGGGAAGTCTCCAGAAACGCTCGCCCGCCTCTTTTCCCTTGGTGTAGATGCGTTTCGCCAGTTCGTCGGAAGTGGAGAAGAGCCCCGCCGTGTACTCGCCGAGGGCCACCACGCAGGAACCCGTGAGGGTGGCCACGTCGATGATCATGGAGGGAGCGATCTCGGAGGCGAAGCAGAGAACGTCCGCAAGAGTGACGCGCCCTTCCGCGTCGGTGTTGTCGATCTCGATGGTTTTCCCATTTTTCGCACGCAACACGTCGTCGGGGCGGTAGGAGCCGCCGTCGGGCATGTTTTCCGCGGCGCCCACGAGGGCGTGCACCTCCAGGTCGGGATGGAGACGCGCCACGGCCTGCATGGCTCCAAGAACGACGCAGGCGCCGCTCTTGTCGCCTTTCATGGTGCGCATGTGTCCTTCCGTCTTGATGTTCAGACCGCCGCTGTCGAAGGTGAGACCCTTGCCGACGAGGACCACCTTTTTTCGGGGTGTTCCGCCGGGGCGGTACACGAGATGAATGAGGCGGGGCGGCGTCTTGGAGCCCTTGCCGACGGACCAGAGCCCTTCCATGCCCATCTCGCGGATCGCCGCGTCGTCGTGGACGGTGCATTCGAGTCCCTCCACCAGGGCGAGTGCCTGGGCCCGTTCGGCGAGGACCGAGGGGTTCACCATGTTGCCCGGTTCATTCGCGAGATGGCGTGCGTAGAGCTGGGCCTCAGCGAACAGAAGCCCTGCGGTCAGGTCCTCTTCGGTGCCTCCGGCGACGGAAAGGTGTGCGAGCGACGCTTCTCCGTTGTCGTCGTCCTCCTTTTTGGTGCGGAACGAGGTGCTCCGGTCGTTTCCCAGAAGCGTTCCCTCTACAAGTGCTTTGGTGGCGGTGCCCTTCGGAATGCCGCAGGGGGGTTCGAGTGCGCCGGGGCTCCAGAGCAGCAGGTCGGTCACCTTGTCCCTGGCGGCGCTTTTTGCGATTCCCGCAGCGGCGAAGCGCCAGGCATCGCAAGTCGCCTTGGCGGAGGGCCCCATGCCCGCCACATAGACCCGGCGGACGGCGGAGATCCCCAGGGAAGACGGAAGCGGCAGGGAAAACGCCTGTTCCTTTTTGCCGGAGAAGCGATGGAGTTCCGCAGCCTCGGTGAGAAGGGGTGCCAGGGGACTTCCCAGTTCTGCGAGGCGGGAAAGATCCTCCTCGAAAAGGGTGATGCCGAGAGCCTCCGACGTGAATTCGGAGGGTGTTGCGGGTGTGGGGAACACGGAAACAGACATGATCGATGTACCTCCCGTATGATCGTGCTGTCTTTCGAGCCCACCGGTGGCTTCTTCCGCGTCGGAACCAGTGCCTATGCCGGAACCGTGCGCGGCACAGGCTGTCGGCCCGAGCCGGTGGGTATCGTCAGGACTGGAAAGGGTCGGAAAGCGTTTTTCAGCGCAGCAATTCCTTCATGGCGGTGCCGAGGCGACGGCATCCCTCGTCGATCTGCTCGGGGGACGCAAAGGTGTAGCACATGCGGAAATTGTGGAGCCCGCCCCCGTTGGGATAGAAGGGTTCGCCCAGGACGAAGGCCACGTTGTTCTCGATGGCCTTCTCGAAGAGTTTTCTCGCCTCGATGCGGGGCGTTTCCATCCAGTAGAAGAACCCTCCCTGAGGTTTCACCCAGGACACCTCTTCAAGGGGGAGGTAGCGACGGAACGCTTCTTCCATGGCGTCCCGTTTTTTCCGGTAATGGTCGATGATCCGCGGAAGGAAGCTCTCCAGATGACCGAGGCGGCAGTATTCGTAGACCATGGCCTGGGCCACGACGCTGGTGCAGACATCCACACCCTGCTTGAACACCGCCATTTTACGGATGATCTCCTTGTTGCCCGTGCACCAGCCGATGCGTGTGCCCGGTGCGAGGACCTTCGAGAAGGAACAGGCGAAGAGCACGATACCCCGGTCGTCCATGGAGAAGAGAGAGGGAAGGTGCTCCCCGTCGAAGCGGACATAGCCGTAAGGGTCGTCCTCGAGGACAGGAATGTCGTACGCGTAGGCCAGGTCGAGGAGTTTGCGCCGCCTCTCCGTCGAAAGCGTGCACCCGAGAGGATTGTGGAAGTTCACGATGGAATAGATGTACTTCACCGTCTTGCCTTCCCGACGGGCTTGTTCGAGGCGTTCGGCCAGCATGTCTGTTCTCATTCCTTGGCTGTCGCAGGGAACGGTGAGAATTTCCGCGCTGTGGTTGTGCATATTCAGCGTCGATCCGAGAAATGTCGGATCTTCGGTGACGATGCAGTCCCCGGGGTTCACGAGTGCCCAGTTCAGCAGGTCCACGACCTGGGTGGAGCCGCTGGTGACGAGGATTTCCGAGGTTGGGTCCGTTTTTCTCCCCATACGGGGTTCCGTCCATGTGGCGATGAACTCCTTGAGAGGATCGTACCCCTCGGTGGTGCCGTACTGCAGGACGTCTCGCCCCTGCGTTGCGAGAATCCCCGAGGCCTCGGCGAACTGCTCCACGGGAAAAATGTCCGGATCGGGCATTCCTCCGGCGAAGGAGATCATGCCGGGTTTGCGGATCAAGTGAAGAATCTCCCGGATCGGGGACGGTTTCAGGCCCAGGGCCGCATGGCTGTAGAGCTTCTCCCAGTACGTCATGTCTCTGCCTCCTTGTCGTGTCTTTGTTCCGCTCTTGTCCGGATTATACCGCATAGAGCGCGGGGGCGTCCGTTCCGGGGAAAGGCGAGTCCCTTCGCGATACGTTGTCTCAGACGCAGGGGAGGTGTCCCTGGAATGTCCTTTGGGTTTTCGGCGCGGGTTCTTTGAAGAATTCCCTGTTCGGATGTCCGGGGAGGAACGAATGGCCGGAGTTGCGCCGGCCGGCCGGTACTACGGGAAGAAACAAGCCCCCGCCGGAAAGGCGGGGGCTTGTTCGTGTTCCGGAGTCCGCGTGCAGGTGCAACGCGGGTGGTGCGTCACTTTCCCAGGTCGCCGATGGCGAGGGCCAGCCGTTTCGCCCCCTCTTCGCACTCGGTCTCACTCGCGAAGGTGAAGCAGGTCCGGGCGAACTCGTTCCCGCCCCCGCCGGGGAAGAAGGATTCGCCGATGACGAAGGCTACGCCGCGATCCACGGCCTTGTAGAAAAGCTCTTTCGTGTCGATTCCGGGGAGGCGGAGCCAGAAGAAAAAGCCCCCCTGGGGAATGGCATATTCCGTCTTTTCCGGGAGACACTCCCGGAAGGCCTTCGCCATGCCGTCCCGTTTGTGCCGATAGTGAGAGAGGATCTTGGGAAGGAACCCGTCGAGATGTCCGAGACGGCAATATTCGTACACCAGGGCCTGTGCTACCACGCTGGTGCAGAGATCGCTTCCCTGCTTGACCATGACCATTTTCCGGATGATGTCCTTGGGACCCACAACCCAGGCCACGCGGGTTCCCGGAGCGAGAATCTTCGAGAACGAGCAGGCGTAGAGGACGATGTCTTCCCTGTCCATGGAGAAGATCGTGGGTTCGTGTTCGCCGTTGAAGCGAAGATGGCCGTAGGGGTCGTCCTCGAAGATGGGAAGGCCGTATTGTCGTGCTGTTTCAAGGAGGGTGCGCCGACGAGCTGTCGACAGGGTATATCCTGAGGGATTCTGGAAGTTCACGATGGAGTAGATGAACTTGACCTTTTTGCCTTCCTTGCGCAGGGATTCGATGATGCCGGGAAGAAGATCCACCTGCATGCCCTCTGCGTCGCAGGGAACGGAGACGAAGCGGGCTCCCCGGTTTTTCAAGGAATGAAGTGCTCCCGGGTAGGTAGGAGCCTCGACGATGACGACGTCACCGGGGTCGAGCATGACTGCGGCGAAAAGATCCATAACCTGCTGCGAGCCCGTGGTGATGCACATTTCCTCCGAAGCGGTCACACGTCCCATGCGGGGTGCCATCCATTCCGCGAGAAAAGCCTTGAGCGGCTCGTATCCCTCGGTGGCGCCGTACTGCAGGACTTCTTTCCCCTTGCTCGCGAGGATTCCCGATGCCTCCTCGAATTCCGCCACGGGAAAGATGTCCGGGTCGGGCATGCCCCCGGCGAACGAGATCATGCCGGGTTTTTTCGTGAGCTTCAACAGCTCCCGAATGGGCGAAGGTTTCAGAGTGCGCCCTACCTCCGAGTACAAAGATTCCCACATTTGCGCGGACATGACGATTCCTCCTCTTGCAGAATGTGAAGCTCCTCATGGATGTTTGCTGCTCTCTTGCGTTTTTTCAGGCCGGAATTCCTTCGCGAGGCGGAAGTTTCTTGTCCGGTGTCCTTTTTTGAAGCAAGCTCCGGCGTGCTCCGCCTCGGGTTCGATGTGCTTCTTTGCCCGTTTCGAGGAGAGTATACCACTTTTGTACGCAGGAACGTGCGTTGGACCTTACTCGCGGTTCCTTGAGAAAGTGTCCTACCGCCGGTTCCACTCGATCGTACGGCCCTTCGGGAGTTCGGTTTTTTGTCCCGGCCTTGTATGATTCTTCAGAATCATGAACAACGGGACTTGCGCAGTGTTATTCCTTCGCTAGAATAGAACAAAGCATGGAAAATATCTCTCCACCAGGGATGGAACGATCATGAACGCAAGGATGCTTCTGTGGCCGAGTTATGATGAATTCGTCGAACAGTACACCCCGAGGCGAAAAGCGCGGCTCGAGCAGCGAGAGGACGTGCGTTTCCCTTTTTATCCTCATGGTGATGTGGAAGGAAGTCCTTCCAGGGAGCTTCGGGAAGCACTGTTTCGCGCATCTCAGGTTGCGGGGGGGCGTGTGGTCGGACTTGTTCCACGGCAGACGACGCTTCTTCCGTCGGCTTCTTCCGTGGGCGAGGAGCATCCCTCGGACAGTTCGGTTTTCGCCGCATGGAGTCCGGGTTTTCGGGCATTGCGCGAAAATACGGCCAGACAGGCTTATCGCGTGCATGACAACCCTCGTTATACCAAGGAATTTTTCTCTCCCGCCTTTGTCCTTCGAGTCTGAAGCAGGCGAAACGTTTCCTCTGTGGCATTTTTGCTTTTGAGAAAAATGCTCCGATCCGTTATCGAATTGAGAGGAAAAAGCAGAAAAACCGTTGCCTCAAGTGGTCTTCCGTTGTTGCGAATCCCTTTCCCAGCGCGTACACTTACCCTGTTTTTCGACATCCTCATTTCGGGGAAGAACCTCGGGGAATGAGCAAGAAGGGAGAGCGGTACGTGGAAAGCACAAAGGATTTCGAGTTCGATCTGGAGCGCTACATTTCGGAGGAGCGTTTCCAACGTATCAAGACGTTCTGCCGGGACAAGGAAACGCCTTTTCTCGTGATCGATCTGTGGAAAGTGGCGCGGAAGTACCAGGAACTGCAGGATGGATTGCCTTTCGCGAAGATCTACTACGCGGTAAAGGCCAATCCGAACGAGCAGATTCTGCGCATGCTCATCGACAAGGGAGCCTGTTTCGACATCGCGTCCATCCATGAACTGGATCAGATGCTGCGTCTCGGTGTTTCTCCGGATCGTCTCAGTTACGGCAATACGATCAAAAAGGCCCGTGACATTGCCTACGCGTATCAAAAGGGAGTGCGCCTCTTCGCCACCGACTCTGACAGCGATGTCCTCAAGATCGCGGCAAACGCTCCGGGGTCTCGCGTGTTCTTTCGCATCCTCACCGACGGAAGCGGAGCTGATTGGCCGCTCTCGAGAAAATTCGGTGCCCATCCCGACACGATTTACCGCATCATCCTCTCGGCGGCGGAACTCGGTCTCGATCCCTACGGCATTTCCTTTCACGTGGGATCACAGCAGCGTGATATTGGCCAGTGGGACCATGCCATCGCGACGTGTAAGTATCTCTTTGACGCGACAAGAGAGCAGGGAATCGCTCTTCGGATGATCAATCTCGGAGGAGGGTTTCCGGCGAACTACCGGGCGCCGACCCTTGCCACGGAGGTCTACACCCGGGAGATCACCCGGTTTCTCCAGGAGGACTTCGGCGATGATTTACCCGACGTCTTCGTCGAGCCCGGAAGATTTCTCGCGGGAGACGCGGGCATTCTCGTCACAGAAGTGGTACTCATTGCCAAGAAGTCAGAGTTCAACCAATACAACTGGGTCTATCTGGACGTGGGAAAATTCGGGGGCCTCATCGAGACACTCGACGAGGCGATCAAGTATCCCATCTACTCCGAACGGACCGGACCCTGTCAGCATGTCATTCTCGCTGGTCCGACCTGCGACAGTGTGGACATTCTCTACGAGAACGAGAAATACGAACTCCCCGCCGACATCGAGGAGGGGGATCTTCTGTACTTTTTTACCACCGGAGCCTACACGCAAAGCTATTGCTCGGTGAACTTCAACGGATTTCCTCCCTTGAAAGCCTACGTTTTCGACGAAGAAGAGTTCCGTGAGAAGGAGTGCGTCGCCTCCTGACAGGGGATGCAGAAAGAGGCTTCGGGAAATACACGGAGACGACCGGGGAAATTTTCCCGGTCGTCTCCGTGTATTGCAGGGGGCAGGTCGTCGCCTTCCGTTCCGTCCGAAAGTGACTTGCAAAGGTGCTTTCTTGAGGAGATTTCTTCATACGCTACTCAACCACACCCTACCTACCCTACTTTACGTGTCCAGCTACGGGGCACTCATTGCCTTGAAAACTGCTTGCCGGTGCTTTACTGCCCTTGGAGGAAGGCGATCAACCTGCCCACGGTTGCATTCTAGCATGCTTCATTTTGTTAGTCAAGTGTCTTTGTGTTGAGTTTTTTGACGAGAGCGTTTCATGGATTTTCGGGAGATGTCTTTTGTTCCCGAAGAGCGTTCTCTGTTCCCCAACTCTTTTTCCCAAGCCGGAGTGTTCGAGTGATCCGGTGCAGGTTCGTCCGGTCCGCTGGGTGCTCACGATTCAGCGCTCATCGGAACAAAAAGCCGGACGCCTCTTTATCTTGTTCCGGCGCGTTCCTGTCGTACCGGCTGTTTTTGAGAAAAGCTTCCGAAAAAGCCCTGAAACAGCAGTCCTTTCTTTTGCAGGGGTGTTGTGAAAGTTGAAAAGATTTGGGAAAATGAGAGTCGGGAAAGAAGGCGTTCTCGGGGGCATCTTGCGCCGTGCGGGCGAAACTCCAGTCTTTTTTCTCGTGTTTTCTCCGCGGTAATGGTTCCTGTAGCAGAGAAGAAGAGGGGAGGTGCTCTTCGTGGCGGACGAGAGAACGATCCTTCTGGTGGAGGACGAGCTCATTTTTGCTCAGGATCTTCGGAACAAGCTGGACAGAGCCGGTTTTTCCGTGGTGGGAGTTGCCTGTACCGGAGACGAGGCACTCGCTTTCGTGGAGCGCACGCCTCTTCGCCTCATTCTCATGGATATCCGCCTCAAGGGAGGCGAGGACGGTATCGAAACGGCGCAACGAATACTCAGCCGTTTCGATGTCCCCATCATCTACCTCACTGCTTACGCGGACGAGGAAACCCTTGCGAGGGCCAAGGCGACGAGTCCTTACGGATATCTGCTCAAGCCCGTGGACGATCTCACTCTTCCGGCGAGTATCGAAGTCGCACTGAAAAAGCACGAAATGGAGCGGCTTTTGAAGGAAGGGGAGCAATGGCTTCGCGGCACACTCCGAAGTCTCGAAGATGCAGTGATCAGTACCGACGCCCATGGCAAGGTGAAGACCATGAATCCTCGGGCGGAGCTTGTTACCGGCGTCGGAGAGGAGCGCGCTGCGGGAATCCCCGCCGGAACGCTTCTCTCTTTCAACGGTGGGGACGTGGATCCTCTCGGGCTGGCATTGCGGGAAGGCCGGAGCGTTTCCTGTGCGACCCGTGTTTCCTTTTTTGCCTCGGCCTCCGATGTCTCCATGCCGGTGAATGTCTCCGCCTCGCCGATTTTCTCCACGTCAGGAGCGCTGGTCGGAGCGGTTCTCGTCTTGCGGGACCTCACTGAAGCCGAAGAAATGCAGCGTCGTCTTCTCGAACGGGACGAGGATCTCCGGAAGAGCCTGCTGCGACTGGAGGAGTCCGTGCGGGATACGGTAAGGACCATGGCGAAGCTCGTGGAGGTTCGGGACCCTTATACGGCGGGACATCAGCGACGCGTGGCTGAGCTTGCCAAGGCCATCGCAGAAAAACTCGAGCTGGGAAGGGAGACGGTCGATGCGGTGTTCATGGCGTCTCTGACGCACGACATCGGCAAGATCAAAATACCCTCGGAAATTTTGAGCAAGCCTGGAAGGTTGACCGACATCGAATACATGATCATCAAAACACATCCCGAAGTCGGTGCGGAAATTCTCGGTTCCGTCCGCCTTCCCTGGCCTCTGGACAGAATCGTTCACCAGCACCATGAACGCCTGAACGGCTCCGGCTATCCCAGGGGGCTTTGCGGGGATTCCATCATGGTAGAAGCCCGAGTGCTCGCTGTGGCGGATGTGGTGGAGGCCATGTTCTCCCACAGGCCCTACAGGCCGTCCCTCGGCATCGAGAGCGCTCTCGGCGAGGTGCGGAGTAAGGCGGGTTCTCTCTACGATCCCCATATCGTCGGGGCCTGTTGTGCTCTTTTCGATGAGGGATTCGCCTTCCTTCCTGAAACGGGGTGACATACTCCGGTCAAACTGTCTTTTCGTTTAGAAATCCTCCTTGACCGCGGCACGGATTGGTGCTATAAGTGATGCCAACATTTTCTCCTGGAGGCGTGGTTATGTTTTGGATGCCCTTCTCCCGATCTCTTTGTGGCGCTGGTATCTGCTCCTCTTCCCGGTCTTGGGGAGAGGATATGTTGCGTTTCCCGGCACCGCAAATGGAGGAGTGGAAGTAGCGGATATTTCGGAAAATATTCCACCACGACGATGCGGAAGAGGGCCGGGAGAGTTTCCCGGCCCTCTTGTTTGTTTTCCGTTCGCAATGGAACTTCGGGTTTTTCGACGGGAAAGATGTCATGTCCGAAGGGAGAAACAGGCCCGGAAGGGCGTGGTGTTGAAAAGGGAAATACGCAGACGGGAGGAATGTTCATGGGAAAGTTTCTCTGTACGCCCGGTCCGGTTCCGGTGCCGGACATGGTCGCCGCCGCGGCGGCGAGGCCCCTGATGAGTCACCGGGAGCCGGATTTCGGTTCCCTTCTCGGCCGTCTTCAGAATCGTCTTCGGGATCTCCTGCGCGTGGACGGACCGGTGTTGCTTCTCCCTGGTTCGGGGACTGGTGCGCTGGAGGGAATGCTCGGCGGAATGCTTCGCCCGGGCATGAAAGTTCTCTCCGTTTCCTGTGGTGCCTTCGGCGATCGTTTTCGGGATATCGCTCTCCGCATGGGGGGAGATGTCGTTTCCGTGGATGTGCCCTGGGGGAGCAGCGTTTCTCCGGAGCGGGTCCGCGAAGCCCTTCAGGAACGCGGAGATGTGCGGCTTGTCCTGCTCACCCACAACGAGACCTCCACGGGGGTCACGAATCCCATATGGCGGATCGTTCGAGCCATGCCGGAGCCCCGTCCTCTCGTTCTCGTCGATGCCGTGAGCAGCCTCGGGTGCATGCCCTGTTCTCCCGAAACCTGGGGTGTGGATGGTCTGGCCTCCAGTTCCCAGAAAGGGTTGCTCACACCTCCCGGAGTTGCGCTTGTCTGGCTCTCTCCGAAAGCATGGAAGGCTGTGGAGGAAACACCTTCCCGGAGCGTTTTCTTCGATCTGCGGGCACACCGGACGTTTCTCGACAAGGTGGAGCCACAGAATCCCTATACGCCTCCGGTGACGCTCTTTTACGCTCTCGATGCAGCCCTGGCCTTCCTCGGCGAATACGGTCACGCCCGGTGGTTCGCCGCACGAAGGCGTTTCGCCCGGAGTTTCGTGGAAGGAGTCCGCGCTCTGGGGTGCACGCTTCTGGTGGCGGAGGAGGCGCGTCGCTCCTGGGGAGTGACGGCACTACGGGTTCCCGGCATGTCGAAACGGCTGCAGAAGACGCTTCGTGAACTCGGAGTCGAGGTGGCGGAGGGGCAGGGACGACTCAAGGAGGACCTGATCCGCTTTGCCCATTACGGCGATCTCGGCTGGCCGGAGGCCGCCTTGTATCTGGGAAGCCTTTATGCGGCCCTTCGGGAGTGCGGCGCCGATCCGAAAACGGGTGCTCTCGAGGCGGCGTACGCGGCATGGAACAAAGAAGGAGCGTGAGGACATGTTCAAGGTACTCGTCACGGAGCCTGTTCACGAGACGGGACTGGAGCTGCTGGCAAGGGATCCCGACATCCAGGTGGAACAGCGGCTCCGGCTGTCGAGGGAGGAGCTCCTCGACGCGGTGGAAGGGTACGATGCGCTGCTCACGAGAAGTGGAACCCCTGTTGACCGTGAACTGCTGCTCCGTGCGACGCGTCTGAAGGTCATCGCCCGAGCCGGAGTGGGTGTGGACAACATCGACATTGCCGAGGCGAGTCGGCGGGGTGTGGTGGTCATCAACGCTCCTACGGGAAACACCCTCGCCGCGGCGGAGCTCACCATGGCGAATCTCCTCGCTCTCTGCCGGAAAGTTCCCCAGGCCTATACATCCATTCTCGACGGAGAGTGGGAGCGCAAGCGCTTCATGGGAACGCAGCTCTTCGGAAAACGTCTTCTCATCGTGGGGCTGGGGAGGATCGGCGGAAACGTGGCTCTCCGCGCCCGTTCCTTCGGTATGGATATCTCCGCGTTCGATCCTTACGTGTCGGCCTCGCGGGCGGAATCGCTCGGAGTGACGCTCGCGGAGGAGCTTCCCGGAGCCCTGGCTCTGGCGGATGTGGTTACCCTCCACGTCCCTCTTACGGCGGAGACAAGGGGCATGATCGACGAAAAAGCCTTTCGGGCTATGAAACGTGGGAGCTTTCTCGTCAATTGCGCCCGGGGTGGCCTCGTGGATGAGCGGGCCTGTGCGGAAGCGCTTCGGGAGGGACGTCTCGCGGGGATCGCGTTTGATGTCTATGGAACGGAACCCCCGGGAAAGGAACACCCTTTTCTGGCGGAGGACCTACGGGACCGAATCGTGCTCACCCCGCACATTGGAGCGAACACCAGGGAAGCCCAGTCCGCAGTGGCCCAGATCGCCACGTCGAATCTCGTGAACGCCCTCAAGGGATTTCCCTACGAGCACGCGGTGAATCTTCCTTTCATGGAGGGGCAGCTCCCTCCCCTCGAAAAAACGTACCTTTCCCTGGCGAGAAAACTCGGCAACCTCGCGGGGCAACTTCTGCGGGGAGCGCCCAAATCGATCCGGCTTCTCCTCAAGGGGGGGCTGTTCAAGGAAGACTCCTCTCTCGTTCACTTCGACGTTCCCTACCGCTACGCCCCCTACACGGTGGCGGCTCTCAAGGGGCTGCTGGAAGTCCGCCACGGTCCCGAGGTGAGCTATATGGCAGCCCCCCTCATGGCGGAGGAACGACATCTTTCCGTCGAGGAAGGGAAGGGCGAATCCGGGACCTACAAGAATCTTCTGGAACTCGTCGTGGAGGGAGATCGGGAGAGTGTTGCCCTTCAGGGGACTGTGACGGAGGAAGGGCGACAGCGCGTGGTCCGATTGAACGGTTATCCCATTGAGTTCATCCCCGAACGGCGTCTGCTTCTCTTCAGCAACCATGACCGGCCCGGTGTCATCGGTAAGGTGGGAACGCTGCTCGGCGACGCCGGGGTGAACATCGCGAATTTCGCGCTGGGGCGCAAGAACGGCAGCGGCCTTGCCCTGGCGGCCCTGCAAATCGACAACGACATTGCTCCCGATGTGGTGCGGCAGTTGTCCGAGGATGCGGATCTGCTTTGGGCGGCCGTGACGACCTTCCCGGAGGAACTGTGACCCATGCGCATGTATTGGGTACGCCATGGCGTCACTGCGTGGAACGAAGAAGGACGCTTTCAGGGGAAACAGGACATTCCCCTCAACGCAAGAGGAAGAGCACAGGCGAGGCGCGTGGGTGAAGCTTTTGTGGCCCGTCCTCTCGATCACGTTTATGCCAGTCCGCTTTCCCGGGCGAGAGAGACCGCCGAGGCGGTCGCATGCCGCCTTGGCCTTGCCGTGGAACTTCTGCCTCGTGCGGCGGAGATTGATCATGGAGAATGGGAAGGACTCCTCGCCGCCGATGTGGCGCGACGTTGGCCGGAGTTGCTGCGACGCTGGCATGAGATGCCTCAGGATGTGCGCATGCCCGGAGAGACCGGGGAATCTCTGGAAGATGTTCTGTGCAGGGCGAAGGAGGCTCTCGAGCACATTCGAGACCGGGGCGGGGACGAGGTACTTCTCGTGGCTCATGATGCTGTTCTCAAGGTCCTTCTGTGCCATCTTCTGGAGATGCCCCTTTCGGGGTTCTGGAAATTTCAACTGGGAAACGGGAGTATCACGGTCCTTGAGGAACGCTCGGGTGGATGGCGTTTTTCCGTCATAGGGGACATGTGCCACATGGGTGATGCCTTTGTGCGGGAGGAACAGAAAGGGCTCTGAGGCGAAAACGGAAGGGGAGGTGAGGCGAGACGGTTTCCCCCCGCTTTGCCTCGCCCGTTTCCGCCGCCACGGAATGGAGAGATGACGTCTTTCCCCGACGCATGGAGCGGCGCTCTCGCGCGAGGAGCGGTGACGGAGAACCGCTCTTCGGGTACACTGTCTCCCAAAGAGCACTGGAGGATGTTTTCCGCGACACCCGTGCGGACCCTGTCGTCTTCCCGGCAATGACTGCGAAGGAGTGACTCCATGAGTTCGGAGCAGCAACGACTCAGCACAAAGCAGATAAAGGAACTCGGAGAAAACGAGAGTTTCCGCGGTGTCTTTCTGCTTCAGCGGCTTTCTCCCAAGACGAGCCCCAAAAACGGACAGCCCTATTGGGACTGCTCCGTCATGGACGGCGACGGCGGCATCGACGCCAAGATCTGGAGCAACGCGGATTGGATCGATCTTTCCTCCGGTGTAGGACAGAAAAAGAAAATGAACCCCCTCGGCGAGGGGTTTGTCCGGAGCATCGAAGGAACATCCGTGGGCGTCAAAGGAAAAGTAAATTCCTACAGAGGCCAGCAGCAGTTTGTCTTCGAGGAAATCTATCTGGTTGATCAGGAGAAATATCCACCCCACCTCTTCGTCCGAAAATCGACGATTCCCCTTGAAGACCTGGAGGCACGTTTCCGGAATCTGCTCGCCCGGGCAGACGAAAGAAGGCGCTCCTTTCTCGAGCGCGTCTTTTCCGGCGAACTCTGGGAGCGATTTCAGGTCATCCCTGCGGCGGTGACACACCATCATGCCTACGTACACGGTCTGCTCGAGCACACGGTGATGGTGACGGAGTCTGCGTTGGCCATGGCGGACAGTTATGTGAAGAGCGGTACCCGGCTCGATTTCGGTGTCGTGATCGGAGGAGGTCTTCTCCACGACATCGGAAAGATAGATGCCTACGGGTTGACTCCGGCTCCGGCCATGACACTTCCCGGAGCGGTGTTGGACCACGTGGCTCTCGGTTTCGCCCGCTTCCGGTCCCTTGCCGATGTCTTCGACCTGGATGAAGTGACGGCGATGCATCTGGGGCATATCATACTGAGCCACCACGGAGAGAAGGAATATGGTTCACCCGTGCTTCCCGCCACCCGGGAGGCCCTGATCGTCTCGGCGGCGGACGAGTTGGATTTTCGACTCTTTTGCTACGACACCGCCGTGGAAACCACCTTGCCCGGCGGTGTGAGCGACTATCATGCGGTGACCCAGAGGCGTTACTGGAAATGGGGCGACTCCACACAGGAGGCGCCCGAAGAGAAATGAGAGGAGGAGTCGTGATGCGCATACGAGTGGAGTATTGTACCGGTTGAGGGTACTTGCCGAAAGCGCTCGGCGTTGCCGAGGCATTGCTTGCGCGGTTCAAGAACGACATCGCTTCGCTGGAACTGATCCCCTCGGGGGGTGGCGTGTTCGAGTTTTTTGTGGAGGGCGAACTGGTGTACAGCAAAAAAGCGACGGGGCGGCATGCGGATCCGGCGTTCCTCGTGGAGGAAGTCGCGAAGCGACTGTAGCGGTGGCAGTCCTGGTGTATTGGAGCGGCGGAAGGGTTCCGCCGCTTTCCTTGTTTTCGGAGGTGTGTTGCAGTGGGGAGGACGTTTCGAATCACCCGGGACGATTGCGGACGACGTCTCGACAGGGTTTTACGGGGGCTTTTCCCCGACGTACCCCTGGGAGCCCTCATGCGGGCTGTTCGAAAAGGGCTTGTGCGGGTCGAGGGGAAAAAAACAGTCTGTTCCGCCCATGTGGAGGAAGGACAGGAAATCCTTGTCCCTTGGGAACCGGTCTCTCCTGAAAAAAAAGAACGGACGGCGGATGCGGAACCGAGAGAAGCGGGGCTTTCCGCAGCGAACCCCCGGAAACGAGTGACGATTCCTGTTCTGTACGCGGACGAGCATGTTCTCGTGGCGAACAAACCTGCCGGCGTTCTGAGCCAGCCTTCCGAGGCGAGAGGAGACTGTATCGCCGAAGAACTTCTGCGGAACGGGCAGACCTCTTCACTGGCCGTTCCGGTGCATCGCCTCGACAGGAATACGTCGGGAGTGCTTCTCCTCTCCCTGTCCCGGATAGCTTCCCGGGTATTGCACGATGCGTGGCGTTCCGGCGGTGTGGAGAAAATCTATTGGGCCCTCGTGGAGGGGACGCTTCCCGAATATGGAAAGATCGACCTTCCTCTCCGAAAGGATGGGGCCACGAACAGCGTTGCTGTGGACGACCGGGGGAGCGACGCATTGACGGAGTTCGAGCGCATCGCCTGTGTCGAGGGAATGTCCCTGGCCAGAATACGGCTTTTGACGGGGCGTTCACACCAGATCCGGGTACATCTCGCCCATATCGGACATCCTGTGGTGGGGGACGGGAAATACGGATCCACAGTGCACAGGTCTTTTCCTCCGGCGGCAAGGCGTCCCCTCCTCCATGCCCGGGCACTTTTTCTGCCTGTTCTGCTTCCACCGCTGCAGCATCTCTCGGAACGGACCTTTGTTGCGCCTCTCCCCCACGATTTTCGAAAGGCTCTTTCCGGGATGACTTGGCAAGCTTACCTGTAGGGGGTATAATGGCCCCCAGAAGGGAGTGGAGAAGAATGAGCAAACTCACGTTGGAACTCACGGAAAAGGCGCGGGAGAAAATCGAGAAATGGGGCGGTGTCGCCCACGTGATCGTGCGACGCATCGGTGGTGGCTGAGCTGCGCAGTATGCCGCTCTCGTCGAGAACGGCAAGCCCGACGCGGAAGAGGGAAATGCGGTACTCCAGGACGGGAATGTCCGCCTGTTCGTTCCCGAGGAAATGACCTTTTATGACGATGTGGTGCGAGTCGATCTGAAGGGGTTTCTCTGGAACACCATGCTCCTTGTGGAGACGGCCAGGATTGCCAGAGCGGGAGGAACCTGCTCTCTCTGAGAACGACAGAGGATGTTCCGTTCCGGCGTTTCGTTCCACCGGTTCCTTTAAGAGGGGGGCGCATGTGCGCCCCCCTCTCGCTGTGAAACGAATCCGGGGCAGGGAACGCCCCCATGTGACAAAGGCCTTGCGCCACGCTGCCCGGTGCTTTTCTTCTCAGAGTTTGATCTCCTTGAGGTTCTTCTGAGCGCGGACGATGGAGGTGATGATGGTCGCCATGGATTCGAACTTGGAGATGGCGTCCTGCATGATTTCCACGGAGTCGTCCATCTCCACGGAGCCGCTCCGTACCTTTCCGCTTGCGTCGTGCATGATGGTGGTGAGGTGGGTCATGAATTCCTTGTTCGTGTTCAGGAAGTCCATGAACGAACCGAGAGAGTCCCGGATCACGCCGAACATGTCGTTCACGCGCTGCACGTTTTCGATTGCTTCCTTGACGGAACCAGAGATCTCGAGGACTTTTTCTCCGATTTTGTCCGAGGCTTCCTTGGTTTGAAAGGAAAGTTTCTGTACTTCCGAGGCGACCACGGCGAATCCCCTGCCGTGTTCGCCCGCACGCGCAGCCTCGATGGAGGCATTCAGGGCCAGCAGGTTGGTCTGCTTGGCGATCTTGTTGATTTCCTGGGACATCTTCTCCACTTCGAGAAAACTGTTGAGTGTACCGAAAGTCGCCTCCACGGTCTTTGCCACGTCGGCGCTCATACCGTCGATATTCGTTCCGGACTTGCTCAACTCTTCCTCCAAAGTCCGGTTCATGTCCTTGATGCGCAGGACATTGTCCTGTGCCTCCCGGCTGCTTGCCTCGAATTCGTTCACGGTTTTTCCGAGCACCTCGCTGAGGACGGCGAACCTCTCCGAGATGTCTGAAAGTTCGTTCTGCACAGCCAGGACCCTCCGGACGAGGACCTCGTCGAGCTGGGCCATGAAGGAATTCATGAGGGTCGCGCCGAAGTAGGCGGACGAGAGCTCCCGGATGGCCTCGTTCTGTCCGTCCGTCATCGCCATGGGCGTTACCCAGCCCTGCGCCCCGTGGGGCGAAGGGCTGGGCCTCCGTAGAAGGAATCGAGAAGGTCGACACCGCAACGGAGTTCCCGGAACCAGTCGAAGAAGCGGCGAACGGAGTCGCCCTTCATGACCGCCCCGTGCTGGGGCGCGATGGCGGAAATCTCCCTGGAGGAAACGATGTCAACCCACTTTCGGCACGCCGTATTGGAGGCCATGTACCGTTTGTGGAATCCCTCCATGAGCTTACTGTGCGCGTCGAAATCCTCCACCACGGGATAGCGTTTTCCCGGCGGAAAAATGGCTGCTCCGATGTCTCCGCTGAAAAGGATCTTTGAAATGGGGTCGTACAGGGAGAACTGTCCCGTGGAGTGGAGGAAGTGAGAGGGAATGAGTTCCAGACGTGTCCCGTCGCGGAGGGAAAGGGAGCCCCCCTGATCCGGAATGGCGGCGATGCGTTTCTGGTCGTACACGCCGAAATGGGGAAGAAAACGTACCCAGAGCCCGGAAATGTGGACCTTGGCGTTTTCCGCCAGAGAAAGCCACAGGGTGATTCCCGAGGAGACGTCGGGATCCTGGTGAGAATAGAAAATGTTCCTGATGTGGGAGATATTCACCTTCTCCGCCACGTTCGCGAGGACCCTGGGAAAGACGTGCGCGCCTCCCGGGTCCACGAGGATCACTTCGTCCTCGTGAAGGATCATGTACTGATTGGTCTGGACGACTCCTTCTTCCTCCTGTTCCTCCCATCCGAGCAGAAGATACTTGTGGCGCGGGTCGTCGTAGAGGCTGAGCGTGCTGAACTGTGCCATGGTTCTCACTCCTTGTCCCTGTCGTTTCTCTGCTCTCCGGAGGAGGTGACGGAGCAATTTGCCGAAGAGCGCTGGGTAGTTGATTTTTTTCTCCCGAACTGGCAGGGAGTACCCCGTGGGAGAAGAATTTTCGCGACGAGTCGGAGAGAAAGAACTGTCCGGAAGATCAGGGGTTGAGTCGGTAGATGGTTCTGGGCCAGGGGATCGCTTCCCTGATGTGCTGGAGGCCACAGATCCAGGCCACAACTCGTTCGATCCCCATGCCGAATCCGCTGTGGATGAAGGTGCCATAGCGCCGGAGATCGAGATACCACGTGTAGGACTCCTCCGGAAGGCCCTGTTCGCGGATTCTCGCCACGAGTCGCTCCATGTCGTCCTCGCGCTGGGAACCGCCGATGATCTCTCCGTAGCCTTCGGGTGCGAGGAGGTCGTCGCAGAGCACAAGATCGGGATTTGTGGGATGTTCCTTCATGTAGAAGGCTTTCACCTTCTTCGGGTAGCACTGGACGAAAACGGGCTTGTCGTACTGTTGGGTGAGAATCGTTTCGTCGTCATTGCCAAAATCCTCGCCGTACCGGATGTCACTGCCGAGACTGTGGAGTTTTTTCACCGCATCGTCGTAGGTGATGCGGTGAAAGGGAGGAACGACCTTTTTCAGCGGTTCCACGTCCCGTTCGAGCAACGCGAGTTCCTTGCCGCAATGGAGGAGGACCTGCTCCACGATGGCGGAGACGAGGTCTTCCTGAAGATGCATGTTGTCCTCGTGGTCGTAGAAGGCGACTTCCGGTTCCACCATCCAGAATTCGGTGAGATGACGCCGTGTCTTTGACTTCTCCGCCCGGAAAGTGGGACCGAAGGTGTATATCTTGCCGTACGCTGCGGCGGCGGCTTCGGCATAGAGCTGCCCTGTCTGGGCGAGATAGGCTTTTCCCATGTCGAAATAGTCGAGGTCAAAAAGCCCCGAGGCTCCCTCTCCGATGGAACCGGTGATGATCGGGCTGTCCACGAGGAGGAATCCGTTGTTTCGCAGGTATTCCCGGGTTGTCCAGATCACCTGTTCTCGGATCTTCATGATGGCGTGCTGCCGTTGACTTCGGAGCCACAGATGCCTCAGGTCGAGGAGGAAATCGATGCCGTGTTCTTTTTTGCCGATGGGGTATTCCTCCGTCGGGTTGTGGAGAACCTTGAGCGCCGTCACGGAGAGTTCCACGCCTGAAGGAGCGCGCTGATCGGCGCGGACTTTCCCCGTCACTTCGAGGCATGCTTCAAACCAGAGGTTCTTGGCGTTCTCGAAATCCTCTTCCGCCACATCGTTCTTCACCATGACGGCCTGAACAAACCCCGATCCGTCCCGAAGCTGGAGAAAGTGAATCTTGCCGGAGCTCCGTTTGTTGTACATCCATCCGCGGATGACGACCTCCTCGTCGATGTGTTGCGGCAACTCTCGAATCTGTACGCAGGATACGGGCATGTGTTCTCAACCTCCTCGGGTGCTTTCCTCGCGGAAGGGGCACCATATCGCTTGGAGCACTGTAATCTATGATACACTATAGAACATTCTCGGGACAAAGGAGCAAGGGGTTTGCATATTCCACGTTTGGTACTTGCCGACGAGCGACGTTCTGGCATGGTTCCCGTCTCGGTCCTTCTCGCGGCGGCACTCCGGGAAAGAGGATATCCTCTTCGCCTGTTCGCCGCTGGGTTGGACGAGGTCACGTTGTGTCTCCTCAGATGGGCCTGCAGGCAGGAGGTGACGCTCCTGGAGCCTTTTCTCGCGGGTGGCGAAAAACCTCTGCAGCTCCTCTTCGAATCCGCCGCCGATCCGGAGGCGCTCAATCTCATCGTCGGTCCTCTCGCGACGGAGCGGGAGCGTGAGGACAAACTCCTTCTCGACCGCTGGACGCTCCGGGTCGCTCAGTGCCTGGATGCACCCCTCTTGCCCGTTCTCAACGCGGATTCCGCAGCGGTCCTTGCTGCAAGAACCGCGGAGAATCTTCTCGGGCAGCTTCAGGAATTCGATCGTATTCCCAAACTGGGTATCTGTTTCAATGCGGTGCTCAACCCGAAGGAGTACCAACTCTTGGAGATCGAACTGGGACGTCGTCTTCCTTGGATCGCCGCAGGATATTTCCCCGCCTCGCTCGGCCGGGAGCTGCCCCCCGAGGAAGTCCTTTTCACGCAGGAGTTCTCCTCTCCCCGCTTTTTCTCTCTTCGCAGTGCGGTGGCGCAGCTGTGTGCCATGGAGGACGAAATCTTCTGGTCTCTCGTGGCGGCAATGAGCAAGCTCGCACCGGAATGGACCCCCCTCTCCTTCGAGGTGGAGCCGCTTCCCGCGGCGCTAAGCGTGGCCGTGTTGCGCCATCCTGCTCTTGGATTGGGAGGGGACAATCTGGAACAGCTGTTGCATCGGCTTGGAGCCTGGATTTTGGAAGTGCGCCCGGGTGAGGCGATTCCCTCCGAGGCGGATGTCTTGTACGTGCCTCACGGTGCCGAACAGCACATTCGCGGAGCTGTTTTGAACAACTCGAACCTGAAACGGACCGTGGGGCAATTTGTCTTCGGAAACAAGGCGTTCCTCATGGAAGGCAACTGTGCAGCTCTTGCAGGGGAACGAATTTTTGAAAGAGACGGAAGCGAATGGACAGGTCTCGGCATTTTTCCGGTACAGGCCCGCTATTCCGGAAACGGCAACCTGTCGGGAAAAAAAGAGGAGCCTCTCTGCCGGGTCGAGGCGCAGTGCGTCAGAAACGGCCCCCTGCTGCGAAGCGGAGAGCGGGTGCGCGGATACTGGTCCCCGAACCTGGTCATCTCCGGAGAGCGGGAACGCTCGGGGGAGTGGTCGGTGCTCGATGCAAAGGATCGGAAGGAGCTGCTGACCGATTCCTGGAGCCTGAAGCGGGGAGTGATCACACAGCTTCGCATCGAACCCTGGAACTGCATTCATGAAATCCGGCGCTGGCTTGCCGGAATGTAGTGTGCCCGCTTCGGGGCGGAGAAACGACAGTGCTGGAAGGAGATCTGCCATGAAGGACCAAAGAGAAGACTGGTTGACCTGGGGGCCCCATCTTCTTGCCGAGGCCGAGTCGTTCGGCGAGGATATCATCGCCTGGAGAAGAGAATTTCATCAATTTCCCGAACTGGCCTACGAGGAGAACGTCACCGCTTCCAGGGTCGTTCAGATTCTTTCTTCCATAGAAGGCATTCGGGTGATTCAGGGGTTCGGTGTTCCCACGGCGGTGGTGGGTGTCCTGGGGGAAAACCTGCCGGGGGGAGCCACAATGCTCCGGGCGGACATGGATGCCCTGGCGCTTGATGAAGAGACGGGCCTTTCTTTTTCTTCGTGTATTCCTGGAATCATGCATGCCTGCGGTCACGATGCGCATATGGCGTCTCTCTTGGGTGCGGCGGAGCTCCTCGCATCCCGGATGGATCTGCTGCGGAATCCCGTGGTGTTCGTCTTTCAGCCTGCGGAAGAGGGGAAGGGCGGTGCCCGAGCTCTCACCGAGGCGGGCATCATCGGCAAATTCGGCATCGAACGAGTGCTCGGGCTGCATTTCTGGCCCAAATTGCCCTATGGAACGCTTTTCACCCGCCCCGGTCCCATCACGGCGCTTTCGGATCGTTTCCACGTGGAAATCCAGGGTGCCGCATGTCATGCGGCGTCGCCCCATATGGGGGTGGACCCGATCGCGGTCGCTGCCCACGTTCTTCTTGCGTTGCAGCACCTTACGAGCCGCGAGGTCGATCCTCTCGACAGTGTGGTGATCTCGGTGGGGCAGATCGAAGCGGGCGATGCCTACAACGTGATCCCCGAGAGGGCCCATCTGTGGGGAACGCTTCGTACGTTCGATCCCGCTCTGCGGGATCGCATGCAGAAGCGGCTCGAGGGAGCGGTTGTCGATGTCTGCCGGGCGTTTCTCAGTACGGCCGGGGTGGAGTATGTGCGGAACTATCCTCCCGTGTCGAACGATGGAGAACTGACAAGACAGGTTCTGGAACTGTCGCGGCATTTCTTCGGCGTGGAGGAGACACATGTGCTGGACCGTCCGCTTCTGGCCGGAGAGGATTTCTCGTTCTATTCCCTCGAGTGTCCCGCGAATTTCATGCTTCTCGGGACTGGTGCGGAATATGGTCTGCATCATCCGAAATACGACGTTCCCGAGGAGTTGCTCCATCTTGCCTCTGCCTGGCAGGCCTTTCTGGCCCTTACGTTGTGAACGGTGATCCCACCTCCGCGTCCTTCGGAGAAGAGCGTGCGGGGGCCGGATCGTCGGGATACGGAGTTGGAACCGACTGGAGGATGCGAAGAGTGGGTGCACTTGGGCGTCTCGAAGAGCACATCATGCGGCGGTGTCGGGAGGAGTTGGGCGAAAAAGCCCTCTGGTGGCGGGGGGAATGGTGGTCCAGGGGGGCTTTCCTCGGCTTGGCCGATCAATGCACGGTGCAACTGGAGAAGAACGGTTTTTCGCCCGGGCAGCGCCTGGGACTCCTTCTGCCGAATTCCCCCCTTTTTCTGGCGCTTTCCCTTGCGGCATGGCGACTTGGGGGAGCTGTGATCCCCCTGAACCTCCAGGCTGGATTTTCTGCGATCCAGAAGGCACTGCGTTTTTCCGACGTTTTCGCCGCCGTTCTTCCCCAGGGAATGGAATCTTTGGCCGAAGGGCTTGTCAGCGCGGGAATTCCCGCGGCGGCCATGCCTCTGGAAGGCCCCCTTTCGGAGATGCCCCGTCGTGCCGGAGCTAACATGGGGAATGCCACGGCGGTCATCTTCTTCACCTCCGGAACGACGGGATCTCCCAAAGCCGTTCCCGTGTCTCATGCGAACATCCTCGACAATGTCACCGCCTCCATGGCGCACGTGCAGGATCTCAGGGAGGGGGAGATCATGTCGAACGTTCTCCCGAACTTTCACGCCCTCGGATTCACCGTGTGCGGTGTTCTTCCCCTGGTCATGGGGCTCTCCCAGGTGCTGATGCCTTCCTTCATGCCCGCCGAGGGAACTCTCGACGCAATTCTCCGGGCTGATGCATCCATCCTGGTCGGGGTTCCCACCCTCATCGCCCTTCTGTTGGCTGCCGTCGGAAGACGCGGTGAACCCCTGCGGCAAATCCGGCTGCTTGTGTCCGGGGGGGACCGTTTCCCTCCAAAACTCGACCGACGCTGCCAGGAACTGCTCGGTGTAGGTGCTCTGGAGGGATACGGTCTTACCGAGACGTCTCCTGTGGTGAGTGTGAACCGTTCCATGGGAGAACGAAAACTGGGTACTGTGGGGACCTGCCTTTCCGGATACTCCGTTCAGATTCGAGACGAGGCGGGGAATGTTCTTCCTCAGGGCGGAGAAGGGATTTTGTGGCTCAATGGTCCTTCGGTGACGGAGGGATATTTTCTTGCCCCGCAACTCTCGGCCGCCCGGTTCGACCAGGGGTGGTTCAACACGGGGGATGTGGTTTTCATGGATGAGGCAGGATATCTCTCGATTCTCGACAGGGCGAGCGACGTGATCATCGTCGGTGGATTCAATGTCTACCCCCAGGATGTGGAAAGCGTTCTTCTGGAACATCCCGGTGTTCTGGAGTGTGCTGCCGTGGGTGTTCCGCACTCTGTCAGCGGGGAAGTCGTGAAGGCGTACGTCATTCCCCCCCGGGGAGTTTCCGTTGAAGCGCGGGAGTTGATTGCCTACTGCAAGGAGCATCTCGCGCACTACAAGGTTCCGAGAAAGATCGACATCGTGGACGAATTGCCCCGGTCCGGGATCGGCAAGATCCTGAAACGCGAGCTCCGTTACTGGTAGGATTTTTCGAAAAGGAGTGTGAGCCGGTTGTTCGATTCCTTCGACGTGCGGATTCGCTCCCGCCTCTCCCCGGGAGAACGGCGGGGGCTCGAATCCTTTCTCGCCGCCCATGGTCTTTTCTACGAAGGAAATCCGGAGATAACGGTCTTTCTCGAAGATACGGAAGGAAGGATCGTTGCCACGGGAAGCCTTGAGGGAAAGGTCATCAAGATGGTGGCGGTGGATCCGGCCTGGCAAGAGGCGGGGCTTTCCTCGAAAGTGGTCTCTCTTCTGGTTGGGGAGGCGCGTTCCCTGGGGCGGACATCTTTGTTCGTCTTCACCAAACCCGAAGCGGGAGACCGATTTCTCGCTCTGGGTTTTGTGGAACTCGCACGCTATGATCCTCACGTGACGCTTCTTGAAATGGGAGAACCGGGAGTCGAGGCGTACAAGCGATATCTTCGGGAGGAACGCCTCTCTTCACCTCCACCGGGTGTCCGGATCGGAGGAGTCGTGGTCAACTGCAATCCCTTCACGAGAGGGCACCTCTGGCTCATGGAGCGGGCGAGTGCCTTGTGCGAGCATCTCTATGTCGTTGTGGTGGAAACCGATCTTTCCGTTTTCCCGTTTAAGGACCGGCTGCGGCTTGTCCGGGAGGGGACGGCACATCTCGGCAATGTAACGGTTCTTCGGAGTGGTGACTATGCAGTCTCCCCCGCAACGTTTCCCTCCTATTTCCTCAAGGATCGCGATGACCTCGCGAAGGCAAGGATCCAGACCCGACTTGATGTGACGCTCTTCGCGAGACTTTTCTGTCGCGAGCTGGGCATTCACACCCGTTTTGTCGGGACGGAACCCTATTGCCCGATCACGCGGACCTACAACGAGGCCATGCGCGAGGTCCTCCCCCCCCTTGGCATCGAGGTGGTGGAACTTCCGCGACTTCCCCTCGAAGAAGGAGGTGCGGCGATCTCGGCTTCCGCAGTGCGGCAGGGACTTCGCGAGGAAAATTGGGATCTCGTGCGACGCCTTGTTCCCGATGTGACCTGGGCGTACCTGCGTGACGCTTCCACCGCCGGAATTCTGGAGCGGGTGCGGAAGAGCGAGACCCGCCACTGAATTTCCTACGGACAGAGTTCATCCAGCTCGTTCAGCGCTTCCCGAAGGGAGTTCCTGCGGGGGGAATGGTCTGTCAGCACATCGCCGATGGCGACAAAGAGACCCCTTCCGAACCGGAGCTGTGCTTCCAGATCGCTTTGAGCATCTCCGAAATAGAGCGGAAACAGGGATTTCATCCGTTCCGCCAGGAGGCGCAGCCCTTCCGGAGAGGGTTTGAGGATGCCGTCCTCGGGAGTGATGCACAGGTGGGAAGGAAAGTCCTGCCAACCCAGTTTTTCCAGCGCGAGAGCCAGTTCATCTCTGGGGCGTCCCGTGTAGATGCCGCAGGGAAGGGGCAGGGACGACCAGTGCAGGGAGAGTTCGGGCGTCTCGCTGCGCCATAGCCCGGCTCCTCGGGCGTAACGGGGGCTCGCCTTCCGGATCCGCTCGTAGTCGGAGCCGAAGTAGAGTTCTTCGCAGAGGCGTCTCGTTTCTTCTCTGGAAGGGCCATTGCCGAAGGAGGCAATGACCCAGGGCGCGATGTCCTTGTCCCGGGGACAGCTGTTGAGAGTGCGTTCCCAGTCCTTCGGAGAGGGGAACGCTTCGTCGAGAGATGTCTTCCCCGAGGAGGCTGCGGCGGCCAGAAAAGCCCAGGCGATGTCATAATCGTCGTTGAATCCAGGGTGGCGTTTGGTGACGCGCAAATGTTCGTCGCAGAAGGGTGAAGAAAGAACGTCCTTTCTGCCGAGCAGGTGATGCCATCCGAGACGGATTCCTTCGCGGATCACTTCCGGGTAGGAACGACGGACGTTGATGAGGACGCCATCCACGTCGAAGATGAAGCTGTCCGGTGCCGTGCGGGAATACATGGGACCGACTCCTCTGTGTTGATATTGTCTTCCGGAAAGAGGCGTCTTCGCCTCCGGCGGCAAGAAGGGTACCAGATCGGAGAGGGAATGTATATGATCGAAATTCCGCTGGATCGGGAATCCTCGCAAGCTCTCTACCGCCAGATCGCCTCGCACCTGAGTCTCATGATCACGCACGGTGCCTTTCCAGGAGGACATCGTCTTCCCGGAGCGCGCTCCCTCGCACGATTCCTGGGTGTGAGCCGCATCACGGTCGAGCAGTCCTACGCGCTTCTAGAATCTGCGGGAATGCTTCGCATCGAGGGACGAAGCGGTGCTTTCGTGATACCTCCGTCCGGTGCGTGTGCATCCCGGGAAGAGTTTCTTCCACATGTCGATATGGCCTCGGGATTGCCCTCGCCCGGTCTCGTTCCGGGAGGACAGATCGGCAAGCTCTGCAGAGATCTTTTTACCGCCTCCGGAGAGGATGTCCTTCTGGGAAGTCCGCTTGTGGGGGATACGGGGCTTCGGCATGCCCTTGTGCGCCATGCCGCGACGAGAGGAATTCCCGCTAGGTGGGAAGACGTGGTGGTGGTCTCCGGAGCACAGGAAGGGCTGTATCTTGCTGTGGCTACCCTCGCCGCGCAGGGTGTCCGGAAAATCTGGGTCGAGAGCTTTACGTACCCCCGGATTTTCGGCCTGGCCAAATCCCTCGGAATCGGCGTGGGATTGCTCCCCATGGAGGAACGATTCCTCGGGGAGGCCCTGACGCGGGTTCGTCAGGGAGAGGTCCTCTATCTCATTCCCAGTTTTCAGAACCCCACGGGGAGAACGCTTTCCTTGCGTCTTCGGGAACAGGTGCTTGCCGCTGCAGTGGAACGACGGTTTTGGATTATCGAGGACGATGCCTACGGAGAACTCCGCTACGGTGAGACAAGTGTTCCCGCCCTCAAGGCGATGGCGGAAAGGGAGCGGATTCTCTATCTCGGGTCGTTCAGTCAGCTTCTTTTTCCGGGATTGCGCTTGGGGTACGTGCTCGTTCCCCGGGAAATTCTATCGTCTTTTTGTGCGGCGAAGGAACAGATTTCGGGAGCGACTTCGTCTCTCGTGCAGCATCTCGTCCGCGGGTTCATCGAGGAAGGCCGTCTCGAAGAGTCGCTTTCCGCCGCACGGACGCTCATGGCGCAGCGGATGCGCCATTTGGCGGAAGAGTTGCGGAGAATGCTCCCCGGATGGCATTTCGAGCAGCCCATGGGAGGTATTTATCTCTGGCTGTACACACCGGGGGTGACTGGTTCGAAACTTGCCGCGGCGGCGAGACGGAAGGGGGCTCTCGTCTCCGCGGGAGGTGCGTTCACCTTTCCCGAGAACGATGCCGTGGAGACCCTCCGTCTTTCCGTGAGCTGCGAGGGACCGGAAGGAATCCGGGAAGCCGTGGGGATTCTCGCGGAGATCCGGAGGTTGGGCACATGAACGTCATCGTGCATGCCGTCCTTGATGGCCGAGACGAGCGGAGGTATCTCCAGGAAAGTCTGTTCGAGCGAGGGGCTTCCGTCATCGTGCAGTTGGCGCTGAACATCCCCGGATATCCGAAACGTATGGAGGGCGACCTGCCGTGCCTTCTGCGCACCTATACGTTGTTTCGAAGGGCGCTCCCGGACGGCGCGGGCTTTTTGGCCCGTTGCCTGTTGGAAAATGGAGCAGGACTCGCGCTTTGCACGGCCTTGCTCGACGTTGACGAAAATGCGCTCAAACGGCTTTGCGTTTTTCTGGAGGAGGGCCTTCCCTGGGGAAGGATTCTCGACGCGGATGTGGTGGTTCCTCAGGGCCCCTTGTCCCGAAGGGAATTCGGGTTTCCTCCGAGGTGTTGCCTTCTCTGCGAGGATGATGCAAAAAGTTGTGCCCGGCGGGGTGCCCACTCCATGCATGCTCTCCGAGAGACTGCACGCGTGCTGCTGGCACGGATCCACGACAGCGGGGAGAGGGCTCAGCGCTCTTCCGGGGGGTTTTCTGCCGCATCCGCGTCAATGAGATAACGTTTCCAGAGAAAGAGGGCGATTCCGGCGCTCAGCGTGCCGAAAAGAATCCCCAGGGCAATGAGATCCGGACGCCCTTTTTCGAAGAAGTACCCCCCCAGTCCAGCCACGGCCTTGGCGTATCCCACGATCGATCCGAGTGAAAAAAGCAGAACGACGAAACGCATGAGACTACCTCCAGGAATTTTTCTTTTCTCTCACGAGGGGAGTGCCCATCATTCGGGAAAAGAGTTGTGTGCACTGACAGGTGGTGATACAATCAGCGCGTTTGGGAAACATGCACAAAAGTTATGCAGTTGAGAGCAGGTCCGAAGACGAGGAGGCACCGACGTGAGAGAACCCAGATTATATACTACATCCGCCGATTATGTATACCAGGAACTGCGCCACCGGATCATCACGAAGCAACTCAAGCCGGGGCAGCGGCTTCCCGAGGTCAATATCGCCGTTCAGATGGGGGTCAGTCGGACTCCCGTGCGAGAGGCGCTGCGGCGGCTGGCCAGCGAAGGGCTCGTCCTTGTCATTCCCAACAGCGGTGCCCGTTTGGCTTCTCCGAACAGGCGGGAGATCGAAGACGCCTATGTGGTTCGCGAACAGCTGGAATCCCTGGCGATCAGACTTGCCGTGGCACGTCTTTCGGATCGCCATCTCCGCCGCCTTGAGGAGACCGTCATCGCGGAAGAGCGCGCCTTCGAGGAGAAGAACCTGGAACTGTACCTCGAGGTCAACGAGTCGTTTCATCGAATCATCGCCGAGGCCAGCGGAAACAGAGTCTTGGCAGATTATGTGGAGAACATTCTGGCGAGAACCAATGTGTACATCGTCTTCTACGACCCCTTCTACGACATCGAGACAAATCCCAGCATCGCCGAACACCGGGCCATCGTGAACGCGTTACGTCTCCGGGACGAAGAAAAGGCCGTGGCACTCATGCGGGAACACCTGGCACTTTCCATGCAGGATCTCCGTCGCCCCGAAGAGGAAGCTGTCCAGAAGAAGGAGACGGAGTGAGCGTCGTTCTCGCTTGACCGGATATGAAAAACATGCAGAGAGGCGCTCCTCTTCGGGAGGTGCGCCTCTTTTTTTCCGGAGGCCACGCTTTACCTCTTCTTGGGGAAGATATTAGCGATATCGAAGAAGCGTTGCCGGTTCAAACCGGAGGAGCTTTTCCGAAAGTCACATCACCGCAGAAGAAAGGGGGCGCCCTCAATGGGTGCACGAACGCTGCCGACGCTTGATCTGAAAAGGAATTACGCTCGCGTGAAGGATGAGATCACCGAGGCCCTGTCGAAGGTGCTTGAAAGTCAGCATTTCATTCTGGGGCCTGAGGTAAAGGCTCTGGAGGAGGAAGTGGAGCAGTATCTGGGAGTTCCCTCCGCCGTGGGATGTGCATCGGGATCGGATGCGCTGTTTCTCGCCCTCATGACGCTGGGTATCGGAGAAGGAGACGAGGTAATCACCACACCCTTCAGCTTCTTCGCCACGGTAAGCTGTATCGTCCGCACGGGAGCACGCCCGGTTTTTGCGGACGTGGACCCTCGCACATACAACATTCGCCCGGATCTGATCCTTGAAAAGGTGACTCCCCGGACGAAAGCGGTCATTCCTGTTCATCTTTTCGGGCAGATGGTTCCCCTGGAGGAGCTTCGAAAACCTCTCGAAGAGCGGAACATCGCTCTTGTGGAGGATTGTGCTCAATCCTTCGGTGCATGGCGGAATGTGGAAGGGAAACCACTTCGTTCCGGTGCCGTGGGCGATATGGGGTGCTTCTCCTTTTTTCCGACCAAGAATTTCGGGTGTTACGGTGATGGCGGCATGGTCACTACCACCTGCAGTGACTATGCGGAACGTCTTCGTCGTCTCCGTGTGCACGGTGCGGACAGTACCTACTTTCACAAGGAAGTGGGACTCAACAGCCGCCTGGACGCCATGCAGGCGGCCATTCTGCGGGTCCGTCTGCGCCACGTTTCCGCCTGGAACGAGGAGCGGCGGCAGGTGGCGGAGCGCTACAGGCTCCTTTTCGCCGAGGCGGGGCTTCTCGACCGCATCGCGCCTCCGGAAGAGGTGAAGGACAACTATCATATCTATCATCAGTATGTGGTGCGGGCGGAGCGGCGGGATGCTCTTCTGACATTCCTCGGCGAAAGGGGCATTGCCGCTCGGGTCTATTATCCGCTCTGTCTCCACCTGCAACCCTGTTTTGCCTTCCTCGGCTATGGCGAGGGAGAAATGCCCGTGGCGGAAGCGTTGACGCGGGACGTCCTGGCTCTTCCCATCTTCCCGGAACTCACCGCAGAGGAGCAGGAGTGGGTCGTCGAGACCATCGCGGAGTTCTATCACCTCTAGACTGACCAATATTGTCCTTTCTGCTGTTTTCGGATATACTACCGATGCGGATGGTTGCCCGCATCGGTAGTATGTGTTGAAAGCAGGACGATTTTCTCTGGATTCCGTTTATGGAGGTGATATCCATGTTTCCCTTTTTTTTCGACTCCACGTTTCTCCTTCTTCTTCCGGCGCTTTTCCTGGCTATATGGGCACAGATGAAGGTGAAGGGGGCGTTTCACCGATACAGTCAGGTCGCTTCTCGACGAAATCTCACCGCCGGACAGGCGGCGCGGATTCTTCTCGACCGCTTCGGCCTTTCGGGTGTCCCCGTGGGCGTGGTTCCGGGAGAGCTGACGGACCATTACGACCCCAGGGCCAAATCCCTTTCCCTCTCCCAAAGTGTCTATAACAGTACCAGCATTGCCGCCATCGGCGTTGCTGCCCACGAGGTCGGGCATGCCGTGCAGGATTTGAAGGCCTATGCACCACTTCGCCTGCGGAACGCCATTGTTCCCGTGGCGAACATCGGGTCGGGTCTTGCCTTTCCGCTCTTCTTCATCGGGCTCATCATGAGAGCGCCGGCGCTCATGAACGTGGGAATCCTCGTGTTTCTCGGCGTGGTGGTCTTTCATCTGGTGACGCTCCCGGTGGAGTTCGATGCCAGTTCCAAGGCACTGCGCCTTTTGGGTGAAACACAGATTCTGGCTCCCGACGAGATCGGCGGTGCTCGTGCGGTACTGAACGCCGCCGCCCTGACCTATGTGGCGGCCACGGTGATGGCGGCCGCACAGCTTCTTCGCTTGGTTCTGCTTCGTGGCATGGTGGGTGGGCGAGACGATTGACACGAGTGCAACACCGGTGCCGGAACGGGAAAATCTTCTGTAAGAGATGCTCAAGACCGTTATATAATGGGGTGGCCGGCCACCCCATTTTTTATTATTCAGAGGCCGACAAGAAAGGAGATCCCTTGCCGTGCATCCCATGTTGCTGATTTTCGGGGTTTTCCTGCTGCTTTTGCCGTGGGTGGGGCTCGTGCTTCTCCTTTTCTTTCTGTTCCTGTTTCTGCTTCTCCTGCCGCTTGGTTTTGCGGCGAACTCTTTTTTCTGGCTTGTCGCGGGGCCTCGGAGGATCTTTCGTGTTCTCACGAACAGGGCGGTCCGTCGCAACCATGCACTGGAGCACGCCACGGTGAACGTCCTGGAGGAGCGCTTCGGTCCTCTGAACATTTCCGGACTTGCCTTCGACGATGGCTTTTCCCTGAGGGGAGGCGTTCTGGATCCTGCTGTCGTGATTGAGGCGGCTCGACAGGCGCTTCGTCGACTGCGTGACGGGGAGGTACATCTTGCGCTGCACCGGAAGTGCGGGACGACCATCATCGTGACGAATACCCTTGCATCGCTCCTGTTCCTCACGCTTCTCGTACTGTCGGGACACGTCACTTTTCTCTCCGTCGTGCTCCTTCTTTTTCTCGCCCAGTTGATCGGCCCCGTGGCAGGAATGTTCGTGCAGAAATACATGACTACGGCGGTGGATGTGGAGCGACTGGAGATTTCAGGCATCGAGATCAGGGGAAACAGAGTCGCGCACTCTATGCGAATACGTTTTGTGCTTCCCGAGGAACTGTTTGTTGCCACGCGACAGCACGGAAACGTTCGTGAACCGGAGATCCTGTTCTGATGCGGGGTGTCGAGGCGGCGCTTCTCGTCTGGGCGGAAGTAGAGAAAGGCGCTTTCGCGTCGGAAAAGCTCCGTACAGTGACGGCGGATGTCGCAGGAACGGAACGGATTCTTGCGACTACGCTCGTGTACGAGGCGCTCCGACGAAAAAGTCTCTGGGAACATCTCCTAGAAAAACTAGCCAGACGCCCTCTCGCGGAACTTGGAAAGGATGAACGAGCCGCCCTTCTTCTTGGAACGGCAGGCCTCTGTTCGCTTCGGACGTTTGCACCCGCAGTGCTTGTGAGTGCGCTCGTGTCGGAGATGAAGCGGCGCAAAGGGCACGGTGCGGCGAATTTCGTCAATGCCGTGTTGCGTGGGGCCGTGGAAACTGCACCTGCATTGATGGAAGATCTGAAATCGAGTGCCACGCTCAAAGAATTTGCGCTCTTCCGAGGCATTCCTCAATGGGCGGCATCTCTTTGGGAGCGGGAAATCGGCGGAGCCCAGGCGAAAAGACTGATCCGCCTTCTCGCCATGAAAAATTTCGCTTCCCTGCGCCTTGCCTCCGAGGGGGAGCGCCCAGCCTACCTGGAGGAGTTGCGGTACCACGGTATTCACGCCTGGCCCTCGCCGCTCCTTCCTTTCGGTGTGAGAACGGCGTCGACGCTTCATCCTCCAACACTCCCCGGTTTCGCTGCGGGAAGGGTTTCCCTGCAAAGCGAGTCCGCCATGCTTGTCGGCGGAGTTGTCGCGTCTTTCTGGGAGGCGAGGCGGGGCATTCTCGATATGTGTGCCGGAAGAGGCGGTAAGACGGCGCTGTTGGCGCAACTTCTGCCGGAAGCTCGAATCGAGGCATGGGAGTTATCCCCAGGCAAGGCAAGGGCTCACGAAAGGGAAATGAGGCGTCTCGGCTTTTCGGAGAGAGTACGCCTCTTCCACGGTGATGCCCTGGTTCTCGAACCGGGGGAATCTCCGGGAATGGTCCTCCTCGACGCGCCGTGCACGGGAAGCGGAACCTGGGGACGCCATCCGGAAGGGAAGTGGCGACTTTCGGAGAGACATGTGTCTCTCTGTGCGGAGCTTCAGAAGGAACTTTTGTCCAAAGCCATTCAAATAGTTGCTCCGGGAGGCCATGTAGTGTACGTTACGTGCAGTCTCTTTCGGGAGGAAAACGAACAAGTGGTGGCGGATGTCCTGAGCCGTTTCCGGAATGTGGTGGACATGCCCTTTGCCGGAGGGAAACCCTTCCAGAAGGGACGTCCTTGGGGTGCGGCATTGTGGCCTCTTCTCCCCTGGATTGAAGGTTTTTATGTCTGTGTGCTCAAAAAGCGGGAGTGACGAGCCGTGTTTGCGTGACGAACCACGTCCTCGATGGAAAAGAGACGTGCGAGGAATGCGGGAATGACGGCCTTCCGGAGGAACGCGGTCGGGAAGGGGAGGAAGCGAAAAAATCATGAAAAAAATAGTCACGTTGACCTTGTTTCTCGTGTTTCTTGTTGTTTTGGGATCAGGCGTGTTCACCGTCTACGCTGTTTTTTGGGGAGGCAAGGAGGTTTCCGTTCCTTCCCTGGAGGGAATGTCCATCATCGAAGCAGTGGACGTTGCCCAGCGCATGGGATTGGTTGTGCGCGTGGATCAGGTCGATTCACTCAAGAAGTCCGGACTGGTGCTGTCGCAATGGCCTGCTGCGGGGACGCTCGTGAAGAACGGGAAAGTCCTTATCCTCAAAGTCAGCAAAGGAGGACAGCGGTTTCCTCTTCCCGATGTGCGGGGTATGGAGTATGAGCAATCCCTCAGAGCGCTGCAGGAGGAGGGATTCACCGCAGGAGATGTGATCCGGGTCTCCCACCCGCAAGTGCCGCCCGGAGTGATCGTCGCCCAAAGTCCCGCCGCGCCCGCAGCGGTTCCCCGAGAGACGCGAGTGGACCTTCTCGTGAGCCTTGGAGGTGCCAAGGCCGGAACCGCAGTTGTTCCGGACCTGGCGGGGCGGAACGAAGCCGAGGCGAAGCGCCTTCTCGAAGGTTCGGGGCTTAAACTCGGAACTGTGCGGTATCTTTATACGCAGACCACGCCCCCCGGTGTGGTAATGCGCATGGAACCCGCAGCCGGAAAAACCGTGAGCCAGGGAGCGCGAGTGGAGATTATCGTCGCCACCGCTCAGAAACCCAAGGAGACCCCTCCGCAGGAAGTCACCGCTCCCGGAGCGGTGACAATCCCGGGGCAGCAAAAGCCGGGACAGCAGACAGTCGTGGTGGAACAGCCCTCCCAAACGTTGCCGCAGGTGCATGAACCGGCTCGCCCGACGTCGGTTCCCCAGGCGCCACCACAGACATCTCCCGAGGCCGTGAAGAAACTGGCCAAAATACGGTATCAGGTGCCTCCTTTGACGAAGCCTTTGGAATTGCGCATCGAGATCGTGGATGTCAAGGGGACGAGACAGATCCTGAAGAAGGAAGTCAAAGGCGGCGAATACATCACTCTCAATGAGCCCTACCAAAATGAAGCAGCGGTGACGATCTACCTCGGAGGCGATTTCGTGTGGCAGGACAGGTATCGATGAATCTGTTCCAAACCAGGGAGCGCCGGCCTCTTCTCGCGCCTTCTCTGCTCGCGGCGGATCCCCTCGGGATGCGTGTCCATATCGATGCACTGAATGGAACGCATCAGTGGCTTCACTTGGATATAATGGACGGACATTTTGTCCCGAATCTCTCTTTTGGCCCGATGTTTTTGAGTGCGTTGCGACGTAGCTACCCGGAAGTGCCGATGGATGTGCACCTTATGGTGGCTTCTCCGGAATCGTTTCTCGCCCCCTTCGCGACTCAGGGGGCCGATGTGCTCACCGTGCACGTGGAGGCCACGCCTCATATTCATCGCCTCCTGCAATCCGTTCGGGAATTGGGAGTTCATCCGGGTATAACGCTCAATCCGGGAACGCCGGTGGAATTTCTGTACCCGGTGCTTCATCTGGTGGATTTGGTCCTCGTCATGTCCGTGAATCCGGGTTTTGGAGGGCAATCCTTCCTGCCGGAGGTTGTGCCGAAAATCGAGGCGCTTCATCGTTTCCGCGAAGTGCAGGGACTTCCGTTTCTCATCGAGGTTGACGGCGGTGTTTCCACGGAGAACGCGGAATGCCTCGTGAAAAGCGGGTGTGACGTTCTCGTGGCGGGGAATTCCGTGTTCGGTACGCCACAGCCTGAACTGGCGGCGAATGCTTTGCTGGAAGCGGGGAGGAGGGGGTTGAACCGTGGATGAGGGACACGTGTCCTTTGGAGAGCTTGGTGCCAGAGCACGGGAAATGAGGCTGGCAAAGGGCATTTCCCTCTCGGAGGTCTCTTTGCACACGCGCGTGAGAGAGCATATCCTTTCCGCCATTGAAGAAGGGCGCTTGGAGGATCTGCCGGCGGCAGTCTACGTGCGCGGTTTTGTCAAATCCTATCTGTCCTTTCTTGACGCGGAGGATCTATGGCCCGCATTCGAGAGGGCGATCCCGCTTGCGGGTGCGACGAACGTGACGCATGCGTTGGGTACGTATTCCACCGCCACGAAAGGCTTCCGCCGTGTTACTCGAAGAGGCGCCTACATCCTCCTCGTGCTGCTTGTCATCGCGGCGGTGGCATTTGCCTGGAGTCAGTGGGATACGATACGCCGCAGCGTCGCGGAGCGTACGACTCCCTCCGCGGTGGTGGTGCCTCCCCAAATGCCGGAAGCGACTTCGGAACCCCTTCCGGAGGCCGTTGACGGTACTGGAACGACGAGCCCCGACATCTCTCCTACGGAAGTGGCGCGAGTGCTTTCCGAGATGTTCCCGAGCCCGGACCTTTCGCCCGATGCACTGCAGGTGTTGCTGCCCCTCTCCGACGAAGTTTCCCCTGTCTCGGAGGGGCCCGCGGGGGTGGAGAGCGTCGATTTCCCCTGGCTTCACGAGATGGCTCAGGCAACCCCCCAGCCACAGCAGGCGGAGCCGATGGATCTTCTTCGCGTCGAGACTGCAGGAGCCTGCTGGGTGCAGGTTCGCCAGAGAGAACGGATCCTTTATACAGGAACGATGCAGAAGGGTGACTCGAAGGAATTCTCCGTCTCCGCCGAAACGAGCGTTCGGTTGGGGAATCCTGCAGTGGTGACGATCACATGGCAAGGAAAGAGCCTTCCCGCTTCGGATGGAACAGGCAAGCCCCGGACGATTCGCTTTACTCCCCAGGGGGAGATGCGATGACCATGGGGCGCTGTGGCCGGAAAGCATCCGACGCATGAAAATTCACCTTTTAAGCCTCGGATGTGCGAAGAATCAAGTGGACAGCGAACGCTTCGCCGGCATCGCCCGGAAAGGCGGACACTGTCTCGTCGACGACGTATCCGCCGCAGAGATGGTTCTCGTAAACACCTGCGGTTTTATCGCGTCCGCCGTCGAGGAGGGCGTGGATGTTCTCCTCGACCTGGAGCAATTGAAAAATCAGGGGGTCATCAAGAAGATCGGGGTTCTCGGCTGTTTGGTGGAGCGGTATGAAAAAGAGCTTCGCCAGGAGCTCCCTCTGGTTGATTTTTGGGGTGGCGTTGAGGCGTGGGAATCCCTTGGATCGTTTCTCGGCGTGCCTTCGTCAGCCGGCTCGTGCCGTGTCCTCTTTCCCGGCATCGCTTCCTGGTCGCGCTACCTGAAAATTGCCGAGGGGTGTGACAATCGCTGTAGCTATTGCATGATTCCATCCATTCGAGGTCCCTTGAGAAGCCTTCCGCCTGCCGAGGTGATTGCTGAAGCGGAGCGCCTTGTGGAAACGGGAGCCCGCGAGATCTGCCTGGTGGCGCAGGATCTCACCATGTACGGTGCCGATTTCGGCAAAAACGCACTGCTTCCTCTTTTGGCGGATCTTTCCCGGTCTTTGCCGTCGCATCTCTGGCTACGCCTGCTCTATCTCCATCCCGATCGGGTCGACTGCCGTTTCTGGGATGCCCTACGGGCTTTTCCCCAGGTTCTTCCCTACGCGGATATTCCGGTGCAGCACGCAGATGCCCGCATCCTCTCCGCAATGAACAGGAGGGGCGAGAGATCGACCTTCTCCAGGAGCCTTCTTTATGCGAGAGAGTTGGACCCCGATTTCACGCTTCGTACCACCGTCATGGTGGGATTTCCGGGAGAGGACGAGAAAGCTTTTTCGAATCTCCTGCGCTTTATCGAAGAAGTTCGGTTCGACCGCCTGGGCGGGTTCATCTTTTCCACCGAGGAAGGAACTCCTGCGGCGTCTTTGGGACAGCAGGTTCCCGCGGAAATCGGAAAGGGGCGGTTGGATCGCCTCATGCGGCTTCAGGAGGATATTTCCTACGAAAGGCAACTCCGTTTTGAAGGTCGGACTCTCGATGTCCTCGTGGAGGAACACGATGTCGCCGCTGGCGTCGCTTGGGGGCGCTCGTTCCGTGAAGCTCCGGAGGTGGACGGTGGAATCGAGATTGCTGGTTGTGCCGAGCTGCTTCTGCCTGGAACGGTTATTTCCGTTCGCATTACCGAGGTAACGGAGCATGATATGACAGGGGAGGCTCTTGCGCGATGAGCAGCAGTTTTGGCAACGCATGGTGTACACCCCTGGCCACGCTGGGGGGGCTTGGACGCCTCACGGCGATGCCCGGAACGGTGGGCTCCGTGGCGGCTTTTCTCGTCGCGCTTCTCGTTCCGATCCCGCTGTGGGTGATCGCGGCGGTCGCAGTGGTCGGCGGTATTGCCGCCGACGTTCACGCACGCCGCACGGAAACCCCCGATCCTCCGGAGGTCGTGATCGACGAAGTGGTGGGAACATGGATCGCCATGTTCGGCCATTCTCCCGCGAATGCTCTTGGGGCATTGTTCCTTTTTCGCGTGTTGGACATTGTGAAACCTTTTCCGGTCTGTACTCTGGAAAGGCTTCCCGGGGGCGTGGGAATCATGGCGGATGATATCGCCGCTGGAGTCGGTGCGAACCTGATTCTCCACGGATTTCTGTGGCTGTTCCTCCGGGGCGGTTTCGCCTCTTTCTTTGGATGAGCCGCGCCGTGATGTTCCGCAGGAAAGCCGCTCTCGTCGCCGTTGGTGACGAATTGCTCCGGGGAATCGGCCGGGAGGAGAATTGTCGCTATGCCGCGGAAAAACTTACCGCTCTGGGATGGGAAATCGCTGGAATGGAGGTCGTCGCCGACGACGTGAAAGCGATCGTGGATGTTTGTCACCACTGGATAGGGTCCGTTGATCTTCTCGTGTTCTCCGGAGGTCTCGGTCCTACCCATGACGACAAAACCCGGAATGCCTTGGCGACTTTCCTGGAGACGGAGCTGTTTTCGACCGCGCTTTTCGATGAGGTGATCAAGCGGTACGAGGGAGATCTCGAACGGAAGCGCCGCGTCGAGGGCTTGCGTTCCACTCAGGGAGCGATTCCTGCCTCCGCTGAAGCGATCTTCAACCCTCTCGGAACCGCGTTGGGAATTCGCTTCGATCACTCCGACACGAGGGTCCTGTCTCTTCCGGGAGTTCCCTGGGAATTTCGGGCCATGGCGGATGAGGCATTTTCCTCTTTGGAGAAGGGATCGACAGCATCCACAAAGATCCGCGTGATCGGAATGGGAGAGACTGTTCTTGCCTCTCGCATTTCCCCGCTTCTTGCGGATTCTTCTCTGGCGGTTTCCATTTTGCCATCCCCGGAAGGCGTGACCGTCGTGCTCCGGGGCGAAGAAGCGGCCGTCCTCTCCGGTGAGAAAACAATGCGTCGCTTGTTGCCCTGCGATTGCCTTCCACCAGGAGTGCCGACCCTTGAGGAGGCGCTTGTGCGTGCCGCGGAAGCGAGAGGCGTGACGTTTGCCACTGCCGAATCCTGCACAGGGGGTCTTGTTGCTGCCAGAATCACCGATGTGCCGGGTTGTTCCGCCGTATTCAAGGGTGGTGTGGTCTGCTACGCCGACGATATCAAGATGCGGTTTCTGAGGGTTTCGGAAGCCGTTCTCCGCGAGGACGGGGCTGTGAGTGAACGGTGTGTCCTCGCCATGGCAGAAGGAGCGAGGACTGTGTGCAGAGGTGACATGGCCGTGGCTGTCACCGGCATTGCAGGACCTTCGGGCGGCTCGCCGCGTAAACCTGTCGGAACTGTGTGGGTCGGCATCGCTGATGGAAGGGGATCCGAAGCGACGCTCCATCGCCTTTTCGGAGATCGCGCCTTCGTGCGCGCCAGGACGACAGCGCTGGCACTGGAGTGGTTGTGGCGTCGCGTCAAGGAGAAATGACCATGGACGAACTTCTCCGCAGTTTTGTGTGTCTTCCCTTGCAGCATGATCTGCAGAAAAGGATTGCCGCATGGATACGTGAGCTGAAGAATACGGCTCCCTCGTTGAAATGGGTACGCCCCGAGGCGCTTCACGTGACACTCAAGTTTCTCGGATCCCTTCCTTATCCACTTCTCTGTGACTACTGCGAAACTCTGAGGCGAACGTTACAGAGAGAAAAAATCCCTGCAATCGCCCTGAGGCTCGAAAATGTGGAGATGTTGCCTCATTTACGGGATCCTCGCGTTCTTTGCCTTCGGATCGGGGGAGATGTGGTTCTTCTTGAAAAACTTCAACGACTTGTTGAGAACGTGGCGGAAACGAAAGGCATCCCCAGGGAAAAACGGCGCTTTCTGCCGCATCTGACACTTGCGAGAGTCCGAGAACCAAGAGACTGCAGCATTTCCCTTTTTGAAGCGCTCTCGTCGAATCCCCTTCATGGCGTCGAATGGATCGGGAACACACTTGTGGTTATGCAAAGCGATCTGCGACCGACGGGTCCGGTGTATACGCCCATCAGCGAGCAGACGCTTTTACCCTCGTCGTAGGAGGATTGGAAGATGGCAAAACGAAAGGACCAGTTGACTCGGGAAGATATTCTCGACCAGGCTTTGGGAGATATTCGCAGCAAATTCGGCGAGGGCGCGATCATGCGTCTGGGAGAACAGGCCAATCTGCCCCAGACGGAAGTGATCCCCACGGGAATCCTTCCACTCGACGTTGCTCTCGGTGTCGGAGGGCTTCCAAGGGGGAGAGTCGTGGAAATCTTCGGCCCGGAGGGATCGGGAAAGACGACCATCGCCCTTCATGCCCTGGCGGAGGCTCAGAAGCAGGGAGGCATCGTTGCCTTCATCGATGCGGAGCATGCGTTGGATCCCCGTCTGGCCGCCGCCGTCGGAGTGGACATCGCTTCCATGTACCTGTCTCAGCCGGACAGCGGCGAACAGGCACTCTACATCCTTGATGCGCTTGTCCGAAGCGGGGCTGTTGATATTGTCGTCGTGGACTCCGTTGCCGCCCTCAGTCCCCAGGCGGAAATCGACGGGAAGATCGGCGATCCTCAGCAGGTCGGTCTCCAGGCCCGGCTCATGTCTTACGCGTTGCGTCGTCTCACGTCCTCCATTTCCCGAAGCAGGACGGTGGTAGTTTTCATCAACCAGCTTCGTGCCCAGATCTCTTCAGGATACGGCTCCGGCCCTTCGGAAACCACTACCGGTGGAAGAGCGTTGAAATTCTACAGCTCTCTCCGCATTGAGGTAAAGCGCGGAAAAGCCCTGAACAAGGGGGACGATGCGATCGGGCACGAGCTGTGGATCAAAGTTGTGAAAAACAAACTGGCGCCTCCTTTCCGGACAGCCCATACCACTCTCGTTTACGGGAAAGGCGTTCCCAGGGAAATGGCCGCAGTGGATATGGCATTGGATATCGGTGTCATCAAACGTAAGGGCTCCTGGCTCGCCTATAAAGGGGAAACCCTCGGGCAGGGGAAGGACAACCTCGCCAAATACTTCCAGGAGCACCCGGAACTGCTTGCGGAGATCGTCCAGGAAGTGCTTGCCCGAAAAACGCAGGGAATGGGTCTCGATTTGTCATCTCCGAGCTCCTCCCCGGACGAGGAGGACGGAGGAAGTTCACATCCCTCGGATGAGCTTCTGCTCGAAGAGGGAATCCTTGATCTCGATGTCTCGCAGATAGAGGACAACAAGGACAACGCTTGATACAAAACGTCACGATCGTGCTCCGCGAAACACTCTGCGGGGAGGCTTCGGTCCGTTGAGGCAGTTGGTTTTTTCGCCACGGAAAAACTGTGTGAAAACTGAGCCGCAGGAGATGTTGACAGCTTTAGGGAGGGCTGATAAAATATCCCTTGCGCTCGCTAAGAAGAGCGAGCAGCGCTTCAGCACCTTGACAAGTTCGAAGGCAGCAGAGAGAGAGACGGGAAGGGCGAACTCGGAGTCGTGGAGCCGTAGGGGAGCGATCTTTTTATGGTGAAGCGTGAAGGGGAAGCCCTATCGGCGGAAGCCG
>Ga0228536_1000554_pt1 | contig 63062 bp, 52 predicted proteins | sample SJ1Smetagenome_FD_168611 | JGI IMG/M metagenome (GOLD analysis project Ga0228536, IMG submission 168611) | Enriched culture of PCE-dechlorinating microbial communities from Ithaca, New York, USA - SJ1.S | ecosystem: Engineered > Modeled > Simulated communities (microbial... > Unclassified...
TGATCAGGAGTTTTCTTCCCTTCACCGCACTGTTTTCCTCAAGTTTTTTCGCAAGGTCGGCCATGTCGGAATGCTCGTACCGGATCACCTTCGCCTTCGAAAGCCTGCAGGCGTCGATGATGGAGGCATGGTTCAGGGAATCGCTGAAAATAAGGTCGTCGGCGCCTCCCGCCAGGGTGGGGATCACAGTGAGATTGGCGCAGAATCCCGACTGGATCACGATGGCCGCCTCCGCACCCTTGAAGGCGGCAAGCTTCTTCTCCAGCTCAATATGCGGGCTCATGGTCCCTGCGATCGTTCTTACTGCACCCGGACCGACGCCGTACTTATCGGTGTATTCCTTCACCTTGGCGACCAGCCGGGGATCGTTGCAGAGGCCGAGGTAGTTGTTGGAGCAGAGGTTCAGGTATTTCTTCCCGTCAATATGGACCCAGGCTCCCTGGGGGCTTTCGAGAGTCCTGATCGTTCCGTAGAGTCCGGCCTGTTTCATGGCATCGAGTTCTTCCGAGAGAAACTTCATGGGAACCGCCATGGAGATCACTCCTTTGTAATATTGGGGTATGCTGCCTCAAGTATGGTTATGAAGGACTCTTTCTGTCAATGGGGTATAATTTTCCTGTTTTTCATATATTTTAGGGTGGGATAATATATTGTTTTACTGAGAAACAGGAAGCAGGAGCCTGTTTTGAGGCTCCTGCTTCTTTTGAAAAAGAAAAAGTATTTTTTACCAGGGACCTACCATTTGCGGACCGAGCAGTACGGTCGGCAGCCAGCAGGACAGGGCAGGAATATATGTTGTAAGGAGCAGAACAGGTATTCCCACAAAAATCAGGAACTTCATCATTATAGGTACCAGTTCCGCATACGAACACCCTGAAAGCCTTGATCCGACAAAAATTGACATGGCAAACGGCGGTGTGACGACGCCCAGTCCCACGTTCACAATGATTATGGCACCCAGGTGAACGAGATTCATCTCAAGCTGCTGCATGAGGGGAAGAATCAGGGGAACGCCGAGGATGAGTATGGGGGTTCCGTCCAGAAACATGCCGAGGATGAGGAAGAACACGTTCATGGCGAGGAGAATCATAATCTTGCTGCTGAACATTCCCATCATGAAGTTCGCAACCTGCTGTGCGGCGCCTACGCGGATCAGGTAGCGGGCAAGGACTGTTCCTCCGCCTATCAGCATGGTGATGACGCCGATCGAGAGAATGGAAGTGAACGTCGCGGACCAGAATTTCTTCATCGTGAGTTCCCTATAAACAAGGAAACCGATGAAGAGGCAGTATACGACCGCAATCGCACCTGCCTCGTTTGGTGTGCACAAACCTCCATAAATACCAATCAGGATTATTGCCGGGCATCCGAGAGCGGGAAGGGCGACCCAGGTGGAGGCCAGAAGTTCCTTTATTCTCGCCCCCGGTGATTGTGGTGTATCGTCGATTTTTTCCGTTATCAGCGCAGGATTCATATATTTCGGACAGATGAAGTAGTTAAGGATAGCATACCCCAGTGCGAGCAGCAATCCGGGGATAACTGTCGACAGGAACAGGGCCGTGACCGACTGCTGTGCGAGAAGACAGTAGATCAGCGCGGGAACGCTTGGAGGGATCAGGTAGCCGAGGAAGCTCGAGGAGCAGAGAAGGGCAGTTGTATATTTCGGTTCGTATCCGTACTTTTTCAGACGGGGAACGAGAAGCGGAATAAGAGCCGAAATGCAGGGTACGGACGAGCCCGTCAAAGCACCCAGGAAGACGGTTGATACGATGCCGACGACCTCCATTCCTCCCCGTATGCGCCCCACGAGGGCATAGGAGAATCGGACGATCCGGTCTGCGAGCCCTGCATCTGAAATAAGACTTCCGGCGTAGACAAAAAATGCGATTGCCATGACAGTGGCGCTGTTGAGTGCGTGATAGAAGGTGCCGGAAATAAAGGTGTAGTTCATACCGTCCGTTACCAGGCCGATTATGGGAGCTCCGAAAAAGAGCCAGGCAATGGGAATTCCGAAAAACATGCCCCCGATAAAAACCGAAATGGCTGCTGCCAGCCCGATGCTCATTATTCCTCACCTCCGCCGAAAAGCCTGTAAAGATCGATCATGTGAATGACAGTGTTATGAATAATGTGAAAAACGCACAGGACGAACATTACAAAAATGGCTTCCACGAGCCAGCTCGTGTTGAACCATGGAACCAGGGTCCCCCATTCGTCGAATTTGAGCGCCCTCAGGAAATAGGCATAGAAAATGGGGATGATAAACCATATAATTCCGAGGCTTGCAAAATTGATGAGAATTTTGCTCACTTTAAAAGCCTTCTTTCCCCGGAATATCCGTTCCATGAAAACATCAACTGCCGTATGAGCGTCCTCCCGTGTTGTTATCGCAATGGAAATAATTGCGGCGAGTACGAAGACATAGAGGACCAGATCTGAAATCCACATGATTTCAAAGTGCAGCCAATACCTGTTTACAATCTGAATTACCGTAAACGCTGTGGCAAAAATGATGCCGAAAGCGCACAGCAGGTTTTCAAGAAATGTGATCAGCGCAACAAAGGAAAAATACAGTTTTTTCATGCGTATTGCTCCTCTTTCTTTTAAAAAGTTTCTTTTTCTTAATGAAGGATTGGCCGCGCCGCATAGCCCGGACACGGCCAATCCTGTGTCAAGAGGCCTGGAAGCCTGTTGCTGCTGTTATGGTTCTTTTACTTTTTTTTAGCTGCAGCCTGGACCCTGACCGCATCGAGTTCGGCCCGTATTTTCTCGCCCATTTTCTGGCCGGGCCAATGCTTATCAAGCCACGGGTCGCAAAGCTCCTCCCATATTGCGGCCATATTGGCCTTTTCGCGCCAGACCGCTCTTTCCTCTTCGGTCAGCGTGGTGATGGTGAGATTCGGATAGTCGGCCTTGAGCTTATTGATATAATTCTGCTCCTCCGCCTCGTACAGGTCGTTCAGGTACTGCTCGGCTTCGGCTCCGGCTTTGTAGATCGCTTCCTGGTACTTCGGATCGAGGCTGTCCCAAAGTTCCTTGTTGATGACCACGTTGTTGGCGTCCCAGTTCAGCAGCCCGTGGGTATAGTGTTTCAGGACCTCGGCATGGCGCTCCTCAACGAGGGAGGGCCACATGGACCAGCATCCGTCAACGACACCGCGGGCAAGCGCATTATATACTTCTGCCCATGGAATTGTCTCCATGGTCATGCCTGTTCCGGAACCCATGTTTCCGAGGCAGCGCACGGAAGCGAGAGACGAAGAAACCCTCATTTTGAGGTTTTTAAGGTCGTCGGGGTGCTTCAGGGGACGCTGGTTGTTTCCGAGCCCGTATGCTCCCTGTGCGCAGCTGAAAAGCATCTGGACTCCGACCTCGTTCCATGCGACCTGCATCACCTTGAACAGAATGCCGTCGGGATAGGCATAGGCAATTCTTGCCTCGTCGAAGGTGCTTACCGTCCAGGGCATCCAGTTCATCATGCCGCCCGGGACCAGGTTGACATAGGGAGAAAGCGTGGCTATTTCGATGCTCCCGTCGCGTACACCGTGGAGCGATTCGTCATGGGTCCCGAGCAGCCCGTTTGAATGAAGGGTGATCTCGATATCCCCGTTCGTGTACTCTTTTACCTTGTCACAGAAGAGCTGATACCCCTTGTCCGCAACCGGGCGGGTCCAGGGCTGGGCAAAGGACCATTTATACTTGGGCGCAGCCGGGGCAACTCCGGCAACAACGCAGATCACCAACAAAGCCAATATAGCGCGCTTGAAAAGATTATGCATTCTCTCCGCCTCCTTGATTTTTCTTTCGGCTCAAACGCCGGGAAACCTGAACCGCCTGCACGGGAATATTCCATCCGGATCCCATTGCCGCGCGTCCTTCCGGGAAAACTGTTCCAGGCCTTCTGTGACAACTCTCAAAAAAACTCAGCGTCCTTTACGGATAACCTCTCCTGCGGCACTGCCGGTAAATGACTCACCGTCAAGTGTTTTTACACCTTTGACGAATACATAATCCATTCCCGAGGCTAAGAGCGTGGGATTCTCATATGTGGCGTTGTCCTGAACTTTTTCCGGATTGAAAACAAGAATATCGGCATCCATCCCCTCACGGATCAGCCCTTTCCGCTGCAGACCAAAACGGGCCGCAGGCATTCCGGACATCTTGTGAACCGCGCTTTCAAGGGTGAGGGTTTTTTCCTCCCTGACGTACCTGGCGATGATTCTCGAATGGGTTCCAAAACTTCTGGGGTGGGCTTTTGCTCCTTCGGCAGGGGGGATTGAGTCTGCTCCAACCATTGTGGCAGGATGCCCGAGGACAGTCTTGATATCCTCGTCTCCTATTGCGGCGTAGCATGCAAGATCGCTGCCTTTATTTGACTCGATGATCCTGAAAGCGGCCTCCACGGGGTCAACGTTCATGGCTGCAGAAATTTCATGGAGGTTCTTCCCCTCCCACTGGGGGGTGTTCGGGCAGTAAACTACCAGCGCTCCTGCTGCTCCGCCTCCATGACGGAGCATACTTTCCCACCCGCAGGGTTTTGATGTATCGAGGGAAATTTTTATTTCTTCGGCTATTTTTGCCCTTGTCCCGGGATCCGCAAGGCGATCGCAGATTGCGTGCACTCCCCCTGCCTGTGCCCACGGGGGAAGGCAGGCCCGGACGCTCGTGCTGCAGTTATTGTAGGGATACTGGTCGATGGTGACGTCAATTCCTTCGGCCCTGGCCTTATCAACCATTTTAAGAGATTCTGTCACGAGCCCCCAGTTGTCTTTTCCGAGAGCCTTGTGGTGAGAAATCTGAACCGGAATACCGGCGCGCCGCCCAAGCTCGATGGTTTCTGCCACAGCTTCGAGGAGCCCACCTGATTCGCCCCTCATGTGTGTGAGGTACAGCCCTCCGGTTTCAGCGAGCACTTCAGCGAGGCTCCACATTTCCTCTTTGGGAGCATACACACCGGGAGGGTAGATAAGACCGCTGGTAAGACCAAAACTGCCTGCCTCCATGGCTTCCCTCATATGGGCCTTCATCTGCCCCATTTCCTCAGGAGTGGCCTCCCGGTCTTCAAAGCCCATAACGGCCGCTCTCAGGGTTCCATGTCCGAGACAGGTCGCCATGTTGACGGCAAGAGGAAGTTTTTCGACTTCTTTAAGCCATTCATCGAAAGTTTTCCAGTTCCATGAGATTTTTGTCCCTGCCATGATGAACCCGAGATAGGATTCGAGAAGTCCTGCATATTTTTCATTGACAGGAGCTGCGCTTTGGCCGCATTGCCCGACCATCTGTGTTGTTACACCCTGGCGCAGCTTCGGGAGCATGACGGGGTCCCTGAAAACAATAAAATCAGAATGGGTATGTACATCAATAAAACCCGGGCACAAAACCCTGTCGCAAACATCGATTACCTGGTTCGCATTTTCTTTTGAAAGTTTTCCGACTGCAGCTATTCGTCCGTTATTGACTCCAACATCCCCGCGGTACCATGGAGCACCTGAACCATCGACGATTTTAGCCCCCCGGAACAAGATATCAAACAAAACATGCACCTCTCTTCATATTTCGGTCTCTGTCCGGCTCAATGGACGGAGCCTGCGCTCTTTTTCAGGCCGGAATTAATGCTGACTGCCCCCTGGACTTCCCCAAATCGCCTCATGGGAGGATACAAATGCAGCGGAAAAACGGATCAAACCGGAAATCCGCCGGACAAATCCCTTGAAAGGCTCACCGCACAAACCACCTCCAGATACATTTTTTTCGGAAGAACAATAAAGAAGAAGCAAGGCGGGTCCTCCCGCAGCAACCCTGTTAAAACGCACGCAATGAGTAAATGAATGTTAAAAACAAAAAACATGATGCAGAGGTTTCCTTCGATTCGATATAATATCATAATGAGGGTTGTTCAATACCATAATAAAAATCTTTGCCTCGAGCAAAAAGGCGGAGTTCCATCTTTGTACGGGCGTTTAAATTTCGCAGGAAGACTTCTGAATTCCACTGATCCCTTTGCTTTCCGTCAGGAAGGTGAAAACAGAGAGGTTATTGCCTCCAGATTTGAACCACCCTGCTATTAGGCCATTATTTTACCATTGCAGTCAGTATGGTTAAATGCGCAAAAACTGTCAACGGAGTATAATTTTCCAGGTTTTCATATACTTACCGTGTGGGAAAATATATTTTCAAAAACAGGGAGGCTTTCCAGTGAAAGAAGAGATGACCCTTGAAGAGCTGGCCGAAAGGATGAGCGGCGACAGTTCCGCTCCGTACTATATTGCCGGAGTGCTCCGGGAGGCCATCTACAGGGGGATTCTGCCGGAAGGGAAGCCCCTTCACCAGGCCCAGCTGGCCTTGCGTCTCGGCGTCAGTCCCATACCCCTTCGCGAGGCCCTGCGCCTGCTCGAGACCGAGGGGCTGGTGTCATTTCATGGATACCGGGGAGCCGTGGTCACGGAGCTCTCGGTTGAAGAGGCCAGGGAACTGTATGAAATGGTCAGCGCCCTGGAGACGAGCCTGCTGAAGATTGCCTTCCCCCGCATTACAAACCGTATCATCGAAGACGCCGGGAAGATCCTTGTTCACATGGATAGCGAACAGGACTGTATCCGGTGGAGAGATCTCAACCAGATGTTCCATAACCTTCTCTTCGAGCCCGCCGACCGGCCCCTCACCCTTGACATGCTGGCCAGGCTGCGCCAGAAAACAGACCGGAACATCCGCAGGCATCTCTCATCCATGAGGAATGAATCCCAGCTCCAGCACAGGGCAATTCTGGCCGCAGTCGCGGCAGGGGATCTTGAGGCGGCACTGGAAGCCCTTGCAGATCACCTGGCCTATACCTCAAATGATCTGCAGTCATGCATGAGGCTCGAGCAGGGAAGAAAAAAAAGATAAAGGATCGCAGCTGCCCGGAAAGAAACCCCTGTTATTCCCGGAAAGGAACAACCGGGAGTAAATAAACAGGATTCTGCCGCCTTTTCAATCCCAAACTGCCTTCACCTCTATAATGAACAGGAACCAGGTGATCCTTCCGCGCACGGGATTTTCTTTTTTCGAATGTCAGAGGACGCTGCAATTCCCCTGAATCGTGTAAAATAGAGCATATTTTGTCCATGAGGTCGAAATTATCATGTTTTTGCCTGAAAATATTCCCGGCCATTTTCCGGCAGCCTTTTCAAGGTCCGGGGCTTTTCTGTGTGAGGTCGTCCCAGGAGGTACCTCTTATGTCTTTTCCATACACTGTTCTTGCGCTTCTTTCACTGATCCTTGTCAGCGCTTTTTTTGCCGTGTCCGAGATTTCTCTCGCCGCGTCCCGCAAAATCAAGCTCAAGCTTCTTCTCAAAAAAGGTGACCACCGGGCCCAGAGGGTCCTCGACCTGCAGGAAAACCCGGGGCATTATTTCACCGTCATCCAGATCGGGCTGAATGCGGTGGCCATCCTTGGCGGCGTTATGGGCGAGTCCGCCCTCTCCCCCTACATCTCCTCCTTGCTGCATCCCCTTTACGACGGTCCTGCCCTCCAGAGGGTCTCCTTCGCTATCTCCTTCTCCCTGGTGACTGGGGCTTTTGTGCTTTTTGCCGACCTTATCCCGAAAAGAACCGGGATGCTCGAGCCCGAAAGGATCGCTCTCGTGGTCGCTGCCCCCATGGCTCTCTGCATGAAGCTCTCCGCCCCCCTGGTCTGGTTCTTCAACGGACTGGCGGACATGCTCTTCAGGCTTTTCCGAGTTCCCATCGTCAGGCGAGAGGACATCACCTCCGACGACGTCATGGCTATGGCCGACGCCGGAGCCCAGGCAGGAGTGTTCCTGAACAAGGAGCAGCATCTCATCGCCAATGTATTCGAGCTGGACACCAGGGGTGTGGCCTCGGCCATGTCGTCAAGGAACGACATCGTCTACCTCACGCTCAGCGAATCGGAAGAAAGCCTGTACGCCAAGATAACGGAGAAGCCCCATGGAAAGTACCCTGTGTGCGAGAGGGACTCCATAGACACGGTCATGGGGTACGTGGACTCAAAGGATCTCCTGCCCCGGATCGCAAAGGGAAACAAGATCTCCCTGCGGACCGATCCTATAGTACGGAAGATCCTTCTTCTGCCGGATACGCTGACGCTCTTCGAGGCCCTCGAACGCTTTCGTGATGCCAAGGAGGACATGGCCGTCATAGTAAACGAGTATGCGCTGGTCGTAGGCCTCCTCACTCTGCAGGATGTAATGAGCACCGTCATGGGCGAGCTGATCAGTCCTTTCCAGGAAGAACTCATCGTTCAAAGGGATGATAAATCCTGGCTTGTTGACGGTACCACCCCCATAGAGGACGTAATGCAGGCCCTCGACATAGATGAGTTCGAAGGATGGGAGCATTACGAGACCATCGCCGGTTTTCTCATGTATATGCTCAGGAGGGTCCCGAAGCGCACCGACTCGGTGGAATACGGGAACCACAAGTTCGAAGTGGTGGATATCGACAACTACAGGATAGACCAGGTGCTTGTCACCCGCATCGACGGTCAGGAAGCATCCCCTGGGACCCTGTGATTTTTTCGCGGTTATAAAAAGTGGCCGCTCATGCCTTTTCGGCACGAGCGGCCACTTTTGCAGCTGGAATCAGGATGCAGCGTCAGGACAGGAAGTGCCGTCCGAGGGCGTCGGCGGCCAGGATGGCGGAGCACACTTCCTCGGGTGTGACGGCAAAGGGCATGTTGTGGATCGTCTCGCCGGGGGCGCATGCAGCCCTGGCAACGTCCATTATCCGCTCAGGGTCGATTTCCCTGACCCCCATTTCCTCAAGGGTCACCGGAAGTCCCACTGATGCGCAGAATCCCATGACTTCTTCAAGTTCTTCTTCGGGAGCGTTCTCGAGGACAAGCTGAACCAGCGTTCCGAAGGCCACTTTTTCGCCGTGGTAGAGCTCATGGCACTCCCCGAGCACAGTGAAGCCGTTGTGGATCGCATGGGCTGCAGCAAGGCCGCCGCTTTCAAAACCGAGCCCGCTGAGGAATGTATTCGCTTCAACCACGTTCTCCACTGCCTTTGTACAGGCCCTGGCTTCTACTGCGAGCACAGCCTTGAGTCCGTCCTCCAGGAGGGTGTTCCAGCAGAGTTCTGCAAGAGCGAACGCAGCTTTCGTGGCATTCCCCCCCGGCATGTTCGTCTTGTCTGCTGCGATGCAGGCGCGGGCCTCGAAATAAGTGGCCAGGGCGTCACCCATTCCCGAAACAAGAAGACGGGAAGGTGCGTTGACCACGACTTCCGTATCCATCAGCACTATGTCCGGATTTTTCGGAAGAACGAGGTATTCGCTGAATACCCCTTCCCCGGTGTAGATGACCGACAGGGCGCTGCAGGGAGCATCAGTGGATGCAATGGTCGGTACGATCACAACGGGCTTCTTTTCATAGAAGGCAACAGCTTTTGCTGTATCAAGGATTTTGCCTCCGCCGACCCCGGCTATCACATCGCAGTCCTTTTCACTGCAGACTTTTCGGATCCGTTCTATTTCTTCCCTGGAACATTCCCCTCCGAAAACATCGAAGACCGGTTCGGAACCGCTGCCGCTGAAACTCTTCCTGATGGTATCCTCAAGACGGGAAAGCCCTCCCCTGCTGATGAGGACAAGAACTTTATTTCCGAAGCCGCCGATATGATCCTTCAGTTTCTTCAGCTCTCCGTACCCCTGGACATATTTCCCGGGTGCGATCATGATTCTGGACATGGAATCACCTCTAAATATGATAAGTTATTCACTATTATATCATACCAAAAAGCCCCCGAAAGAACGATTTCGGGGGCTTTCTCTTTATTCTCTTTTATCTCCCTATTTCTGCCAGTTGAGTGCAAATCCCGCGAAAAGAGCACTTCCCAGGGGGAGGGTATCCTCGTCGATGTCAAACTTCGGATTATGGTGAGGGTATACCTGCCCTTTATCGGGATTGCAGCTTCCGTGGACGAAGAATGTTCCGGGAACCTTCTCCAGGAAGAATGCCACATCCTCCCCTCCCATGGTGGGCTCCGAGATTTCTTTGACTTTTTCCGCTCCGGCGAGTTCCGCCGCGAATTCCTGGAATTTCTTCGTGAAATCCCTGTCGTTGATCAGTGCGGGAGGGCCGGACTCGTACTTCACTTCCGCCTCGCCCCGCATTCCCTCTGCGACCCTGGACGCGATGGCGCGGATCCGCTCCTCCACGAATGCCCGCGTCCCCGGGCTGAGAGTACGGACGGTCCCTTCTATGGTGCAGCTCTCGGCGATGATGTTGAATGCCCTGCCCCCTTCGATTCTGCCGATTGTGAGCACTGCGGAGTCAAGGGGTGATAGTTCCCTGCTGAGGATGGTCTGGAGCTCAAGAACCGCGGTGGACGTCATGGTGACGGGGTCCACTGTGAGGTGCGGTGTGGCGCCGTGTCCGCCCTTGCCTTTGAATGTAATGATAAAGCGGTCCACCGCCGCCATGAGAGAGCCGAAACGCACTCCTATCTCCCCCGGGCCGATCTCCTTCCACAGGCATCCCGTGTGGAGCCCTATGACCGCGTCCACGGTCGGGTTCTCCATGACGCCGTCGTCGATCATTGCCTTTGCACCCTGAACGTTTTCCTCGGCCGGCTGAAAGATGAATTTTACTGTTCCGGCAAGCTTGTCCCTGTTTGAGAGGAGAAGCTGTGCAGCCCCAAGGGCCATGGCTGTGTGGGCGTCGTGCCCGCACGCATGCATCAGCCCGCTTTTCGATGCAAAGGGAAGGCCCGTCTCTTCCTTGATGGGGAGAGCGTCGCAGTCCGCCCGTATGGCGAGCACTTTTCCGGGAAGGCTCCCCTTGATGACGGCGGCCACTCCCCATCCTCCAATTTTTTCCCGTATATCCCCGACTCCCATTTTTTTCAGTTCCTGCACAATAAAGGCAGCGGTTTTAGGTGTTTCCAGGCCCAGCTCGGGAATTTCGTGGAGATGCCGCCGCCATGCGGTTATTTCTTCCGACATGGATCTCGCTTCTTCAAGAATGCCCTTCATTTTTTTGCCTCCGTTCGTACGGAAATGGTTTATTTTCAGTTATTGTACCTCATGCCTCCCGGATACGCTCTTTTCTCACGGTTCGAAGTGGGGTACACTTGCAGGGGCAATAAAAGGCCTGAAAAAGAGTGCGCTCTGAACAGACGGGCGGATAGTTTCAGGAAATGAAAAATGACCGGTATTTTCAATTAATGCGCTTCAGGGAAGGAAATGTGATCTCATGGCAGGCAAAGGCACGGCCCTTTCGTTTCAGGACGTGAATTTTTCCTACGGGGGAGAGATGGTTCTGCAGGGTGCAACTTTCTCTGTTCCCCCGGGGGAATTTCTTATTATTCTCGGTCCGAACGGAGGAGGAAAAACAACGCTCCTGAAACTTGCCCTCGGGCTTCTCTTCCCGCTTTCGGGAAAAATTTCCATTTTCGGTGAAAGACCGGGAGCAGACCGGGGAGTTGCGGGATATGTGCCTCAGGATGCCGGCCGGAACAGATATTTCCCCGTTACAGTCCTTGAGGTTGTGCTTCAGGGAAGGATCGGGCTGCCGGGCCGAAGGGGAATACGGTACTCCGGAGAGGACCGCAGTGCTGCCATGGAGGCGCTCAGGTCCCTGAAAATGGATGGTATGGCGGGAAGGTCCATGGGAGAACTCTCCCAGGGGCAGCGCCAGAGGGTGCTTATTGCACGGGGGCTTGCTTCCGATCCCAGGGTGCTTTTTCTCGACGAACCGCTTGCCAGCATCGACCCGGATACCAGGGATATGCTGCTGACACTCCTGGGGGAACTTCGGGGAAGAATGACGGTCGTGCTGGTGAGCCACGATATGTCGGCAGTTTCGGGACATGCGACGGCAATAGCGTGCGTGAACCGGAAGGTGTTTTACCACGATTCGGCGGAGATCCGTCCGGGCGTGATGGAACAGGTATGGGGAAGGTGTCCCGTTGAACTTATTGCACACGGCGTCCCACACAGGGTGCTCGCAGTTCACGGGGAAGGAAAATGTGATCATGATTGAACTTCTTCAGTTTGACTTCATGAGGAACGCTCTTTGGGCTGCCCTTTTGTGCAGTGCGCTGTGCGGCATTCTTGGAACCATGGTGGTTGTGAAGCGGTACGTGATCCTGGCCGGTGGCGTGGCCCATGCAGCTTACGGAGGGGTGGGACTCGCCCTCTATGCAGGTATTTCTCCCCGGGTTGGAGCGGTGGGCTTCTCCCTCGCCCTTGCCCTGTTTATGGCGTGGGTGATGCTGAAAAAAGCTGCCAGGGCTGATTCCATAATCGGCGTCATTTGGGCTTCCGGAATGGCTGCCGGGATAATCTTCGCCGATCTTACCCCGGGATACGGTTCCGACCTCATGAGTTACCTCTTCGGAAGTATCCTTGCCGTAACACCGGAAGACCTGCATCTCATGGCGGCGCTCCTGGCGGCGGCAATGTCCGTCGGGATCCCCTGGAGCAGGGAGATAGCCGCATTCTCATACGACGAGGATTTTGCGAGGACGAGGGGTGTTCACGTGACCCTTCTCCATTTTGTTGTTGTCGTGCTCATTTCCGTGGCGGTGGTCCTGATCATCCGCATTGTCGGTCTCATCCTGGTCATTGCCCTGCTGACCATACCGCCGTCGGTGGCGGAAAAATACTCGAGATCACTCTGGACGATGATGGGTATCTCATGTGTTTTGAGCGCCCTCTTCTGCATATCGGGGCTTGCCCTTGCCGTGCGGTTCAACCTCACCGCGGGGGCCGCGATCATCCTCGTGGCGTCGGCAGTATACCTTCTTTCTCTTCTTATTCCTGCCGGAGGGAGGAAACGATGATTCCTTCCCCCGGTGCGGCACCCTTTTCGGTCATGATCCCCTGGATCCTGTTCCTGGAGTTTTCAAGATGCACTACTGCCATGGCCCGGGCCTCGTCCGGATCCCCTCTTCGAATTGCGTCCACGATTTTTTTGTGTTCTGAAAATACCTGGTCAGGCCATTTCTCGTAGGGAAGCTTCTCCCTTTCCCGTGCTCCCACTGAGACGATCCCTTCCGTGTAAAGGCGCGACGTCCCCTCGTACACGCGGAGAAGTACGGGGTTATGGGCGGCTTCCACCACTGCCGTGTGGAGGATCGCATTGTAGCGGACACCGAGGGACCCTATCTCGGGATGCCTGTTCTCCCGAATGGCGGAGAGCTGGTCGAGGGCACCCTGTATTTTCGCCATATTCCTCTCGTTTCTCCGCAGGGCGGCGAATGCGGCTGTGGGGCCTTCGATCATCGTCCGCAGCTCGAATACCTGGGCTATTGCGTCACTCGGCCACACATTGAGAAGATTCAGGCTGTCGAGGACGTTCTGTGTCCCCTTTCCCCCGACAAACATCCCCTGCCTTTCCCGTATGTCGATTACTCCGAGGGCTTCCAGGGCAATAAGGGCTTCACGCATGAATGAGCGCTTCACCTGAAAATACTCTGCAAGATCCCTTTCGGGCAGGAGCATGTCGTTTTTCGTTATCTCCCCTGCCTGAAGGGCAATGTACATTTTGCGGATCAATTCCTTTTTCGCATCATTCATTTTTTGTCCACCTTTTTATCGAGTATATCAAAAATCGCTTTTTCAATGAAAGAAAATTTTATTTGCTCCGTCAATATGCTTATGATACGATACTCTCTGCAATTGGTCGAGCAAGGCCGAGCAGAAAAAAGGACGGAAATCTCAGGAAGTACGCAGCATAACATGAACCGGCCGGATTTCGTAAAAGCGGCAGACAGATGTGAATGATTGGGGAGGGTCTTGATGGCATCAAGGGACGCATTGAAAATATCGGAGAAGGACAGTGTGGCGGTAGCCCTCAGAGCCCTGAAAAAAGGGGATTGCGTGGCACTGGGTTCTTCTGTATTGAAGCTTATGGACGATATTCCCATGTATCACAAGTTTGCCCTCGCGGATATCCGCAGGGGCGAAAAAGTGATCAAGTACGGTGAAAGCATCGGTGAAGCTTCGGAGAACATTTCCGCAGGCGGATACGTGCATATTCACAACGTGAAGAGCCTGAGGGGGTAATTATTTGAACAGGATCATGGGGTACAAAAGGGCCGACGGTTCCGTCGGCATCCGGAACAAGGTGCTCATTCTCCCCTCGGTGGTCTGCGCGGCCGAGACCGCACGCATGATCGCCATGCAGGTCCAGGGAACGGTTGCCCTGCAGAATCACCTGGGGTGCGGCCAGATCGGCAGGGATGCCCGAATGACCATTGACACCCTTGTGGGGCTCGGAAAGAACCCCAATGTTTTTGGCGTCCTCGTGGTCGGACTTGGCTGCGAAACCGCAAGGCCGAAAGAGGTGGCGAAGGCGATCGCGGAATGCGGGAAACCGGTAGAATGCGTGGTCATCCAGGAAGCCGGCGGAAGCCTGAACGCCGTCAGCGAGGGAGTCAGGATCGCCATGGATCTCGTTGCCAGGGCAAGCCTCGAGCAGCGGGTCCCATGCGATGTATCGGACCTTGTGGTGGCCGTGGAGTGCGGCGGTTCCGACCCCACATCCGGAGTGGCTGCGAATCCGTCCGTGGGGTCTGCCTGTGACAGGGTGGTCAGTGCGGGAGGCACCGTTGTTTTGAGTGAGACGACCGAACTCATCGGGGCGGAGCACATCCTCGCGGCACGGTCTGCGTCCCCTGAAGTCGGAGCGCAGCTCTGCTCCATATGCCGGCAGATGGAACAGCGTGCTCTGGATATGGGGACCAGCCTCCGGGGGGGCAACCCGTCCCCGGGGAATATTGCGGGAGGGCTCACGACCCTTGAGGAAAAATCCCTGGGCTGTGTGCACAAGGCAGGGACCTCGGTTCTCCGGGAAGTCCTTCCCTACGGCGCGGCTCCCACGAAAAAAGGCCTTGTCATGATGGACACTCCGGGTTTTGACGTAGACTCCGTCACGGGAATGGTTGCAGGGGGAGCCCAGATCTGCGTCTTCACCACGGGGCTCGGCACTCCCGTCGGCAACCCGATCGCTCCCGTTATCAAGGTCACGGGAAACCCGTCGACTTTCGCCAAAATGAGGGACAACATGGACATTAACGCGGGGGTCATTCTTGAAGAGGACGTTACCATCGACGACATGGGCGGGACGATTTTCGAAGAGATCATCGCGGTGGCCAACGGAAAGCAGACCAGGGCCGAAATTCTCGGCTACTGCGAGTCCAGTTTCTGGCGCTGCGGAACATGTGTTTAGACCTGTATCCGGAAGGAGCGGAATCATGGCGTGGCGCAGAAAACCTGAAGAGATAACCGAAGCCTACTACGTAGGGCTCATGAGCGGGGCGGGCTACAGGGGGAAGGATCTCCGGAAGCCTGTCATCGCCGTCGTGAATTCCTGGACGGACGTCAACCCCGGCCACAAGCCCCTTTTTGAGCTCGCACGGTACGTGAAGGAGGGCATCTGGGCAGGGGGAGGGACTCCCGGCGAGTTCAACGTCCCCGCACCGTGCGACGGGATCGCCCAGGGGCCGGGCATGCACTACATACTCCCCCAGCGGGATCTCATAGCGGGTTCCATCGAGGCCATGGTGGAAGCCCATGGCTTTGACGGCATGGTCATGCTCGCCTCATGCGACAAGATCATCCCCGGGATGCTCATGGCCGCGGCAAGGCTGAACCTCCCCACCATTTTCATTACCTCAGGCACCATGATCCCCTACGCAGAGGGAGGCCGGGAGTATGTTGCCTGCGACGTGAAAGAGGCCATAGGCAGGAAAAACAGCAATTCCATAGATGATGAGACCTTCGAGCGATGGACCACCCATTTCTGCGCGTCCGGGGGAGTCTGCTCCATGTTCGGCACCGCAAACACCATGGGGACCTTCCTCGAGGCGACTGGTGCGGCGCCCTTCGGTACTGCGACCATGCTCTTCTGTGAAGCCGACAAGATGCGCCAGGCCCGGGACGTAGGTGAGCGGGCGGTCCAGCTTGTCCGAGAAGGGATGACCTTCTCCGGGATCATGAGCGAAGCGTCCCTTGCCAACGGGATCAGGTATATTTCAGCGGCGGGAGGCTCGACGAACGGGGTGCTTCATACTCTGGCCCTCGCGAAGGTGCTCGGGATTCCCCTGGATTTGAAGAAGTTTGACGAAATACAGTCATCCGTTCCGGTGGTGGCGAAATTCAAGCCCTCTGCGGAGAAAAACATCAGCGACTACCACAGGGCCGGAGGCGTACCCGCCCTCCTCTCGATTATTCGTCCGCACCTTGACCTCTCCGTCCCCCTCGCCATGGGAGGAACGCTCGGCGACGCCCTGGATGCTTTCCGTGGCCCCGTTGACAGGGATGTCATCCGTCCCCTCTCCGATCCCCTCCATCCGGCGGGGTGCTTTTCGATCCTGTCCGGGAACCTTGCCCCCAGGGGAGCCGTGGTGAAGAAGAGCGGCGTTGACCCGAAAATGTTCCGGCACACGGGACCTGCCGTTGTTTTCAACTCCGAGGAGGAAGTGAAGGAATTCCTGCTGACCAAAAAGGTCGAGCCGGGCTCGGTGCTCGTGGTCCGGTATGAAGGGCCGAAGGGAGGCCCGGGGATGAGAGAGCTGTCCATCCCGGCGGCCATGCTCGTGGGAATGGGGCTTCACACCTCCGTTGCCATGATAACGGACGGACGCTTCTCGGGCGCCACCCGGGGACCCTGCGTGGGGCACATCGCTCCCGAAGCCTGGGTCGGAGGTCCCATAGCCCTCGTTCAGGACGGGGACATCATCGAGATCGACCTGGAGGAGAATTCCCTGACCCTCCGCGTGCCGGAGGAAGAGCTGGAAAAGCGGAGGAAGGAACTGAAGCGCCCGGAAAGAAAACTGGGAGGAGTGCTCTCGGCCTACCGCAGGGGAGTGGGATGTGCGTCCGAGGGGGCAATATGGCTCTTCCGGGACGATGAAGAAGAGAACTGACCGGCTGACCGGAACGAGACAGCCCCCGGAAAAGACCGGGGGCTGATTTTTGCGGGCAATTCTGAAAATCTAAAAGAGATTCCCCTCGCTGTTGAAGGAAAGCTCGTACGGCTCGCCTGCCACCGTAAGGTTGGGGTGCTGCGATGCATACGGCACCAGGTTTTCCGAGATTTCGATTTCCCCGAGGTGGACCGTGTTCTTTATTCTCACCATCCTCACAGCGGTGCGGTCCATAACGTTGCTCATCTTGATGGCTGCCTGTATGGCCTGGCGGTCGTTCTTCAGCACCATGGGAAGTTTTACGCTCATGGGTACCGTTGACGTCAGCGCATTCGGATAGGTCTGCTCGAAATCAAATTTCTCGAAGGCCCTTTTCGTGGTTAGGTCCAGGATCCCGAGCCCGTTGGCATTCCCGCCGGACTTGTCGGTAACATCCAGTGCACCTACCCTTGTGATTTTCGGCCCTCCGGATGCGTAGGGGGTATGATAGCGGCCGACGATGTTCGTATCGAAGCCGGTTCCGCTGATGTCCTTCCCGATCTCGTCAAGGATGAGCACGTCGAGCTCGTCGAAAAATATTCTCGGGTAGAGACTCCACGCCTCTTTCAGCAGTTCCGGCTCCCGGGTCTCTATCATTTCCTTCCCCATCACTTCAAGCCTTGCAGTCTCGTGATAGGCGTTCTCCAGGATGGCCACGGCACACAGGATATTTTTCTTTTCGATGGTCACCCGTGCGATGGCGGGAACCGTCTCCGCCATTTCCCCGAAGCCAAGCATGTGGGCGAAGTCGGCGCCTTTCTGCTTTCCCATGCCGATAGTGATCATCTTCATCAGTCCGCTCTCGCACGGCCCACGGAAGGCCACGTGGGGCTTCACCCTGTTGATGACCACAATGGCGTCCGCTTCGTTCGCATACTTGTCCAGGTACACCGGGCGTCCGTTGGCGGATGTACCCAGCTGGACTGTGTCCATGGTGGCCCGTATGGGGGCTCCCACAAATTCCTCCGTAACTCCCATGCCGTTGAGGATATGGATCTGTCCCTCAGCCGTGGCCCCTCCGTGGCTTCCCATGGCCGGGAAGAGGAAAGGATCTCCGCCTGCGGCCCGGATCTCTTTCACGAGGACTTTCAGCATGAGGGCGATATCGGTGATCCCCCGGCTGCCGGCGGTCACAGCAACCTTCCAGCCTGGCCGGATCTTTGCCAGGTATCCGCTTTCCTTCAGTTGCCTGGAGAGCACTTCTTCAAGGTTTCCTACACGGGGCCGGTCGAAAGTCTGGCGAACCTTCACCATCCGGGGTATGGGGATCGGGTCGAGGAGCTGGTCAATAGCCGACATCTTTTTCCCTTCCTTCGGATCAGATTTTAAGGGCGACGCGGAGGCAGTCATGGCTTGTGGCCGCCATGTTGAACCCGTCCTCCCATTTTTCCAGCGGGAACTCATGGGTCACCAGCGGGTCCAGTATGACCTTTCCCGTTCCCACAAGGTGGATGGCAGTCTTCCAGTCGTAGGGGATCTGGGAAATCTCTCCCTTTACGTCGATCTCCTTGACGATGATTTTGTGGGTGTCCACGGGCGCGGTAATGCCGCCTCTGATGCCGCCGCCGGCCCAGAGGACCTTTCCGCCCTTCCGGACGATATCCAGGGATTCTGCGATGGGCTCAACGGCCCCCGAGTTCTCCAGGACGACATCCACACCGATGCCTCCCGTGAGTTCGGCGATACGCTTGCGGATGTCCTCCTTATCCACGTTGATCACTTCGTCGGCGCCCATCTTTTTGGCCATGGCGAGCCGGAAGGACGCATCCCTGTCTACGCCGCTCATGAAAATCGGGCCCGCCCCTATGGCTCTGCACACCTGCATGAGCAGGATCCCCCTCGCTCCGGGTCCGAGTATGGCCACTGATTCCCCCGCACGGACTCCCATCCTGGAGACGATGCTGTGGACGGAGCCCGCGGTCGGTTCCATGAGGACCGCAGACTTCGGGTTAACATCTTCGGGGAGGACATGAAGCTGGAACTCCGGCCACACGGTGTATTTCGCAAAGCCTCCGCCTGTTACGTAGTGGGCTCTTCCGTCCATGGGCTTGAGGGTATTGCAGATGTTGAACCGGCCTTCAAGGCAGGCCGGGCAGTGTCCGCAGTAAAACGTCACGATTTCGCACACCACCCTGTCCCCCGGTTTCACCCGGGTGACTTTGGAACCGATCTCCCTGACCTTCGCCACGATTTCATGTCCCTGGACTACCTTCCGCTCAGGGTGCAGCACCTTGGCGGCTTCTTCCCTGCTTGCTCCCCACTTGTGGATGTCGCTGCCGCAGATGCCGCAGTATTCCACCTCAAGAAGAACATCGTGGGGTGCGTAGGGATTTTCTCCGAGCCTTGGAACAGGAACTTCTTCGAGTGCAACCACTCCATCCGGATTTGTAACCAGGCCGAGCATCGTCTTTTCCATGAGTGAGACTTCCTTCCTTCCTTCTGGTTTAATTTTTTTCCCGGGCTTTCTTCCGGGAGGCCTTCCAGTGCGAATATGCGGGCGTTGACTGGATCAGGGAGAAAAGCGCCAGTGCCAGGAGCACCGCAGAAATCGGGTTTTTCAGGAAAATCATCCATGACCCCTGGCTCATGAGGAGCGACTGGTGCAGGGTCACGTCAAGCATCCTTCCGAGGATCAGCCCTACCACAAGTGGCGGCACCGGGATCTTCAGCTTGTCCATGAAGTACCCCAGGATCCCGAAGGCGAACATGAGGCCGACCTCGAAAAGGTTGTTGTTGATGGCAAAGGAGCCTATAACACAGAGCACGACGATCGCCACCGAAAGGACCCTGTTGCTGATCCTGGTGACGAAAATGCACGCCTTCGTGAACGCTATCCCCTCGGCCAGCATGAAGAAGTTCGAGAGAAGAATGGCCCAGAGAAGGGTGTAGGTCACTCCCGCATATTCGGTCATCAGCGTGGGTCCCGGCATGATGCCGTGGATCATAAGTCCTCCCAGGAGAACTGCCGTTGAGGAGCTGCCGGGAATGCCCAGGGAAATAGTGGGAATAAGGGCTCCGCCGACCACGGCGTTGTTTGCCGCCTCGGGGGCAGCGATGCCGTAAGGGCTTCCCTTTCCGAAGGACTCCTTGTCATCGGAGAACCGCTTCGCCTCATTGTAGGCGAACCAGCATGCCGTGTCGCCGCCTGTCCCCGGGATTATGCCCGTGAAAACACCTATGAGTCCGGAGCGTATGAACGTAGGGATCAGCGGCCGGATTTCCTTCCAGGGCAGCATGATCCTGTCCTTTATGGAACTGATCCGCTCCACAGCGCCTTCGTCTCTCTCGATGAGCCGTATTGCCTGGGGTATTGAGAAAAGGCCGATGAGTGCCACCGTAAAGGGGATCCCGGAAAAAAGGTTGATGTTCCCGAGGGTGAACCGCGGAATGCCCGTAATGGAATCCATGCCGACGGTGGAAAAGAGAAGCCCCATTGCGCCTGCAAGGAGCCCTTTTATTGCCGAGCCCTGTGAAAGGGAGCCTATTATGGTCATGCCGAGGACCGCCACCGCGAAGAGTTCCACGGGGCCGAACATGACCGCAATGCCTCCGAGAACCGGGGCGATCGTGAGCAGAAACAGGGTGCTTATGAGCCCCCCGACGAAGGAAGCCGTAAGGGAGATGCCGAGTGCCCTGCCGGCCTCTCCCCGCTGCGCCATGGGATATCCGTCCAGAATTGTCGCCGCTGCGGCAGGGGTGCCGGGGGTCCGGACAAGTATTGCAGCGATAGAGCCGCCGTACATGGCTCCCATGTAAATGGACGCCAGCATGCTGATGCCGGTTTCCGGGCGCATAACGAATGTTACGGGAACCAGCAGGGCTATGGCCATTGTGGCTGAAAGCCCCGGCATTGCTCCCACAACAAGTCCCAGTCCCGTGCCGGCGGCGACCGCAAGCATGTTGTACCCGGTAAAGACAGATGAGAGCCCGAGAAGAATATTATCTACGATCATGCTAAACACCAGCCTCTCTAGACTTCGAAGAACCGTTCCAGGAGTCCCATGGGAATGGGGAGCTTCAGGAACCAGACGAAGAGGAAGTAGATGAATACCGAAAAGCCGAGGCTGATGAGAATGGCCCTGACGAATCCGGCAGCCTTGAGATACAGGTATGAAACGACCATGAAAAGAGGCGTGGCGATAAAGTACCCGATGCGGGGAATAAGGTAAATGTACACTGCTATGGAAAGGGTGAACAGGATCACTCTCGGCACGTGGACTTTCGGCCGGGCGGAAGTGTCCCCGGCCGGCTCCCCTGTCCCGTTTTTCACATCCCTTACCGACTGCAGCACCATTGCCCCCGAGAGGAGAAAAATCAGTCCCGCGACTATCTGGGGAAAAAGGGCCGCGCTGGAAGGCATGGTGGATCCTTTGAAATAGAAGTAGGCTCCGATAGTAACGGTAAAAGCGGCAAAGAGGGAATGCTTCAGTACGTGTTCCAAATCAGTTACCTCCTGTGGCTTTTTTCCCTGCCCGGGTATTGCTTCGAGCCGGGGGAGAAGAAAAGGGGCGGTTCCGGCGGGATGCCGTGAGTGCCCCTTGTGGCGACCGTAGCTGTTTGGAAAAAGGCGCCGCGGCAATCAGCGCGGCGCCTCCGAATCGGCGAAGAAAAACTACTTCTTCTGATACTGGTCTTTGACTTCCTCCCATATCCCTTTGAATATGGTTTCCTGTTCTTCGAGCATCGCCTTGTATTCGTCCCCGAACTTCATGTCGATTATAGAAGCCCGGTCGTTGCATGCCTTCACGAATTCAGGCATCTCTGCCATTTTCCTGAATGCCTCAACGAGGGCTATTTTGGCCTCCCCGGGAATTCCCTTCGGTGCGCTGTAGCCCCGTGAAGAACCGGATACGACATTATGCCCAAGCTCTTTAAGAGTAGGAACATTGGGAAGCAGTTCGTAGCGTTCTTCTGCGAAAAGGGCGAGGGGAACGAGGTTCCCTGCCTTTATCTGGGGATAGGTGATTCCCAGGTTGTTGAAGCTCGCATCTATTTTTCCGCCCATTGCCGCCTGCCAGGAGGGACCGTCTCCCTCAAAGGGTATCATCTGGAATTTCAGGCCGGTGGCTTTTTCAACGATAAGGGTTGTGAAGAAGTCATCTCCGCCCACACCGGAATTCCCGACGGTAATTTTTCCGGGGTTGTCCTTAACGGCCTGGAGAAAATCCTGCACGGTCTTGTAGGGGCTGTCCTTCCCCACCACGATGATACCGGGGTCAGTAACGACATTCGCAAGCGGTTCAAGTTCTGAAATATTGTAGGTGATCTCAGGGTTCATGATGTAGTTCGTCTGAAGCATGGGGGTGTTGGTAATGCTGATCGTGTAGCCGTCTTTTTTCGAGGTCTTTGCAAGCTGGGTCCATGCGATGGCTCCAGTTGCTCCGGGAATGTACTGGTTAATGAATGACTGTCCGATGACTTTCTCAAGGTACGGCTGGGTCAGCTGCGCGAGGGTGTCGCTTCCGCCGCCCGGCTTGAATCCCTGAAGAACGGTGATCTGCTTTGCCGGGTACGCGGCGAAAGCCGCACCTCCGACCATAACACAGGCAAGAACCACGAGAACCCCCATAACCCATTTCGATTTTCTCATATGCCATTTTCCTCCTTAGAAAGAGTTTTATGGATATTGCGGATCATTGAAGCCGATTGGAATCTTCCCTGTTTGAGCTTGATTCGGGTGTCTTTTGGTTTTTGAAGTCTACAGACTGTTTTGTGAAAAAATATATTAGCTGCTCGGCCAAGCTCAACCAGCAGATCCGAATTCAGGATATCCTGTGCGTAGAGAATTGTCAATCATCTGTTCCGCCATATCCGAAGGGAAGACTTTATTAATCCGGAAAATAAATGAAATCAGGGGCAGAAAATAGACGAGGGCAAAGATGGTAACTCCGAGGGGGTCCCGGATTCTTCCCGGTATGAAGAGAGGACCGGTGCAAAGCAAGAGGAGTATCTTTCGTAGATGAAGAGAGAGGAGCCCGGCTATCCCTTGATGGCTGAGCGAGGCAGATAAAGAATTCTCCGGATCCTGTCTTCCCGGGAAAGGCAATGTATAGGATACAGAGAAACGCATAATGTATAGCGTGCGCAAGTCAGCAGAAACTCTTTTTCATGAAAAACACTTTACTTTCTGTCTTTTTGCCATAATTCGCATATTGCCGCTATCTCCCGGAGGTCTTTCTCCTCCAGCTCTTCACCGCATGGAAGGACAATCGTCCGTGACGCTTCATCATCAGGGGCGCCCGGAGGGCAGTCCCAGGACAATGGCGGTTCAAATCCTGCCGCACGAAGCCTCCGTTCGAGTTCATCCTTTCCCTTTTCCGCGCTGAAAGGGACCCCGAGGGGGACGCTTTCAGCGCCGCCCGGAAGGGAGAATCCGAGAAGGTCTGAAAGCCTTGCGGCGTTGTGTCTTCTTCTCGACGGAATGGACTCCCATTCCGTCCTTTCCAGCAGGAAACGTCCCATTTCCGACGGGGCCCGGGCTTCATCGTCTCCATCGAGCAGATCCTCACCTCTTCGTAGCCGTGACCGGTCTCCGGTGAGGTTTCCGAGTACTTTGCAGGAGACGAAGAATTCCATGGGAGGCTCGAGTTTTGTGTCAAGAGGGAAACGGGAGATGAGAAGTCCGCCGTCCGGTACCGGAAGGAATTTTCGGAAGCTGTAAAGAATAAAATCGCCGAACATCCCCACACCCGGTGTGAAAAGAGCGTGGACGCAGTCTTCAAAAATAAACGGGCGTTCTGGCACGGGAATGGCCTTGAGGGCTGCTTCAGCAGACCTGTTCGGAAAGCCGCAGAAGTGAATATAGAGAAAAACGTCTCCAGGCAGGAAGCGGGGAAGGGATGCGCTTTCCGGAGAGGAATAGAAGAAAAGGCGGAATCCCCGCCTGAGGAAGGGATAGGCGATGGACGGACAGCACAGGGAAGGAAGCCAGGCTCTTCCGGAAATCATGTCTTTCGGCAGTGAGTCCAGTCCTTTCGCCAGTGCCGATCTTCCCGATGCGACAGAGAGAGATTCCCTCCCGTCGACGGGCAGAAGAGAGAACAGATTTCCTGAAACGGGTCGTTTGCTGAAAATATCAGGTGAAAGGCGTTCGTTGCCCGGTGCTCTCATTCGGGTGTCCCCTCTGGAAGGAGCTGCGTTATTTCCGGAAACAGCTATTTCCCCGTGAGTGCGGCGGCGCCTATTAAGGCGGCATCGTTGCCAAGAAGGCTGAGTCTCAGGTCGAGGGTCTTTTTGAAGGGTGAGGCCAGGTAATCGATCACTCTCGGCCTGAGGACGTCGAGGAAGCCTTCGCCCTTGCTCAGCCCGCCTCCAAGAATGACCGCCTGAGGATCCAGCAGGTGAACGGCGGAAGCGATTCCCTTCGCGAGGTGGTCAAGGGCCCTGTCCCAGAGCGGAGCGACCGATGGATCGCTTCTCCTTGTCCACAGGTATTTCAGATCCGGCTGGAGCCCCATTCCTTCAGCGTTGCGCTCGAGGGCATCTGCCCCGCTGATGCCCTCGAGATGGCCGTGTGATCCGCATCCGCATGGTTCCCCTGCGCCTACCACAAGGTGTCCCGGTTCCCCGGCCATGCCGTGAAAACCTCTGAGTATCCTGCCGTTAATCACGATTCCTCCGCCGATCCCCGTACCAAGTGTAAAAAGCACGTAATCCGTCAATCCGGCTGCCGCTCCTCCCCAGCCTTCGCCCAGTGCGTAGCAGTTGGCGTCGTTTTCTATTTCCACAGGCAGTCCGATTTTTGCCGAGAGGATTTTCCGGACCGGAAGATTATTCCAGCCGGAGAAATTTGGAAGCAGCAGGGCGGTCTCCCGCAGGGTGTCGAGCATACCCGGAATTCCCACTCCTACGGGACATTCCGGACCTGCCCCGAGTATTCGGGCCATCTTCGCGACCTGTGAGGTAACATCGTCAGGTTCCCTGCCCGGCGTAGGCTCCGTGAGACGCTGCACGACCCTCCCGTTCTCTACGAGGGCGGCTGCGGTCTTGTGCCCGCCGAGGTCGATCCCGATGGCCCGCATCTTTTATTTTCCCTCCGCCCGCTTCAGTGCCGAATGCTTGTGGATCATCGGGCCGGTAAGAACATATACAAGGCATCCGAAGACCAGTATGGCAGCGATCCATGCGGCGTAGGTCTCGCTGAGGATCCAGAGCAGCAGCACGAGCAAAGCGGCCGGCGCGAAATATTTCACCTTGTTGGAAGGCTTGGGATATCTCAGGTTTGAAAGCTGCAGCGAGATCATCACGATTATGAAGAGCTGGAAAACCACTGAAACCGGTCCGGTAACGAGAATGTGGCTTTCAGGGTACATGACCTGGGCGGCAAAGGCTGCAAGCGCGATCCACGAAGAGTTCACCGTTATCGGCAGTCCGATGAAACCTCCCTGCCCGCGAAGCGGGTCCACAAGCCGGAACTTGGAAAGGCGGAGCGCCCCGGAAAAGACGATCGCAGACGGCAGAATGGTCCTCCAGAACGGGCTTGGCCCGTGGAGCAGCAGGGCGTACATGAGGACCGCAGGTGCGGCTCCGAAGGCGGAAAAGTCAACAAACGTATCCAGCTCGGCGCCGAAGTCGGTGGATCCCTTGAGCCATCGTGCAAGATTCCCGTCAAGTCCGTCGAGGATCAGGGCAAGCATGATGAACTGTGCCGACCGCGCAAGCAGAGAGGGCATGTCCAGCCGCATCGACTCGATCGTGGAAAGGATGCTCGCGAACCCGAAAAACAGTGCCGAAAGGGTCACAAGCGTCGGGAGGATGCGCCTCCAGTTAGCCAGGAATCTCAGCTTCCTGAGCTGGTTACCGGTCATCACTGGTTCTCCTCCCTGGGAAGTATCCGTGCGATCACCGTTCTGCCGGCGTGCACCTGGTCGCCGACCCGGGCGGTTATCTCGATATCTCCCTTGGGGAAGTACATGTCGAGCCTTGAACCGAACTTCATCATTCCGAAACGCTCCCCGCGTTTTACCGGCTGGGTTTTATCGTTCCTCAGCCAGTACACCACTCTCCGGCATACGGGACCGACGATCTGGGTCACAAGGCAGGAGGTGCCCTCACCCCTGACCAGTATCTTGTTATGCTGGTTCACTTCCGAGGATTTCTCCTGGAACGTGAAAAGCCGCCTTCCCGGAAAATATCCCAGGAACGTGGAGTAGCCGCTTATGGGAAAACGGTTCACGTGGACGTCGAACAGGCTCAGAAAAATGCTGATGCGCACGGTGTCTGTCTTCAGGTAATCCTTTTCGTACACATCGGTTATCCTGGCTATCTTTCCGCTCGCTGCGGCAATGACACACCCCGGTTCATCAGGGACGAAGACGTCAGGATCCCGGAAGAAGAACAGCATGTAGCCTGCCGAGATGTTCGCGGAAAGCAGGCCGGCAAAAAGGGATGTTCCCATGGAGAGTCCCCAGACCGCACACACAAGAAAAATGACTCCCCCGAACGCTGCCGACCCCAGTAGGAACGGTTTGACTTCAGGACGGAATTTCATTGAAAAGCCCCCTCGTATTTTCGACTAACAAATTATTATACATTATGATTCCCATACGGTCACCTGAATTTTCAAATCATGCTTTTCTACTGTTTTTCATATCATAAATGAAGGGAAAGGACCGGGTAACGGAAGAAATACGCAGTATGCAAGCTTGCCTGCTTTTCAATAAAGGTGTAAATTCAGAAATATTCATCTGCAGAGTAAAGCGGTCCGTCCGGGAGGTCTTCATGAAAAAAGAAAATGAACTCCCAATTTTGAATGAAAGAAAAATTGAAGGATCATCGCTTCTTTTCCGGGCGTCAGGTATCGTGAAGGTCTACAACCCCGGTATGGAAACGGAGGTGAGGGCCCTTGACGGCGTTGACCTTGAACTGTTTGCCGGGGAACTGGTGGTGCTTTTGGGGGCTTCAGGCAGCGGGAAATCGACCCTGCTCAACATCATCGGCGGCCTGGATGTTCCCACGGAAGGACGGCTCTTCTACAGGGACGAGGAACTTACCGGAGCGGATGACGATCTCCTTACCCGATTCCGCAGGGCCTCCGTCGGATTTGTTTTCCAGTTCTACAACCTTATCCCCAGTTTAACTGCCCGCGAGAACGTGGATCTTGCCTCCGAGATTGCCCCTGACCCCATGCCTTCAGAGGAAGCGCTGGGACTTGTCGGCCTTGAAGACAGAATGGATCATTTCCCTTCCCAGCTTTCCGGAGGGCAGCAGCAGCGGGTCGCTATCGCAAGGGCGATAGCGAAGAGGCCGGAGGTCCTTCTCTGCGACGAACCTACGGGCGCCCTCGATGTGAAGACGGGCATAACCGTGCTTGAAGCCATCGACCGTGTGAACAGGGACCTGGGAACCCTGGCGGTGGTCATAACCCATAACGTGGCTATAGCGGAAATGGCGGACAGGGTCATCAACCTCTCGGGAGGGCGTATTGTATCCATGCGCCGGAATGAAGAGCGCCGGCCGGCCTCTTCCCTTTCCTGGTGAAAAGCCATGCGTTCCCTTGACCTGAAGCTCTTCCGGGATGTTGCGGAAATGAAGGGGCAGATGCTGTCGGTCACCCTTGTAATGGTATGCGGCCTTTCCGTGATGATCATGTCGAGAGGGCTCGTGGTCTCGCTGGAGGAGACCGGGAGAAACTACTATGCGTCCGCACGGTTTGCCGATATTTTCTGCGAGCTGAAGCGTGCTCCCAACTGGCTTGAATCCCGTATCGCCGAAATCGATGGAGTTGCGGAGGCTGAAACAAGGGTCAGGGGCACGGCGATCCTGGACATCCCGGGCATGAAGGAACCGGCTGACGGAGTTGTCCTGTCCCTTCCCGGGAACAGGCCCGGGAGGCTGAATCTTCTCCACGTAAAGGCGGGAAGGATCCCCGAACCGGGGAGAGGGTATGAAATAGCGGTGAGCGCCGGTTTTGCCGGAGCTCACGGGTTTCTCCCGGGGGATGAGCTGAACATGACGGTATACGGAGTCCGGAGAAGGTTCCGGATATCCGGAATCGTCCTTTCTCCGGAGTACATATACGAGACGAGGGCCGGTGAAATGCTGCCGGAGCCCAGGCGGTTCGGCATCTTCTGGATGAATTACGGCGAACTCTCGAAGGCGGTTGGACTCGACGGCGCCTTCAACAGCGTTTCTCTCAGGCTTTCTCCTGGTGCCGACGTACAGGAGGTCAAGGCAGACCTCGACAGGATGCTTGCTCCCTACGGAGGGCTTACCGCCTATGGCCGGGACGAACATCCTTCGGCCAAGATGATGCAGGACGAACTGAGGGGGCTCAGGGGAACTTCCGTGGCATTCCCCGTGGTTTTTCTCGCAATTGCCGCTTTCATGGCGGGCACCGTGCTCACCCGCCTTGTGAAGCTCCAGAGGCAGCAGATCGCCCAGCTCAGGGCTTTCGGCTACACATCGACATCCGTCGCCTTCCATTACCTGAAATTCGTCCTCGTGCCCGTTGCCGGGGCAACAGCCCTTTCAGGTACCCTCGGAATGTGGGCGGGAAGGGGCTTCGTATCGCTTTACCAGCAGTTTTTCCAGTTCCCTGCCCTGGTCTTCACGCCTGACTGGGGGGCCCTGGCAATAGGGCTCACGGGAGGGGCGTCTTTCATGGTGCTTGGAGTTTTGAGAGCGGTCAGCCGGGCCGCCTCCGTCCCTCCTGCCGAAGGGATGAGGCCGGAGGCGCCTGCCCGTTACGCTCCGTCTCCCCTTGAACGGGCAGGAATACACAGGCTGTTCTCGCCTTCCCTGCGCATGGCTCTCCGGAACCTTGAACGAAAGCCCTGGCAGGCTCTTCTCACCACCCTCGGCATCGCCCTTGCGACGGCTATTCCCGTCTTCCCCGGCGCGATGACCGACGGAGTGGATTACCTCATGGAGTTTCAGTGGAACCTTTCCCAGAGACAGGATGCCTCGCTAGGGCTTCTCGAGCCGGCAGGCCCGGGAGCCCTGTCGTCCATCCTCCGACTTCCGGGAGTATACGCGGCGGAACCGTTCCGCTCCGTTCCCGTTATTCTGCGGTCAGGCCACATACAATGGAGGACCGCCATAAACGGTCTTCCTGAAAAGCCCCTGCTGAACCGCCTCCTGGACGAAAACGCCCGGGAGATCGTCCTTCCTCCCTCGGGACTGGTCATGTCCCAAAAGCTTGCGGAGATCCTCAAAGTCTCTCCGGGCGATCCTCTGCAGGTAGAAGTCCGGGAAGGGAGGCGCCCTGTTCTCCGGGCCCGGCTTTCGGGGACCATAACCGATTTCGCGGGGCTGGCGGTCTATATGGAGATAGATGCACTCAGAAGATTCCTCGGTGAAGAGGAAACGATCAGCGGAGCTCATGTAAAGGTCGACATGGCGGAATGGGACGCTTTCCTGGAGGAGGTGAAGGATAGCCCCCGGGTGGCATCCCTCGGGCTGACGGGGGCGGTACGGGAAAATTTCAGCAGGACAATAGCCGAAATGATGTGGCTCTCCCAGGCAATGTTCTTTTCGTTTTCCATCATTGTTGCTTTCGGGGTGGTCTACAACGGCGCCCGCATCGCCCTTTCGGAACGGTCACGGGACCTGGCGACGCTCCGCGTACTCGGCTTCACAAAAAGAGAGGTTTCTGCCATCCTTATCCTTGAACTGGCCATGCTCACGGCTGCGGCCATCGTGCCGGGACTCCTGCTCGGCCGCTGGATGACGTACGGTCTCATGAAATATTCAGAGACTGAAGTCTACCGTTTTCCCGTCGTCCTCACCGCCGGGACCTACTGGATCGCTGCGGGGACCGTGCTGCTTTCTTCCGGGGTATCATTTGCCGCTGCGGCCCGGAAGGTCTCATCCCTTGACCTGCTCGCCGTGCTGAAATCAGGGGAATAAAGGAGGAATCGCCCATGAGTCCCAACACTTCAGGCAGAAACAACGCGAAAATACGGAGGATGCTGCGCAGGGTGGTTCTCCTTCTTGTCTCACTCCTCGTTCTTGCCGCTGCGCTTGTATCTCTCTGGCCTGAACCGGTCCGGGTGGAGACGGAGGAAGTAACAAGGGGTTTTTTTGAAGTGTCTGTGGTCGAGGAGGGAAAAACAAAAATCCGTCACAGGTATATCATCTCCTCCCCTGCGGGCGGTTTTCTCAATCGGGTCGCTCTCCGTCCGGGGGATACCGTCTCAGCCGGCAGGACCGTGCTGGCCGTGATGAAGGGAGAGCCTGCCGGTCTTCTTTCTTCCCGGGCAGTCGCCGAGGGTGAGGCACGGCTGAAAGCCGCGGAAGCGGCAATATCCCTCCGCCGTGCTGAACTGGACCGGGCAGGGGAGGATTATGAGCTGGCACGAATACAGTTTGAACGGCTTGACAGGCTCCTCCCCTCAGGGGGGATATCCAGGCAGGACTGGGACATTGCCCGAAACAGGATGCAGTCAATGTCGAAAGTGGCAAAATCCGCCGGATTTTCCCTGAAGATGGCCGAATTCGAGGCCGAACAGGCCCGGTCCGCCCTGCTCCAGGGTTCATCAGAATCATCTTCGAAGGAGATCAGGATCCTCTCCCCCGTCGACGGATTCGTTCTGAACGTATTCGAGGAGAGCGCCCGGACTCTCCCCGCCGGAACCCCGATCCTTGAAGTGGGTGATCCTGAAGACCTGGAAGGAGAAGTGGATCTTTTTTCCGTGGATGCCGCTGTTGTGATGCCGGGAGCAGAGGTGCGGATCACCGGCTGGGGAGGGGATGTTCCCCTGGCAGGGCGGGTTTCGCTGGTGGAACGGAGCGGCTTCACGAAAATTTCAGCCCTCGGGGTTGAAGAGCAGCGGGTCAGGGCGAGGATCGATTTCCTGGACCCCGTTCCCGGGGGGTACCGTCTCGGCGACAGGTACAGGATAGAGGTCAGGATCATTCTGAGGAAGAGCGAAAAAGCTCTCCTGGTACCCATGAGCGCACTGTTCAGAAGGGGTGGAGACTGGACGGTCTTTATCGCGGAGGAAGGAAAAGCAGCTTCACGGAGGATCAGTATCGGGCAGAACGACGGGATCCGTGCCGAGGTACTCGACGGTCTTTCGGAGGGAGAGCAGGTGATTCTCCATCCTTCGGCGGAAATAAGCGACGGGGTGCAGGTTGCCCCGAAATGAGTTCAGTCCGCAGCCGGGGCGGCTCCTGAGCGCTCTCCCCTGAACGCCGGAAAAGCAGGTGCGGGAATCATTTTGTCGAACCCCTTGATGATCTCCATTGCGCCGTTGTTGTGTTCCACAAGGATTGAGCAGTTATCGATCCAGTCTCCGCAGTTGAAGTACCGGATCCCCTGAAAGGCCCTGGCGGCAGGGTTATGAATGTGGCCGCAGATGATTCCCTCCGCCCCGCTCTTCCTAACCGACCGTGCGATGCGGGTCTCGTAGCGGCTGAAAAACTTCACGGCATTCTTTACCTTCTTTTTGAGGAAGGCTGCGAGGGACCATTCTTCAAAACCCGCTGCGGAGCGGAGTACATTGATCCCGGTGTTCAGCCGCAGGGTAATGTCGTATGCCCTGTCACCCAGCCAGGCGAGCCATCTGCCGTGCTGCATGACGGCATCAAACTCGTGGCCGTGGGTAACGAGATACTTCCTTCCGTCGGCTCCTGTATGGACGGCCTCAGTACAGACTTTCACACCGCAGAAGGACCTGCCGTCGAACTCGTTCATGAATTCATCGTGGTTTCCGGGTATATATGTCACGGGAGTCCTGCCCGCAATGGAGAGGATGGACCGTATGACGGACGAATGGGATGAGGGCCACTCGGGCCTCCGGGCCAGCTTCCAGCCGTCGATTATGTCCCCGACAAGATACAGTCTTTCGCACTCGAGTGAAGAAAGGAAGCGGACCAGGCTTTTCACCTTGCACCATGGTGTTCCCAGGTGAAGGTCCGAGAGAAAAACGGTCCTGTACCGGAAGGAATTCATTGAGTCTGCCCCATGCTTTTATTTTCCATATTCGATCCCCTTTGTACTGTTTTTCATTCCTGGGAAGATTCCCCCGGCCTGATGATCTGTTTCATTATATTCTCAAGAAGCTGTTTCTTCATCTGGTCCTCGGTACTGGGCGAAGTATTTTTTCCCTCTCCCGTGGGGATTTCCAGGGTGATCTTGATCTTCGTCTCATCTTTGCCCGAGGAGCCGTTGGGCCTTGAAAAGGAGGCCGCAGGCGCGTTGGAGGTCACCTTGATGTCCGTCAGGAGCGGAGAATCCCACGTTCCCTTCACGTTGAAGGATGTCTCCCGGAAGTCTTTTACGGACATTCCCCCCAGAAGCCCGGAAAGAAAATTCTGCAGGAATGCCGGGTCGGTGAGAGGATTCCCGTCCACCGCCAGTATGCCCTGCAATGCGCCGAGAAAGGCATTGAGCGCACGGACATTGATGTCTCCCGTACACTTCAGGTCAACGGGAGAGTCGTTCCATCCCAGTGACCCGCTTGCGGAGAAATAGCGGTAGACATTGTCCCCCACGGGGGCGGAGACCCTGCTGCCCGGCATGAGGAAGATATTTCTTCCGTCGAGGCTGAAACTGGCAAGGATGGAGCTGAACCTGATCTCTCCCGAGTCTGACACCGACTTGAGGGCGCTGAATCCGGAGACGCTTCCCTCTTTCGCTGAAAGCTGCCCGCTTCCGAAAACCATACCCACCATTCCCCCGGTGCCCGTTCCCCTGGCCGTGAGATCTGCTTTGCCCGCAACCTTTCCCTGCCCGCCGAGGAGCCGTTTCGTGGCTCCTTCCATGTCCATGCCCTTAACGGTGAGGTTTCCTTCCCACCGCATGGTCTTCGGGTCGACCTTTCCGGAGAATGCCGCCGCACCGCCGTAATAATCCGCCTTGCCGTTGCTGATATCGACTGCGCCGTTCTTCCAGGTAAAGGGAACCGTGACATCCTTCGCTTCGGTCCTGTAGAAACCGAGAAGGGGGGATGTTATTTTTCCTGTCCAGGAATATCCGTTTTCACTGATGACCCCTTTTGCATCAAAATCGGCCTTGCCCGTGAAGTTCCCTGCCGCCTGGCTCGAAAGCCCGGCAGCAGTCGCGGCGATATCGATCTTTTTGCTGTTGCGAAGGGAAATCTCCGTTCCCGCCCTGGTAAAGGCAAGCTTTCCGGTCACCGACACGGTGCTTTTCCCGAGGGTGCCCTCGGCGTCAATGGAGAAAGCCTCTTTGCCGTCCGGCTTCAGGGAAGCTTTTACCTTCTCCGCCAGCATACCGTGGAATGTGACCATGGGGGATGTACCTGTGAAAACAGCTGAGAGCTTTCCCTTTCCGCTTTTCACCAGCGCAAGCTTCCCGTCCATTGTCCCCCCGAGGCCCGCCCCGGGGAAAAAGATTTCAGAGAGTTTCCGGAGGTCAAGCTTTCCAAAAGATACTGAAATATCGGTTTTTCCTCCGCCTCCCGTTTCTATTGTACCTCCTGCGGAAACCGGAGAGTCGAAAACTTTCGCGGAAGCCGAGACGCGGACTTTCGGCAGGTTCCCCTCCGCTTTCCCGGTGAAGGTGCTGACGGAGACGCCCTCCACCGAAAGATCGGGTGATCCCTTCGCGGAAAGCGACAGCACGGGGGACCGGGTTTTTCCGGAAAGGGAAAACTCGCCCGATAGTGTTCCGGACGCCTTGCCGGCCGCCAGGTCAAACTGAGGAGCCGCCTGTTTCAGTGAAAGCCCGGTGAAGGTTCCTTTGACGGCAATGGAGGGACTCTCGCCAAAAGACGTTTTTCCCGAAAAGCCGGTCTTTCCGCCCCACAGTTCAGCGCTGCCTCCCGAGAGCACCAGGTCGTTTCCGGAAACCTGCCCCCTGAGTGAAATGTTCCTCAGCGGGAGTGTCTTCGAAAGGTCGGTGTTCCGGCCCCTGAGGTCGAACTCCGCTGCAGGCGATGCCAGGGGAGACTTCACTGACCATTTCAGATCGAAAAGCCCCTCTGCTCCAAGGGGTTTTTCCCCGTCAGCCAGGGATTCCACGAAAGACCACCTGATGTTTTTTCCCTCGCCGTCAAGGGAAATTTTCGGCGTTTTCCCCGTAAGGCCGCTCAGTCCCCCTTCCCCGGAAAGTGTCCCTCCTCCTGGGAGGGACATGGAAAATGCAGAGACCGCTATGGTTTCAGCAGTGCCTGAAAACGAAAGGGAGAGGTTTTCGGGCTGTATCCCCCAGACAGAAAATTTCTGAGCTGAAAACTTCCCGGCCAGGGTCATTTTGCCCTCCGGGGGATATTCCAGCTGGAGGTCTCCCCTTGCGTTTCCGCTCAGCGAAAGCCCCGGTGCGAAGGATGTCCCGGCTGATTTCAGGTTGAGTTTATCAGAGCTGACCGATACTTTCGTCGACGTCTTCCCCGTCTCCAGAATATGCACTTTTCCATTCGCCGTAAAGGGAGAGCCCTCCCATTTTCCCGCTGCGTTCAGGTCGATGCTGTTTCCCTTCGACAGAACGACGTTCCCCTTCAGGTCCGCCACGGAAAAACCCTCGAGAACGACGTTTCCTTGTGAAGAGAAAGAAACCGGCCCGCTCAGCTGATCGAAGGGACCTTCAAGATCCGTCTTCAGGGAGGACAGCTTTCCCTTTCCGAATGAAAGCCAGGGGAAAAACCGTGTCCATTCGTCGAAATCGACGTCTTTCAGCCCGAGCTTTATCTCTGCGTAGGGCCGTTCTCCGAAAAAAACGGAGAAGTTTCCCCCGGCGGGCGAGGAGAATACACGTCCATCCAGGGGGGAAAGGGTTGCCTTTTCATCGTCTGCGGACCATGTGAACCTTCCCTCCATGAGAAGGTCCCAGATGTCTCCGCCTGTTATGTCACCCTCTCCCGAAACGAGGAGTTTCCCTCCGGGGCGGCTGACGGTAAGGGTCGAATTTACAGTTCCCTTTGCAGTGAAAGGGAGGCTGAAAAAAACGGCAGCTTTTTCCAGCACAAGATCATTCACGATTCCTTCGAGGAAAATTTCCGGGGAGACTTCGCCCGACAATGAAACAGACGTGCTCCCTGCTTTCAGGAATCCGCCCGTAAGATAGACGGTGCTGTCAGCTGCCAGCGAGCCTCCGATCTCCACCCTGGTGCCGAGAAAACTTCCTCTCCCCTCGATCGTGGCCGTTCCCTTGCCGGGGGAAAGCCTCAGCAGATCCAGGGAAAGATTCCCGAGGGGAGTGGCGAGCTCCACGGGAGAGAACACCACTACCGGCAAAAAAGGCATTCCTCCCGACGATTCCGGAAGGTCGGTCCTGCGGACAGCCGAGAAAAGTTTCTCAGTGGAAACGGATGCTCCGGTCAGCGACAGCTTGTCCACCTTCACGCTTCCCCTGAGCAGGGAAAGAAGGGAAAGCTTCACTGCCAGGCTTTCCGCACGGGCCGTTTCTTCTTCCTCGAAGGAGAGCCGAACATTCTCCGCAGAGTACCCGACCACAGGGTTTCCTGACACGGTCTCGGCGGAAATGCTCCATCCGCTGAGGCTGCTCATGGTTTCCAGAAGGGCTGTTTGAAAATACCCTGTCCCCGCATCGTATCCGGAAAGCAGAAAAAAGACCGGGACTCCCAAAAGGACAGAGAGGGCAGCCAGAGCCAGAATGAGTTTTTTCCCTATTCGCGCCATTGCTTTTTCCTTTCGTTTTGACCAGTGATGCTTTTTTTATAATACAGCATCTGCCAAAGAACTATATACTACGCCCCATGGCTGGGATAGAGTGGTATTACTGAAAGCAAAAGACCGAAAAGTGCAATCTGTTCAACCCACATATGGCGGCCTGTGGAAGCCTGTGGAATTGTGGATATGTGGATAAGTCCGTGGATAAGATGAGAAAACACCTCCAAAAAAGCTTGAAAAAAGGGGTTTTGTGGATAACATGCCCGCGTGTGGATAGTCCGTGGGAAACACTAGGGGGAAAAAGTTTTTTCCCTTCCGGAGTTTCGTCAGCCGGAATCCCTGCTCACCTGGAGCGACGAAACAATGGGGAGCTCACAGCCGGTGCGGGAAAGAATGAGCTTCCCTGCTGCAAGCACCCTGTCTCCCTCTTTTAGAGACCAGAGGTCTTCCGTCTCAGGTGCCCTGTAGGCTGCCAGGGACAGCTTTCCTTCCCTGAGGAGAAGCCTCCTTCCCCGTTCCTCCCGTTTTTCCACGGTCATACGTACCGTGATAAAGCATCCGGCAAGAACAGCGGCCTCGTTCCATGCCTGTGCCGCCGTAAAAATACGGCGCTCCGCCCTGCCCCACAATCCGGCGTTTTCATTTCTCGCTTCTGACATGGCGCTGAAAATCCTGTCCGCGTATTTCCTGTTCGGAGGAATTGCAAGAGGAAGGGCGAGCCCCCTTCGGACAAGCTCCTCGTTGAGCAGCAGATCTCCCCCGGGAGTTGAGACCCACACGTATGCCAGCAATCGTCCGTACCTGTCGATCCGCTCCAGATCATACTCGATCCTCACACGACCGGATGATGCCAGCCGGATGTTTGCCTCCCGCGCCTCTCTTGCCAGCTCTTCCTCCGGGCGGGCCGGATGGTGCAGTTCTGGTGTATCGATGAGAAGATACCGGATGAGGGTCCGTTCTCCCTCTACAGGTGCAGTTATGGTGTCTCCGTCGTTCACCTCGATAGAGGCGGAAATCGTCTGCGGAGGGGGCACAGCGGGAGGAGACGCGGCGGTCAAAAGGCCTGCGTACAGAGACGCTGCTGCGGCAAGCCCGGCGAAAAGAGCGGCGACCTGCTTCATGACCGGAATCTCCTGCAGGTTTTGTATCCGCCTGTACTGAATTCGATAGAAAACATGAACATCTCTCCTCTCTTTTATTTTACACTTCCGGGAAGACCGCGAAAAGAGATTTTCCTGAGGCGAAAGGTATATAATGTCAGAAAGCGAGTCCACGAGTGAAAGGGGAAGTGTTGTGGAACCTTCCGTTCAAAAACTGCTTTCATTCCACGGGGATGTCCTCCTCCGCTACAGGGACGCCCTTGCGTCATACGGGGGTAAAATACGCCTGACCGGCCCCGGGGACCCTGAAATACTCTGGAGAGAACACATCCTTGACTGTCTCTGCTCCGTACCGTTTCTGCCCGGAAAAGGAGCAGTCCTCGATGTAGGCTCCGGAGGCGGGCTTCCGGGCATAGTATGGGCGATCTGCAGGCGGGACCTGGAAGTGACACTGCTCGACAGCGTCCGCAAAAAATGCGGCGCCCTCGGGGACATGGCCCGGGAGCTCGGACTGTCAAATGTCCGTGTGGTCTGGAGCCGGTGCGAGGAGTACGCCCTGAAGGCGAGGGAATCTTTTTCTTTCGCCGGTGCGAGGGCCGTCGCCTCCGCCGGAGTGCTGCTCGAATACCTGTCGCCCCTCGTCTCAGTCGGGGGGGACATTCTTGCCATGAAAGGGCCGCACTATACCGATGAAGTGGAGCCCCTTGAAGGAAAATGGAACCGCCTGGGCCTATCCTCTCCATCAATTGTCCCTTATGATGTAGAAGGAAAACAGCTTTTTCTCATCCTGTGGAAAAAAAATGCCTCCTGTCCCTCCCGGTTTCCCCGGAAAGCGGGCATGGCGGAAAAAACAAACTGGTGGAGGTGACGCCCCCTTGCTCATTCTCACGGTATCCAACCAAAAGGGCGGAGTAGGAAAAACAACCACGTGCGTCAATCTCGCGGCTGAGCTCGGAAGGCTCGGATATTCGGTCCTGGCCGTAGACATTGATCCCCAGGCCAACTGCACCAGCGGGCTGGGAATTTCTCCCTCCGAAATCGACTTCAGCCTCTACGATGTTCTCCTGGGAGAGACCGAAGCAAGGAACGCCATCGTCCCGACCCGGTGGGAAGGGGTCTCGATCCTTCCCGCCACCATCGACCTTGCAGGAGCTGAAGTGGAGCTGGCGAGCGTTATCAGCCGGGAAACGAGGCTCCGGAAAAGCCTGGGCACCCTCGACGAGTATGACGTGGCCGTGGTGGACTGCCCTCCCTCGCTGGGAATGCTCACCATCAACGCCCTTGTAGCCTCTGACAGGCTCATCATCCCCATACAGTGCGAATACTACGCCCTTGAAGGCGTCGGTCAGCTCGCCCGGACTGTAAGGCTCGTAAAGGACAGCCTCAATCCGGACCTGACCATTGACGGTGTTCTTCTCACCATGTTCGATTCCAGGACAAGGCTTTCCGGCGAGGTGGCTGAAGAGGTGCGCCGGCAGTTCGGAGAAAAGGCCTTTTCCGCCGTTATTCCCAGGAATGTAAAACTTTCGGAGGCGCCGAGCCATGGCGCTCCCATCTGCTATTACGACCCGGCCTCCTCGGGGGCCCAGGCGTACAGCGACCTGGCAAAGGAGGTGTCCGGACTGTGGCTAAAACGAGAGCCCTAGGAAAGGGGCTGGGTGCGCTCCTCTCGATGCCCGGAGAATCAGCTGCCGTTGAAAAAAAAGGGCCCGGGGATATACACTCCCTTCCGGTCCGGAAGCTTCGCCCCAATCCATCCCAGCCCAGGAGGGAGATGGATGAAGTTGCCCTTGACTCCCTTACGGAATCCGTAAGGATCCACGGTGTCGTACAGCCTCTTGTCGTCAGGCAGCTTGAAGGAACGGAAGACTTCGAGATCGTGGCGGGCGAAAGAAGATGGCGGGCGGCGGCGGCGGCAGGCCTTGAGGAAGTCCCTGTACGGGTGATACAGGGCACGGAAAGGGAACTTCGGGAAATCTCGCTGGTGGAAAACATACAGCGGGAGGACCTGTCGCCTCTTGAGATAGCCGGGGCATTGTCGGACCTTTTAGATGACTTCAGCCTCACCCAGGAGGAAGCAGCTTCCAGGATCGGATGGAGCCGAACTGCGGTGTCGAACCGGATACGGCTTCTGCAGCTCCCTGATGAAGTAAAAAATATGCTTGCGGAAAATCTTATTTCGGAAGGTCACTGCCGTGCACTCCTTTCCCTTGATTCAGCGGAGACGATAATTGCTCTCGCCAGAACCGCCGAGGAAAAAGGGATGTCCGTACGGCAGATCGAGGACGCCGTAAAACGGGCGAAAACAGGCAATATACAGCCAAAAGCAACGCCTTCACGGTATTTCATAAGGATTCCCCAGACCGTTTCGGAAATGGCCAGAGGACGGGGAATTTCCCTGAAGGTCACCGGCAGCCCGAACAAGGCAAAAATTTCCATAGACGGCCTTTCGCACGAACAGCTGGAACATTTCTTCCGGTTCCTCGAGGAAAAAGGAGACGAACTGTTTCCCGGCAGATAAGGAGAGAACGAGTGAAGGGAATAGACGATCTGATAGTATACGGTAAAATACTCTCCACGGGTTTCTTGATAGGAGGATATGCTTTTTTAGGTGTTCTCGGAGCAAGATACCTGGTAAAGTCAGGATATCCGGAGTGGCTGAATGTCGCCCTTCCAGTGCTGACGACTGTGTTTGGAATTTATCAGGGCTGGCTGTTTATCAGGGAAACATTGAGAAAAAAATAACGAAATGTTTCACGTGAAACATTTTTGAAGGGATGGTTTTATGGAAAACATTTTTGCTCCCTGGCGTATGGCCTATATCCAGGTTTCGAAGAAACAGGAAGGCTGCATTTTCTGCGATTTTCCCAGGGAAGACAACGACGAGGAACGGCTTATCCTCCACCGGGGAAAAAACTGCTTCGTTATCTTCAACGCATTCCCGTACACTCCGGGTCATCTTATGGTCGCTCCATACCGCCATACAGCTGATTATGAGACGTTGTGCGACGAGGAAATGCTGGAACTCCACAGGCTTGGAGGCACGTGCATCGAAGTATTGAAGAAAGTGATGACCCCCCAGGGATTCAACCTTGGCATCAATCTCGGCAAGGTAGCCGGGGCCGGTTTCGATGGCCATCTTCATCTTCACGTTGTCCCCAGGTGGAACGGTGACACAAACTTCATGCCCGTCTTCGCAGAGGTGCGGGTCGTCGCGGAAGGCCTTCGGGAAACCTATAAAAGAATGAAGGATGCCTGGCCTCTATGACCGACAGGTATCGTCAGCCTGCAATGGAATCCTCCAGGGAAGTAAAAATTGAAAAATCCCGTTTTATCGCTTCAATAAAGATCTGCAGTTCCGAAGAAGAAGCCAGGGAAAAACTGAAGGCTGTTTCTGAAGAACATCGGCAGGCTACCCATAACTGCTGGGCATACCGGATAGGCACTGAAAAAATCCGGGAGTATTTCTCGGATGACGGCGAGCCTGCCGGTACAGCCGGAAAGCCAATCCTGGGCGCCCTCCAGATGTATGATGTTACCAATACGCTCCTCATTGTCACCAGGTATTTCGGAGGAAAAAAACTCGGTGTCAGGGGGCTGATCGAGGCCTACGGTACTTCGGCATCCGATTTGCTCGGCATGACCGAAATAGCTGAAAAAAGAAGATCTGTCCCTTATGTTATCGGGATACCGTATGACATGATCAAGCTCATGGAAAGACTTCTTGACTCCTGTGAGGCGCCCCGGGAAGAACAGGTTTTCGAGTATGCTTCCGACGTGTCTGTCAATTGCTCAGTACCGGAAGACATGGTTCCGCAGTTTGAGGGCACACTGGAAGAATGGAAAAATACAGGCAGGATTATGGAATGGCACTTCCTGTAATTATGAACGTATCCCACGCAGTCGAATGAAAATCTGCGAAGCAGCTTCCCGCGAAAAATCCGAATAAATACACAAAAGTTACTTCCGCAACTCCGTCAGGTACCACACTTCGAAAGCATTTCAGCCAGTTTGCCATACAAAATTACTCAGATTAAAAAAATCTGGAATAACATAACGCGGTACCCGAACCTATAATGTGAAAAAAGCAATATAATCTTTTCTCTGATCCAGGTCCTGCATGTTAGGGTTGGAACTCGAATCCTCTAAAATGAAACATATCATTCAGCCGGTCGGAAGGGGAATAAGGAAAAATCGAATATTTCATCTTGCTAGCGGTACTGCAAGAATTACCAGAATGAAGCATAATCCGCATATTGTTGTGTTGTGATATATTGTATCCATTATTAAATATCATTGCTTCCTTCCGGTGCTTTTTTCTGAACGGTGCAGCTAAAAACTAGCCGCTACGATACATCCTGAAGAAAAAGGGTACAGAATATGGAACCGATGTATACATGATGAATATGCCAACTTTTATTCCTGACAAAAAATAAAAACCTGGATCTTCAATGAGAACCTTTTCAAACCTCATTTACCAATACAACCTTTGAAGAAGTGAAAAAAGCCCAAGAAACAGCCGTTCAGGATAGATCAGGAACGATGTAATTCCTGCGGATCCTGTTTCAGACAGCCTTTACAGAAAAATGGCAGTGAAAGAAAACACGTCAAAGCAGAAATTTCACCACTACCGGAGAGAGTGGAGTAGGGGAGCGGCTTTTATAGGTCAAAATAGATCAACGGGTATATACAGTCTGAAGATCTATTTTTTGGCACAAAGACCGCGAACTGGAATGAGTCTCTCCATGAAATAAAAACCGTGAACGAGGGTAAAGGAAATATTGCGCTTTTATCTGTCAACCAATAATATATATGGATGACAGGGGGGACGAAAAGAATGCATTCTCAATATGGCAGATTCATACTTGCCTCTTTTTTCACAGGATTGACAGCAGTGGGGGCTTTTCTGAGAATTCCTTTTCCGGTGGTTCCCGTAACGCTGCAGGTTCTGGTAGTGCTTTTATCAGGCTTTATTATCGGGCCAAAGCCGGCCTTTATGGCCCAGGCAGCCTACATCATTCTCGGGCTCGCGGGTGTACCTGTTTTTACAGGCGGGGGAGGGATATCGTATATCTTGTCGCCCACATTCGGGTATCTTCTGGCCTATATGCCCGCATCCTGGGCGGTAGGAAGGATAGCCCTGTCCGGGGAACCTTCCGTTTCGCGGTACACTATGGCTGCTCTGGCGGGGCTGGCTCTCATATACCTCATCGGGGCTTCCGTCCTGTACATAAACCTGAATTACCTTGCAGGCAAGCCCGTGACCCTTACGGAGACGGTACGAATAGGAATATACCCTTTTATTGTTCCGGATCTTCTGAAAGGTGCGGCCGCAGTGCTGTTTGCCCTGAAAATCAGAAGACACGTATGGAGGAAGGAGCCCGGGACACAGCAATAGGATCTGGAAATACATAAAAATTACCACAGGAAAAATAAACAGGAATACAAAAAGGGGAATGTTTCACGTGAAACATTCCCCTTCATTCTGCGGAAGAGGCAAAAACAGAAGAAAATAGGCATTGAAAAGCGTAGGAAAAAACTGATCTAAACTGACTATAAGATGCCGTTTTATTCTCCGTCGGAGATTCTGTTAATTTTTTCGATGTACTGTCTTACAGAAAATTTTCTTTCCGCCCCCCTGTAATTCATATACCGTATCTTTCCGAATACCGGCCGTTCGGGCCAACCGCGGTCGTGAAGCCCGCCCACGGCCCAGGAAACACCTGCTATGCCGTTGGGGTCCCGCCCGTCGAGGCTGTACCTGTCATTGAGCAGCAGGGCGGTTGAGAAGGCCTCTTCAGGCGAATCGGACCATTCGAGGATCTTCTTTGCCCAGTACATGCGGCACCAACCGTGCATTTTTCCTCTCATGACAAGTTCCGCCTGGGCTGCGTTCCAGAGAGGATCTCCGGTGTCACAGCTTTCAAGCCTGCTGAGCGGGTATCGGGCAGGGCGCGTATCTGCCCTGTGCTCGTCAAGGGTCTTTCGGGCCCAGTCCGGAAGTCCCTCGTATGTCCCTGCGTCTTCACCGTAATGGCAGAAATTATCCGCAAGCTCGCGGCGGACGCACAGCTCTTCAAGAAAGGCAGCCCGGGATGGGGTACCGCCGGTCTTTTTGACCTCAAGTGCCGCCCTCTGCGGTGAGAGGTGTCCGAAATGGAGCCAGGGTGAGAGATCCGAGGTGCCGTTTTCTGCCGGGTTGTTCCGCCGGTCTCCGTAGCTGTCCAGCCTGTTCCTGATAAAAAAGGAGAGCCCCTCCGATGCGGCGCTCTCTCCCGGCTTGATCCACGAGATGGAGGGTCCGTACGCCTTTCGCCGGACGGACTTCAGCGCACGGTCCAGAGAGAGAAAGAGGCCTTCCGGGACAGGAGGAACTGCCGGGAGAGGTTCAAGCCGCGGAAAGTCCAGGAGCCATTCGTCGAGGAGGGGAGCGGCCTTTCTCCGAAAAGTGGCCGCACTGAACTCCTTTTTGGGTGAGACGATCCACGCCGGTATGATATTGTGCCCGTCGGTCTCGAATACGGGGCATACTGAGGAGGCCGCAGCGTTTTTCTTCCAGGGGCGCTTTTCAGGATAGGGATCGAAATCGGTCACCAGGAGGGCCGCGTCGAGGAGACGGCATGCCTCGGGTATCTTTTCCCCCGGGTCGCCGTACAGGAACAGGAGCGGTATATTATATCCTTCCAGTATCCCTGCCGTTTCCCTGAGTCCGCCCTCGAGAAAGGAGTAATGCCTCGAAGATGCAGAGGAGAAAGAAGGTGAGAAGCAGAAAAGGACCACAAGCCCCCTTCCGGGTTCCGACGCAGCCTGTCTGGCCGCCAGAAGCCCCCAGTTATCCCGGGCACGCTGCTCCCTGGACATCCAGTAAACTGCCGGCCCTTTCCCGGATTTCCCTTCCGAAAGAAGCCGGGTCCTTTGTGCCGCCCCGGCGGAGAAAAACCGGTCATTCATTTCCTATACACGCTCCTTTTGGATTACCCGGGAAATAAACGCCCGGAAACGGATATGAAAAAAGCCCGCTCGGAGCGGGCTCAAAACGGTCTCTCTAATCCAGGACCTCCACCAGCCTGACCTTGAAGGTCAGTTCCTTCCCGGCGAGGCTGTGGTTTGCGTCGAGCAGCACCTTGTCCTCTTCCACCGATGCCACGGTCACGTTCATGGGCATTCCCTGCTTCGTCCTCATCTGGAGGGTGTCTCCCACCGAGGGAGTGTAGTCTTTCGGCATAACATCCCGCGACACCTGGAAAATCATGTCATCTCTGCGCTCGCCGTAGGCCTGGTCAGGCGGAAGGGTCAGCGTTTTCTCTTCCCCAACGGTCATTCCCTCCACGCCCCGATCGAAGCCTGCGATCATCTGTCCTGCGCCGACAACGAACTCCAGAGGGTCACGGCCCGTGGATGAATCGAAAATGTCCCCGTCCGCAAGTGTCCCGGTGTAGTGTACGCGGACCTTTTTTCCTTTTTCTGCGATCATGTGTAAGTAAACCCCTTTCTCCGGCGAAGCCGAAAATTTCCGGCCGGGCCGGAATGAATAGGGGTATTGTAAGGGCTTCTTTTCCATAAGGCAAACGGAGAGAATGAAAAAGAAAAGGACCCGCCTCAAAACCTGAAGCGGAGGCGGGCCGTTCCACTTTTTTCCTCTTACGGTTCAAAAAACGCCCCGGCTACTTCCTGTTTTTCATCATCAGGCAAAGAGGAACCAGTAAAAGCAGCATCGCCGGACCGAATCCGCCGGCTTCACAGCCCCCGCCTCCTCCCGAAGATCCTCCGGTGATGAACGACCAGGTATCCGACCATTCGGAGAGCACATCATTTGAATCCCTGTACCGCACTCTCCAGTAGTAGAACGTTCCATTTGCCAGGCTTGCTGCGACAGTCTTCGCGGTGAGATCCGAAAGACTTTCTTCATCGATCATCAGCCCGGAGGTGAAATCTGCCGCAGTCCCAAGCTGCCAGTGCGATGCCTTGTGGGTTACCCCGGGAAGGAGTGATACGAACGGTCCGGAGATAAGGTTCGGCGTCAGTGACACGCCCGCAGATCCGTCGGAGGGGGAGAGGAGTGCGGGTTTTTCGGCTCCCGCAGGTTCGTTCAGCCATGGATCGTAATCTACGAATCCCGATACCCTGCTTCCCGTTCCGGAGGGGTTATTGTAGTCCGGGGTCCCGGGCAGGGGCTTGTCGTCGAATGGACCGCTGGCGTCTCCCCACCAGTTTTCCTTCCCGTCCAGAAGTTCCCCGGTGTTGTTGTAGAAGCCGTACAGCGCGGCGTTCAGAATGCTGTTTCCGGAGAATAGGACGTGCGTATCCGCGTGGGAAATAAGACCGGTACTCATGGAAGCAACGTATATCCCGTAATCGACGTTTTTCACCTCGTTGCAGCGTACTGTCACCTCGGCCGGCATGCTGTACAGCAGGTAGTTGAAGTAGATCCCGTACCCGGTTCCGGCAATGGCATTGCTCTCGACGAAAACTATTGCCGGCGTCCTCCCGAAGCTGCCAAGATACTCGATGTAAATTCCATATTGAAAGGGGCCCTTCACCTTGTTGCCTGAAATGCGGGTCGTATCCTCAGGGCATCGGATATCGATCCCCGCGTCTCCCGGGCCGAGAGATGCGGCCCGTGTTACCGTATTGCCGGTGATCTCGGCGTCTCCCCCCAGTCCCTTGTCCAGTTCCTCGCACTCCATTCCGGTGTAGCAGTCCGTTGCCGTATTGCCGGTGATGCGAACGGTGCATCCGTTGAATCCGCACATGTAGCTTCCTGTTCTGCAATTGGTCATGGTGTTGTTTGAGAACGTGAATTCCGATCCTTCCATATTGCTGAAGAAGAAGGAAAATCCGTGTGATGAAAAATCTTCGGCGGTATTGTTCGTGATCGTGACAGGAGTTGTGGGTGCTCCTCCGAAATGGTGAATACCGAACGTCCCTGCGGAACCCGGAAGGATCCGGAACCCGTCGATCGTTACGCCGAAACCGGTTCGGATACCTATCACATCCGGCGAGCCCCCTGCGCCTTCCACAACTGCAAGTCCCGGCCCGTCAACTGAAACCAGGGTGAGATCGTTCGTGCTGATTGACAGGTCTTCAACATAGGTGCCGCCCCGTACCTGTATCGTGTCTCCGGGAGCGGCGGCATCGATGGCATCCTGGATCACCGTGTACATTTCACCCGGCCCTACTGTGAGCACTGCGGCGCCTGATGGGGACATCAAAGCGGCAAAGAAAAAGAGGAAGGAAAGAGTGAAAAGAGCCGCTTCCCGTTTACGGAAATATCTCATGGAACTGACTCCTCCTCTCGCTTTCAAAATCCGGTTCTGTCCATTGAAATCACGTATTCCGTGTACCTGTAAATCTTTTCATATTCCTCGTTTACAAGTCCCTTGAAGTCCGGCCGGGCAGACCGCCGCGCAGAAGCCCTCCTCCCCGGAAGCTTCTGCAGAATCCGTCCGCCATCCCTTCAGGGCAGAAAAATTCCGGCTTCTACTTTCTCAGCATCACCAGCATCAGCGGCAGAAGGAGCAGCAGGATCCCGGCGGTGGAGGAGCCGGCAGAACAGCCGCCTCCTCCGCCTCCCCCCGGAGACCCTCCGGTGGTAAACGACCAGATATCCGACCATTCCGAGAGCACGCTGCCGGAATCAGCGAACCGCACCCGCCAGTAATACCTGGTTCCCGGGGCTAGGCCTCCCGGCGGGACGGCAAATGATGTGAGCTGTGTCATGCTTGCACTGTCGATCATCATGCCGGAGGACAAGTCCGCCGCGGTCCCAACCTGCCACATGGTGCTGGCGTGAAAGAAGGGCATCTCCGAGAAAAAGGGTTCTGTCTCGAGAGTCGGCGTCAGGGAGACGCCTGTTGAACCGTCAGCGGGAGAAAGGAGTACAGGCCTTGCCGGTCCGGGTTGTTCAGTCTGCCATGGACGGTAATCCACGTACTCCGATACCCTGCTTCCCGTTCCGGCGGGGTTATTGTAGTCCGGGGTCCCGGGCAGGGTCTTGTCGTCGAATGGTCCGCTGGCGTCTCCCCACCAGTTTTCTCCTGCATCAACAAGTTCCGTGCTGACGTTGAAAAAACCATAAAGCGAAGCATCCTCTATACTGTTTCCACGGAAAAGAACGGATGTCAGCGGGTGGGACGCATAACTGAAATTCCGTGTGTAAATGCCGTAATCGACGTCGTTCACCACGTTGAAGCGTACTGTTACCTCTGCGGGAATGTCATAGGCGAGATCGTCGAAGTACAGCCCGTATTCCGACCCTGAAATGAAATTTCTCTCAACGAACACCACTGCTGGCTCCCGGCCACTGTCACCGATATTGTCGATGGATATTCCAAGCATGTAGGGGCCCCTCACCGTGTTGTCCGAAATTCGTGTCGTGTCCTCGGGAGACTGGATAAAAATTCCTGTTTCCCCGAATCCGGATAATGAGGGCCTCGTTACCCGGTTGCCTATGATTTCCGCGTCAGTAACACGGGCATTGAAATCAAGGCCTGCGATGTGCAGCCCGTTGATGCAGTTTTCTGCGGAGTTGCCGTTGATCCTGATGGTGCATCCTTCGAATCCTGAAACGTACGTTCCTGTTTCGCACCTGGTCATGGTGTTGCCCGTGAACGTGAAGTCCGCACCCGTCATGTAGAACCATACCCCGCGGAATCCAGCGGAATCGAACCTGGAGCTGAAATCCTCAAAGATGTTGCCGGTTATGGTGATATCAGTAACCGGTGCCCCTCCATTGTGGTAGATGCCCCAAATTCCCGTAGGTCCTGGAAGAAACCTGAAGCCGTCCACAGTCACCCCCAGGTCGGTGTCCACCTGTATCACTCCGTCACGTGTTCCGGCGCCTTCGATGACGGCGAGTCCGGGCCCGTCGGCGGAAACCAGGGCAAGATTGTTTGTGCTGATGCGGATGTCCTCAACATATGTGCCGGTCCGTACCCGGATTGTGTCTCCTGGAGCGGCGGCGTCTACGGCATCCTGGATCGCCGTGTACATTTCACCCGGTCCTACAGTGAGTACAGCGGCATCTGCGGGCAGTGAAGCCGCTGTTATTCCCGCGAGCAAAAAAACGGATATGAAATATATTTTCAAGGCTGTCCATCTCTTCATAACGTATCCCTCCCCGACACTGGAAGCTGTGAAGCCGTCCGGCTTCTCTCCGGAACATCTTTTCTTCGGCTGAAGTCGTTCAAAAAGGGGGATACGGGATCGTTAAATAAAAAGAAAATTCAGATATAATGTACGAATATAATAGAGATGTGCGAAGAATTTGTCAAGTATAGTCATATAATTCTGTCATGTATTTTTTTAAGGAACGCAGATTCATGAACCGGCAGCGTTATTTTTTCTCCGCGGATCAGCGGCAATGAAAAAGAGTCCGGCAGAAGGGCATTCAGAATAAAAACCTTGCAGGGATATGGAGGCGGAACTGTCGGTTCTTTTGAGTATAAAAATGCTTCCTGTTCATCCCGGCCTGTTTTTGCACCGCTTTAATGGGTTACAATAGCGTTGTTCAGCCCTGTTCTGTATTGTGTCCTTACTGAAGCCGGCAGCCGTGGAAGGATCCGGCGGCCCGATCCGAAAATCCGAAAAGAGGTATCCGCGAGTGGAGCTGTTTCTTCTTATTCTTGCCATCTTTTTTACATACAAGGGAGTGCGGGCCCTCCGCAGACATTCCTCCGCCCGAAAGCAGGGGAAAGACGGACCGGCTCCGGGCGCTGTCCGGGTCGAGTTTCCCCGGGGAGCTCCGGCACAGTGGTTCGGGGCTGACAAGACCCCCGTGGTGAACGGATATTCCATACCCGGGGGGCTTGTATATGTGGGGGGGAAACTCCTCGACTACACGGGATTCAACGACCCCTGCCTCATCAATACCGACCTGAAGGCTGAACCGGGAGTGAGTCCGCATGAACCTGTGGAAGATTCCTTCCCCGACTACGGAAAACTGTCCCCCGGGCAGCGGGGGGCGTATTTATCCTGGCTCTCGGGGGCAAGAAGCGACCCGTCTGCTGATATCGCCTACGTGTTTCTTTTCTTCTACGGCCTGGAGCGCAGGCTTCTTATCGACGGCCAGCGCCGGCTGGTCTCCGCGGAGGAAAGGGGAGAGATCGTCCGCGAGCTGCTCCGCCTGCTCCCCATATACGGGGAGAACCGCGGGTTCCGGGGGTATTGCCGGAACCTCCTCGCCGTGGAGTGGGTGCTCTACGGCAAGCCTGACGAGCAGCCCCCCTACGTTGACTTTTCAGACAGGTACTGCGCCGAACCCTTCGCGGCCGTCCTCGCACGGTATGCAGCTGCCGAGGAGCCCATACCCCCTGACACAGCCCTTCAGTGGCTGATCCTCAATCCGGAACACGGTTTGAAAACCGCTGCGAGGCGATGCCCCGACCTCTTCCGGAAACTCTTTGCCGTGCGCTACAGGGAAAAATTCGGCGACGGCATGATCATCCGTTCCACGAAGACCTCCCTGACCCTCACCTACAAGGCAGCGAGTCCCTCACTGGGAGACGGGCTCCGTCTTCGGATCCCCGGCCTTCCCAATCCCTTTATCCTCAAGACCCCCCTGAAGAAGATCGCCGCCATCGCCGGCCGGTGTGCCGACGAACTGGAAGCCTACAGCAGGCATATCGCCAGGGGAGGCAGCCCTGACGCGCCGGGAGCGGCAGCCCTCCTGCCCCGGGATCTTCTCGCGGAGGCCCCCGCGGGGGAAGGAGTGCGGGAACGCCTCGCCCGACTGTGCGGGGGAGAGATGCGCCTTGTGGACGCTGACGCCGTCTTCGGGGCTCTCGGGCGGCCAGTCCCGCCCAAAATGGACCTGAAGCGGTCCGAGGAACTGGCGGAGACCCTTGAAACATTCGGCTTCGGCATGGCGCCCGATGTGCGGATCCACGGCCTCCGTCCCTCGCCCAGGGGGAAAATCGCCCTTTTCTCACCCTTCGTCCGTCCTTCCTCCCCTGCGGAATTCGCCCTGGCGGCAGCGCTTATCCGCCTGGGGTGCCTCACTGCCCAGGCAGCCGCCGGTGTGTCGGGGGAAGAGATGAACGTCATCCGGTCGTTCCTTCCTGAAGAGGGTACCCTTTCCGGCGAAGAGAAGGCCTCCCTGGAGGCGCTGCTCCTCTGGTGTTCCTCGATGCCCCAGACAGCCGCCGGTCTTCGGGGAGTCCTTGATCCCCTTTCCCCGGATGAAAAGGCTGCAATGGGGCGCGTCCTTGCTTCCGTGGCGGCTGCAGACGGAAGGGTGGATCCCGCCGAAGTCCGACAGGTGGAGAAGCTCTACTCATACCTCGGCCTGGAACGGGACCAGGCAGCACGGAATATCCACGCAGCCGTGACGGGAACTTCCCGGGCAGTTCCGGCGCGGCAGGGAAGTCCGAGGGCCTTTTCCCTTGACATGGATCTCATCCGCCTCCGCGAGGAGGAGACCCGGCGGGTGGGAGGGATCCTTCGGGAGATCTTTTCATCGGAGGATGAAGAGGCCGCTGAACCGCTTCCGGCCCCTGATCCCGCAGACCCCCTTTCACCCCTTGACGAAGGGCACAGAAAACTGCTCCAGACCCTTCTCCGCAGGGAGACGTGGAGGAGAGAGGAGTACCTCTCGCTCTGCGACAAGCTTTCGCTCCCTCCGGACGGCGCGCTGGAAATCGTGAACGAATGGGCCTTCGCCACCGCGGGGGCACCCCTTGCGGAAGACGGAGACCCTATCTACATCGACATTGCCCTTGCAGAGGAGGTCCTTTCCAATGGAAAGCAGAAAAACGGAAATCCGGCCCCGTGAACGGGACGCCATCATCCAGTCCCTCAGGGCGGGGGTGACACCACGCACGGGGCTGCACCACATCCAGGTAGGCCGTGCGAGGGAGGTTGAGGCGCTGCTGAAGGATCTCGACAGGATCCTCGACGGGGGGTCGGCGTTCCGGCTTATCATCGGGGCCTACGGAGCGGGAAAGAGCTTTTTCCTCCAGCTCGTCCGGTCCATCGCCCTCGAGAAGGGACTCGTCACCCTCCACGGGGACCTCTCCCCCGACCGGAGGCTGTACTCCACCGGCGGGCACGCCAGGAATCTCTACGCGGAGCTGACGAAGAACCTCTCCACCAGGACCAAGCCGGACGGGAACGGCCTTCCCGCTCTCGTGGAGCGTTTCCTCGCCGAGGCACGGAGGGAGGCTGACGCAGAAGGGGGAACCGTGAAATCTGCGATCTCGAAGCGCCTTGAGAAGATCTCGGAGATGGTCGGCGGGTACGACTTCGCCTCAGTCATAGAGGCATACTGGAACGGCTACGAACAGGCCGACGACCGTCTTCGAGCCGATGCCGTCCGGTGGCTCCGGGGCGAGTTCGCGACCCGGACCGACGCCAGGAACGCCCTTGGCGTGCGCACAATCATCGACGACGGCAATGTCTACGACTCTTTGAAGATCCTGAGCCTCTTCGTCCGGCAGGCGGGCTACGGAGGCCTGCTGGTGAACCTCGACGAAATGGTCAACCTGTACAAACTGGCCAGTTCCAAGGCCCGGCTCTCCAACTACGAGCAGATCCTGCGGATGCTCAACGACTGCCTCCAGGGTACCGCCGGGGCCATCGGCTTTCTCCTGGGCGGCACGCCGGACTTTCTCTACGATCCCCGGAAGGGGCTCTACAGCTACGAGGCGCTCCACTCCCGCCTCACCGGGAATACCTTCGCGAAGGCCGCGGGGGTAACGGATTACGACGCCCCCATCCTTCACCTGGGAAGCCTCTCCGCGGAGGAGCTCTACGTGCTGCTGGGCAATATCCGGAACGTCTACGCCTCGGGGGACCCGGCAAAACACCTTGTCCCGGACGAGGCCCTCGCCGCCTTCCTGGCCCACTGTTCGAAGAAGATCGGGGAGGCCTATTTCCGGACCCCCCGCACCACCATCAAGGCCTTCGCGGACTTTCTCGCGGTGCTCGAACAGAACCCGGAGATCCGGTGGACCTCCCTCATCGACGAAATACCCGTGGAGGAGGACCGCCCAACGGACATGCCCGAGATCGCCGATGAAGGGGAGGAGGAAGCCCCTGAAGACGGGCTGTCCTCCTTCAGGATCTGAGGGTGCCGTGGAGGCATCCGCGGGGTTCGGCCGGTTGGCAGAGGGAGTCCGGCACTGGGTCTGGAGGCAGGGATGGCCCTCCCTCCGCGAGATCCAGGAGATGGCCCTTCTTCCCGTGCTCGAGGGAAAGGAGGACGTGATCCTCAGCGCCGCCACGGCCGGGGGAAAAACGGAGGCCGCGTTCCTTCCCGCCTGCACGCGGATGGCCGAAAGTCCTCTCCCCGGGATCGCCGTGCTGTATATCAGCCCCCTCAAGGCCCTCATCAACGACCAGGCCCGGAGGCTTGAGAGCCTCTGCGGCTCCGTGGGCTTTCCCGTCACGCCGTGGCACGGCGATGCTCCGGAGGGGGGAAAGAACGCCCTGAGGAAGGATCCCCGGGGCGTGCTGCTCATCACTCCCGAATCCCTGGAATCCCTTCTCATGAATTCCTCTTCCTGGTGCCGGGAGGCATTCGGAGGGCTGGTGGACGTCATCGTCGACGAGTTCCACGCCTTCCTCGGCACCGAGCGGGGGTGCCAGCTCCAGTCCCTCCTGCGCCGCATCGAATTCCTCATCGGCCGGTCGGTCCCCCGCGTGGCCCTCAGCGCCACCCTCAGCGGCATGGAGATCGCCGCTCTTGCCCTCCGCCCCGAAAAAACACTTCCCTGCAGGATCCTCGTCTCCGAAGGAACGGGGAGCGAACTCCTGCTCCAGGTCAGGGGATACATGCTCCCGGCCCCCCGAAGGGGAGAAAGGGCTCCGCTGCCGGAAGGGATGGTAAACGACATCTACCGTCTCCTGAGGGGAGACTCCCACCTCCTGTTCACCAACAGCCGCTCCCGGACCGAGGAGCTCGCCGCAGCCCTCTCAGCGCTCTGCGAAAAGAATTTCGTCCCCAACGAATTCTTCCCCCACCACGGCAGCCTCGCCCCCGAACTTCGCCGAAGCCTGGAGGATCGGCTCCAGAAGAAGGACCTTCCCACCACAGCGGTGTGCACCTCGACCCTCGAGCTGGGTATCGATATCGGGTCGGTGGCGTCCATCGGCCAGGTGGAGGAACCCTCCACGGTATCCGGTCTCCGCCAGCGCCTCGGACGGTCGGGAAGAAGGGGCGGCCCCGCCGTGCTCCGGGTTTTCGCGGAAGAGCCTGAGATCACCCCGGACAGCCACCCCGCAGATTTCCTCAGGTTTTCGCTTGTCCAGACGGCGGCGGTCCTCTCCCTGCTCCTGGAAAAATGGAGGGAACCTCCCCGGAAGGGGCTGTACCATCTTTCCACCCTCGTCCAGCAGACCCTGTCGGTGATCGCCCAGTACGGCGGCGTCAGGGCGGACCAGCTCTGGACCCTGCTGTGCGGCACAGGCCCCTTTTCCATGGTGGGCAGGAACGATTACGCTGAATTCCTGCGGGGGCTTGCGGAAAAACACGCGATCACCCAGCTTGAGGACGGCCGTCTCGTACTTGGCACCGGGGGCGAGCTCCTGACGGACCGGTACACCTTCTTCACGGCATTCGCCTCGCCCGCAGAGTATCGGCTCGAATACGGGGGAACCCTCCTCGGCACCGTCCCCCTCGAGATACCCCCTGCTCCGGGTCAGAGGATCCTTTTCGCAGGACGGGCATGGGAGTGTGTCTCGGTGATCGGGGAGACGAAGACCATTCTCCTCCGGCCGTCCGCCGGGGGATCTCCTCCCCGGCTTTCGGGAGGGACCGCCATGGTCCACAATACGGTCAGAAGGAGGATGAAGGATGTCTTTCTCGCCGACGATCCTCCTTCATACTTCGACCGGACCGCCGCCGCCCTCTTCCGTGAGGGGGCCGAGAGGTTCCGCGGGGCCGGGCTCGGGGAGACGGACATCCTTGAGGGCAGGGACGCCCTTCATCTCTTTCCCTGGAGGGGCGACGAGGCCGTCGAGGCCGCCGCCATGCTCCTCCGCAGGAAAAAACTCCGGGCGGAAGCCCTCAGGGGCGTGATCACCGTTCGGGAATGCGGCCGTATGGCTCTTTTGTCGGCGGTGAAGCTCATCCTCTCGGAACCTCTGCCGGAAGGGGAGGATCTCGCTGCGGACGTTCCGGACACGGAAGCGGAGAAGTTCGATCCCTTCGTCCCGGAGAAGCTCCAGAGGCGGGGCTGGGCCGCCCGGCACCTGGATGCGGCGGGGGCCGCGGAGTGGCTTTCCGGGCTGACGGAACAAAAATGATAGAATAGCAGGCGATCCTGTCCTGCCCGGTCGTCTCTGCGGAAGGACGGAAAAGGAGCTGAAACCATGGAATCAGGCAAACGAATCGCCGATTACGGCGTAACAATAGGGATAATGCCCCGGGGGCCGCGGAACGCCATCACAGATGTGGAAGGGGTCCGCGTGGGCCACTGCACCCTCTCCGACGGCCCCGTGCAGACGGGAGTGACGGCCGTCCTGCCTCACGGCGGCAATATCTTCAGGGAAAAACTCCTCGCTGCCGGGCACGTGATCAACGGTTTCGGCAAATCCGCCGGGCTCATCCAGATCGGCGAAATGGGCACACTCGAGACCCCGATTCTCCTCACCAACACATTCTCAGTGGGCGCCGCCTCGGAGGCCCTCGTCCGGTACATGCTCGGGGACAACCCCGACATCGGCCGGGAGACGGGAACGGTAAACCCCGTGGTCTGCGAGTGCAACGACGGATATCTCAACGATATCAGGGGTTTCCATGTCAGGGAGGAACACGTACTGCAGGCCATCGCCTCCGCTTCGGCGGAGTTCCGTGAAGGAGCGGTGGGAGCGGGGCGGGGCATGTCGTGCTATCAGCTCAAGGGAGGCATCGGGACCGCGTCAAGAATACTGGAAGTTGAGGGATCGTCCTTCACCCTCGGCGCGCTCGTCCTCTCCAACTTCGGCCAGATGGAGGACCTCCGGGTGGACGGCAGGCATATCGGCCCGTCCATCATGGAGACAGACCCTCCCGGCGACGAACAGGGCTCCGTCATCGTGGTCATCGCCACGGACATTCCCCTCACGGAACGGCAGCTCGGCCGGGTGGCCAGGCGCGCCTCAGTGGGGATAACCCGTACGGGGGCCTTCATAGGCAGCGGAAGCGGAGAGATCTCCCTTGCCTTCACCACGGCCAACCGGGTCCTGCACGACGAAACGGCGCCGACAGTCCCTCTGGCCATGTTCAACGAAAACTACATCAATCTCGCCTTCCGGGCGGCGGCGGAATCTGTGGAGGAAGCGGTGCTCAATTCCATGACATGCGCCGGGTCCGTCACGGGCAGGGACGGGAATTATCGCCTTTCCCTCGCGGGGTTCTCCGGCCTCTTCGCCCGGGGATGACCGTGACCGCCCGAGACAATAAAGGAGACGATACCTGATGACCGAAGAGATGCAGAACATTGAAATGAACGATAAAGAAACACCAGAAACGGAAACGCCGGATGCCCGGTCCCAGAACAGTGAGCAGCAGCATGCCCGGATGCAGTTTCTTGACAAGGCGAAAAAGCTCCACGAATGGTGTTTCGTGGCGGACGGGCACAACGACCTCCTTCCCCGGGTGCTTTTCAAGAGAGCGAAAGGGCGGACAAAAGTAATAGAGCAGGACTACCTTCCCCTGTTCCGGGAGGGCCGGGTCAACCTGGTGGTGTCGTCCCTTTTCATCGGCGACGAATATCTTCCCGAGATGGGGCTCAGAAGGGCCCTGGGCTGCATCAGCGCCCTCCGCGCGGAGATGGAGGAAAGCCCCGGGCTCTTTTCCCTCTGCCGGAATACGGCGGAAATCGAGGCGGCCAACGAACGGGGCGAGCTGGCCATACTTCTCTCCTTCGAGGGGCTCGAGCCCATAGGAAATGACCTCTCACTGCTCGGGATCTTCCACGAGCTTGGAGTCAGGGGCGTGGGCATCGCCTGGAGCCGCAGGAACTACGCCGCTGACGGATGCTCCTTCTCCCCCGTCCGGGAGGGCAGGAAAGGCGGTCTCACGGAATTCGGCGTCCGGGTCCTCGAGGAGGCGCTCAGGCTCGGCATGTACCTGGACATCAGCCACCTCAACGACGAGGGGGTGGAGGACGTATTCTCCCTCTTCGACGTTCCCGTGACGGCATCCCACTCCAACTGCCGCGCGCTGACGCCGGTGATGCGGAACCTCACCGACGAGCAGACTGCACAACTCGCCGCCCGGGGAGGCGTCCAGGGGCTCAACGTCTGCAGCGCCTTCGCCGGAAATCCTGATGAAAAGCAGGTGGACGAAAAAGACCTCGCGGACCATGCGGACCACATAGTGAGAACCGCAGGACCCGGTGTCCCCGTCTTCGGTTTCGACTTCTGCGACGAGTTCCGTGACTTCTCCGACCCCGGCCCTCACCGGTACTACGACTGCATCAGTGGATATCCCAAAAGCTTCGGCCTCACGGCGGAACTCCTGTCCAGGGGGTATCCGTCGGACCAGATCGCGGGCATAATCGGCGGAAACCTCCTCCGCTTTCTGAAAAGCACCATCGGCTGAAGAAAAGCCCGGCGGCACCTCGAGTGAGCCCGGCCCCCAAAGGAGACCCAAATGAGAAAAACGATATTTATACTGGCACTGATCCTTTTGCTGCAGGCGTCCAGCCTGCCCGGAAAAGCTGAAGAAACTCCATGGCAGCCCCTTCACGACTACGCCCTCTCCCTCTACCGTTCCGGCATGTTCTCCGAAGCCGTCACGGAAGGAATGAAGGCCCTCGAGGCCGCTGAAAAAGGAGGCGGGCCGAAATCGCTTCCCGCGGCGTCCACACTGGGTCTCATAGCCAACGCGTGGCACAGTCTCGGACAGTATGCCGAGGCGGAACAATACTACCTCCGCGCACTGGCGATCCACGAGGAGCACAACGGCCCGAACCACCCCGACACCGCCTCGACCCTCAACAACCTCGCCCAGCTCAGGCACTTCCAGGGCCGGTACTCCGAGTCGGAGGCCCTCTACAAACGGGCCATTGGATCCTACGAAAAATCCCTCGGGGCCGATGATTTCTCCCTTGCGACCCCGCTGAACAACCTCGCGGAGCTCTACCGCTCCCAGGGAGATCCCGACGCAGCTGAACCCCTGTTTTTCAGGGCAATGGGCCTTTACGAGCAGCACCTGGGCCCCGATCACCCCAACGTGGCCATGTGCCTCAACAACCTTGCCCTTCTGAACCAGGCGGGCGGCAGGCCGGACCAGGCGGAGGCCATGTTCCGCCGCTCCCTGGCCATATTCGAGACCCTCGGCCCGGAGCACTCCTACGTGGCTGCGTCGCTGAACAACCTGGCACTGCTGCTCTTCGAGGAGAAAAAAGCTGCCGCCGCCGAGCCCCTGTTTCTCAGGGCCCTGACCATCTACGAAAAGAACCTCGGGGAGGGGCACCCCTCCGTTGCCTCGGTGATCCACAACCTTGGGGAGCTCTCCCGGGCAAAGGGGGACGCAAAACAGTCGGAGGCGTATTTCAAAAGGGCCCTTGCCATAAAGGAGCGGTACCTCGGCACCGACCACCCGTCGGTGGCCGGCACCCTTGAAAACCTCGCCGCCCTTTACAGGGAGACTGGCAGAACGGACGAGGCGCTTCCAATGGAGGAGCGGGCGGCGGAGATACGGCGGCTTCCCCGCTGAGGATCAGTGAAGAAAGCCAAAAACAGCCCGGGCTCCCTGTTTTCGGGGGAACCCGGGCTGTTTGCGGAAAAACTGGCCCCGGTTTACTGAAAGTCGTCCAGAACTCTTACGGCGGAGATTTTATCTCCCCATCCCCAGCCGTGAAGGGTCGGAACGTTTTGCCCGGCTCTGAAAGTGTTAAGAGGCTGAGTGTGTGTACCGGGGTTGATGTGCTCGTATATTTCAACCTTTACACTGCTTCCGACTTTAAACGAGCTGATCCTGTCGTTCCAGCTTTTGTTCGAATTTTCCATCATAACTTTCGTAAGATCAGGCTGGTGGTGGTTTGCCCTGACTATAAGATGTTCCCCTCCGTAGTCCACGTGCTCGAAGAACACCACCTCGTCCGGCTGGGGCTCAACCGCGTCGTCTGCAGGATCCCAGTCCTTTTCCCTGATTTTTATGGAGGAGATCCTGTCGCCCCACCCGCTGCCGTGGAGATTCCCGATTTCCGTGACCCCGTTTCCGTCTCCCCTGTGCTGGACGCAGCCTCCCTCGTAGTTGATATGGGTGCACACGTAGGCCTGGGCGTTTTTCCCGATCTTCAGGGAACTGATTTTGTCGTTCCAGGTTCCCTTGGCATCCCAGAGTGAAAGCTGTGTGAGATCGGGCAGGCTTTCCCCGACGGAATAAATTCTGTATTCTCCCAGGAAGTTTGTGTCCTTGAAGAATATTATCTCTTCATCCATGGGTATGATTTCCTGATCGTCCGTCTGTCCCGTACCGTCAGTTCCTCCGGATTCCCCGGTCTGATCGGACCCTCCGGTATCCCCTGTTCCCCCGGTCCCGCCTGTCTCACCTGTTCCGCCGGTTCCTCCTGTTTCTTCCGAACCGCCTGAGCGTTCGTTCTCCGGCGTCCAGCCCCTGGCGCGGACCTTCATCGAAGATATCCTGTCTTCCCACCCTGTACCGTGAAGGCTCATGATCTCCTTGTCTCCATGGCCGTCGCCGCTGAAGGAAATGCAGGGTCCCCCGTAATTGATGTCGGTGCACAGGTAGACAAGCGCGTCTTTTCCTATCTTCAGTGAGCTGATCCTGTCGTTCCATGTTCTGCCGCTGGAAATGGTCCACTGTCTCAGGTCGGGATAATCTCCGTCCGCATTCGGTGAAAGCATTGCTCCGTAGTAGTTGGCATGTTCGAAGATCAGAACTTCGTCAGGCCCCGGAGCGACCCTCTGCAGGATCCTGACTGATGAGACCGTGTCTCCCCAGCCCATGCCGTGCAGGTCGGCAACAAGAAAATCGTTCGTTCCGTCTCCCTCGAAACTGATGCTGGCACCCCCGAAATTGGTGTTCTGGTACAGTATGACCCTGGCATTCTTTCCGACCGCCAGGGAGCTGATCTGATCGTTCCATTTTTCTCCTGTGTGAAGATTCCACCGGGAAAGATCGGGAACGACGTTGTCATATGTGAAGCCCATGTTTCCTCCTTCAAAACCCGGACTCTCGAACAGGATCACCTGGAAATCGGCAGGATCCGGCGGATCCGCCGCCTGCGCGGAAAACGGAATGGAAAGAAGGAAAACAATCAGAACCGCCGCCAGTGCTGGACCGGGAACACATCTGGTCTTCATGGAAAGATCCCCTCCTTAAGCCTGAAGTGAAAAATGCCCTGAAAAAAGAAAATTATTGCAACTGTTCGTTAATTATAGTGAGTGCTGGAAATCCAGTCAATCGGGTCCCGCGGAATTCTTCAGGCAGGGCATGTGCTGTTGATGGAATATAAATTTCACCCTCGCTTAAAGTGAGGTGAGGATAGAAAATTTCCCGAAAGTGTGTATAATAATTTTTATAAAAATTATAACCGGGAGGGAATTCTTTTGGCGATCTACATGAACAACGGAGCCACAACATGGCCCAAGCCGGAGTGCGTGGCAAGGGCCATGTCGGACTTCCTCACCGGGTGCGGGGCGAACCTCGCTCGGGGAAGCGCATCGAAGCGCGACATGGGGACGCTCGACCTGGTCTTCTCCTGCCGGGAGCGCCTGGCGTCATTCTTCGGGGGATGGGAAGGCGACGCAAGGTACGTGAACTTCACCGCCAGCGTCACCGAGTCCCTCAACGTGGTGTTCAAGGGATACCTCAAACCCGGAATGAAGGTCCTCATCTCGTCCATGGAGCACAACGCGGTCGTCAGGCCTCTCCGCCGCCTCGAGACCATGGGGGTCTCCGTGGAGGTCCTTCCCTGCGACGAGGAAGGCTCCCTCCATCCCTCAACTGTGGCGAAGGCGCTCAGCGGGCCCGGGATCTCCATGATGGCCCTCTCCCACTGCAGCAACGTGTGCGGCACGGTGCAGGACCTGGATTCCATAGCCGCCCTCTGCAGGGAGGCGGGAGTCCCCCTCGTCGCCGACTGCGCGCAGACTGCGGGCATTCTTCCACTTAACGCGGAAAAGCTCGGCCTCGCAGCCCTCTGCTTCACGGGGCACAAGGGGCTCTTAGGCCCCCAGGGCATCGGGGGCATTCTCTGGAAGCCGGATTTTGCCGAAAAAACAGACTGGTTCGTGGAGGGCGGCACGGGAAGCTTCTCCCATCTCGAGCTGCAGCCCGACACTCTGCCGGACAAGTTCGAGGCAGGTACCCCCAATCTTCCCGGGATAGCGGGGCTGTTTGCAGCCCTTGAATGGATCGGGGAGACGGGGATGGAGAATATCAGGAGACGGGAAGAGGCACTCGGCGCCCTGCTTCTTGAAGGTCTGCTCTCCCTTCCCGGCGTGCAGCTTTCGGGACGGAAGACCATGGACGGGCGTCTGCCGGTTTTTGCCGTCAACTTCCGCGACAGGGACAACGGAGTTCTCGCGGCAAAACTGTCCGACGAGTGGGGCATAGAGACCCGTCCGGGCCTTCACTGCGCCCCGCTGGCCCACAAGACCCTCGGAACATTCCCGGGCGGCGCCCTGCGCCTCAGCCCGGGGTGGTTCACCACCGTTGAAGAGGTGCAGAAGACGGTGGATGCCCTGAAGCAAATACTCTCAACATGAAGATCGGAGGAGGAGCGGTCATGAGACTCACTGAACTTTCCACTACAAGCGGCTGAGCTGCAAAAATAGGTCCGGCGGACCTGGAGAAGATACTGAGGGATCTCCCGCTTGCACGTGATGAACGGATCATAAGCTCATGGGGTTCCGGCGAGGATGCCGCAATCTGGACCCTCGACGCCGAAAGGGCGGGGGTCCTCACGGTGGATTTCATTACTCCCGTATCCGATGACCCCTATACGTGGGGGCAGATCGCCGCGGCGAACTCCCTGAGCGACGTGTTCGCCATGGGAGGAAAACCCTTCGTGGCACTGAACGTCGTCGGGTTTCCCACGAAGGCCCTGGGTCTGGACGTGCTGAAGGAAGTCCTCAGGGGAGGGCAGGAAAAGGTTTCTGAAGCCGGGGCGTTCCTTCTCGGCGGGCACAGCGTGGACGACAGGGAACCCAAGTACGGCCTCGTTGTCTACGGAGAAGTGCGGAGGGACTCAATCTGGAAGGTCACGGGCGCAAGGCCGGGCGACCTCCTTATCCTCACCAAGCCTGTAGGCACGGGGATCGTGGCCACGGCAGTGAAGGCGGACATGGTGGAGGATGAAGCCTCACGGACCGAGGCCGCACGGTGGATGACCACACTGAACGACCTGCCCCGGCGCATCTCCCAAGAGGAGTGCCGCATGGTCCGCGCCTGCACCGACGTCACCGGTTTCGGCCTCGCCGGCCATGCCCTGGACATGCTCTCGGGGGGAGGCCTGAATCTCACCCTGGGGATACGGAATGTCCCCCTTCTTCCCGGCGTCCTGGATCTCGCATGCAGCGGCCTCATCCCGGCAGGGACCTACAACAACAGGGTCGCCTACGAGGACAGGGTGAAGGACCCGGGAAAACACGACGAGATCCTTATGGACATGATCTTCGACGCCCAGACGTCCGGAGGCCTCCTGCTCGCCCTTGGCAGGGACGATGCGGAAAAGTTGCTTCCGGTGATCCGCGGTTTCGGTTTTGAGCAGGCGGCAGTGATCGGACAGTTCTCCGGGGGGGACGGAACCATAGAAATAGCGGACAGCATGTAGGTTTCCGTCCGCTTCCGACCGCCAGTCCCCAGGTATGTTCCCGGACATGTTCCCATAAATCGTATTGCCGAAAAGATTTCCCATAATTTTCCGCGAAAGGTGTTGTCTTCATGAAAAGCATCAATGGAATTCTCATTTCCCGCTGGGGGCCGGCCATGACCGGTGCCTTCGTGGGAGCGGCGGCGTCACTGCTTGTGTACTTCGGAAATCCCGGAAACATGGGGATATGCGTGGCGTGCTTCACCCGCGACATCGCGGGGGCGCTGGGCCTTCACCGGGCAGGTGTTGTCCAGTATCTCCGCCCCGAGATACCCGGTTTCATCCTCGGGGCGTTTCTTGCGGCCTTCCTGAGCCGGGAATACCAGCCCAGGTCAGGTTCCTCGCCCGTTGTCCGGTTCTTTCTCGGTTTCTTCGCCATGATCGGAGCCCTTATCTTCCTCGGGTGCCCGTGGAGGGCATACGCCCGTCTCGCGGGCGGCGACTGGAACGCCATTGCGGGCATAGGCGGCCTCACGGCGGGGATAGGCGTGGGAATAATCTTCCTGTGGAACGGATTCAGCCTGGGCCGGGCCGCGAAATCCCCTGCCTGGGCAGGGGCCGTTATGCCTCTTGCCGCAGTCGCCCTCCTCGCCCTTCTTTACCTGAGGCCTCTTTTCGGCCCCGAGGGGACCGGGCCTGTCTTCTTTTCCAAGAGCGGCCCGGGTGCTGCCGCGGCTCCTGTTCTTATTTCCCTGGGAGTGGGGCTGATAGTCGGGTGGATGGCCCAGAAAAGCCGGTTCTGCACCGTGGGGGCCCTTCGGGATCTCATTATGCTCAGGAACGGCCATCTCTTCAGCGGCGTGGCGGCATTCCTCGTCTCGGCCTTTGTTGTCAACCTGCTTCTCGGCCAGTTCAGGCCCGGATTTGAAAGCCAGCCGGTGGCGCACACGAACCAGCTGTGGAACTTCATCGGCATGGCCCTTTCCGGCCTTGCCTTCACTCTTGCGGGAGGCTGCCCGGGGCGCCAGATGATCATGTCCGGGGAAGGTGACGGCGACGCCGCAGTATTCGTTCTCGGCATGCTTGTGGGCGCAGCCTTCGCACACAATTTCTCACTGGCAAGTTCCGGTGCGGGGGTCACGTCCTTCGGAATGACGGCGACGGTGACCGGTATCGTTTTCTGCCTCGCCGTGGGCTGGCTGTTCAGGATCAAACTGGATTAGGGGGAATGAGAAATGTCTGAAACTTTCGTAGTCGACGCAAGGGGCCTTTCCTGCCCCCAGCCCGTCATTGTAACGCGGAAAGCCCTTGAAACGCATTCCGAAGGGCCTGTGGAAGTGCTCGTGGACACGGTCACGTCCCGGGAAAATGTCGCCCGCTACGGCGAAAGCCACGGGTGGAAGGCCGTGAAAGAGGAAACCGATGACGGTTTCAAGGTAACTTTTACCCGCTGAAACGACCGCATTAAAGAGAGGGGGCCGCGCATCGGAGGCCCCCTCTTTTCGTATTCCGTGCTGCGGCAGGGCGTTTTTGCTGTACAATAAGCGGGAAGAGATGTTTTCTGCTTGTTATATTTTACATACATGCCGCAGGCACAGGAGGCGAAGAAATGGACAATTACTACGCCGGGAAACTCAATGCGGGCAATCTCCTGGAAGTGTACAACACGGGGATCGGCAGGGTGAGGCAGTACCTGGAAGCGGAGATCGACTTCATCTGCAGCCGGCTGCACGCTCATGAGACGGTCCTCGAGCTCGGAACGGGGTACGGCCGTATTATGA
>Ga0228536_1000555_pt1 | contig 63053 bp, 64 predicted proteins | sample SJ1Smetagenome_FD_168611 | JGI IMG/M metagenome (GOLD analysis project Ga0228536, IMG submission 168611) | Enriched culture of PCE-dechlorinating microbial communities from Ithaca, New York, USA - SJ1.S | ecosystem: Engineered > Modeled > Simulated communities (microbial... > Unclassified...
ACGACGGTTTCAGGCGACCTTCCACGACCGTGCCGTCCAGGGAAACGACGACCATGTCATCAGCCGTCATATCCTCGTATTCGACCCCGGATGGCTTGATCACCACCAGGCCGCTGTCCCGGTCGATCGCCGAGACATTACCCCAGGTGAAGGTGATCAGCTCGTACTTGGGCAGGAGCAGGTTGGCCGCAAAAACGGCCTGTTTCAGGGATTCGAGCATGGGGAAAAGTCCTCTTTTACAAATTCAGCTTCAGCCCGGACGGGCCATGATTCTTACAGGATCGAACGGAACGGTACGTTCGGTTCGTCCGTGAAGGCATCTTCGAAGCCGCGGCGATAGTGGTACTGGATCTTGTCCTTGTCCTGGGGATAGGTGAACATGCCGCCAACATCCCAGATAAAGGGCTTGAATTCGTACTGCAGGACATGTTTCTTGTAGTTGTAAAGCATCAGGATTTCCAGCGGGTCCGCCTTGAAGTTGGTCCAGACGTCATAATGGAAGGGGATGACGACTTTGGTGTTGAGGGCTTCGGCCATGCGCAGAATGTCGATCGAGGTCATCTTGTCCTGGTTGCCAACCGGGTTTTCGCCGTAGGAGCCGAGGGCAACGTCGATCTGGTGGTCCTTGCCGTGCTTGGCATAGTAGACGGAATAATGGGAATCGCCACTGTGGTAGATGTTTCCAGCCGGCGTCTTGATCAGGTAGTTGACGGCTTTCTCGTCCATATCGGTCGGGCAGATGCCGCGGATGTCCTCATCAGCCGTGACCAGGCAGGTGCGGTCAAATGAGTCGAGGGCCACGATCTCGGTGTCCTTGACTTTGATGACATCGCCGGGTTTGACGACACGGCAGCGCTCAGCAGGCACACCATAGCTCAGCCAGCGATTGACACTTTCCTGCGGGCCGATAAAAGGCACGTCCGCAGCACAGTTCTTCATCACGGCGGCAGCGAAGAAGGGGTCGATGTGGTCATTGTGGTAATGGGTCGAAAGCACGGCATCGACGGTGGTGACAGCGAACGGATCATAGACAATCGGGGCGGCGCGCAAGTTCGGCTGGGTCAGGCGACCGCCGGTCATGTTGCGCATCTGGTGGAATTTCTCCATTTCCTTGGTCTTCTTGGAACGTTTGCCGTTACCAAACCAGAGGTCGATGGCGATATTGGTGTTGTTCTCAGTCTTGACCCAGATGCCGGTGCAGCCGATCCACCACATTTTGAAGCTACCTGGTTCGACCACTTCTGCATCGATCTCTTCATTGAGCCAGGTGCCCCATTCCGGGAATGCACCCAGGATCCATTTTTCGCGGTTCAGTTCATCAATTTTGCTCATAGTGCCTCCTAGTGGCGATTTTTGGATGATTATCCAGCGGGTTGGTTCGTGAAGAAGGGGCGCAGAAACTGGGCATTGCCACTTAGAACAGCCTGCCAGTCGGGTTCGCCGACATGCCAGAACTCAGCGGTGAAGCGGTGGACGCCCATGTCCTGGAGTTTCGGCACCAGATGGCGAAAATCCGTGTGGCCAGTGCCGTAGGGAATCTCCCGGTAATGGCCGGGAATGGTTTCTTTCAAATGGGCCGCGCAGATATGGCCTCGACCTGTGTCCAGGTCGTCCGGTACAGACCGGCCATAGATCAACGAAGCGTTGGTCAGGTTGCCAATGTCTGGATAGACTTGGAGATACGGCGAATCGATCACATCAACATAGGCCATGGCCTTGCCAACCGTATCCATGAAGGGCGTCTCCATCGTCTCAAAACCCAGGATAACCCCTTCCCTGCTGGCCAGGTCTGCGCTGACGGCAAGGTTTTCGGCAAACCAGGCCCGGGTCTGTTCGGTCGACGGATCGTAATACGTATCATAACCAGCCAGCTGAATGATCCGGACACCCAGATCCACCGCCAAGTCAATGGCGCGGGCCATGATCGCCAGACTTTCACGGCGAATGGCTTCATCCGGGCTGCCCAGCGGATATTTACGGTGACCGGACAGACACATCGTCTCGATCCGGATACCGGCCAAATCCATCTCCTGGCGCAACTGGCGCCGTTCGATCGCCGGCCAGTCCAGGCGAGCCAGTTTTTCTGCAGTCTCATCGATGCTGATCTCGACAAAATCATAGCCGGCCTGGCGCGCTGCAGCGAGCTTGGCTGGCCAAGTCAGATGATTGGGCATGGCCTTTTCATACAGGCCCAGCTTGGCCGGGGCCAGCAGTTTGGTACGCTGAGAGAGGGACATATCACTCACCCAGGCCGGAGTCGATCGCTTCGACGAGGGCTGTCATGGCTTGCGCTTCGTCTGGTCCGTCACAAGACAAGTCGATGGATTGGCCGCATTTGGCACCAGCGCTCATGACCATCAGGATCGACTTGGCATTAAAGGACTTGCTGTCCTTGGCAAAAGTGACATTGCTCTTGTATTGGCTGGCAATCTGGACGAAATTCTTGGCAGGACGGGCATGCAGGCCGAGCGGATTCTTGATGGTGACAGATTGTGTGATCATGATTTTCTCCCATTTCGATGTGCTATGTACAAATATATGTGACGTACAAATGGCATTTCTGGTCAGGATTTGCCGGCGTTCTTTTTTTTGTTGATTGAATTTTGGACCAGACTGGTGACCAGGCCGATCGCGACCGCCGCGAGAATGAGCAGAGGCTGGAAGCGGAATTCCAAGTCACGGACAGTCATCTGGTACAGGATCTGGACCAGAATCAGGGCTACATATGCCCGGATGGAATGAATAAATACGCCAAACATGGCCAATCAGGCCTTGTTGACGATCTGGTCGACAACTTTGGCTTCCATTTCCTTTTCATCGAGCAGATTTTTCAGGCCGATGATGATGACGCCTTTTTCGGCCGCTGCAGAGAAATTGTTTTTCAGGGCTTCGGAACAGAAAACGACATTGTACTGGCTGGCCAGGGATTTGGCCTCGCTGATGCTGGAGTGGTGGATTTCGACTGGAATGTTGAGTTTCTTGAACACTTTCTCGATTTTCATTTTGATGATCTGGCTGGAGCCCATGCCACTGCCACAGGCAGCAATTACTTTCAACATTGGAGTACCTTCTTTCTTTGGGGGGTGGGAGCAGGCGGTCGGCCTTGAGGAGGCGATCGGCCCGCCTGCTCCCTTGGATATCAGCTGAAATGGATCAGTGAGGAAAGTTCAACCGGAAATCTGCTCAGGCCGCGTCATGAGCCTTGGCATTTTCAAAATCTTCGGCGACTTTGAAATAATTCTCGCGGCGGTATTTGCCTTTGTAGTACTGCAGCTGCGGGATCGCCAGCATGAGGATGATGGAAAGGGCAACGCCGACATAGGTGAAGTTCTTGATCACAAACCCGATGACCGGCCAGAGGGTATCCCAGTCAAAGTTGCCGTGCCAGCCACCGAATTGGCCGAGCTGGAAATAGGCTGCGGCAAAAGCGCCGCCAAGGACCTGGATGATGCCGGACAGGAACGGGATCAGCATGGCTGCCTTGAGGCCGCCCTTTTTGTTGGCGAAGACAGCAAAGGTGGCGTTGTCGAAGAAGACAGGGACGAAGCCAGTGATGATCAGGACCGGGCTCTTGAACACGATCAGGCCCATGATGGCGATGAACTGGCCGATGGCGCCAAAGAGGAAGCCGATGGTGATCGCATTGGGATGGCCGAAGCCGTAGGTTGCGGCGCAGTCAACAGCCGGCAGGGAGCCAGGCAGCAGTTTCTGCGAGATACCCTGGAAGGATTCGTGCAGTTCGGAGACGAACATGCGGACACCGAGCTGGAGGATGCTGACGTAAACGGAGAAAAACAGGGATTTTTCCAGGACATAGAAGACAAAGCTGGTGGTAGCAGCAAACCCGGTTTTGTCGAGTTCACGCATGTAGGGTTCGCCGAGGATGATCATGATGATGCCGAAGAAGACGGTCATCAGGACGGAGGTGGCCACGACGTTTTCGTTGAAGATCGAGAGGAAACCAGGCAGCTTGAGGTCTTCGATCTTCTTGCCTTGCTTGCCACGGCTCATGCGGGTGGCCAGTTTGTCGGTCAGCCAGATGCCGAACATCTGCTGGTGGCCGACGGCGAAACCGCCGCCTTCAGTCAGTTCCTGAGTGCTTTCAACCGAGAGGTTGGCAAAGACGGCCCAGTAGGTACCGAGCAGGAGGCCGAGCATGATCAGGGTCGGGATCTGCTGCAGGTTCGGGAAGGCGAACAAGACGAGCCAGAGGGCGGTTGAGGACTGCTGGACCATGATATGGCCGGTGATGAACACCGTGCGGACTTTGGAAATCTTGCGCAGGGCAACCAGGACCAGGTTCCAGATGAAAGCCAGGAGCAGGACCTGCATCATCATGGCGAATGATTTGCCAGCGGCTTCAACAGCTTTCTGGGCAGCAGCCTGGCCGAAATAGGGGTCGATGACGGCAGCATTGAGCTGGAAACGACCATTCAGGCCAGCCAGGATCGGACGGAAGTTGGTAACCAGGCCGCCAGCTGCGACGTTGAGGATCATGTAGCCGACGGTGGCCTTGATAAATCCGGCCAGAGCTTCATAGAAGGGTTTTTTCAGCAGCAGGTAACCGAGCAGGACAATGAAGCCAACGAAAAACGCAGGCTTGGTGAGGATGTTGTTCTGGAAGAACGCCCAGACACTGAGCAGGAATTGGGTTACGGCATCCATCAAATAAGTACCTCCTTGTGGTGAGTGGTTCTATTCAAGATGCTCCGTCAGCTGTACCGGATCATCGCTGAATCAGGATAATGTGGACAGGCCTTTGATTCAGGGCAAGGTGGCCAGGTCTTCGGGACAGGTCGCATTGAGCATGATGGCAACCTGGTCTGAATCAGACACCGCTTCAACCATGGCCTGGAGATTTTTCAGGTGGGCATCGTTATCGACTGAAGCCAGGACAAAAAAGAGACGGGCATCATGTTCCGGATCTTCACTGAAATGGACCGGTTGTGCGGTACGCATGAAACTGATCGCGGTCTCATTGACACCGAGTCCTTGCTGAGCGTGCGGGATACAGATGTCCGGGGCGATCACAACATAGGGTCCGTATTCGGTGACATTGCGAATGATCGCAGCAATGTACTCCTCTGTGATGACACCCTGCTTCAGCAAGGGCTGGCATGAGGCCTCGACCGCTTCCTGCCAGGTGGAAAAACCTTCATGAAAGCAAACACGGTTCTTTTCGAGCAATTCTTTAAACATGGCGATCTCCTTGAAATTGAAGGCTGGGTGGCAACGGATCTGATCAAAAATATTATATGATTGTTTTGATCGATATGATTGTTTTTACGTTTCTTATAAATCCCATTCTACACCTCGCACTGACAATTTCAACAATCTTTACCTAATTTTCTGTAAGTTTTACGCATTGTTGCAGAAGCAAACTTCTTTTATGTTTTATATGCACACATAATGTTCATAAGCGCATTGTTACGAAAGAGTTTTTGCGAAATTATCTTAAATTTAGGATTGATTTTCAAATTTATATACAATAAAATAAATTATACGAACATTTGATCATCCACCGAGCTCTGAGGCCTGCATGAAAAACAGCAAAGCCATCGTCCAAAAACGCCAGCAAACCATACTCCAGATCCTGCAAGAGCGAAACCATGTTTCGACTGAGCATCTGGCTGCTGAATTGAACGTTTCCAACCTGACCGTCCGGCGCGATCTGCAGGACTTGGCTGGCCAGGGCTTTGTCCGGATTGTCCGGGGCGGGCCAACCTGGTCAAAGGCACTTTGTACGACGATCCTTCCTCTGAACCAGAGGCCTTGTCAGAGAGCAGCAAAATGGCCATCGCCCGGTATGCAGCTTCACTGATCAACGATGGTGATACCATTTTGATCAATTCGAGCACCACAGCCATCCAGATCCTGCCATTCATCACCAATAAGAAAGTCATTGTTGTGACCAATAATGGTCTGGCCCTGTCGATGGATCTGGCCCCTGGCATCGAGCTGATTTTTACGGGTGGCGAAGTCCGTGGCAACAAGAAATCCATGGTCGGCGAAATGGCGGTCAACAATCTATCTCGCATTCGCGCCAGCAAAGCCTTCATCGGCGTCAGCGGCATCAGCGCCAGGGGTGGCATTTTCACCAGCGTTTTGCAAGAGACGGCCATTAATGAATTGATGATCCGGCGTTCTTCCCAGTGCATCATCCTGGCCGATGGCTCCAAGATCGGCCAGCAGAACAATTTCCAGATCGGATCGGCCAGAGACGCCTCGATTCTGATCACCGATGACTCAGCCGATCCTTCAGCGATTTTCCAGCTGCAGGAACTTGGTATCCAAGTCCATGAAATCCAGATCGAATCCTCAGACCAGCCAGAAAGCGGAAAACTGAAGACACGCGAGGCCTCCAGATGAAAAGCAGTAAAAGTGTCATCCAGAAACGACAAGACAAAATCATGAACCATCTGGCCCAATACCAGTCTGCTGAAGTTGTAACCTTGGCCAAATGGCTCAAGATATCCGAAATCACAGTCCGGCGCGATCTCGACCAGATGGCGCGCAAGGGCCTGGTCGAGCGCTTTTTCGGCGGTGTCCGCCTGGTCAGCCACGAGTATGTGCAGACCAGGGCAGAGCCGTTGTCCAGTGATCTCGACCTGGTCAAAGACGATATCGTCCGGGCCGCCGCACAGATGATCGAGGACAAGGACGTCGTCTTCATCAACTCCAGTTCCACCGCCATGCGCATCGTGCCCTATTTGAAAGACAAGTCCGTGGTCATTGTGACCAACAATGCCAAACTGATCCAGTTGCCCCACGATCGCACGGTCGAAGTCATCCTCACCGGCGGAGAAGTCTATGGCAACAAACAGTCGCTGATCGGTGAATTTGCCCTGAACACCTTGTCCAAGATCAAGGCGACCAAATGCGTCATCGGTGTATCCGGCATCAGTGTCAAAGGTGGCATCACCACCGAGGTCCTGCCGGAGACCGCCATCAACCAGATGATGCTCAAGCGCTGCAACGGCAGCAAAATCGTCGTCACGGACGGCAGCAAAATCGGTCGCGAGCGCAATTTCCTCAGCGGCAGCCTCAGCGACATCACCCACCTGATCACCGATGATTCAGCTGACCCGGACGAACTCGAGCGGTTCCGGGCCAAAGGCTTGAAGATTACCCTTGTTCCCACCCGCCCGTCCACCTGAAGAACAAACCGCCCTTGCTTTGCCAACCAGCAACCCAAATCGAACCGGAGGTCCCATGCAATTCGAAAAGAAATTCCTGACTGAACTCAACCGCTGCTACGCCACAGGCCAGATCGAAATCAACGGCGAGCGCCTGGCTCTGCTCGCCACCGAAGGTGAAGGCGCCTGCCTGGCCTATGCCGCTCCTGATTACGACCAGCAGCGCATCGTCTGGTCCGCACCCGGTGGCACCATGAGCTTTGTGCCGCTGTCCGGCACCAATGGCGAATTTCTCTCCAACCAGAAATTTTTCCGCATGTTCCAATGGGAAGAAGCCACCATTGTCTGGGTCCGTCCCCAGGCCGACGGCACCTTTGCCGTCAAGGAGCTCTTCACCCTGCCCTACATCCACCGCTTTGATGTTTTGACAGCTGCCGATGGCCGCCAGTATTTCATTGGCTGCACCTTGGCCACCAAGAAAGAGACCAAGGAAGACTGGTCCTCCCCCGGCAAGATCTATGTCGCCGAGCTGCCAGCTGACCTGAACCAGCCTATTGAGCTGACCGTGCTCAAAGACGGCCTGACCCAGAACCACGGTTACTCGCGCGTCACCTGGAATGGCCGCGAAGCCTCCATGGTTGGTGCCCGCGAAGGAGCATTCATCGTGACGCCACCCGCAGCTGCCGGCCAGGACTGGACGATCGAGCAAATCATGGACTGGCCCGTCAGTGACCTCGCCGCCATCGACCTTGACGGCGACGGCGAGTTGGAAATCGCCACCATCGAAGCGTTCCACGGCCAGTACTACCGCATCTACAAACTCAAGGGCGGCCGCTATGAACGCATCTATGAACATCCGGAAGTCAGCGAATTTTATCACGTCGTCGTATCCGCCACCTTGCGCGGACGCCCCGCTTTCATCGGCGGTTGCCGGCGCGGCAAGATGCAGCTCTTCTGCGTGACTGCTGCCGGTGGCCAAGGCAGCCGTGCGGGTGCAGCTGGCATGGCCGAGACAGGAGACGCGGCAACTGGCGAACTGGCACTTGAAACGATCTTGATCGACGAAGGTGTCGGCCCCAGCAACGTCTCCGTCATCAACGAAGCCGACCGCGACGTCATCGTCTCCGCCAACCGCGAAAAAGGCGAAGCCGCTCTGTATTTTGTGACGGATTGATGGCTGTCGAGTTTTCGCGAATTTTGTCGCACGATTAGGACTTCTCTCCAGAAGCGGATCTGATACACTGGTGTCAGGTCCGCTTTTTTTGTGGTGCGTCTGAACGCACTGACTCATCTTGTCTGATTTGATTTGCCGGAAAATCCAGCGGCCAGACAAGGAGAACGCGCCCATGCCCAGACCTTTGCGCCAATTTCATCCCGGTGGCATCTACCACATCACCCACCGCGGCCACAACAAATTCCACATTTTTGAAGAAACGATCGACAAAGCCCATTTTCTCGACATCCTGCGCAAAGTTGTAGCAGAGGCCGGATGCCACGTCCTCTACTATACGATCATGGACAACCACTACCACCTCCTGATCGAGATGCAAGAAGTGCCGCTGGACAAGGTGATGCACAAAATCAACTCCCAATTTGCACATTATTACGCCAGCAAAATCAATCTGAGTGGTGCAGTTTTCGGCAATCGTTATTTTTCGCAAGAGATCCCCAACCAGAAATATCTACTCTCTGCCATCCAATACATTGCTGTGAACCCAGTCAAGGCAGGTCTCGTCCAGAAAATCCCGGACTATCGATGGTCTGCCCATTCTGAAATTGCCAACCGGAAGCAGGAAATTATTTCGAGCCAAAGACTCTTTACGCACTTAGGTGATTCGGTTGAACAAGGAAGAGTGAATTACATCGCCCTGATCAACGATGCACATAAAAATGTGGATAAAGCTGCCAGTTATTCGATAAGCCTTTCAGACAGGCGACTCCATGCACTTGAAGACCAGCTCATGACTTTTCTTTCAACCAGCGATAGAAATCCAACTTTGTCTCAAATCAGATCCAATTCACGAAATCATATGGTTATCGAATCACGACGATCATTTGCTAAACTGGCCTACGAACAGGGTTATCCCATCTGTGACATTGCCAGAGTCCTCCACGTTAGCACGCGAAGCGTCTATAATTGGTGCAAGGAACAATCTGATCTTCAGGTTGAAAGCAACTGTCAACGATAAGAATTAGTTATTGCATCCTAAACGAAAATTTCTGAAAGTGATTGGTGCACGGCGGTGCCAGGTTCACGACCGTGCCGGATCCTTTTGCCGGCATCTGTGCCAGGTTCGCGACCGTGCCGGATCCTTTTGCCGGCATCTGTGCCAGGCTCGTGACCGTGCCGGATCCTTTTGCCGGCATCTGTGCCAGGTTGCTTAATATCATTTTATTCTCTGTAATCTCGAAAAGACTACAGCCACAGTCTTTTCGAGTCTCCGCTCTGCTCTATTCTTATATGAGTGCCTGGCACAGCTTTTGAAGCCGTGCCAGGCACCGTTTTTGAAGTTAGAATTGATGAAAGCAGCAAAAGCCTACAGAATCAGATACTTTGAAAGATTCCATATCCAGTTTCCAAAGTTTGGTATCGGATCCTTTTGCCGGCATCTGTGCCAGGTTCGCGACCGTGCCGGATCCTTTTGCCGGCATCTGTGCCAGGTTGCTTAATATCATTTTATTCTCTGTAATCTCGAAAAGACTACAGCCACAGTCTTTTCGAGTCTCCGCTCTGCTCTATTCTTATATGAGTGCCTGGCACAGCTTTTGAAGCCGTGCCAGGCACCGTTTTTGAAGTTAGAATTGATGAAAGCAGCAAAAGCCTACAGAATCAGGTACTTTGAAAGATTCCATATCCAGTTTCCAAAGTTTGGTATCGGATCCTTTTGCTGGCATCTGTGCCAGGTTCGCGACCGAGCCGGATCCTTTTGCCGGCATCTGTGCCAGATTCACGACCGTGCCGGATCCTTTTGCCGGCATCTGTGCCAGGTTCGCGACCGTGCCGGATCCTCTTGCCGGCATCTGTGCCAGGTTCGCGACCGTGCTGGATCCTCTTGCCTGCATCTGTGCCAGGTTCACGACCGTGCCGGATCCTTTTGCCGGCATCTGTGCCAGGCTCGTGACCGTGCCGGATCCTCTTGCCGGCATCTGTGCCAGGTTCGCGGCCACCTGCCGCCAGCCCAGCCCCAGCTCCCAGCGCCGCTCATACACTCACGTGTCCGTCTCTCACACCTCGATCCCGAACACGGTTTTGACCAGGATGCCGATCAGGAAGGAAAAGCCGGAGACGCCGAGGCTGATGAGAGCCATTTCGAGGAAACGGCGTTTGAAGGGGGTATCTTTGGCGACAGAGATGTAGTAATTGAAGATGAAGATGATGAGCACGGCGGCGAAGAGGCTTACGCCCAGGCTGGCAAAAGGATTGGCAAGCAGGAGGAAGGGCAAAATCAGCACGATGACGGTCAGGACGTAGGCCAGGCCGGTGTAGAAGGCGGACTTCAAGGCCCGGTCGCGGTCGCCGGTTTCCTGGATCGTTGAGAGGTATTCGCTCGAGGCCATGGACAACGAGGCGCTGATGCCGGTGATCAGGCCGGTGACGGCGATGAGCTGGGTGTTCTGGAAGGCGAAGGTGAATCCGGCCAGGGCGCCGGTCAGCTCGACCAGCGCATCGTTCAGGCCGAGGACAACGGAGCCGATGTAATTGAGCTTTTCTTCATCGATCATGGCGATGAGACGATCTTCATGAGTCTCCTCATCTTGGACCAGTTCAGCTACCGCAGGGTGCTCCGATTTCAACGCAGAATAGATGTCAACCGCGCTTTCTTCACCTTTTTCCAACAATTTGATGCCGAAAGTCAGGCCAAACAGCCGGGTAATGACATAGAAAAAGGCGACTTTGAGACGGTCTGGGCGAACATCCTGTCCAGTCAGGCCCTTCAGGGTCTGGTAATGCTTGAGCTCTTCCGCACTGATCTGGCGCATCACGTCGCGGTTGTGCGGGTCACGGATGGTCTGGCTCAACATTCGGTAAATGACATGCGAGGTCATTTCATTTTTCTGTTCAATCAGCAAGGGGTCCATCGGTCATTCCTCCATGTCTGCTTTTCAACCAACAGCATACCCCTAACGTGGGCAAATGTTCAATTCCGACACGCCCATTCATAAGCAGAAAGCAACCAGCTCTGCAAAACATCGTCCAAATCGGAACCAGACGCTACCAGGACATGGTGCGTCCAACGACCAGGCACTGGCTCGATTGCGCTGACGATTCGCGGATGATCCATCCGCTGATCGAGATAGAAACTCACGACAAAATAGTGTTCTGGCCGGTTTTTCATGGGCAAGACTGGCGGCCAGGCTGAGGCGAAGGACCGACGAGCATAAAAAGAGGCCTGGGTTTTCCGGTACACCACTCGGGTGCCCGGCAAACCCAGGATCCATTGTTCCAGCTCTTCATAGACGGGAATCAACGCCGGCTGACCGGCAAAAAGTTGCACGGACTCTGGCCGGCTCATGCACGTCCTGCCCTGGAAAATTCAAACAGCCGGCTCATGAAACGGGTTCCGGCTTTTCCAGAATGCCGGCGAACAGGGGCAGCCCGGTTTCAAGGTCTATGATGCCATAGACAAAAGGCCGGTCAAAAACGATCTGGTGCTCCGAGTACGGCATGCTCGTCACACGCATTTCAACCGAGGTCGCAGCTGCTGCTTCCGTCCCCTTCTCGTCGACACGGACAAACGATTTATGCTTGACCTCACCGATGTAGAGGATTTTTTCGTGGCTGTCGATCATCTGGCTAAAATCGGCCTGGTCTGGCTGGAAAGCAATATCCATCCCTAACTGGGACAATTCATTCAAGAGACTGTCTTCATAACGCGACTCGAATTTGGGCAAGGCCAGATCGACCTCGATTGAGTCCTGGCGCAAACCTGATGTGACTTTGCCAAACAAGTGAGCCGGATCTTGCCCGGCCAGCCAGGCACGCGCATCCAGACCTTCGTCCGGCAACACGGCAAAAAAGGCAAACCGTCCATCTTTGTAAGGCAGGCCGATCCCGGTCGCACGGTCCATCTGGTAAAAATTCATCGCGCCGGTCCGGTGCATGAAATCAACTTCCACCTCTCCATCCGGTGCCTGGAAAACCTGTGGCCGCGTGTCAGACTTTTCAAACGGAGACTCCCAGTCGGCCAGGAAATAGATCGCGTTGATCAGGAACATGACCGAATCCGGGCGGATCTGGTCGATGATCTGCTCGATCCGGCCATTGGTGGCCTGGCTGACCCAATCATTAATCACGTCCAGAGTCTTGGGATCTTTGAAATCCAGCTTATGCGCAGCAGCACTGAAATAGTCGGCATTGGCCTGCAAAAACGGCTGGAAAGGCACGAAATCCTGGTCAAACCAGATCGAGTTGGTGATGGATACGGTCGTCCCTTCGCTGGCACGGTTCAGCCCCGTGATCCAGCTGCGCGCGGCACGGTTGACATCCTCGACCGTCAGTCCCTGGGCGGCCAGCGTTGCCAGCATCGCATCACGGGTCGTTGTATCAGCACCATTCAGAGTCATGGCCAGTGCAAGGTACACCGACGCCGGGGAAATCATGAAATTGCCTGGATTTTCGGCGGATTTCTGGAAAAGCAAGGCCGAAAAGCGGCCTGTCGTATCGGTCCATCCAGCGGGTAAAACTTCTGGATCCACCGGCCAGGAAACCGCCTGTACGTCCGCCATCAAATCATTCGCGCCAGCCACTGGCTGCGGCGGACGGCTCGTTTCCCCGGACGATTCCTGTGTGGTTTCAGCGTCAGGCCCGGTCACAGAACTCGTGCTTGTCGCTGGACCTGCACAGCCAGCAAGCACCAGTGCCAGGATCGACACCATCAAGAGACCTAATGAAAACAACCGTTTCAACACAAACACCCCCAGTCAAATCATCTAACCATTGGACGTCTGAAACGGCAAAAAGTTCTGAGCGAATCCGAAGGCCTGAGCGTGACCGGTGTTGCCTTTCTTTCAACCGATCATGCCATGCTCTTCGTAGTAGGTGATCTCTGAGATTGCGTTTTTCTCATCGACAAAGACGACGGTTGGGCGGTGGGTCTTGGCTTCTTCGGGGGACATGACGCAGAAGGCCATGACGATGACACGGTCGCCGGGGCTGACGAGGCGGGCCGAGGCTCCGTTGAGGCAAATGATGCCGCTGCCGCGCGGACCTGCGATGATATAGGTCTCGAGGCGGTTGCCGTTGTCGATGTCAGCAACAAGCACCTTTTCATAGGACAGGAGCCCGGCGGCATCCATCAGGTCCTGGTCGATCGTGATGCTGCCGACATAATGCAGGTCGGCCTCCGTCACCGTCGCGCGGTGGATTTTGGCTTTCAGAACGGATAATTCCAAGGAAGGTTCCTCCTTTATTCGGGCCTGAACGTAAAATTGTCAATCAGGCGGGTTTTGCCGAAATAGACGGCGACCGCAGCCAGAATGCTGCCTGAGATGGCCTCAACCGGCTGCAGGGTGTCACTGTCAACGACCTCGACATAATCGATCCGGGCCAGCGGTTCAGCTGAGATGCCGGCGTGGATAATGGCGCGGATGGTAGCGGCAGACCGTTCGCCAGACTCGAGCGACTGCCATGCCTTTTCCAAGCTGCGCGACAAGGACAAGGCTGCCTGGCGTTCTTCGGCAGACAAATAGACATTGCGCGAGCTCATGGCCAGGCCGTCGGATTCGCGGATGATCGGACAAGGTACGATTTCAACCGGGAAATTGAAATCGGTGACCATGCGGCGGATGATCGCCAGCTGCTGGGCATCCTTTTCCCCGAAAAAAGCCTGGTCAGGCTGGCAAATGTTAAATAATTTGGCGACAACAGTCAAGACGCCCTGGAAATGACCGGGCCGGCTGGCACCACACAGGTAGTCACCCAGCGAGCGAATATCCATGTAAGCCAGGTTGGAGGCCGGGTACATGTCAGAAACCTCGGGGATGAAGACAAGATCGGCGCCGGCATCGCGGCACAGCTCGAGATCGCGGTCAAGGTCACGCGGGTAGCGGCTGAAGTCTTCGTTCGGACCGAACTGGATCGGATTGACAAAAATACTGACAACGACGCGGTCGCAGGATTTTCTGGCTTTTTCAATCAGACTGACATGACCGGTGTGCAAATAGCCCATGGTCGGTACCAGGCCGATGCTCTCTTGAGCATTCTGGTAAAATTTGATGACTGTCCTGACATCGGCGATGGTCTTGGCGATCTCCATGGCTTCCCGTTCGACCCGGGCTTCCAATGCATGCTTACCCAAAACCGACGTCTGTCTGGTGTCAGAACGTTGCTGTTTCGTCATTTTTTCGCCTCCCGTTCACGCTCAAGAATTCTGCGTTCCGGCAACTGGCGCCTGTTTCAGCCGCCGGGCCAGGTCTGGGTCGAGGGCGACCGAATGCTCAGGACCAGGGAAGGTACCCTGGCGGACAGCTGCGACGAAGGACTTCAGCCCTGTTTCAGCCGTCTGGGCGCCATCGGCAAAGACTTTGGCAAAGCGCGGCTTGATATCGCCGGACAATCCCAGAATATCATGGTAAACCAGGACTTGGCCATCACAGCCGGCACCCGAACCAATGCCGATCATCGGAATAGACACCGTTTTGCTGATCACGTCCGCCAGCTCAGCCGGCAAGCATTCGAGAACGATCGAAAAGGCACCCGCATCCTCGAGACGTTTGGCATCCTCGATCAGCTGGCGGGCTGCTTTTTCTTCCTTGCCCTGGTATTTGAAACCGCCGAACACATGGACCGACTGCGGCGTCAGGCCGAGATGGCCCATGACCGGGATCTGGGCTTTGACGATCGCCCGGACCTGGGGCAGGACTGTGGCTCCGCCCTCGAGTTTGATCGCCTCGGCATGGCCTTCCTGGATCAATCGGCCGGCGTTGACGATGGCATCGCGAACGGAGGTCTGGTAGGACATGAAGGGCAAGTCACTCACCAGAAGAGCATCTTTGGTCCCGCGAGCCACGGCTTTGGTGTGGTGCAGCATATCGTCCATGGTCACGGGCAACGTGTTAGGGTAGCCCAGGCAGACCATGCCCAGGGAATCTCCGACCAGGATGGCATCCACCCCTGCGCTATCGGCCAGGCGGGCCATCGAATAATCGTATGCAGTCACCATGGCCAGGCGTTCTCCGATGGTCTTGGCTTTCTGGAAAGTCGTGATGGTTCTTTTCATGAGGTTCCTCCTGGAATGAGTAATTTGGCAAGCTCCTGGTCTTTGCGGTTGTGGTGGCGCAGTCGAGCCTGCTCCAGTAAAATCGCTGACAGCTGGCAATAGAGGGCCTGGTCTTGTCCCGGCATCGCCTGCAAGTGGTGGCGGATCGTCTCGACATCGTTGCGTTCGACGGGGCCTGTCAAGGCGCCTGGCATGCCATGGGCGCGGAAATTTTCCATACTGGCCTGGACGAGAGGCCAGACAGCCTGTTCGGCCTCCTTGTGTGACAGACCCAGTGTTTCCAGGTAAGCACAGCTTTGCGCGATGACGGCCAAGGTCAGATTGGAAGCCCAGACACTGGCCAGATGGTAGAGGGGTTTCTGGTCAGCCGCCAGACGGATGACCGGGTGATTCCAGCCGGAAAGGGCAGCGGCCCATGCGTCAGCGACCACAGGATCACCTTCCAGAGAAATGCTGGCGGATTCGATCGCTTCCGGCATCATGTCCCGGCTGGCAAAGGCCAGCATGGGATGCAGGGACAGGACGCCGACATTGGATGGTACTGGCAGGGCAGAATGCAGTACATCTGCTGACAGCGAACCGCTGGCATGCATCAGCCATTGTCCGGAAACCAGTCGTCCGGCGATCTGGCGGGCCACGCCAGCGACCTCACCGTCCGGTGTTGCGATCAGGATCATATCGGAAAAAGCAGCCACTTCATCAAGGTTGCGGAACGCTTTGCTGCCTGTCAGACGGGCGGCTTTTTCTGCTGACAGGAAATTGCGACTATAGTAACCCGCCAGAGCAATGCCGCGGCTGGCCAAGTACAACCCCAGGCCAACACCAAGCCGGCCTGCGCCAATGATGCCCAACCGCCTGCCGGAAAGTGGCCGGATGACAGCAGCCGGCTGGCCTCCGAGGGCGATCAGGCGCAATCCTTTGAGCAAGAGCTCTGGATCATGGCGGACCGGTTTTCTGAAATGATGGATCAGGCGACCGGACAGGCCTCCCGTCAGGATCAGTGTCGCCGGGCGGCCCAGTTCACCGGACATCCGCTCCGCAAGACCTTCCAGCATGGCTGCCGTCCCGTTCAAAAGCCCGCTGCGGATGCTGTCCTCGGTGTTGCGGCCAATCTGGGAGGGTGGGCTGGCCAGGTCGGAAAGCGGCAGTTGCGCTGTCACCTGATGCAAGGCCCGGGCGCTATTTTGCAGACCCAGGCTAATCGAACCGCCTACCAGATTACCGGTGGCATCGATCACACTGATCGTCGTGGCCGTCCCCACGTCCATGACAATGGCCGGCAAGGGATAGAGCCGGGCCGCGGCGACGGCATTGGCTATCCGGTCGGCACCGATTTTCTCAGGCACATCGACCCGGATCGGGATCGTGGCGGTGCGCACACTGGTCAGGACCGGTTCGAGGCCGGTGTAGCGACCCAGGGCTTCAACCAGCTGCGGTGTGGCCGGCGGAACCACCGAGGCGATGCCGATGGCATCCAGCTGTGCCGGATTGAGATTATAGCGGGAAAAGAAGCCCGACAACTCCCGGTCCAAAAGATCATCCGCATCTTCGCGCACGGTGCCCCAGCGGGCTGTGCAACGCAAGGCATCGGCATCGAACCAGCCAATGACGGTCTGGGTATTGCCAATATCAATGGCAAGGACCCGGACACAGGTCTGGTCAGGCCCGCAGGCCAGATTTGCCGCTTGTTCCTGGGAAAATGCCGGATCAGCTGTCGAATCTGATTCAAATCTCATGCGGTTGCCTCACAAGCCTTTGGCCAGCAGGGCATCGAGAATGGCAAAAGCCAGCTCTGGTTTCGGCAATTCAGGTAATTCCTCGATCTCCTGCGCATCAACCAGCCAGACTTTGCCACTGGTCCGGGCAAAATTGTCGAGGGAGTTAGCAATGATCCAGTCGAGCTTCTTGCGCACGAGCTTGCCCTTGGCATTTTCCAGCATGGCTTCGCTCTCGGCCGCAAACCCAATCAGCTTCTGGCGGGTCTTCAGCTTGGACAGCTCAAACAAGATATCGGTATTGGGCACGAGCTCGATGGTCAGGCTGTTACCAGTCTTTTTAATCTTGGAGTTGCTTCTGGCAGCGGGTTTGAAATCTGAGACTGCGGCGGCAGCGAACAGGTAGTCCGTTTCCGGAAATGCCTTGAGGGCTGCGGCATAGAGATCGGCGACGGTATCGACTCGAACGACATCGACACCGGGTGCGTCCAGGGTGGAGTTGGCCAGCAACAGCGTGACCTCTGCGCCATAAGAGCGGCAAGCCCGGGCCAGGGCGACCCCCATCTGGCCACTCGACGAATTGGACAGGAAGCGGATTGGATCGATGTATTCGCGTGTCGCACCAGCTGTGATCAGCACGCGTTTGCCCAGCAACGGCTTGGGTGCGAGGAAAGACTCGACCGCGTCAAGAATGGCCGGCACCTTGGCCAGACGGCCTTTGGCATAGACACCGCAAGCCAGCATGCCTTCTTCAGGCTCGACAAACTGGCTGCCGCGGGCCTTCAAAGTGGCCATATTGGCCTGGAAAGCAGGATTTTCAAACATGTTGACATTCATCGCCGGAGCATACAGGACACGTTCTGGATCAGCTGCTGCCAGGACCGAGCTGAGCAGGTCGTCGGCGATCCCTTGGGCGGCCTTGCCAATGATGTTGAAGGTTGCAGGAGCGATCAGGACCAGATCGATGTTAGTCCCCTGCTCGATATGGGAAACCTGGCGGTGGTCCTCATCCGAAAACATGTCGACCAGGACTTTCTGGCGGGTCAGAGTCTCAAAGGTGATCGGCGAGATAAAGCGGGTTGCATGATCTGTCATGATCACGCGGACCTCGTGGCCTGCTGAAGTCAAAGAGCTGGCAATCTCGGCCGCTTTGTAGGCAGCAATGGATCCCGTCACTCCCAATGTGATTTTTTTCGCATGTGGCATGATGTAAAGAGCCCTCCTGCACCGGCACAACCAATCCCCATGGGATATGCCGGATTATCCGCATAATTATACCATAACAGGCCACGGCGGATCGGATATGATATAGTTGAATACAGAGGTTCCTTGGTCAAAGAGGACCAAAGAAACCATCCCCGCTGATAATGGAAGTGCCAGGTACCATGAAACCACATGTTGCGCTGATATCCACTCTGATTGTTTTCCTGTTAGCCTCACTGGTTCTGGCCGGCTGTGTGCTGCAGCCAGTCCCAGGCCAGCTCCAAACGGCGACCACAGGCGTCCAGTCCCCTGCCGCAAGCCAGCCTGAGATGGCAGCCACTACCGTGCCTGAGCAGACGGTCACCCTGGCAGAAACCCGGCCTACAACAGCGCCCGAATCGAGCGCGGCCCCTGAACCAACCGTCTATTCAGGCCCACCCAGCGAGGAGCATCCGGCGATCGCCCTGACATTTGACGACGGACCTTCCACGGACCTGACCGGACCGCTGCTCGATGTCCTTCTGGAGAAACAGGTCAAAGCGACGTTTTTTGTCCTCGGCAACCGGCTCCAGTCCAGCCAGGCCCGCGGCGATCTGCTGCGGCGCGAAGTCGCGGAAGGTCACGAGATCGGAAATCACACGTATACGCACCAGATCCTGAAAAAAGCCGACACGGCCACGACGCGCGACGAGCTGGTGCGTACAACCGAACTGATTGAGTCGATCGCTGGCGTGACTCCGACGATCATGCGTCCTCCGACAGGCGGCTACAGCGCCACCACCGAAGAGGTGGCCCGCGAATTGGGCCTGGTGATTGTCAACTGGTCCTGGCAGAGCTGCCCGGAGGACTGGAACCACAAGGATGATCCCGACCATATCGCCAATTTTGTGATTGAAAATGCGGCCAATGGCCATATCGTTCTGCTCCACGATACCAACAGTGCCACACTGGCCGCCGTGCCCCGGATCATTGACGGGCTTGCCGAAAAGGGCTTCCGGTTCATGACGGTCAGCGAATTGCTGTCATACAGCAGCGAAGGGATGCCAGAACCTGGCGCAGTCGTATCAAAGTTGAAAGGGACTGGCTCAAAATAGTTTGTTTTGAGTCAGCCGCTGGTTCGAGTCCTATTCTCCTGTCTTGGCCCGGAAGGCTTCAGCCGGATAGCTGGCCCGTGAATTCCACAGGATCCACTCCGTATAGCCAGCATCTTCGATGGCCTGGATCTGTTCACGGATCTCTTTCGCTCCGTAGGTCATGTAATAACCATTGGGCAGGTACGAGGCCGTGAACGCCTGCAGGTACGGTGCGATTGCGACATTGTAGCCGGGTGCAGTGGCTGCTGCTTCCTGGCCTTCAATCAATGTTTTGTACATCACGTCATAGGGGAATAGATCCGGCTTGGTGTAAAGGGTGTCACCAACCTGCTGGCCAACGCCATTGCCGGTGTAATGCCCGGTCGAGTTGTTGGCGTAATGCGAGGGGTAGATCATCGGACTGATCCGGTCGAGTCCAAGCAAACCAAGGGATGCCCAGTCCTGGCCAATCCGGTTGCCGTCACCTTTGCTGATCATGACAATGGCGAACACGTCGGCGCCCAGCGGGATACCCAGTTCGTCCTGGATCTGGACCCGGGCAAATTGCAGGAAGCGGTTGATCGCCTGGACTTTGGTCGGCACCGTCCCCTCCTCGCCAAAATACGGGGATGCGCCGGTGGTGGTGCCACCGGTCGGGAAACGGACATAGTCGAACTGGATCTCATCAACGCCGATCGCTATTGCTTCCTTGGCGATGTCGACGTTGTACTGCCAGACATCCTGGTTGTAGGGATTGACGAAAGGCTTTTTGCCTTCGAGTTTGTAGAGCAGGGCATTGCCGTTCTTGTCCTGGATCGCCAGGTCTGGCCGAGCCTCGGCGAGGAAAGGATCTTTGAAACAGACAATCCGGCCGATGACGATGATGCCTTCTGCATGAAGCTTCTCAACCACAGCCGGCAAATTGTAGAGAGGATGGACGAGGTCGTTTTCGATGGCGAGCGGCACCTGAGACTTGTATTTGACTCCGTTGGATTCCTTCAGATCGATGACAACGGCATTGACTTCCGTCTCTCGAGCGAGGCGAATGGTCGAATCCAGATTGGCTGCAGCACCGAGATACAAGGCGCGGATTTCATTGTGTTCATAGGCAACGGTTTGGCTGGCAATGGGTAACGGGCCGAAATAAGACTCGACAACTGGATCAGCCGGCAATGCCGGGACCGGGGTCGGGGTTGGAACGGGGGTCGGCGTTGGTGTGGGAGCAACCGTTTCCGCCGGCATCGTTGCTGAGACGGCGGGACCTTCTGTGGACTGGCCAGCCTGGGCGCCAGATGTGGCCGTCGCTGTTCCAGTGGCTTGGCCAGGTGTTGCCAGTTGCAGATTGCACCCTGCAAGCAGGAGGCTGGTGGCAAGCAGGATAACGGCGATCCGCACCGCGGATCCGCTTAAAAACGGAATGGACTTGGCTTGCTTCATATCGGGCCCTCACAATGGAATCGTGTTTCAATCAATTCGTTCCGACTATACCATAACCGGATGCTCTTCTCCAAGTGAGCATGACCCTGTCAAACGTGAAAAACGCGCTTTGATTGTGTCAAAAGCGCGTTTTTCGAACAGAAAGATCGCTTCAACTCGGTGGGCTCGCCGATGTCAGCCGATCCAGCAGCCACCGATCGGACGGATGGAAAGAACGTGGCAGGATCCCGGGCCGAAAACAGCCTCGATGGCGGTCTTGAAGCCTTGCACTTCAGCCAGTGGCACAAACGCCTGCACGGTGCCGGCGAAACCACCACCGTGGACACGCCAGGCGCCACCAACCGGAGCCAGCAGACGTTCACACAGGGCCAGGACCAAGGCCACGGACTGTTCCCGGGTCGAACCGGTGGCAAAGATATTCTGCAAGTTGTCGCTCGATGAACGACCCGATTCGATGATCAGGGCTTTGAAGTGTTCAATATCATTGGCTTTCAGTGCCTGGGCCTGCAGGGCAACCCGCTGGTCATCGGCATAGAAGTGCAGGGCCCGCAGGACCGCACGGTCGCCGGCGGTCCGCCGGACAGCTGCCAGATCCTGGAGGAAATCCGTTTCAGGCACTTCGCTCAGATGGGTTTTACCAAAATGGGCCGCCACGGCTTTCATCTCAGCCGGAATGGCGGCATATTCGTCGGTCAGGTCGCCGTGGTCCGCGCCGCTGTCGATGATGCACAGCGCCAGCCCCGAGTGGGCGAAATCAAAGGCCACCGGCTCGACAACAGGCTGGGCCGGATCGCCAAAATCGATCGCGATGATGCCGCCAACTGACGAGGCCATCTGGTCCATCAGGCCACAGGGTTTGCCATAGTAGACGTTTTCTGCATACTGGCCGATCTGGGCGATCGCCACCGGGCTGACCTCACCCTTGGCAAACAGCGTATTGAGAATATTGCCGACCAGAACTTCGAAAGCGGCCGAAGACGACAATCCGGATCCTTTGAGGACATTGGAGGTTGTATACGCATCAAAACCAGCGACTGGATAGCCAAGCTGGGCAAACCGGGCCACTACCCCGCGGATCAGGGCAGCAGACGTGTTTTTTTCGGATTCATGGACGGTCAGATCGTCGAGATCAATCACATCGACCGGAAAACCTTCAGACTGGATGCGGATCGTCTGGGTGCCGTTTTTGCGGGCAGCAGCGATGATATCCAGATTGACACTTGCCGCAAGCACATGGCCATGCTGGTGATCCGTGTGGTTACCGCCGATTTCGGTGCGTCCCGGGGCAGAAAACAGCTGCAGATCACCACCGGAAGATGCGCTGTCCGGGCTGGCAAACACCTGGGCAAACTGGGCGACCAGATCCTGGAGCCGCCTGGCATACAGGGCGACCGCATCTGGGCTGCAGCCATAGATTTCGGCCAGACGGTCATCCAGCCCACCTGCGTTCAAAGTGGCAAGAACAGATTCAATCGTTTTCATGGGATAGCAGTCTCCTTTGCATAGCCATCGGGATTCTGGCTTTGCCAGCGCCAGGTGTCGCGGCACATCGTCTCAAGGTCGCGCGTGGCCTGCCAGCCGAGCAATTCCCTCGCCTTGGCCGGATCGGCATAGCACAGGGCGACGTCGCCGGGGCGGCGCGGATCGATCTGGTAGGGAACCTGGCGGCCAGTTGCGTGTTCAAAGGCCCGGACCATCTGCAGGACACTGTAGCCCTGGCCAGTGCCCAGGTTGATCGCCTCGGTCCCTGTATGGGCAGCCGCATATTCGAGCGCCCGGATATGGCCAATGGCAAGGTCGACAACGTGGATGTAATCGCGCACGCCGGTGCCATCAACGGTCGGATAATCGTCACCAAAGACGTGCAGCTTGTCCCGCCGGCCGACAGCGACCTGGGCGATGTAGGGCATCAGGTTGTTGGGGATGCCACTGGGATCTTCGCCGATCTGGCCGGATTCATGGGCGCCGATCGGGTTGAAATAGCGCAGCAACACGATCGACCAGTCCGGCTTGGCCACCTGGACATCCCTGAGGATCTGCTCATTCATCAGCTTGGTCCAGCCATAGGGGTTGGTGCACCAAGCCGGGAAATCTTCGGTGATCGGGACGCGTTCCGGCAAGCCGTAGACCGTTGCCGACGAGCTGAAGACGAGCTGGCGTATGTCAAATTCAGCCATCACCTCGCACAGGGCGAGGGTACTGTCGAGGTTGTTGCGATAATAGCGCAGCGGCTGGGCGACAGATTCGCCGACCGCCTTGAGACCGGCAAAATGGATCACCGCATCGATGGTGTGCTTCTGGAAAACACCACGTAAAGCCTCGCGGTCACAGACATCGACCGGATAAAAATCGACTGATTTGCCCGTGATCGCTTCGACCCGGGTCAGGGCTTCGCGGCTGGAATTGTCCAGATTGTCAACCACAACCACCGCATAGCCTTCATTTAAAAGTTCGAGGCAGGTATGGCTGCCGATATAACCGGCACCGCCGGTCACCAGAATGGTTCGCATGTATTCGTTCCTCCTTTTCAGAAAATGAACCCGGCGGACACCAGGAATCGTTTCAGTGCTGCTGTTCCTTCTTCATCCTGCTTGAAGACCCCGCAATGTTCAAGACCTGTCTTGAACAACTGGCCGACCTCCTGCTGCAACACCACGTCGATCGAATCAGCGTCCGCCAGGCCGGCCAGGCCGCCGCGCTCAGACAATGCCTCCACCCAGGCCAGATGCTTGTGCAAAGGGTCCTCCGGGCTGGCAAGTGATTCGGGATCCATCCCGGCCAGCAGCCAGTCGCGCAGACCTGCCAGCTCCGTTTGCAGCCGCCCTGGCAGGATCGCCAGGCCCATGACCTCGATCAGGCCGATGTTTTCTTTTTTGACCGCATGGATGTCCGGGTGCGGGTGGAAAATGCCCAGCGGGAGGTCCTCCGTCGTCCGGTTGTTGCGCAAGACCAGGTCGAGCTGGAAGCGACCACTGGCGAGCTGGCGGGCGATCGGGGTAATTGTGTTGTGCGGCTGGATCTGGCCCTTGTGTTCGGATTGGTGGAGAATCTCTGCCTGCGGATCCGAATAGCCGCGCCAGGCGCCAAGGATCTGGTCCGCCAGGGCAACGAGTGACTCGGAATCGTCGCTTTGCAATCGCAGGGTGGTCAGAGGCCAATGGAGATGGCTGGCCTCGACACCCGGGAAATCAGGATGGGCAAAAGTCATTGTGCACGGTGCACGGTCCATCGGAAACGTCGCGCGTCCGCCCTGGAAATGGTTATGATTCAGGATCGAACCACCGACAATCGGCAGATCAGCGTTCGAGCCGCAGAAGTAATGCGGGAACTGGCGCACGAAATCGAGCAGGGCGGCAAAGGTCCAGCGATTGATCACCATCGGTTCGTGCCGCTCGCCGAGCACGATGCAATGCTCGTTGTAATACACATAGGGCGAATACTGCAGATACCATCTTTCTCCGGCCAAGTCCAGTGGCACGATTCGCAGCGTCTGGCGCGCCGGAAAATCGATCCGGCCGGCATAATCGACATTTTCCGGACAGAGCTGGCAGCGCGGGTACTGGGCGCTCTTCTGGGTCAGGGCCAGGGCGATGGCACGCGGATCTTTTTCCGGCTTGGCCAAGTTGATCGTAATCTCCAGGTCACCATACTCGGTTGCAGTCTGCCAGGATTTGTTGCGGGCGATCTCGGCCATGCGGATGTAGTTGGAATCAATCGACAGCTGGTAAAAATAATCGGTTGCCGCCTGGCTGGAAACCTGATCGCGCAACCGGTTGAAAGTCGCCGTGACTGCTGAAGGCCGTGGCATCAGAAGGCCCATGATCCGGGTATCAAACAGGGCACGCAGTTCAAAAATCGAACTGTCGACCAGACCCAGCTCACCGGCTGCATCAACCATCCGGCCCAGGACCTCCGGAATCGTCTCCTGGGGATCCAGCTCAACTGGCTCTGCTGCCGGCTGATTCAGCTGAAACAGATCAAGCATCAGATTGCGGCTGCCACTCACATCGAGAGGATCGAGGATCCCCTTCTGCACCGCCAGCAGCAGCAATTTTTCAATATCTACCTGGATCGTCATCGTCTGTGTGCCTCCTTGCGGTGTTTCCGACTGTTCTTTCCTGTATACTGCCAGTATAGGAAACACAAACGGACCTTTCCTCTCTTTTTTTATGCAGGACTGGTACGATATTTCACTCGTGAGGCATTCGATGGCGACCGTCTACAAACCAAAGGACCTACCGGAAGATTTCCCCTTCGCGATCAAATTCGCGGAAATGCCGCCCTATTACTGCATGGACCACACCTTCCACTGGCATAATTATCTCGAGATTTCCTATGTCAAACAGGGACACGGCCGGTACTATATTGAGAACAAAGTCTATGACATCGCGCCCGGCGACATTGTCGTCATCAACAACATCGAACCACACTACATGGAGGTACTGCCGCCCGAGCCGATGATCCAGCCCGTGGTCATGTTCGACGGCAGGTTGATCAGCGACGGCGCCAGCCCACTTTTTGACAAGCAGTACCTGGTACCTTTTTTCGAACGCGGCTCCAATTTCAGCAACAAGATCGACCGCCATACGGCGATCGGCAAAAAAATCTTCACCCTGCTGACCGAGATCGAAGACGAGTACAAGAACCAGGCCCATGGCTTCCAGCTGATGATCAAGGCCAAGCTCCTGGCCATCTTTACCTATCTGGTCCGCTATTACCAGGACGAGGCCAAGTCCAGCCTCACGCCGGCCCAGAAAAACAAGCGCCTCGAGCAATTGCAGGTTGTTTTTGAATACATTGGCCAGAACCTCGACCAGTCCCTGCTGCTCGAAGACCTGGCTGCCCTTGTCTACATGACTCCCAGCTACTTCTGCACCTTTTTCAAACGTGCCACTGGCCAGACCCCGATCCAATACATTCACAAGGTCCGGGTCGCCCGGGCAATCGACCTTTTGCGCACAACCGACCAGGGCATCTACGACATTGCGATCGAGAGCGGGTTTGCCAACCTGGCCAATTTCAACCGCATCTTCAAGCGCGTGACTGGGCAGACACCAAGTGCCGTCCGATTGAGCTGATGATCGCGGCACTCGCCGCTGCAGTCAGATCCCATCGTCCACCCACTGTCGCACGACTTGCCACTGGGCCAGCTTTTCTGCGTACGAAACCGCATGGGCGGGACTGGTCGAGGGCAATCGGCAGGCCAGAAGCCCGGGCCGCAACTCATCCAGCGCAGAAAGCCCCTGTTCCTTGAGCACCTTTTGCATAAAGAGTTGTTCAGCCATCCGGCCGTTGAAACATATTCGCTCGATCCGGGGCCATTGCCGGAAAAAAGCCGCAAAGTCATTGGCCACCACATCCCGGATCGTGGCATCCGCGCTGCCATTGCGCCGGCAGGCGGCCACGACGTCCCACAGAGCCAATTCATGGGCCAGCAAAAACTGTGTCCGGGCCGCATAATCGACTGGCAAAACGGCCCCCCACAAATCGTGGATGATCCGCCAGAAGGCATTGTGCGGATGGGCATAGTACTGGCTCTGCCGCAGTGAAACCACGCTGGGCATCGAGCCCAGGATCAGGACCCGGCTCTTTTCAGCGACAACAGGCGGAAAAGCCTGCAAGACTGGATGAATCATACTCCCCCCAAACATTCAAGCGCATCCCCCTGCACGTGCATCCATTGTAATACAATCACAGAAAAACGACCTGGTCTTCGTTTATGCTGCACTCAATGAAAAATATTCCGGCACACACGTGCTGATCCATCAGGAGTGATTCAATGTTTGGATTGTTTGGCAAAAAGACCCCTTCCCTGTCGATGAAAGACGCCCAGGCCGAGCTGGCCAAGGACCGTTCCATTGTCCTCCTGGACGTGCGGACCAAGGACGAGCACAAAAATGGCCACATCAAAGGCAGCGTCAATGTCCCGCTCGACCGCCTGCCCGTCTCGATCACCCAGAAAGTGCCCAACAAGCAAGCCAAGCTTTTCGTCTACTGCCTCAGCGGCAGCCGTTCCAGCCAGGCCTGCAGCTGGCTGATGAAAAATGGCTACGAAAATGTCACCAATCTCGGCGGCATCACCGCCTGGCCGGGCGTCCTGGTCCGTGGATGATCTCATAACGCAGTCTTAATCAAACAGCCAATGGAACAATGGGAAAAGGGCGAGCAGGAGGATCTCCAGCCGCAGCAGCCAATTCTCGGTCAAACGGCTCCTGGATACGATGGTTTTGCTCATCAGTGTATCCAGGAGTTTTGCTTTTTCCAGCAGTCGATCGTATCGACGCTCCAGATCAGACTCAACCGCCAGTTCCAGATAGCGTTGCTGCAAATTTGCTGTTGATCGGCAGATATCGGGCATTCCCAGCTGGTCGATCAATCGCAGGTTCTGGAACTGAACGCGTACGATGCGGGTCATGAAATGGATGTTCCGCCGGGAACGGATCAACATACGTCGCTGGCCGAGCTGGGTCACCAGCCGTTCGACCGATTCCAGCACCTCGTCCAGATTTGATTCGGCTGCAGCCAGTTTTCGTGTACGATTTTCGACGATCTCCTTGACCGCGTCTTGCTCAGCCAAATGCACGTCCGTGCTACAGCCTGTTGTCACCGGCCCTTGTGTGGGATATCTCTCTTCCATCGCCGATCACCTCAGCAGATCAAGCAGCATCAGGATAACCTCGACGACGATCAGCAGGACGATGACCCATTCGACGAACAGTCCCCGGATCGAATGGCTGATCGACATAAAGCCATCGAGGATCCGCTCGAGGATCGCGGTCTTGTGCTTGATCACCTCATAGCGGTCGGTCAGTTCAAAAAAACCGGCCATTTTCTCATAGAAGTCGGCGGCATCGCTGCTGGTCCAGGTGATATCGGGCTTGTCGAGGATCATGATGTAGGCGATGGTGTTGTACTCATGCCGGACGACACGCGCTATCGTCCGGGCCAGTTCCCGGTTGCCCAGGCCAAGGCGGCCTTTCTCCAGCCGGTCGAGTTTACTTTCGATGGTATCGAGGATCGGTTCCAGCTGGACTTCGATCCGCTCGAGAGCAGCTGATTTGGCCATGACGGTGGACACCAGCTCGGCATAAAACGGCAGCAAGACCGGCACGCGCACGAAATGGTCGGTGCATTCGACTGGCTGGCCTGGTTCGACATGCAAAGCATAGTCTTCGCGGTACACCCGGTAGTTGACCGCATCGATGCTTGGAACCACTGTTTTCAGGTATTCCAGGAACTGCTCCATATGGTCACGATTGGAATTGATGAATACGATGCTGCCAAAGGAAAAAAGTAAAATGTGCTCGCCAGACCGGCTTTGCCAGCCTTTCATCTGACCCAGGACCGGCTCAGGCAGGACCAGGGCTTCTTCCCACGTGTATTTCTTGCGGATCGCGAAAGCATCCGCCACCCGGTTCAGGTCGATTTCCTGGGCGATTGCAAAAGTGGTGAAACGCAGTTCGGGCACGGGCAGCCTCCTTGGTCAGGATTGAAGCAATGACTGGCGGTCAATCGTTCTCGGTGTCTCCATCATAGCCCGGTTCAGTGGACCAGGCCAGCCCAGGCCTGATGCAACAGGGCTGCTGCAGCGGCCAGTTCCGCTGGAGTCAGATGCGCGTACCCCAGGATCAGGGTGGGCAATAATTTACCTGATGTCAGGCCAAGGCGGTATTCAGACAAGCCATGGACTCTGATTCCAGCCTTGGCAGCTGCAGATACCAAGGTTTCTTCAGCAACCTCAGGAGGGAAAACAACGACCAGATGCAGGCCCGTTTCGATGCCTTTTATCGCGATTTTTGACCGGAATGGCCACTGATCGATCGCAGATATCAATTCATCCCGGCGTTCGCGGTAGATCCTGCGCATCTTGTTGAGGTGATGTTCAAAATAGCCTTCGTCGATAAATCGGGCCAGTGTCATCTGTTCCATTCGCGATACAGTCGAGGCATAGAACATCAGTTCCTGCCGGTATCGCACCAACAGTTGGGGCGGCAGGACCAGGTAGCTGATTCGCAGGGATGGGGCAAGGCTCTTGGAAAAGGTGCCCAGGTAAATCACTTGACCCTGTTGGTCAAGGCTATGCAGGGTGGGGATGGGTCGCCCGGAAAAACGGAATTCACTGTCATAGTCGTCTTCGATGATGTAACGCCCATAGAATCCATTGACACGATGCAGCATATATTCCCGTCGTTTCAAGGGCATGACCGCACCAGTCGGGAACTGGTGTGAAGTTGTCAGATAAATGACATCTGGATTTGCCTGCTCCAGCGGGTGGATGAACATGCCGTGGTGATCGACATCGCAACGCAGGATTTGAGCGTCGTGTTTCTCAAGAATCCGGCTAATTTTGACATAACCGGGATCTTCAATGGCATAACTTCTACCAGGTCCGAGCAGTTGGATGATGAGGCTGAACAGGTATTCGCTCCCGGCACCAATAATGATTTGTTCCGGATCACAGGTCATACCGCGGTACGCTTGCAAATGCCTGGAAATGCTGGCCCGGAGTCGTTCGTCCCCTTGTGGCGGGCTGACCTCCAGCAGGTCGCGGCCTTCTTCCTGCAGAACTTGGCGAGAGAGACGAGCCCAAATGGTAAAAGGAAAAGAGGCTGTATCCACTTTGTTGGTAGAAAAATCATAGGCCGGAACTGGCTTCTGCGCGTCGCGTTCCTGTTGCCAAACCGTTTGATACCGGCTAATGAGCGGACCAGATTTTTCTAGTTTGGCTTGCTTTTTCAAAAAGGACCGGTCGAATGGATCAAATGATTTACGGACAAAATAGCCGCGCCGTGGCAGTGTTTCAATTTGTCCTTCCGCCACCAGCTGGCTATATGCATTTTCCACGGTGATGGTGCTGACTCCCAGGTGGGTCGCCAGCACTCGCTTGGATGGCAGACGCTTGCCCGGAGCCAGTACATGGGTCTGGATTTCCCGGCGCAACAGCTGGCAAAGCTGCTCATACATGGGAACCGGAGAGCGTGGATCCAGCGTCCACGTCAGGAGTTTGATCTGCCTTTTTTCGCGAATGTTCATAGACGGTCCGACCTTTGTTCAGGCGCTTCTGCACAGGGTGAGTGTCTGCCAGTCCCTATGCAAACTGGTCATATCAAATTAGCACAAACTGGCACTTTTGATAAGGCCAGTTTGCGTATAGAGTTGAGGCAGATCACAAGAGGTATTTCACCAAAAATCGGGGTTTACCACCGGCGTACGCCACTTGATTGATGAAAAAGGAGCCCACACCTATGTCAAATGACCAATTCACCCTCAACAAGAACCTGGCCCAGATGCTCAAGGGCGGCGTCATCATGGACGTCACCACTGTCGAGGAGGCCGTCATCGCCCAGGAAGCCGGTGCTGTCGCCGTCATGGCCCTTGAACGTGTGCCTTCGGATATCCGGAAACAAGGCGGCGTTGCCCGGATGAGCGATCCGCGCATGATCCGCGAAATCCAGGCTGCCGTTACCATCCCGGTGATGGCCAAGGTCCGGATCGGCCATTTCGTCGAAGCCCAGATCCTGGAAGCCTTGAAAATCGACTTCATTGATGAAAGCGAAGTCCTGACCCCGGCTGACGAAACCTTCCACATCGACAAGCGCGCTTTGAAGGCCCCTTTTGTCTGCGGGGCCAGAAATCTCGGCGAGGCGCTGCGCCGGATCGGCGAAGGAGCAGCCATGATCCGCACCAAAGGTGAAGCTGGCACAGGTAACGTGGTCGAAGCCGTCCGTCACATGCGCACGATGATGAGCGAAATCCGCACCTTGAGCCACATGCCGGTCGAGGAAAGGATGAACTTTGCCAAGCAAATCGGCGCGCCCTATGATCTGGTCGTCTGGACAGCCGAAAACGGCCGACTGCCGGTTGTCAATTTCGCCGCCGGCGGCATCGCGACTCCTGCTGACGCGGCCCTGATGATGCAGCTCGGCAGTGAAGGCGTCTTCGTCGGCTCGGGCATTTTCAAATCAGCTGACCCAATCACGCGGGCCAAGGCCATCGTCCGGGCCACTGCCTTCTACAAGGATCCGGATGTCCTGGCCGAAGTCAGCGAAAACCTCGGCGAACCAATGTCCGGTCTTGATATCCGCGAATTGCCGGCCAGCCAGCTGCTCGCCGCCCGTGGCTGGTAAACCCGTGGCTGGCTGCACGATTGGTGTTCTGGCTTTGCAGGGGTCAGTGGCGGAACATATCTCCCATCTTGCAGGCCTGACCAATGTCCTGCCCAGGGAAGTCCGTCGACCGGCCGACCTGGATGCGGTCGATGGCCTGATTCTGCCAGGCGGCGAAAGCACCACCCTCTCCCGGCTGCTGAAAACCTTTGGCCTTTTCGAACCGCTGCGCCAGAAAATCCAAGCCGGACTGCCGGTCTGGGGCACCTGTGCCGGACTGATCCTGCTGGCTCGTGAGATCGAAGGTGAACCAGCCCATCTCGGCGTCATGGACATCAAGGTCCGGCGCAATGCCTTCGGCCGCCAGGTCGACAGCTTCCGTCAGATCGCACACATCCCCGCTCTTGCAAAAGAGCCGTCCGAGCTGGTTTTCATCCGTGCCCCCTGGATCGAACAAGCGGGTCCTGCCGTCGAGATCCTCCATGCCATTGAGGGCAAGATCGTCGCGGTGCGGCAGAAAACCCTGCTGGCAACAGCCTTCCACCCAGAACTGACGGGGCGTTCAGACTGGCACCGCTATTTTGCCGATCTGGTCAAACAAAGCCTGATATAATTGAATCAGTGAACACAGGAGAATTTTGGAAAGGCACTTGCCGCAAAGCAAAGGAGGCCGCCATGCATTTTTCACTGGCCACCTACCAACCACCGGATTTTACTGCACCTGAACTGGACAGCGCACCGCCAGTCCGGCTCGAGCCAGCGCCTCAGGATGGTGTTGCACCGGAACATTACCATGCCACCAGCGTTTTCCCGGAGTATTTCAAAATCGACGGTCAGTGGCTGCTCGCCAGGGAAAGCCGCATGGATTGCGTCGCCATTTATGAACAAAACCAGATCGAGGTCCGCGAATTCCGAAATGTTCGCCGTGGCGACCGGGTGGTCGTTGGGCGAACCGAGGACGGCCGGGACGGGATCTTTGTCCATACCAGCGGATTTCCCCGCCAGGCCGAAGCAAATGGGGATGCCTTCATCTTCCGCCAGGGGCGTTCGCGGGAAACGGCTTTTTCGATGGATTATGATTTCATCTATGAACTGTTGCGCCATGAACAGAAGCATGGCCACATCACCTGGGTGCTCGGGCCTGCCTGCTCCTTTGACGCCGATGCCCGCGAGGCTTTTTCCGGGCTGATCCGGCACGGTTATGCCGATGCCGTGCTTGCGGGTAATGCCTTGGCCGTGCACGACCTCGAGGCGGCCTGGTTCCAGACCGCACTCGGCCAGGACATCTATACCCAGGAATCCAGAAAACACGGCCATTATCACCATCTCGACACGATCAACCGGGTCCGGCATCATGGTTCAATTGAGCGTTTCATCAGCGCAGAAAAGATCACGGACGGCATCATTTTCGATTGTGTCAGAAACCAAGTTCCGCTGGTCCTGGTTGGTTCAGTCCGTGACGACGGTCCCCTGCCGGAAGTCTATGCCGACGTCTACCTCGGCCAGGATGCCATGCGCGCCCTGACGAGCCAGGCGACGACCGTCATCTGTCTGGCCACGACCCTGCACGCCATCGCCACCGGCAACATGACCCCATCTTACCGGGTGCTGCCGGATGGCTCCATCCGGGAGGTCTTCTTCTACATCGTCGACATCTCCGAATTCACGATCAATAAATTATCCGATCGGGGCAGCCTTTCCTCGCGCGGCATCGTCACCAATGTCCAGGATTTCCTGGTCCACCTCGCTAACGGCCTGCACGCGCTGCCCTGATTCCGGTCACAACCGGTACATCAGCCGCGAATTAAAACAGGTGTATCCCGTTGGCGGTGATCCCGCTTTGGCCCAGGAGCAGTCCTTTGATCCCATAGCTTCCGGGCATCGGTACGGCTTGCCAGTCGAGGAACTGGTAGATTTCCAACGTGATCCGCTGGCCCAGAGGATCTTCCTGGCTGAACATGCCGCAGAGGATCCGGCCTTCGGTTGCATTCCAGTTTTCGACCGGGGCAAAGTCGGCCACAAAACCCAGCTGGCTGAAAACGTCGACAGCTGCAGTAAAATCAGCAGACGGCAGGCCGAGATGGTCGAGGCCACGGATCACAGGGTTCTGGCAAGGCGACGGCTCAGCCAGACGCTGGCTGACCTCGAACATCACGCCAAACGGGCTGATGATATTAAAGAAATATTCGCCCTCGCCAAAGACCTTGGGGTTGTAGAAACGCCGGCCATGATCAAGCTGCAAGTCCAGCCCGCGGCTTTGGCACCAGGTGATGGCCTCTTCGATGTTGCGGGTGCGCAGCGCGATATGCGCCAAGCCGGCAAAATAGGTTCCAGCGGCGGGCACATCCAGGTCCGCACTTTGCCCGGGCAGCAACTCCAACAGGCAATTGCCATTGGTGACCAGGACACCTGCGCCATTTGCAGTAGCAGAAAAAAACAGGTTGTCCTCGAGCCATTGGGCGGCCAGTTCCGGATCGGGAACCGTCAGACGGACACCCCAGCGAGTTTTCAGCTGCTCAAGCATGCTCAAGACCTCCTCTGTCTTATTCTTTGACGACACCCTTTTTCAGGATGATGTTCGCATACAGGGCTTTTTCGCCTGTCGCCACCACGGCAAAGGTCGTCTTGGCTCGCTCATAGAAGGCAAAGCGCTCGATGTTCGTGATTTTGGCGGCCGCTGCAGGATCATGCTTGGCGACGATGGCGCGATACTCGTCCCAGATCGGGGTTGCCACCGGATCACCCGGGGTGACTTGCATCAGCATGACCGGGCTGTCGACATAGGTGTCGAGCGGCATCAGCTGGAGAATGGCATCCAGCAGTTCCGGGATGCCATGGCCATCGCAGCGGATGACGCGGCTATTCATGCTGGCATGGGGGAAATTGCCATCACCCAGGCAGATTTCATCGCTGTGCCCCATGGTCATCAGGGTGGCGAGCAACTCAGGCGAGAGAATGGACGGGATTCCTTTGAGCATGATTTAATCCTTTCCGGCTTGTCTCTGAGGACAAAAGCCAAGGAACAGCCGCTACCTGTGGTCCGGCAGGCCAGACGACGGCAACGGCTGTTCATGGTTTCAAGATCTAACTTTGATGGTAGCAGATGCTGTCAATCAGTCATAGAGCAGCTGGGCGATATCAGCCTGGGTCATGTTGTCTTTGGTGTAGAACTTGGCACCGGTGTCGATGTCGGCAACGGATTCGCCCTTGTAGGCTTTGAAAGCCAGCTCAACAGCCTTGTAGCCGATGTTGAAAGGATCCTGGGTGATCGAGCCCATGAAAGCACCAGCGGCGACAGCTGCTTTCTGGCGTTTGCCAGCATCAAAACCGACTGCGAGAATGCCTTTGGAGGTGAGATCAGCACCTTCGTTGGAAGCATCAAGGATACCATTGGCAGCTGATTCATTGGAGCCAAAGATGGCAACCACATTGTCTTTGGAGAGGAGAGCGGTGCCGGCAGAGGCAATGTCCGTGGCACTGGTGGTGGCGCTGACACCAACGTCGATGACGACTTTGGCTGCTTTTTCGTCGCCGTTTTTGTATTTGTCGTGGCCCACAACGGCAACGTCAGCGATGCCGCCAGCTTTGACCAGTTCAGCCATTTTTTCAACGAATCCGAGGGTGCGGCTGGTGACAGATTCACTGACAGCATCCTGGGACAGGACTGCGATGCGGATCGGTTTGCCGGCGGCGCCAGCAGCCAGTTTGTCCTTGATCGCCGGGTAGACATTTTCGGCAGCCAGGGCACCGGCCGCTTTGTTGTCAGTCGACGCATTGGCAAAGACCGAGCCAGCGGGGGCGTTCGGGACACCAGAGTCAAAACCGATGACCGGGATCTTGGAGGTCAGGGCCTTGTTCAGCTGGTCGTTGACGGATTCGGTGGACAGGGCAGCCAGGGCGATTGCGACCGGCTTCTTGGCCAGAGCGGAGTCGAGCATCTGGACCTGGGCCTGGATGTCGGACTCGGACGGCGGGCCTTCAAAGGTGATCGTGACGCCGAGTTCGTCAGCAGCAGCCTGGGCACCTTTGTAGACGGTCTGCCAGAACTGGTGCTGGAAGCCTTTGGAAACGACAGCGATGTAGACGTCTTCTGCCGGGGCGGCGGTGGTGGCAGCAGGTGCAGCCGTGGTCTCACCGGCAGCAGGTGCGGCAGTGGTGGTGGCGGTTGTCTGGCCGCAGGCGGTCATGGACAAGAGCAGCGCGAAGGACAGCATGATCAGGGTGAAAGTCTTGAGCATTCGATGGTTCATTTTTTCCTCCTTTTGTCCTGGGAAAATTTTTGGACTGGGGCTTGTATTCGAAGCTGCCGGATGGCAGGTCTTCGCAGAAACAGAGAAGGGACATGGACCAGCCAGGACGAATCCGGATGGCTCGTCTGCGGTTGAGTGCGGGTCAAGGTCAGCGTTTTTTCTGCTGGCTGATGTCCATCAGGACGGCGATGATGACAACGATACCCGTGAACAGCTTCTGGTAATGGGGCTGCAAGTCCATGGACGGCAGGCCGATGCGCAGGATGCTCATGATCATGACTCCAATCAGGGTGCCGAAGACGGAGCCAACACCACCGGAGAGCGAGGTGCCACCGATGACGACACCGGCGATCGCATCCAGTTCAAACCCCTGGCCAGCACCCGGGACAACAGTTGTATAGGTCGAGGCATAGGCGATGCCAGCCAGGCCGGCACACAGGCCGCTGATGACATAGGGAATGGTTTTCCAGAAGACGACGTTGACACCCGATAAGCGGACGGCTTCTTCGTTGCTGCCGATAGCAAAGGTATAGCGGCCGATTTTGGTTTTGTTGAGGATGACAAAGGCAATCAGGAGCACGGCAAGAAGCAGGATGGCGCCGGTGGGAATCATGGTGCCACTTGATAGCTGGGCTTTGGAGAATACGGACTTGAACCAGCCTTCTTCGGATGTGCGGCTCGGGAAATTGACAGTCTGGACCTTGGAAACGATCGAGCTGATGCCCAGGGAGACCATCATGGTGCCGAGCGTAGCGATGAAGGGCGGTAATTTCAGGCGGGAGACCAGGACGCCATTCAGCAGGCCGAACAAGGCGCCCGAAACGAGGATAATGACCAGGCCGGCAATAAATGGCAGGCCCCATCGATCCCAGGCAACTCCGCCGATCATGGCTGAGCACATGGCAACCGTACCGATCGATAGGTCGATCCCGCCGGTGATGATGACAAAGGTGACGCCAATCGCAAGGAACCCTATGTAATAGGACGCATCCAGAATATTGACCGCCGTTTCAAAGCTCAAAAAATTCCGGCCAAAGATGGAAAACAAGACATAGATGAGAACCATGGCCACCAGAGCGTACAAGCGCTGGTTGCCGGCCAGTGGTTTCTTGCTCAGTTCTTCGCCGGAGCCTTGCTTTTTCATTAGGACATTCATCGATTCTTCTCCTCCAAATTCTCAGACAGCCGGCTGTTCTTGCCGCTGGTGCGCAAAAGACATGATCGTTTCCTGGGAAGCTCCGGCTTCCACTTCGCCGGTGATCCGGCCTTCACACATGACCAGGACCCGGTCCGCCAGGCGCAAGACCTCCGGCAGCTCCGACGAAATGACTATGATCGACTTGCCCTCATCCACCAGTTCATGGATCAGCTTGTAGATTTCACTTTTGGCACCGACATCGATGCCTCGCGTCGGTTCATCGAAAATCAGGATGTCTGAATTGCGGATCAGCCATTTGGCGATGACAACTTTCTGCTGGTTGCCACCGGACAGGTTCCGGACCAGCTGGCGGATCGAAGGCGTCCTGGTATTGAGCTTGTCTACATACTGGCTGGCGACCTTGTTGATCTCGCCGCCACGGACAAACACTTTGCCGGAGTAAGCATCGAGATTGGCCAGGACGGAGTTTTCAGCAACAGAAAGTCCGAGAGCCACTCCATAGCGCTTGCGATCTTCGGATAGATAGCCGATCCCGGCATTGACAGCATCCTGGGGGCCATTGATTTGCACCGTCTGGCCCTTGACCCGGATCGTACCGGATGTTTTGGGGTCAGCACCGAACAAAGCCCGGGCGACTTCGGTGCGGCCAGCACCCATCAGCCCAGCGAAACAGAGGATTTCACCTTTTTTCAACTGGAACGAGACATTCTGCACCATGCGTCCGGCATTGAGATTTTCGACCTCGAGAATGACGGGTGCATCGGGCGGGCATGTGCTTTTCTGCTTCGGTTCTTCGAAAATCGTCCGTCCAACCATCATCCGGACGATCTGGTCGTGCGTGGAATCCTTAGTGACGAGGGTCCCTACGTACTCACCGTCACGCAGGACGGTGACCCGGTCGGTGATCCGGGCGATTTCATCCATGCGGTGGGAGATATAGATCATGCCAACGCCTTCTTCCTTCAGGTCACGCATGACTTTGAACAGATGCTCGATTTCCACATCGGTCAGAGCTGCGGTCGGTTCATCAAGGACCAGGAGGCGCGAATTGAGCGAGATTGCCTTGGCAATTTCCACCATCTGCTGTTTGCCGACGGTGAGATGTCCCATGATTTCCTTGGGGTTGATTGCGATGCCCAGCTTGGCCAGGATCTTGACAGCCTCGTCATTGATGGCGCGGTCATCCAGGAACAGGCCCTTGGATTTCTCACGGCCGATGAACATGTTCTGTGCCACGGTCAGGTGGTTCATCATGTTCAGTTCCTGGTGGATGATGCAGATGCCCTTGTCCTGGGCTTCACGTGTGTTCTTGAAATGGACCGGTTCACCAAAACAGGTTATTTCACCTTCGTCGCGTTGGTAAATCCCGGTCAGAACCTTCATCAAGGTCGATTTGCCGGCGCCATTTTCGCCCATCAGGGCGTGGACTTCACCGGCAAATAAATCAAAGTGAACATCCTTGAGTGCTTTGACGCCGGGAAAGCTCTTGCTGACGCCGGTCATTTTCAGGATCTGTTCAGGCAATCGATCACCCCCACTTGCTAGTCGCTGATGTCATCCTAGCAAAAGGGCGCGTGAGATTATTTTGATTTCTTCCGGTAAACTTTCAATATTCTACACAGAACACCATTCCGGGTTAATTTTCGAACGGGAACAGCAACTTCTGGTTTTCCCCCGTGTAGATGTTGTCTTTTGTGATCACGATCGACCCGGTGTCGTAAAACGGCTCAACTTTGCGGCCGTTGAGAAGATCGATGGTCCGGGCCACGGAAAGGTAGCCCATGTTGAAGGGGCGCTGGATGACCACGGCGCTCAAGAGACCTTCCTCCAGGTAGTCGATCAACTCTTCTGAGCTATCAAACCCGACCAGCGTGACTTTCCTGGTCAGTCCAGCGCCGCGGATTGCGCGCGCAGATCCGGCGGTGGTGTACTCATTGAGGCAGACAATCGCTTCGATATCCGGATGTTCAGCCAGAGCCTGGCTGACCTGTTGGTAGATGTCATCGCTGAGCTGGCCACCCGTATCGAGTGTCGGCATGATGTCGAAAGCATCTTCGATGACAGCGCGCACGCCTGTTTCCCGGCCGATCAGGGAGTCGCCGCGGGTCGAGGGTGAGACAACCAGAATCCGGGCCCCCGGCCGGACACGCTGGATGACCAGTTCACCCAGCTGCTGGCCAGCCAGGACATTATTGGTGGCTACGAAGCTTTGCTGTGGGCTCTTCTCCACGTCAGCCAGGGCTGAATCGACCATCACAACCGTGATCCCGGCTGCGCGGGCTGCCCGCGCAGGCTCGACCAGGCGGTCCGCATCCAGGGCAGCCAGGATAATGGCGTCTGGTTTTTCGGCAATGGCCTGGTAAACGATGGCGATCTGGCGGTCGACCTCGGATTCATCAGCCGGTGACCGGTAGTCCACGGTCACTTGAAATTCACTGGCCGCAGCGGCCATGCCTTCCGCGATGCTGTACCAGAAGGCAATCCCCTGGGTAGAAGAGGCTTTGCCGATGGCGATGATCCGGTATGGGTAGGGCTTTGGCTGCAGGGGCAGGAACAGGCCTGCCAACAAGGCAGACAAGACCAGGCCGATCAGGAGCCAGGGCCAATAGAACAAAAACAGACGGGTGATCTTTTTATGCATCCGGGCAGTCTCCTATTCAAACACCAGCGGCAAACGGATCGAAACGATGGTCCTGATCCCGGCTGCAGGATCATACCCACTCTCTGCCAGCAGATCCTGGCCAGGGTCTGCCGAACGGATGGTCACGCCGAAGTCCTTGCCAAAAAGCAACTGGATCCGGTCGTGAACATTATGCAGGCCGATGCTTTCGCCTTCATCTGTGTTTTCTCCTGGAGATAGGGTCCGGGCGCCCGGAGCAAAGCCAACGCCGTTGTCAGCCACCTCGAGATGGAGTTCTGTTCCGGCGCGAGAAGCCCGGATCAGGATCAGTCCGCCATCCCGCAAAGGCTTGATACCGTGGTAGATGGCGTTTTCCACCAAGGGCTGCAAGGTCAGGCGCGGCATGCGCGCGTTTTGCACGTCCGGTTCAATCTCAATCTCATACTGAAGCTTGTCCTGGTAGCGCATTTTCTGAATGCGCAGGTAATGGCTGACAGTGTCAATTTCCACCTGGACCGTAACCAGCTCCCGGGCTTTGCTCGCGCTGGCCCGCATCAGTTTGGCCAGGGACGAGGTCATCTCGACAACCTTGTCCTGTTCGCCGCTGCTGGCCATCCAGATGATCGATTCGAGTGTGTTGTAGAGGAAATGCGGCCGGATCTGGGACTGCAAGGCCTGGATTTCACTTTTGCGCTTTTGCTCTTCGATCAGGCGTTCATGTTCGACCAAGGTCTTGATCTGCTGGGTCATCGAATTGAACTGCTCACCCAGTTCGGCAATTTCATTGGTCACCGTGATTTCTGCTTTGGCATCGAAGTCGCCCTGCTGGAAGTGCTGCATCGAGGTTTTCAATTCCAGGATTGGGTCCGTCAGCCGTTTGGATGCCTTGAGTGAAACAAACAGGGCAATCAAGGCAAAGACCAGGCCAATGCCGATGTAGCTTGCAATGACCAGCGGGCTGACCTGAACCATCTGGCGCGTGTCGGTGACACTGACGATCACCCAGTCGGCAGATTTGATTTTGACGCTGGAGTAGATGATGCCATCCCGGGTCATGGACTCGATGCTTTCACTGCGCCGGACCAGGTCAAAGCGCTCAGACTTGACCGAACTGTAGATCAGGCGCTGCTGCGGGTGGTAGACCAGCTCATCATTGGCGCCCTGGATGAAAACATAGGCACCGTTCACCCCGGACAGATTGCTGCAAATGTCTGAGATGGTCTTGAAATTCAGATCGATCAGCAAGACGCCCAGCAAACGGTCCTGGTCATAGATGGCCCGGCTCAGAGAGACCACCCAGCGATGTTCGCCTGCAATGACATTCTCGACCCGGGATGAGGAGAGGCGTGGCACGCCTTTGGCCGCTACAGTCTCTTTGTACCAGTCGAACTCGCGGTAATCCCAGTAAGGCGTCAGGCCAGCATGGTCCCGGTTGGTGATGAAATTGCCATCTTCACGGAACAAAATCACATTGACCAGGTCCTGACGGGTGCCACTGATGGCTTTCAGTTCAGACATGATCCGGGCCCGTTGCTGGTCAAGGCTGACGGGAGAAGGCGCCAGCGGGTTCTCACCTTTCAAGTACTTAATCACATCCGGATGACCAGCCAGATAATCAGACACCATGATCATCTCTTCGGTGTAGAACTCGATGCTGTTCTTGATCTGGCCCAGAAGCTGGCGACTGTAATCCCGGGCATTGTTCTCAGTCAGGTTGGTTGTCAGGAAATAGGACAGCGGGAAAAAGACGGCCAGAATACCCGCAATGGTGAACAGCGAGGTCAGGAAAATGCTGTCACGGAGGTGCGATTTGCGCCGCATCCTGTCAGCCCCCCTTGCCAAACTGCTTGCGGTAGTCGCGCGGACTCAGTCCGACCTGCTTTTTGAAAGCCACCGTAAAATAGGCGGGATTCTCATAGCCGACTTGCTCGGCGATCTCATACAGCATCCGGTCCGTGCTGCGCAGCAATTCCTTGGCTTTGTCCATCCTGACCTCGGTCAGGTATTCGACAAAAGTCTTGCCGGTCTCTTCCTTGAAAATCTGGCTGAAATAGGACAGGCTGACATTGGCATGGTTGCTGACTGCCATCAGAGACAGTTGGCTGTCGGCATAATGCTCCTTGATATAGGTCTGGGCCAGCAGACCCAGGCGCTGGTTTTCCCGGTTGCGCTGGCCTCCGAGGCAGGCCATGCATTGCAGGCACAGGGTTTGCAGGCGGCGGTTAAACGCAGCAAGGGCATCCTGGGCATCGGTCGGTGGCCAGGATATGTCCGGGAGCTGGCTGATCGTTTGATCGGCTGGGAGCAGCCCCAACAGGCGATTGGCCAGGCGGTTCCATTCAAAACGGATTTCCGCCTGGGACAACGCGGCGGATTGGATGGCTTTTAGCAAGCCTGCAATCGCTGGCTCCAGCTCCTTTTGTTCTTGCAACCGGACTGTGAGAATCACCTGTTCCTCAAAAGCGGACAGGTCGACCGGGGTGGAGGGGGATTTCAGATCACCTGCAAACAAGATCGCCTGGTCTGGCATCCGGTAGAGCTGGTCCAGCGCCAGCTGGGCTGACTGGAAGGAGGAATGGATCTGGGCAGGCGCTTGCACCAGATGACCGGCCCCGACAGAGATCTCTGTCTCTAGTACCTGGCGGATCGTGATCCAGATCCGCTGGGCCAGGCTGCGCAATGACAGATCCAGGCTCATGGCGTCCGTCATGGTACCGATCAGGCAGGCCCGTCCATCCGGCAGCTGAAAGGCGGTGATCTGTTGCACGCCACTCGCCAGTTCTTGCGTAACGTTCAAAACCATATACTGCAGCAGCTGACTGTTGACGCCCAGACGTCGGGCATCTGTTTGCAGATGCTGCGGCAAGACCAGGGCGACCTGGTAGCATCCAGCAGAGAAATCAAGTCCGATCTCCTGGCCGATTTCACCGAGTTCGGCCGGGTCGAAGGTGCCCTGGACCAGTCGGCTCAGGATCTGGTCACGCACCAGTGGGCTGGTCCGGTGCAGCTGGCGCTCGGCCTTCTGCACGGCAAGGGCCTGAGTTTGCCGTTCATCCAGTTTTTTTCTGGCTTGTGTGAGAACATCCCGGAATTCACTGGGCGTCACAGGTTTCAGGATGTAACTGGCCACCTGGATCTTGATCGCCTGCCGGGCATAATTGAAATCATCAAAGCCTGTTATGATGATCACAGGGGTGCCCCGACCGGACTCGTGGATCAGGCCGGCCAGTTGCAGACCACTCATGCGTGGCATGCAGATATCCGTGATGACCAGATCCGGATTCTTGTCGAAATAAGCCTCGGCAGCCTCTTGTCCATCTTCACAGACAGCCACGACCTCAAAACCATACTTGGTAAAATCGATCATTTTCAAGATGGCGTCCCTGGCTAGTGCTTCGTCCTCGACGATCATCAGCTTGTACATCGTGTTTTCGGGCCTCGCAATCTGTCCTTTGGTACTTAATGGCGGAGCACGGCATTGATCCGGCGGTATTCACGCGGACTGTACTCCATTTTCTGCTTGAAGAAACGGGAAAAATAGAACTCATCGGCAAAGCCGAGCTGGGCCGCGATCTGCTGGACCGTATCCTTCGTGAGCAGCAGCCCCAGTGAAGCGCGCTGGATCAGTCGGTCGGCGATGAACTGGTGCAATGTGATCCCGTTATCCCGGCGAAATTTGCGGCGAAAGGTTTCATAGGGCAGATCCAGATCTTCACAAATCTGCTGGGTCGACAACCTGGCTGACAAATGTTGCTCGATATAAGCATAGACCAGCTTGTATTCGTTGGCTAGAGCCAGGCGATCACTGATGTCCGGCAGGCAGTCACGGAAAAAACTGGCCAACGTCTGGTAGACCAGCCCCTTGATGGCCAGGAGGTCCGGCAACTGGCCGCCCGAGTAGGCAGACAACAGTTGATGGAGCAGGTCCGGTCGCAGGGGCAGGGCGAAGCACCGGTTGATATTGTCCAGAATATCCATGTCACCATACCGGCAGGTGACATGGAAGTAGAACTTCTCGATCCGGCCATCGGTCCGAAGGTCGACCCGGGTCCGTGGAGGGATCAGGTACATGGTGCCAGGGATCAGGTCGATCCGGCCCAGGGGCGTATCGAGCCAGCCGCGGTCCGCCACCATGTAGTAAATCCGGGCAAAAGGCGAGTTCACACCGTACTGGTTCCATTGCATGTTGCCAATAAAATAACCGTGGTCCAGAAGCTCGATCGACAATTGGTTGAGATGGCTCATCAGCAGGTTATTGCGCGTGATCCCGCGAGAATCGGTTGTGAACTGGGCCCGGTTCTCAATCGGCTCATGCCGGGATATTTTCATCTCCATGACCTCCGCCCTATTCCTGTTGCTTCATTATTTTACCAGATAATCCATGTTTTAAATTCTAAGCTGACATAGAATGAAGTTACAAGCAGAATTTTGCTGCCACCCAGATTTCGTTTCACGGAGGTACCACCGATGCCGCAAACCAAAAATCCCCCTGTCAACAGAAACGTCGGCCGCATGCCGAAGATTGGCATTCGCCCCACCATTGACGGTCGCCGGATGGGCGTCCGCGAATCCCTCGAAGAGCGCACCATGGCCATGGCTCGCCAGGCCGCTGACCTGATCACAAAGAATCTGCGCCATGCCAATGGCCTGCCGATCGAATGCGTCATTGCCGAGACCTGCATCGGAGGCGTTGCCGAAGCCGCAGCCTGTGAGGACCTTTTCGCCCGCGAAAATGTCACCGCCACCCTGACCGTCACACCGTGCTGGTGCTATGGCACCGAGACCATGGACATGAATCCCCTGACCATCAAAGCTGTCTGGGGCTTCAATGGCACCGAGCGTCCTGGCGCCGTCTATCTGGCTGCTGTCATGGCCGCCCATGCCCAGCGCAAGCTGCCGGCGTTTTCCATTTACGGCCATGACGTCCAGGATGCCGACGATACGACTGTTCCAGCCGATGTCGCCGAGAAAATCCTCCTTTGGGCCAAGGCTGCCATCGCCGCTGGCATGATGAAGGGCAAATCCTATGTCAACATCGGCGGCCCCTGCATGGGCATCGCCGGGTCGGTCGTCGATCCCCAGATGCTGCAGGAGTATTTCGGCCTCCGGACCGAGTGGCTCGACCAGGTCGAGATCGAGCGCCGCATCGCCCGCGGCATTTACGACCACGACGAATTCGCCAAGGCCAAGGCCTGGCGCGAGGCTTACTGCAAAGAAGGATTTGACGTCAATGTCGGCAGTCCGTTTGCCCACACAGCCGAAGAAAAAGCCGCGGAGTGGGATCGCGTCATCCAGCAGACCCTGATCATCCGCGACATCCTGATCGGCAACCCCAAGCTGGCCGAAATGGGTTATGGCGAAGAAGCCCTCGGTCGCAATGCGATTGCCGGCGGTGTCCAGGGGCAGCGCCAGTGGACCGACCACTTCCCGAACCACGACTTCTCCGAAGCCATCCTGGGTTCCTCTTTCGATTGGAACGGCATCCGTGAGCCGATGGTCCTCGCCACCGAAAATGATGCCATGAACGCGATGGCCATGCTGCTCGGCCACCTGGTCAATGACGCGGCCTCAGTCTTTGCCGATGTCCGCACCTACTGGAGCCCGGACGCCATCGAACGTGTCACCGGCTGGAAACCCGAAGGCAAGGCCTTGGGCGGCCTGATCCACCTGATCAATTCCGGCGCGGCTGCCCTCGATGGCAGCGCTGCCATGCGCGATGCCGAGGGCAAAGCTGTCATGAAACCCTTCTGGGAAATGACCAGCGAAGACGCCGATGCCTGCCTGGCCGCCACCTCCTGGTGCCCGGCTGACGTTGGCTATTTCCGCGGCGGCGGCTTCTCCTCGATGTTCGAAACCAAAGCCGAAATCCCGGTCACCATGGTCCGGCTCAACAAGATCGAAGGGCTCGGACCGGTCCTGCAGATTGCCGAAGGCTATACCGTCGAGCTGCCGGAAGAAACCAGCCAGATTCTGCAGCAGCGCACCAGCCCGACCTGGCCAACCACCTGGTTTGCTCCCACCGTCACCGGTGAAGGCGCCTTCAAGGATGTCTACAGCGTCATGGCCAATTGGGGTGCCAACCACGGCTCCTTCAGCTACGGCCACATCGGCGCCAAGCTGATCACCCTGGCCAGCATGCTGCGCATCCCGGTCGCCATGCACAATGTCCCAGCCGACAAGGTCTTCCGCCCACATGCCTGGTCTGCCTTCGGCACCGTCAGCTCTGAAAGCGCCGACTATCGCGCCTGCGAAACCTACGGTCCGCTCTTCGGTTGATCCTCATTCCTTTGTCGACAACAGGTCAGATACTCACCTGTTCTCGAATTTTCTCCTCAGATGTCAAAACGCCGGGAATGTAGGGCCCGGCGTTTTGGCGTGCTTCGTACCTTCTTTCTCCTCAACGCAAAAAGGCCGGGTCGTTGTGCCCGGTCTTTTTGCGTTGTATGCCACTTGTCAGCCCAGATAGGTGTGTGCATCCTTGAGTTTGGCAATGATCGGGATGTGTTGCGGGCAAACCTGTTCGCAGGCACCGCATTCGACACAAAGTGAAGCGTCTTCGTGGTTTTTCACCAGCCAGGCATAGCTGCTCTGGCCGGACGCCAGATCCTCGATCATGAAGGCCTGGTTGTAAGCACGGAAGACGGCTGGAATCGCAACACCCGATGGACAGGGCAGGCAGTACTCACAGCCGGTACAGTCGACCTGGATCTTGCTCTGGTATAAGGCCCGGACCCGGTCCACCCTCGCTTCATCCTCGGCAGTCAGGCAGCCCGGCTTTGTGTCGGCAAAAATCCTGAGATTGTCCTCGAGCTGTTCCATCGTGCTGACGCCACTGAGGATGACTTTGGCCTCCGGCCTGTTGGCCAGCCAGCGGAACGCCCAGTCCACACCGGACCGTTGCTCAGATGCCTCATCCCAGACCGCCTGGATGTCAGCCGGCACATGCGCTGCCAGAGCCCCACCCCGCAAGGGTTCCATGACAACGACCCCGATACCCCGGGCTGCAGCATACTCCAGTCCGGCAAGGCCAGCCTGGTAGTCCACATCAAGGATATTGAGCTGGATCTGGCACATATCCCAGGCATAGCTGTCAATGATCTCCTTGAAAAGCGGCAGCTGGTCATGGAAAGAGAAGGCCGCGTACCGGATCCGGCCGTCTGCCTTGGCCCGGTCGAGGAACTCCAGCACACCCAGATCACGCACCTTGCCCCACGTGCCCTGGTGCAGGGCATGCAGCAGATAGAAATCCACATGATCCGTCTGCAGTTTCTCAAGTTGCTGGTTTAACAGCCGGTCGAAATCATCGGCTGACTTGACTTCCCAGACCGGCAACTTGGTGGCAAGGAACACGCGCTCACGATAGCCATCCTGCAGAGCCTTGCCGACAACGAGCTCACTGTTGCCGCCATGGTAGGGATAGGCTGTGTCAATGTACGTGACGCCACCATCGATACCAGCCCGGATCATCCGGATCGCTTTGGCCTCATCGATCCGCGCGCTATCTGTCTGCCCGGCCTGCAAGGGCAGCCGCATGCAGCCAATACCGAAAATCGACGTTTTCAAACCTGATTGTTCCCACTGACGCATTTCCATGTCAGAAAACCTCCTCAAATCCAGCACAGAAATGAACCTGCCATTCCTTGCCAGCCGAATTTTGCTAGTCTACAATGACATCATACGACTGCAAGTCGACTTCAAGTCAACCCATAGCAGCAGATTCTTCGGACGATTGGCGGAACTTATGCGCGGGAAACTTTTCTACGAAACTGGCCAGCTCAAGTACGAAGGCGAATACAAGATGGGAGCCTCGGGTGCGATCCCCAATGGCCGCGGCATCAGCTACTATCCCGACGGCCAGCGCCATTTCGATGGCATTTTCAACGACTGGTCGATCGACATCGGCGTCGAATACTATCCCAATGGCCAGATCAAATTTGAAGGCATTTTCAACAAACGCCCGCGCGCCTACATCGGTCCACGCTATTATGCCAGCGGCGTTCTTTACCGCGATGACGGCAGCAAATGGTTTATTGGCACCTTCAATGTCTTAAAGCGCGGCCCGATCGAATCCCCGGTTGTCAAATTCCCCGACTGCTTTTACGACGGCATCGAATACACCGAAAATGGCCAGCTGATTTTCCATGTACCGTCGGATTTTATCAACTATGTGTATTGAAAATCAATCCCAATTCTTGCAGACATCAACCCAGGCAGTCGTATCCGCGTACGTTTGCAACTCTGCCAGCGTCAACTCGATCGCGCTGTTGCTGCTACCGCACGCAGGGAACACCGTTACGAAGCGCTGCAGCGACACATCCAGATAAACCGGGACACCTTCCGGGATCACAAAAGGGCAGACTCCGCCCACTTCATGCCCGGTCGCGGCAAGGACATGCTCAGCATCCAGCATTTTCGGTTTGACGCCAAACCGGGCCTTGAATTTCGCGTTGTCGATCCAGGCATCACCAGCTGCAACCACCAGGACAACAGATTCTCCATTCAGAAATGACAGTGTCTTGGCGATCCGCTTGGCCTCACAGCCCAGTGCCTGGGCCGCCAGTTCGACGGTCGCACTCGACACGGGAAACTCGAGAATCCGGTCCGCAATCCCATGAGAGTTGAAAAAGTCACGTACACGTTCAATAGCCATGGTGCCAATTTTAGCGCAAAACCCGTTTCCTTTCAGCAATTGGAGCATAAACAGCCGCTCAAGTTACCGATTTCGATTGAGTAGATCAGATAAACTAAAGCACAAGCAAAGCCCTTAAGATGGATGCTCAATCAGAGCCAGGAGGTCCCTATGTCAATTACCTCGCTGAGAATCCGTTTCCTTTTTCCGATCACTCTGATTCTCTTCATCATCACATTAGCCGTGGGCGGCTGCGGCGGTCCGGGGACACAATCAACTACAACCAGTCCGCCCAACCTTGCAGAAACAACCCCCCTGCAGTCTTTCACACTGGCAGAGCTATCTACCTTTGATGGTCAGGATGGTCGCAAAGCCTACATCGCCGTCGATGGCATTGTCTACGATGTGACCTTGCTTGCCGAATGGGGCAACAAAATGCACGCTGGCAAATTTTCTGCAGGCAAGGACTATACCGAGGAGATCAAGGATGCCCCCCATGGCATCGACAAGCTCCTCAAGGCGGTCCAGATTGGCGTCATAGCAGAGTAGCTGCACATTTTTGCCCAACAACTACTTTTCTAGTGATCATTTCATGAGGAGGACTTCATGTACACGCTCGGCAGGTTCCTTGGTTATGTCATCGCTTTGGGTTATCTGTTAACGATCCTCAACTACTTTGTCAAATGGCTGAATCGGTCGGTCATGGCCCGGCGACCTAAAGAGGACAACGTGCGCAAGGTCTTTACCCGTTTCATGCGCTTCATTGTCAGCAACCATCGTCTGTTTGCGATCATCACCACGGTCGCTCTCTTTGCGCATTTCCTGGTCCAGTTCCAAAGCTGGGGCCTGTACCCAACTGGCGCCATAGCGGGTGCACTCCTTCTGGTTCAGGGCAGCCTGGGTGGTTTTGGCACCTATGTGAAAAAGAAAAAGCCTGGAGCTTGGTTGCTTATTCACCGCATGGTGGCCATTCTGCTCGGTTTGGCAATCGTGTTGCACGTGCTGACTGCAAGGTTCAGCTGATCCGTTTCTCCAGTTCTCTTTATAATCAGCCGGTCAAGACCTGTGATCTTTATCGATCATGGGTCTTATTTTCGTTTCCTACGTTTCAATCCCGAGTAAAATACTGTGATAAGATCACATTCGCAAACGTTTCCAAAGAAAAGGCAGGCTTCACAACCTGGAGATGGAACTGCGTTCGCCTAATTATTCGAACGAAAATGAGGTAACAAACATGAAAGTCCTGGTCATTGGCTGCACCCATGCTGGCACCGCTGCCATCGTCAACATCACAAACATGCATCCCGACGCTGAAATCACTGTTTATGAACGCAACGACAACATCTCTTTCTTGTCCTGCGGTATCGCCCTCTATGTTGGCGGCGTGGTCCAGGACGCTGGCGGCCTGTTTTACAATTCGCCGGAAAACCTGGCCAAGTCAGGCGTCAATACGCACATGAAGCATGATGTCCTGGCTGTCGACATCGCCCGCAAAATAGCCCACGTCAAGAACCTGGAAACAGGTGTGGAATTTTCCGACAGTTTCGACAAACTCGTCATTACGACCGGTTCCTGGCCGATCACCCCACGCATCCCCGGCATCGACCAGAAAAACATCCTCTTGTCCAAGAATTACAACCATGCCAAGACCATCATTGAGAAAACACCTGACGCTAAAAAAGTCGTCGTTGTCGGTGCAGGGTACATCGGCGTCGAACTCGTCGAAGCTTTCCGTGAAAACGGCAAGGAAGTCGTCCTGATTGATGCCCTACCCAGGGTCCTGAATAAATACCTCGACGCTGAATTCACCCGTGAAGTGGAGCAAACCCTGCAGGAACACCAGATCCTGCTCGCCCTTGGCGAGTGTGTGACCGAGTTTGAAGGCCAGGATGGCGCTGTCACTGCCGTCAAAACCGACAAAGGACGCTATGAAGCGGACCTTGTCATCCTCTGCATCGGCTTTCGTCCGAACACAGCCCTGTTCAAAGGCCAGCTCGACATGCTGCCCAATGGCGCCATTGTCGTCGACGAATACATGCACACCAGCCACCCGGACGTGCTGGCTGGTGGCGACTGCTGCGCAGTCCGTTACAACCCTACCGGCAAAACCGAATACATCCCGCTGGCCACCAATGCAGTCCGCATGGGTGTCTTGATCGCCCGCAACCTCAAGGATAAAGTGCTCGCCCATCGCGGCACCCAGGGTACCTCCGGCATCCGGATTTTTGATCTCAACATCGCGGCTACCGGTATGACCGAGCAGTCAGCCAAGGATGCCGGACTCGATGTCGCCACAACGACGGTTATCGACAACGAACGCCCGGAGTTCATGCCCACCTACAACCAGCTGCGCCTCAAGGTCGTCTACGAGAAGGGCAGCCGCCGCATCCTCGGCGCCCAAGTCCTGTCCAAAGCCGACCTGACCCAGTCGATGAACGCTGTCTCGGTGGCCATCCAAAGCAAGCTGACCATCGACGACCTCGCCCTGATGGACTTCTTCTTCCAGCCCCACTACAACAAACCTTGGAACTGGCTCAACGCCGCAGGACTCGCTGCCTTGTAAGCCAGAACCATCTGTTCCGTTACCTTGGCTCCATAGCGCCAGTACTAGCAAAGACTCCGTCCTTTACCCTATGGGTATTGGCGGAGTCTTTCATGTTGTTTTGTAATATGACCAAGTCATTTCATAGCAATACTGTATCTTTCATGTAAATAAATTGACATTTCGACCCTTTACAATGAAATCATTACAGCATGTCAAATAGGTAAGTTAGATAAAAAACCGGGTCAGGATTGAAAACCGAATCAATCCGGAAAGGGATGGTTGGTCATGGATAGTACGGTTATGATTTTGCAAGCTGGCTGCATTTCAATTTTTATCCTGTGTGGGTTTACGGTCTGGTATTTGATCAAGACGATGGTCCTTTAAAAAAGGGCAGATCAAAAAAGCGATCCAAAGCTTTAAGCATCAGGCCGTCCCTGCAGAGGCGGCTTTTTAGCTGTCATTCAGCGGCCGCGCCCGCCAAAGCCACGGTTGGCAGATCGTGCCGAGCGATTGCCACGCGTCACATTGTCATTGCCATTCTTACCAAAATCACCCGTTCCGGCAGTACCGCCAAGCCCGACGCGTTCATCGAGTCGCTCAAAGGCGGCCAGGTGCTTTTCCGAGGCTCGCATCAGGTTTTCAAAGACAAGGCGGATATCATCCGGCAGGTCCTGGCCGAGGAATTTTTCATACATGGCGATGTTCTTGACTTCAGCGGTCACGCCAATGGCGTAGGTTTCGGCGAGTGTGGCTGGCAGTTCAAATCCAGCGGGATCGGGCTGGGCCGGCCTGGCGACATCATAGGCATCGAGCAACGGCATCAGGGCCGCGATGTGGTTGTCTTCCGCCTTTTCGATGTTGCTGTACACGCGCACGGTGCCAAATGCATCCTGGATCGCAGCGTATTCGGCTTTGGCGTTGTATTCGTCCTGGATCGCATAGGTCAGCATGTCTTCGATCGTGTAGGATGTATCGGCATCAGCTGCGGCAGCGCCGGTCAATTCTGCGGCGGAGACCGCCATGCCGAAAGCACCGGTCAAGGCAAGGCTCAGGGATAAAGCTGTCGTTATCTTGGCAAAATTTTTCATGGTTATGACTCCTTTCAAGGCTGGTCTGGTGTCCAGATCCGGCCGATCCGTACTGTGTTGTGCGAGATCTTATGGTCTTAGCTTAAGCCCCAATTGTCAGGGAAATGTGTGGGAATCTGCAAATCTTTGTGTGGAAGATACGCTCACCATTTGCATCATGAGTACGCCCGATTGACACCTGACAGGCCGCAAGCCTTACATTCATGCTACACTTGAAGCAGGCAGGACAGAGAACCCTACATGGCCAAGTCTGCCCAGATTGAATGTTCGGAGGAAGCGCGTGCGGCACGAGGCCTGGTACAGACTGGACAATGTAGCCAAGATTTACCCCGTCCTGGCTCGTTCGCGTCATTTGACGATGTTCCGCCTGTCTGCAACCCTGACCATCCCTGTCGATCCGGTCATATTGCAGCAGGCATTGGACCAGACGCTGGAACGCCTGCCATTTTTTGCTGTCCGATTGCGCCGGGGCCTGTTCTGGTATTATTTCGAAGCCAACCCACATCCGGCCAGGATTCAGGAAGATGTGCGCCAGCCCTTGCGCCCCCTGCTGCCGGGGGAACACGATGGTTACTTGCTCTCTGTCCGCTACACAGAACGCCGGATTGCGGTCGATTTTTTCCACGCGCTGACCGATGGCACCGGTGGAACGGTTTTTATGAAAACACTGGTAGCCTGTTACTTGAATCTGGCCGGTCATCCCGTCAAACCAGATCCTGCCCACGGCATCCTGGACTGCCACACCCCTTTCGAACCGGCAGAGATGGAGGATGCCTACAAGCGCTATGCCAAGTTCCACAAAGCCCATCGCCCGAGCTTATCCCGTGCTTTCCAGCTCCAGGGAACCCTGAAGCCTGGCCATCATTTCCAGATCATCAGTGGAACCATGCCTGTCGAAGCTCTGAGCCGTGCTGCAAAAGCCCACAGAGTCTCTGTCACAGAGCTTCTGGTCGGCGTTGCGATGTTCCAGATCTACCGGCTGCAGCAAAAAGGTGGATTTAAGATCGATGCTCCGGTCCGGATCTCGGTGCCCATCAATATGCGGCGCTTCTTCCCCAGCCAGACCTTGCGCAATTTCTTCCTCTACGCTTTGCCCGGAATCGAGCCTGCCTATGGCGATTACTCGTTTGATGAGATCCTGCAGGCCGTTCACCACTTCATGCGCTATACGGTCAATGAAAAATATCTCAATGCCATGATGGCAGCCAATGTGATGCCGGAAAACAACTGGCTGATCCGGATCAGTCCCCTGATCCTGAAGAACGCGATTTTGCGCCTGGTCTATGCGGCTACTGGCGAAGCGAGTTTTTCTGCCACCTTTTCCAATCTGGGCGTCCAGAATCTGCCACCAGATCTGGCGCAGTGGATCGATCATCTGGATTTCCTGCTCGGACCTTCGCGCTGCACACCAGTCAATGGTGCCGTGGTCAGCTCTAACGGTTATGTCGTGGTCAATCTGACCAGCACGATCGTCGAAACGGATTTCCAGCGTGAGTTTTTCCGCCATCTGGTCCGGTTGGGTGTTCCAGTCCGGATCGCCAGCAACCTCAATTAACCGTTCCGGCGACATTCAGGAGGAAACCGTACCATGTCCTATTGTGTCAATTGTGGTGTCGAACTGGCGCCATCAGAAAAGAATTGCCCCCTGTGCGGTGTGGAGGTCATCAACCCCGCCCAGCCAGCGCCGGAAAAACCCTGGCAGCCCTATCCGCACCGGGATGATCCAGTCATTGCCCAGATCAACCGTCGCTTCATCGCCGCGATGATCACCATTGCCCTGGCGTTCCCGATGGCCATCTGTCTGGCGATCGACTATACCTATTCCGGACAGCTGGGCTGGAGTCTTTTCGTTGCTGGTGCACTAAGCATGCTCTGGTGCTGGCTGGCGCCAGCATTTCTCTATAAAAAGCCATTCTTTTTGCCCGTCATGCTGCCGATCAGTGGCAGCTTGCTCGGTTTCCTCTATCTGGTCGAATATCTGACAGCTCCGGCTGTACGCTGGTTTGTCCCCCTGGCCATGCCACTGGTCCTGCTACTGACGGTTCTGGCTGGTGCTGTCACCCTCTTGGCCAGGCATCAAGTGATCCGTGGTTTTGCCGTCCCGGCAGCCATCCTGATCGCCGCCGGACTGATGGCAGCTGGTACGGATCTTTTGATCACCCTGATGCATGAGCAGCGCTGGATACTATCCTGGTCCTGGTTTGTGTTCCTGCCCAGTCTGGCTGCAGCAGCGATTTTCCTGCTCATCGCCCGCCGGCAAAAAATGCGGACCGAAATTCTGAAACGATTGCATATCTGACAAGGAGTTGTCATGCCAAAAAAGTTCCCTCTCTTTCCACTGGCCAAAGCGGTTAATTTCCGGATCGGTGGCAGTCTGGCCGAAGGTCTGCAGGCCTTGCTGAAAAGCCGAATCGAAGGGGCCTATCAGGTTTTACCCGTCTGGGGACCAGAAGAAATCCAGCAGCAGCCAGCCCGGGAACGGGTCAAATTGTATTATTTCCCGGCCGATGCCCAAAAACCATTCGCCCTGGTCTGTCCGGGTGGAGCATACGCCCGTGTCGCACGCGTCCGGGAAGGTTTCCCGACAGCTGCGGCCTTGAACCAGGCTGGACATCCCGCCTTCGTCCTGGTCTACCGGACCGGCCTTGCCGCCCGTCATCCAGCCCCGCTGGATGATGTCGCCCAAGCCATCCGCCTGATCCGGCAGCAGGCCAACACATTAGGGTTGCACAATCTCGCTTACTCCATCTGGGGTTACTCCGCAGGCGGGCATCTGGCCCTGAGCTGGGGGGCAAACCATCTGGGAGCGCCGGCCTATCACCTGCCCAAGCCCTCGGCCATCATCGCTGCCTATCCGGTCGTCAATATGGGCGAGCACGCTCACGCTTTGAGCCGGGCACTCCTTCTGGGCCGAAACCCCAGTGATGAGACGATCGTAGCCCACTCGATCGAACAGCAGATCAGCCCGGATTACCCGCCCACCTATGTCTGGCACTGCACCGGAGACCCCGTCGTTTCCATCATCAACAGCGACCGCCTGGTCGAAGTGCTCGATCTGGCAGGCATCCCCTGCCAATACAAAGTTGTCCCCGGCGTCGCACACGGCTGGGGGATCGGTCATGGCACGGCTGCAGAAGGCTGGTTTGACGAAGCCCTGGCGTTCTGGCATAAAAGGGACCCGGTCCGAAATTGAAAAGGACCCGCTTCAAAAACCTTTCGTTTCGAAACAGACCCTTTCAATATCCGGACAAGGTTTTTTATTTCGCGTTGTCGATCGCTGATTTGAGCGCAGCCTCAACCTCATCCGCCACAACAACCAAACTGGCGTTATCAATCAATCCTATCAAGGCACTCGGTCTTGGCAGGGCCAGATGAACCTCCCCCGACTGTTCGAAAACGACTATTTTGCAGGGCAGGAAAGCGCCCACCTCGATCTGAGTTTCCAGAGCCTTTTTTGCTTGTTTCGGGTTGCACACCTCCAGAATCTGGATATTATCTGCAAATTCCAGCCCCTTTTCATGCAGTTTATCCCGCAGATTGAGCTCCCACAAAACACCGAAGCTGACAGCACCCAAACTCTCCTTGAGATCCGCCACAGCCTGGTCAAAAGATTTATCCGTCACCACATCATAAAGTATATTCATTGTAATCCTCCAAAATATCCAAATTAATAACCGACAGACAGATCCGGCAAACACGCAAAACCGCTAGGCTATAACTTGACTTTAGCACACCCAGAATATCCTGCTGTCACCTGCGGCACTGGTGTGCCGATTTTGGGACGGCGTCCCATTTGCAAATCGATATCGGTTTTCGATATCAGGACCGGGTCTCTTTTTCTTCAATTCGTTACCGCCTGTGGTATCCTTCCCCTGCTATACTTGGTTGTGTGACAAGGAGGGCTTTTTATGAAACCGATTGTCCCTTATTTGTGGTTTGACCATCAGGCTGAAGCGGCTGTGGATCTATATACCCATACGTTCCTGCACTCGCATGTGGTGTCGAACAGTTTGTACACGGCGTCGGGGGCTGAAGTCTCAGGCCGGCCAGAGGGTTCACTGCTTTCGATTGAGTTTGTGATCGCAGGTCAGCCCATGGTTGCACTCAATGGCGGTCCTGTTTACGCGTTCACGCCGGCCAATTCCTTTTATGTCCACTGTGCCTTTGCCGAGGAGGTCGACCGGATCTATGAAAAATTGTCAGCCGGCGGCGAGGTCCTGATGGAACTGGGGCATTATCCATTCAGCCCCCGTTTTGCCTGGGTCAGGGATCCGTTTGGTGTCAGCTGGCAGATCATACAATCGGACCAGCCATGCCAGATTGTGCCCGGTTTCCTGTTCACCGGGCCGCATATCGGGCAGGCTGAATCTGCCATTCGGCACTATGTCGCCACGATTCCTCATTCAGCTCTTCAGACCATGGAGAAAAGCCCGGACGGCCTGGTCCAGTATGCGACCTTCACACTCAATGGACAGACCTTTGCCGCGACAGAGAGTCACTTCGATCATGGCTTTGACTTTTCGCCAGCCATCTCTTACCTGCTCAGCTGCGAAACCGAAGACGAATTCGAGTCGATCTGGGTCGCATTCACAGACGAAACAAGCAATCCCCAGTGCGGCTGGGTGACGGACCGGTTCGGCATTACGTGGCAGATCGTGCCGGAAGCCTTGTTCGCCCTGGTCAATTGTGATGACGAGACCCGACGCGAACGGGTGCTCAAGGCGCTATACACGATGAAAAAAATCAACTTGCCGATCTTGAAACAGGTCTTTCACGGAAATGTTCTTTGAAGAGGAAAGTTCATATGACCATACACATCCCCCAAATCGAACCCAAAACCATCCGCTGGGGAATCATCGGCTGCGGTGATGTCACCGAGGTCAAAAGCGGCCCGGCCTTCCAGAAAGCGGCGCATTCCGAGCTCATCGCCGTCATGCGCCGCAACGGTGTACTCGCCCGTGACTATGCTGAGCGTCATGGCGTGCCGCGCTGGTATGACAAGGCCGATGACTTGATCCAAGATCCGGATGTCGACGCCATTTACATTGCCACACCGCCTGCACACCATAAGCCTTACGCGCTCAAGGTCGCAGCTGCTGGAAAACCGGTTTATGTCGAAAAGCCGATGGCCCTGAACGGGCCAGAATGTGATGATATGATCCAGGCCTGCCAGACGGCTGGTGTCCCCCTTTTCGTGGCCTATTACCGGCGCACCTTGCCCCGGTTCCTGAAAATCAAGGAGTTGCTGGAAAGCGGAGCGATCGGCGAAGTCCGCCTGGTCACGACCCAGTATCTGCGCCCTGCCCTGACCGGCGAAAAGCGCGATCCACAGCACAACTGGCGCATCGATCCCAAGCTTTCCGGCGGCGGTCTCCTGCTTGATGTCGGCAGCCACACCCTGGACATTCTGGACTTTCTACTTGGCCCCGTGCGCAGTGTGCAAGGCCAGGCAAGCAGCCTGGGCCACCTATATCCTGCAGAAGACACAGTCACAGGCCTGTTCACCTATGAATCCGGTGTCCACGGGGTTGCCAGCTGGTGTTTTGCCGCCGCCACAGCCGAGGATCGCAATGAAATCATCGGCAGCCAGGGCAAGCTCAGCTTTGCGACATTTGGCGATGATCCCATCGAACTGGTGAGCGCGGGTACCAAACAACTGTTTGAAATCGAAAATCCCCTGCATATCCAGCAGCCCTTGATCCAGAGCATCGTCAATGAACTGAATGGCGGCTCAACCTGCCCCAGCACAGGCATCACAGCTGCCCGCACCAGCCGGGTCATGGACACCCTGCTCAAGGATTTTGGCAGTGCGCATTGAAGGGATTTGAGTGGATCGATTCTGATTGAAAATCGGTGCAAAATGAAAGGAGGCCACCCGTGGCAGGTGGCCTCCTCATCTGTGACGAGAGGTTCGTGCTCCCTCCAGTCACTTGGGAAAGGTATAAAAAGAGCTCCAGCGAACCTGTCAGATTTCTCATTTCACGTCGTGTACCCTTTTCGCGAGCCTTGGCCTGATGTTTGTTATACGTCGTTTTGATTGACTCAGTTGCCCATCTGGCTTCTTTTTAATCATCATTGATCGTATTTTTTAGATCAGGTTGTGACTTGTAAATACTTTCGTATTCCCTGAATCACTTTTCGCTTTCCAAATCTTTCGATTTGGCGGTACTCCGTTGGGTGAGAGTCTTCTTTGGAATTCCCTGGAGCTTGATTTAATTATAGCACTCTGCGACAAATAGGCAAGTCTTTTTTATGAATATTGCGTAAACTCGTCATGAATAATCTGGGGCACGCGAATAGACATCCAAAGGCCTTTCTCGTCTTGCCTGGGATGTTCGGGAATGCTGCTGAAGCCTCGATGCAGGCCCAGTTTGGCGCAGACAGCGAGGGCCAGGGCATCCAGTACATCAGCAGTCAGTCGGCTGAGGCGGGGATTAGCCGCTGCCTGGGCCAGAACATCCTGTGTCTGGGGTTCACAAGCCAAGAGAAGCTCGATCCGTTCCTGCTGGCCACTGGCTGTGTGTTTGCTCGCAAGGGGAATGAAAGACCTGCCTTGGCCGTTCAGGTAGGCAAAACACAACTCTGGATGGCTTTCCCAGATTTTATCGCGGGCTTGCGGCTGTATTTCCAAAAAGCCGTCCACCTCACGGATGGCAGCGCACAGCGCATAGGACTGGCGACTCAAACCCCGCCCCAGGATCTCCCGATTCACCGCATGAGCCGTAGTGTAATCACTGGCGTAGACAGCTTGACGGCAGGGCACTGAAAACAGGGTGGCGGTCCGGCCGGGCAAGTGCAGGCGGGCTTCCGGTTCAGGTCGACTGTCAGCCGGACCAGACGGCAAACCAATCGGCATGTCCAGAAGCAGATAGTCCGCTGTCTGGCCGCGTGCCCAGACTTCAGCAATCGACTGGGACCAGTTGACGTCAGCGATCTTGTCAGTCAGACACACCGACACCCAACCCGTACGGCAACCATCCACACCGACCACCTGCCAGGCAGGTCTCGTCAGCTCGAGATCAGAAAAAAGGTCCAGGAACTCCATTTCGACTGCTGCAAAATCACGCTGGGAGAAATCATGGTCCCGTTCGACCACAGGTGGACTGGCAAAAAACTGGATGCCACGCAGGGCCATGAATTCATGGTGCAGCAAAGCATCGTCGATCGTTCGCACTTGCTCTTTTTCCTGCTCGCTGAGATCGTCGAGACCGTATTTGGCATAGATCAATCCCTGCAGGGCAGCTTCGACAACCGCATAGCCCCCCAGCTGCTTTTTCACCGGCCGGGTCAGGTCCGACAGATAACTCTCGCTGGCATCATGGAGCAGGCAAGCCAGCTGGACTCGCCGGGAGTAATCTCTGGCTCTTGCCTCCAGGCAGCAGTTGATCGAATGCTGCGCGATCGAATAAAACGTCCGGATATGGCCATTGGCACGTGTCATCAGAGACAGGGCATGGGCAATGTCGACGATCTGGATATCGGAATATCGAGCTTGGAACGGATTGAAACGGATGCCGGAAATCGTCAGGATTTCATGCGCCATGCATCTACCGCCTTTCCATTTGCCCTGTTGCTTTGCAGGTGGCTGGTCTCGCGAATCACGAGCTCCACTGGCAGGATCCTGGCCTTCAGTGGTTGGTCCTTGCCCTCGACCAGATCTGCCACGATGGCAGCCGCCATCGTGCCAATCGCAGTGATCGGCTGGCCGATTGTGGTCAAAGCCGGGGTCATCAATTGGCTTAGATAGATGTTGTCAAATCCTACGACCTGGATCTGGTCCGGTATCGGAATTTTCTGTGCAGCCAGAACTTTGACCACCGAAAGAGCGACAACATCGTTGGCAGCCAGGATGCCATCCACATCGGGGAAATGCTCAAGTAGCTGCTGGGTTTTCAAAAGACCATCTGCAAAATCAAAATCGCAGGCGACTTCACGAGGCTCCAGACCTTGTTCCCGGCAGACATCGCGATAGCCTTGCAAGCGCTTGGCCGCAGAAGTGTACTTTTTCGGACCACACATCATCACGATCCGCCGGCAGCCGCACTGAACGAGGTGTTCGGTTGCCAGTCGGCCGCCCTGGTAATGGTCAGCCCGCACGCTGTAGGCGTTTGTTTCCTTGCTCGGAGCCCGGTCCAGAATCACCATCGGCACCGGGCAGGCCTGGATCAGGGCATCCATCTCTTCATGCGTCGTCGTGATGATGATACCATCGGCATTCATCCGCTCCAGCATATCGATGTAGGCTTCCTCCTTGGCTGGATCCTCATCTGAGTTACACAAGATCAGTTTGTACCCACGCCGGAATGATTCGTCTTCGATGGCCCGGGCCAGTTCTGTGAAAAAAGGATTGGCAATCGTCGGAACGATGCAGCCAATGATGCGTGAAGATCGTTTGCTCAGGGAGCGGGCAACTTCATTAGGCCGGTAACCGGTCTCGCGGATCACCTTGAGCACACGCGCTTCTGTCTGCGGATCGACAGCGGCAGTCCCGTTGAGCACACGCGAGACAGTCGCGGGTGATACATGAGCCTGGCGGGCAATTTCCCTGATGGTTGCCATATGAGTATCGTGCTCCTTCTCTGAGGCTGGCTGAAACCGTTTTCAACTTCCATTGTGTCTGGCAAAGCCGCTAGCTGTCAATTCAAACGGGTAAAAAAAGCTCATCCGCGAAAAAAGAGCGCCCGGATGTGCCGGACGCCCTTTTCTGGTTGGACACGAAAGTCAGATGACTCCCTGCAATTACTTTTTAGTCACCAGTTCAACCGGAACCGGAATGCTCGCTTCGATGGCTTCGCCGGAGAGGTGCTTGATGGCATATTCGACGGCCATCTCACCCATGAGTCCAGGCTGCTGGGCAACGGTTGCGGCCATTTTGCCTTCCTCGACGGCTTTGAGGGCATCGTCCGTGGCGTCAAAGCCGATCACAACCATAGCGGTCTTGCGGTTTTCGGCAGCAACCACAGCACCCAGGGCCATTTCATCGTTGTGGGCGAAGACGCCCTTGAGATCCGGGGTGGCCTGGAGCATGTTTTCCATGACAGTCACGCCTTCAGCGCGGTTGAAATTGGCAGTCTGCTTGGCAGCGACATCGAGCTTGCCGTCGACGGCCAGATGGAAACCGGCACCACGGTCATTGGTCGCTGAAGCACCGGGAACGCCTTCCAGTTCTGCGACTTTGGCGCCTTCACCAACCAGGCTGATCAGATATTCGCCTGCCAGCTTGGCTCCGAGGACATTGTCAGAGGCAATGTGGGAAACCACGGTGGCGCCATCGACGCTGCGGTCGACGGAAATAACCGGGATGCCTGCATCGCTGGCGGTCTTGACCGATGCTGCAGCAGCCTTGGAATCAACCGGGTTGATGATGATCAGGTCGACACCCTGGACGAGGAAGTTTTCGATGGTTGAAGCCTGCTTGGCCGTGTCATCACTGGCATCAACGACCAGCAGCTCGGCACCCAGGGCCTGGGCCTTGGCGGTCGCAGCTTCCGTCATCGTGACAAAGAACGGATTGTTCAAGGTCGATACAGAGAAGCCGATTTTGAAGGACTTGGTGGCAGGTGCGGATGTTTCAGCAGCTGAGCTGGCGGCTGTGGTCGGGGCCTGGGTCGGGGCAGCGGTAGTCTGGCTGGCTGCGCAGGCGCCAAGACCGATGACGAGGGTGAGCATGAGAACGATTGCGAGCAGTTTTTTCATGGGACTCTCTCCTTTTTAGTTTGGAATGTTGGTCTGCTTGTTTGGGGCTTGTCTGTGAAGACGGCGGATGCAACTGGATCGGCGGTGAACGGTGGTCCGGATTGGCAGGTTTTGTCTTTAGAAAATGACCCCGGCATGGAGGATGATGTTGGCATAGGGGGTGGCTTCACCCGTGCGGATGATCGCCCGGCAGGATCGCGTCTGATGCTTGAATTGGTCATGACTGGTCCATTCAACCGGGACATCGGGCAGTAGTTGGCGGATCTGGCTCAAGACCACTGGATTGGCGGATTCGATCTCCCGGGCCAGGGTGATTTTTTCAATCTCCATGTCTGCCAGAAGAGTCGTCAAGGTCTCAAGAAAAGAAGGGCTGCCCAGTTTCAAGGCCAGATCGATGGTTTCGATACCCGGTGGCGAGGGCAAGCCGCAGTCGGCGATGCAAAGGCTATCCGTGTGGCGAAGCTCACCCAGGACGCGGTTGATGGAACTGTTTAAGGGACCGGTTTTTTTCACAGCAGGCACTCCTCAGGTTTGAACCAGAATCTAATCGCTACTTGCAAGCCAAAAGGCAGTGAATCTTGTACGCGTGATTGAATTTATTGGTGATCAAGACAGCCTTGCCGTGACTTCAGCCAAGGTTGGCATGCCCCCCTGGGCACCGAATTTTTCCGTGCTCAGACCTGCGGCGCAATTGGCAAATTCCAATGCTTTTTCAAGAACCATGCCTTGTGACCAGGCATAAGCGAACGCGGCATTGAAGGTATCACCCGCACCTGTCGTATCAACAACTGTCGCCGGGCTGGCTGGGATCTGGTGGACTTCACTGTTCCGGGTGGCATAACTGGCCCCGGCAGAGCCTTGCGTGATGATGAGTTTCTCCGGGTAGCGGCGTAGCAGATCACGATAATCCCCCTGGTCAGCAAAGACGATGGCCGCTTCATGTTCGTTGGGCGTGATGAACGTCAATTTTTCAATCAAGTCAGCAGACAATTCCTGGGCAGGAGCCGGATTCAACAGAACGGCAATGCCGGCCCGATGGCAAAGATCAATCACATAGGCGGCAGTATCGAGTGGGATTTCCAGCTGCAGGATGACCAGCTGGGAATTGAGCAGTTCATCCTGGATCGATTCGATGTAGGGGCGATCGACCAGGCCATTGGCACCGGGTACGACAACAATCGAGTTGTCGCCATCTCCGACTGTGATCATGGCCACACCTGTCGTCTCCCCCTGAAGCGTGCGGACTTGGGTGGCCTTGACCCCATTTGCTGCCAGGTTGCGAATCAGCTGGCGACCGAAATCATCTTCACCGACACAGCCGAACATGCTCACATCTGCGCCGAGGCGTCCCAGGGCAACAGCCTGGTTGGCCCCTTTGCCGCCGGGAACGAAATGCAGCGCCTGGCCAGAAATCGTCTCACCTTTGAGCGGAATCCGTGGTGCGGTCACGACCATGTCCATGTTCAGACTTCCTACAACTGCGATTTTCATAAGTGGCTCCTCGTCTTGTCTGAGTGCAAAAGCTCTGTTGATTGTTTGTCCGTCTCGTGAAACCGGTTTCACATCCGGTAAAAAAATAGCCGCGCGTGGGTGTATATCTGTTTATAACCGGTGTGCAGCGTCAGAAGGACTGGTGTCTGATGTTTGGCGAACTCGGCTTGAAACCGGTTTCATGTTTTCATGATAGCGCGCAATTCCTCCCTTGTCAAGAGGTCTCTTAGCCAGGCTCTTGACTTGAATGGCTGGTTCATTGCTTATTTCCATGATGTTACCGTGAAAAGCAATGAAAAATGCAACCTGACTTCCCATTATTGACCGTCCTGGACCCGAGGATGTCAGTGGCATGGTTTGTTGTCAGATGATTCTGTGAAGCGGGATACTTTCGGAGGAAATGTTCCGTCCAAGGTGCCAGACCTGCGTCCAGGGTTGGTCCTGTTTTGTGAAATCAGGCCAGACCTGCAGTCAAAACTGGCACTTCTCAAATCTTCCAAGCCCCATGGCCACACTCTTACTGGAATCCGCTGCACTTTTTACAGGCTTTTCACGGAATCAGATAAAGAGCCGAATGGCTTGGGGGGCGCGTTGCCTCAGATAAAAAAGTTACCGAAGGCGTGATTCGTTGCCTCAATTAAAAGTTACCGAAGCATCGGGTAGTTAGATGTAAAAGGGTGCTTACT